>Ga0105106_10001314_pt1 | contig 17854 bp, 16 predicted proteins | sample PPLLaktember2015_5_FD_79109 | JGI IMG/M metagenome (GOLD analysis project Ga0105106, IMG submission 79109) | Freshwater sediment microbial communities from Prairie Pothole Lake near Jamestown, North Dakota, USA - PPLs Lake P8 Core (1) Depth... | ecosystem: Environmental > Aquatic > Freshwater >...
AGCGCTGGCAGGATGGTGCGCACCAGCCAGGAAAAGGCTGGCAGCGCAGCCGTGCTGTTGAGCAGGCTCCCCAAAACGACCAGCAGGAGTATCCCCCGCAGTAAAACCACCGCCTGCGTATCGCGTAAAAGGATTAACAGGCCAAAAAATATCAGCGTAACAATGGCCAAGTCGAGGATGCTCAGCCAGTTGAGCCGATCGATGACAAAACCCAGGCTTTCAATCAGGTAGCGGATGAGATTTTCCACAAAATCACTGGCCCATCAGTTCTTCTATACCTGCCGCTTCATTGGATACCCGCGGTCCTGGTTCGGCGGGCAGGTGACTATGATTCAAGCTATACCGGTCTCAGCACGCGATCCTTGCGTAGCTGCTTGAAGTACATCACTTCTCCATGTCCGATGGTTTCCTGGGCGGCCTCCTGCCAGGCTCGCACGCCCAGCGTATCGATCGTGCGTGGCTCGTATCCCAAGGTTTTCCACACTTCTTCCGCCTCAGACAGCTCAGAGGGCAAGAACAGCAGTGCGACTTCGCACTGCAGATCCCGCGAGGTGGTCTCAATTTCACTTAACAAGGCTTGCATCGCCTCTGGGAGTGATTGCCTCGGCTCAATATACACATCATCCGTGCGCTCAACCAGGTTTTCCACCTGCCAGCCCACCACCCCAATCGATGTCCCATCTTGCTTAAGGAACAGGAAGGCTTTTTCGCCAAATGCTGCCATGATCTCTTCTCTGCTGGGCTTCCTTTTCCCATCGCTCAGCCGGCTGATCAGGGAGGCGATTTCCATGGCATGGCGAGGCCTGGCCTTTTCCACTAGGAGGGCGCCTTTCGGTGCGGTTGCTGGTTGATACGCCCCCGATTCATAGGTCGGGAAAAGCTCTTTCCAGGCTCGTGTCACCTGTTCCCAGGTGTCTTCGAATGAACCCTCGTTGTGAATGACCGTATTGGCCAGCTTCACCTTGTCTATCTGTGGAGGCTGGGCGCTTACCCGCTGGTGCGCCACCGCAATGCTCATGCCTCGTTTGCGAGTCAGGCGGGCGATTTGCGTCTCTTTTTGGGAATATGTGACCCAGATGGTGTCGCAAGCATTGCGTAACGGACCTTCTAATAGCTTGATGGCTTCAACAACGATCACTTTTTGAGAGGATCTCCGGATGAGGATGTTCACTGCCTGGCGTACCAGAGGGTGGATGATGGATTCGAGCTCAGCAAGCGCCTCTTGGTCTGAAAAGACGATGCGGGCGAGCTTGGTGCGGTCCACCTGCCCATCGGGGGCAAGCACCCACTTGCCAAAGGTCTCCACCACGGCCTGGTAACCGGGAGCATCCATGGCGATGGCACGATGACCTAAAGCATCTGCGTCGATGCCATAGGCACCCAGGTGCTCCAGCATCTTACGTACCACACTTTTACCCGTGGCTATATTTCCGGTCAAACCGATGACGTATTTACCCGGCCAGGCGCTCATTCTGCCTCCTGCCATCATTTTAGCCTTTGTAAAGCAGAATGTCAAAGGTATATGAAAAATTTATCGAGCAGCTTTATAGGAGCTTTAATTAAAGAGAAGCGCCTTTATACCACACGGCATAGTGAACGGCCAGAAAAAGTTCAAGAGCCATATGTATGCAAAAGCCTGTGGCACCTGAATTATTTGCGTAGTTCAGGATACCCCTGTCTACCTATTTTCCCCGAAAATACATCCACAGCCCGGTAAATGCCATAAACGAAGCCAGCCCGTTACCGGCGATTCGAAGCCAGGGACCAATGGCAAGGACTTGCACCCTCAGTAAGAGCTGGAAGAAAATTGGAGCGATAAATTCAATAATAAACACCAAGAGGCTGGCAATCAACAGGTTCCTTGCTAGTGGGACTTTCCAAGAGATGGCAATCGCTCCAACTGCGGCGAGAAGCAGCCCAAAGTTTATGCACAGCAAAAAATCGGCGGCTTCTGAAAATGCCGCATTCGAGGCTGAAGCACTCAGAACATCCTTCAGGGTATTGGAGGATGCAATGTCCTGCAAGACGCAGCCAAAGAATATAGCTGAAGTCCAGGCGTAGAAGCTTACAACGATTGCGCTGAATATCTCCAGGTTTTTATTCATGGCGCGATTTCAGCCAGACAATTTAGGTTTGGGTGACTTTCCCCTTAGGTATGATTGAAACGTGCAGCGCTCATCCTGGACCACATAGATAACCCACGATCCCGACCCATCACGGTATTCGCCGGTCACCCATGAAGAACAGGGCCACAGTTCCAGGTCCTGTATGAGAGCCAATCACCGTGCCAATGCTCATGATTTGCACGCTACCGTTAAGGTGAGGGAATTTATGCTCTACCAAATCTGCCACACTGCGTGCATCTTCATAACATGCAGAATGAGAGATGAAGCATTTCCCCGCGTAATTATCCCCCGCTTGCGCATGCACTTCCATCATGCGTACAATCTCGCCAATAACGTACTTTTTCCCGCGTATCTTTGCCCGCGGGATGAGTTTTCCTTCATCGTTCATATTCATCAAGGGGCAAATGTGCAGCAAAGTGCCCATAAACGCAGAAGTGGCCGACAAGCGACCGCCCCGCTTGTAATGGGTGAGGTCGGTGGAGAAAAACCAGTGGTGCATGTTAAGTTTGTTTTGCTCCACCCAAGACTGCACTTGCTCTAGCGTTGCTCCTCCATCGCGCATGTCTGCCGCCATATCGGTGAGCAAGCCATAGCCTGATGAGGCACCTAATGAATCTACGATGACGAGTTTCCGGTCAGGGTACCTTTGTATTAGCTCATCACGGGCGAGCAGGGCAGAATTATATGACCCCGACAATCCTGAAGAAATGGCAATGTGAAGGAGGTCTTTCCCTGCACTCAAAAACGGCTCAAAAAAGGCGATATACTGTCCCACACTCACCTGCGAGGTGGTAGGCATCGCCCCTGCAGTAACTCTCTGGTAAAACTCTTCAAAGGCCATGGATTGCCCCAGGTCATCCGGGTATTCTTTCCCGTCCATGGTGAAGTGAAAACACACATAAGGGATATTTCGTTTTTGAAAATATTCAAGAGGCAGGTCAGCCGTGGAGCAACAAGTAAGAATGTAGTCAGGCATAGGTAATTTTTCCGTTCCAGATTCTTCTTATACTTTACTCGAATGTGACCAGTCATCCAGGTGAACGAAGGCCAATATCATTTGTGCTCTGGTGTCCACATTACAGAGGGAATGGCCGTGATTAATGCATGTTCGTTTTGTCACTAAATTTCAAACAATACCTCGGCAAGAGACCTTCTGAATTATAACGGTATTTGCTGGTAAAAATCTTTGTGACATCAGGCGCATGAACTAAGAGTGATCTTGGGAGTGCAGGCAGCATAGTGCTGGCTGCAGGACTTTATTACCTATTCAATCTAAAGCACCGCCTCACCCCAATCACGCAGTTGCATTATTCGGTTGTTTTAAGCGTGAGGAATGAGATTGTTAGGTACGGTATAATCACCCGACTTAAACCAGATGCTGGCGTGTTCATGCAGGTGAATTCTCCAACGCACATGAAAAAAATTAACGAAGAGTTATTTCTCTGCATTAAATCTCGCCAAACGTTTTGTCGGTTTGGCGAGATTTGTTTCTGTGTTCTGACAGAAGTGAATTTCTCTATCAAAGGTATGCCAGGATCAAGTCTTGATTCACCCATAGGTCATAGAATCCAACAACGAGGAGTAGTAAACCACCGACCAGATTGACCTGGCGAGCATGGACAGCAAAAAAACGAGTAATCTGCCGCTGGAGTGTGCCAGAAAGCAGGGAGAGAGCTAGCAAAGGAAGCCCAAATCCAATACCGAACCAAAAAAAGACCGAGAGCTTACTCAATGCTTCCGCAGCAGTTAGCGAGTAGGCGAAAATCCCTACCACCAGCGGACCGGAACAGTGCAGAGCAATTGGCCCATATAATAGACCATACACAAAGGCATTCATATACGGGTGGGAAAACCCTGGCACCCGGATTTGATGTAGCTGCTTAAAAGGGTTAACGCCGATTAGAAGCAGAACTCCCAAACCGATAATGATCAAGTCCGCAACCGGAATGATGATCGAGAGGGCATTACCGATGGAGATTGAGAGCAGTGAGATGACCCCTCCCAATGCCAGCATCATTACCAGCACGCCAAATAGGACAAAGACACCCAGCCAGTAGCGTGATTTTTTACCTTCAGTTTGACTGCCACTCAGGTATGCCAGAAAGCCTGGGTATAGAGGCAAGATGCAGGGGCTGGTCGTGGCAAGCAAGCCGAGTGAGATGGAAGTGAGAATGGTATCCATGCCGGTCTTTTCCTCTCCCTATATTCCACACATGAGAATGGATAACCTGGATCAATTCGATTACATATCATTTAGATAAGGCTCGATTGCTTTCTTTAAATCGTCTGCGCTTTTATTGCCAAACGGCAGTAGATGGACCTCTCCCTTCGGATCAACGATAAGGATTGGTGTGGAGGTCGGGTTCAGGAACTGGGCTCCATAGAGGTTGCCGATTTCCCGAGCGATATCCGCTGGGGCAACCGCGTAAATCCAGTCAAAACCGTTGACAGCAGCATAATCTCTGAGCATGTCTTCATTCTCATTTGGGTCGATGTCGAGGGCAATCGTGACCAGGTCGGAGGGCATGCCCAGTTGAGTACGCAGGGATTTAATTTGCTCCTGCTGCGCCTTGCATTTTGGACACCAGATAGCCATCGTCTCAACCAGGACCACCTTACCCTTGAAATCGCTGATGGAAAAAGTTGAGCCATCAGTGACGTTGTTCAATACCACACTAAACCAGTCAGGGGTCTCCATCATGCTTCCTTCGCTGGAATTATCTGTCATCGCCTCGGGGGTAGACACATCTTCGATCATATCCTGTGTTGGGGTCCCCATCATCGCCTCAGGCGTGGATGTATCTTTCATCATCTCAGTTTCCATGGGACTGTCAGTTATTAAATCAGCAGGCTCATCTGTCATAGTAGTGTCTGCGCTGGTGGAAGCGCAGGCGCCGATGACCAGCGTAATCACAAGTATAGAAAAGAGTAAAACTTTATGGTTTTTCATTTTTCCTCCCAAATTTTTTTTTGCGACTTGATCTTATCGGAAACAGCTTACAGCTTCATGACATAATGATTACGCCACGCTTAACAGAGACGATATTCTGAAAGCATTTGATAACTTGTTTCTTCTGGTTTTGTAAGCAAGCTGTGGGAAAATAACAGTATGAACACCGTAAATGTAATTAAAAATTTACAGATGAAGAAACCGCACTTCACCCCATTACAAATCATTACCCACTTTGTTGGCTGGTTTCCTTTCGTGCGCTTGGTCGTAGACAGTTTTAACGATAACCTGACTGCCAACCCCATCCAGGCAATCGAGCAGCGAACAGGTCTCCAGGCATTGGTCTTCTTGATCCTTTCCCTGGCTTGCACCCCGGTGGCATCTATCTTTGGCTGGAAGGAGTTGACTCAGCGTCGTAAAGCGCTGGGCAATTATGGCTTTCTATACGCCTCGCTGCACGTCCTCACTTTTTTTATCATCGACTATGGTCTAAACCTTCAAGCCATTTGGCTCGACGTGGGTAATAAGCTCTACATCATCGCTGGTGCAGCTGCCTTCACCCTGCTTGTGCCGCTAGCATTCACTTCCTTCAGATATTGGATGAAGCGCCTCGGTAAGAACTGGAAACGCTTGCATCGATTGGTCTATATTATCTCGCCACTGGTGGTGTTGCACTTTTCTCTGGAAGTTAAGGGTGACATCTTCCGCCTGACGGGTGACCTTTCACAACCCCTCGCTTACGGCAGCATTGTCTTGATTTTATTGTTTCTGCGTATCCCGATGGTCAAGAAAATTTTGATCAGCCTGCGTAAGCAGTTAAGCATCGCTCGAAGGTCTACCGGCATGCTGATCGATGCTCAAAAACAGAAATAACCTCCTCCATACACGCCCTTCTCGTGGGCGACAAAACGGATCTTACAAGTCTCAGGTTGCGCATGAAAAGAAGTAACTGCTTGCTGATCACTTGCCTGGTCGTTTTGTGGTTTTTATTACTGGCAGGCTGTACCACACAGGAAGGAGAAACGAATTCCGGTAAAACGAACCCCTGCACATCGGAGGCCACTGTTCAATCCCTGTCATCGCCAGAGGTCACCCAGAAACCCGAACCGCCCGCTTCAGCTGCACCTGAGGAGCCCCCAGCACCAGTATTCTGGCTAACCTTGATCGGCAACAACTTTGATACGAAATACAGCCAGACCTCTGGCACCCACATCTAGGGTTTGCCTCCGGAGAGGTGGATGGACTGGCCAGTGCTGCCGATCTCAGCGACCGCGCCCTGGAAATATGTTGAGCAGGTATTACCCAGGGGAACGACCCAACACACTACTCTAAAGTTGGCGCCTGCTGGTTCATAACGGTATTTTCCGGTATCAAAAAAACTTTGCAAGCCTCAGGCACACGAATAAAATGAGAACCTGGCACAGGAAGTATAAAGGTTGTGGTTTGAATTACAATACCCGGTAATATAAGGGGCAGAAAGCCTCCCAATATGAACCAGGTTCACACCGGCGGGTCCGCAGCCACTGCCCAGAGCATTTAGAAAGGTCCCCCACATGCAACCTAAACCATACCCAGGGAACCCTTACATCACTACCGCGGTCTATTACCTTGGTTTCATCTGCCTCGGCATGGCGACAGCTGTGCTGGGTCCGACCTTGCAGGGTTTAGCGAAGAACACGGCTTCCACCCTCGCCCAGATCAGCTCGCTGTTTTTACTCGTCTCTTTTGGCTATCTTCTCGGCTCGTTTGCCACAGGAAGAGTCTATGACCGGGTCAAAGGGCATCCGGTCTTGAGCCTTGCGTTGCTGATCGTTGCCGCGATGCTGGTTGTGGTCCCGCTGGTCAAAGCACTGCTCTTGCTCCAGGTTGTCTTTTTCATCCTCGGTATTGCAGAGGGAACCATGGATGTGGGCTTTAACGCGTTGATCGTCTGGTTGCATGGCAACCGGGTGCCGCCGTTCATGAACGGTCTTCACGCCTTCTACGGAGTCGGCACGACAGCTGCCCCGCTCATCGTGGCGACGGTGTTAAGCAGGAGCGGTTCATTGAACAGCATCTACTGGGCGGTGGTCGCCCTGACCATCCCCATTGGCTTGCTGATCGTGTTCTTTCCCAGTCCATCGCACCTTCAGGCTGGGCTGCGCCTCGAAGACCGTCCAGCTGTTCCCTTGCTCGTCTGCCTGACGGTGGTGGTCTTCTTTGCATTTACCGGGGCAGAGCTGGGGTTTGCCGGTTGGATTTACACCTATACCACCTCCCAGGCTTATGGCACTCCGGCGCTGGCAGCGAGCATCAATGCTGCCTTTTGGGCTGCGATAACGGTCGGGCGTGTGATTTCCATCCCCCTTGCTGTGAAGCTGAAACCTCAAAAGCTTTTGTGGGTGAATTTCTGTGGGATGATCCTCACCCTGCTCGTCATTGTCTTTTTCTCCTCCTCCGCAATGCTGCTGTGGCTTGGAACGATCGGGACGGGGTTGTTCATGGCCTCAACGTTTCCCACCCTGCTCAACGATGCCCAAGCCCGGATGCACATGTCTGGGAATGTCACCAGCAAGTTTTTCGTCGGCTCGAGCCTTGGCAGCATGGCTCTGCCCTGGCTGATGGGTCAGCTAATTGCCCCATTCGGTCCGACTGCGGCAATGGTGGCTGTCTTGGGCAGCATCCTGCTGGCTGTTGGGGCTTACTATCTTCTCAATCTCGCACACCGCCACGCCCCAACGACGCAGTCGAAAAATCCGGGTATCAGGAAGATCGAGGAATGAGCATCTTGGGCACTTTCATGCCTCAGGCAGCCTTTCACCGAATTCGTCGTCGCCTCTGAATAGTGTTATACTTTTGGCTGCTCGCTCAAAAGGACAGAAGTTGTTCGAAAACAGCGTTTGCACACATTTTTAGCCGTTTTTTTTCTATTGCGGCTGAATTTCCCGGGAGTATCCATGATGAAAAGCAGGTTCAGGTTGCTGATCACCTGTCTGGTCGTTTTGTTGAGTTTATTATTGGCAGGCTGTACGACACCTGAGTCTGAAACGAATACCGGTACACCCAACCCCACCACGGTGATGGGCTCTGGCCAATCACCGGTCCTGCCGTTGGTTGGCACGAATACCTCCGTCCCCGACACCCAAACCACCCCGGAATCCTATGCACTGGCATCGGACCCGGGCAACGCTTCCCCCCCAGCAAAGCTTGAGACGCGATCGATATTCCTGCCCACACTGTTCAAAAATGGACCATCCAAACCAGGCGAACCGGCGCCTGTGGCTCAAAATGTCGACCTGTCACCCGATAATTGGCAGGCGTGGCCGGTGATACCGGTGATCAGTGACCGGGCTATAGATATTTACCGGACAGGGATTGCACAGGGAAGAGACCCGGCCCACTTTACCAAAGTCGGCGATTGCCAGAATATCCGCCAATACTTCCTGGGATTGTTCGATGATGAAACCACCTACCGCCTGGGCGAAAATTACCAATACCTAGTGGAGACAATTGATCATTTCTCCGGAAGCTGGTCGCGTCTGAGCGAAGCAGTGCGAACTGGCTTCAACGTGGCTTCCGTTTTAGCGCCTTTGCAAGCCAACCCAGAAACCTGCCAGCCCGCCGAAACCCCGCTGGCGTGCGAGATCCGCATTTGGAACCCGTCGTTCGTCATCATCAGCATGGAAACGTGGACTTCCGACCGCCCTGTGCAGGCTTATGAAGATTACTTGCGCCAGATCGTCGAGTACGCCATTTCGCAAAACGTGCTGCCCATCGTTGCTACCAAGGCAGATAACCTGGAGGGCGATCACGACATTAACCAGGCCGTCGCCAGGGTGGCTGCCGATTACGATATCCCCATGTGGAATTTCTGGGCCGCCACGAACCCGCTGACCACCCAGGGGCTGGAAGATGACCGCTTCCACCTGACCAACGGTCCCAATTATTTTGACGATCCAAAATCACTCGACCTGGGTTGGCCCGTGCGCAACCTGACGGGCTTGCTCACGGTGGATGCCGTCTGGAAAGCGGTAAGGTAAGCCTCTAACGATTCAACCGCAGTAAGATTGATGGTTTAAACAGGGGTGGGTTGTACTTCCACCGGGTGCCTGATGAAGCGCTCTGAAAAATGGCATGCTGACCAGTGCCCTGGCTGGATCTCCTGAAAGTCGGGGTCCACTTTGAAACATACATCTTCTGCAAAGGGGCAGCGCGTGTTGAAGTTGCAGCCCACCGGTGGGTTGGCCGGGTTGGGAATGTCACCTTGCAGGATGACGCGCTTGCGGTTTTCAGCAACATCCGGGTCTGGCACTGGCACAGCAGAGATGAGCGCTTGTGTATATGGATGGAGGGGTCGTATATAAATCTCATCCCGGTCAGCCAGCTCCATGATTTTACCCAAATACATCACGGCAATGCGGTCGCTGATATGCCGCACCATGCTCAGGTCATGAGCAATGAACAGGTAAGTCAGGCCTAGCTGCTGCTGCAGCTCTTCTAGCAAGTTGACCACCTGCGCCTGGATGGAAACATCCAGTGAAGAGATGGGCTCGTCGCAAATGATCAGGTCTGGGTTGACTGCCAGGGCACGGGCGATGCCAATGCGTTGGCGCTGACCACCGGAAAACTCGTGGGGGTAGCGGTTCACAAATTCAGGGTTCAAGCCAACCATGTCAAGCAGGTCATCAATCCGCTTGCCTTTGACTTTACCCGAGGCCACTTTGTGGACTTCCAGCGGTGCTGCCACGATGGATCCAACTGTCATGCGGGGATTTAACGAGGCGTAAGGGTCCTGGAAGATCATCTGCATGCGCAGGCGAATTTTGCTCATCTGGCTTTCGCTCAGGCCATATACATCAATCCCGTCGAACGACACCTGACCAGCCGTCGGCTCGTACAGCCGCAGGATTGTGCGTCCCACAGTGGTTTTACCGCTGCCGGTCTCTCCAACCAGGCCAAGCGTCTCACCTTTATAAATATCAAAACTGACATCATCCACGGCTTTGACATCCCCTACATGGCGTGGGAAAAATGCGCCCGCGTAGATTGGAAAATATTTTTTTAGATTGCGGACCTGCATCAGAGCGGTTGTGTTTGCCATCATCTTGTTGCTCCCCCGCTAATCTCTCTCCAACGCCAGCAAGCCACAATATGCTCCGGTTCATCTGTCGCTTCCAAAGGAGGCATCTCGGCAACACATTTCTCAATCACATACGGACAACGCTCCGCAAATGGACAGCCCTTGGGTAGCAGGATCAGGTCGGGGGGAAGCCCCGGGATAGATATTAGTTTGGTTCCATGCACTTCATCGATGCGCGGTAGGGAACCCAGGAGCCCGAGGGTATAAGGATGGCGCGGGTGTTTGAAAATGTCCCTCACCGGGCCTCGCTCGACGATATACCCGGCATACATCACGTTGACCCTTTTCGCTATATCGGCAACCACGCCCAGGTCATGCGTGATCCACATCACCGCCATGCCCAGTTCTTGCTGCAAGCGCTTCACCAGGTCAACGATCTGTGCCTGAATGGTCACATCCAGGGCTGTGGTGGGTTCATCTGCAATCAGTAATTTTGGATCGCAGGAAATGGCCATGGCGAGCATAGCGCGTTGGCGCATGCCCCCGGAGAACTGGTGCGGATAATCATTGAGTCGCTGACTTGCAGCCGGGATACCCACCAGGGTCAGGAGCTCAGCCGCCCGCTTGTTGGCTTCGGCCTGGTCCATGCCCCGGTGAAGGACTAGCGCTTCTGTAATCTGGAATCCTATGGAAAAGACGGGATTTAAACAAGTCATGGGATCTTGAAAAACCATCGCAATCTGAGCGCCCCGGATGTGGCGTATCTCTGAAACGCTCAGCTTCAGCAGGTCGCGCCCATCGAACAGGACCTCCCCCTTCTCAATCTTGCCGGGTGGGTCGGGGATAAGGCGCATGATGGAAAGGGCGTGCACGCTTTTCCCACATCCGCTCTCCCCCACCACACCCAGCACCTCACCCTCTTTCAAACCGTAAGAGATGCCGTTGACAGCATGTACCACGCCTTCATCGGTATAGAAGCTGGTTTTCAAGTCCTTGATTTCTAAAAGATATTCCATTGCACTCCGTTCAATGCCAATCAGTTAGTTTGATCTACCTGATATTGAAAAACTTCATGACAACTGATTAGAGACGCAGCTTTGGATCCAGGGCGTCACGCAAGCCGTCGCCTAATAAGTTGAAACCCAGCACACTCAACATTATCGCAACACCGGGGAACACCACTGCCCACCATGCACCGCTTGCCAGGTAACGATAACTATCGCCAAGCATAGCTCCCCATTCAGGCTCAGGAGGGATTGCACCCAGGCCCAGAAACCCGAGTGCGGCAGCTGAAAGGATGGCATTCGCCAGACCCATGGTTGTCTGTACAATAATCGGCGAGAGGATATTCGGTACGATATGGCGCAAAATGATACGCCCGTGTCCTTCGCCGATAGAGCGGGCTGCCAGGATGTATTCCTTCTGCGTCACGGACAGCACGCTGGAGCGCGCCAGGCGGGCATACACCGGGATGCTGACCACACCGATGGCAATCATTCCCTTCTCCAGGCCCGGTCCCAAAAAAGCCACAATGGCAATCGCCAGGAGGTAACTGGGGAAGGATAGGATGATATCCATCGCCCGCATGATAATGGTAGAAAACAACCCCCCGCCAAGAGGCCGCACAACGACAGCACCAATTACCAACCCAAGCACCCCACAGACCAGCCCGACAAGAGGCGCTACCAGCAAGCCGCACCCGCCGATGAGCAGACCGGCAACCGCGAACAATATTGTCCGTGCCGGTTTCCCTGCCAGAAAGCGCGGAAATACCGCCGCAATAATTCCCAGAATAGCGAATAGCACAGCCTGAAAATACTGCCCGGCTATCCAAGCAGGCAAGGCGCCGACCGCCAGCCCAACCAGACCTCTGAAGAGAATCGTTTCTACAGACAAGAGGGCAGTACTTTCGAAGAATCCTGCCACCACACCGAGTGTTCCGCCGATGGAAAGCGAGATTCCCACCGCCACGAGGCCTACACGCAGCGAGTTCCAGCCACCATGGACAACACGGCGAAAGATATCGCGTCCCAGCTTATCCGTTCCAAAGATATGTACTGATTTAACGTCTTCATTTGGGGTGAGATTCGGCGCTTTCAGCTTGAGCGAATAATCCAGGTCGGACTTTGGATTGTAGTCCCAAAAGAAATGAGCATATGTGGTTGAAAGAATAAAGACTGCAACAATCAGCATACCAATCCGGGCAGTATTGCTGGAAATCAACCTACGCCAGCCGTCATACCACAGTGAGCGATGCTCGCGCATCGTAATTACCGGGACTGGAACATCCTTGGGTGTTACATCAGCCATGACACACCTCAATCATATTTGATCCGTGGGTCCAGGTAACCATAAGATATATCGACCAATAAGTTGAAAAATACAAAGATGACAGCGATCAACAGGGTGCCACCCTGCACGATCGGGTAATCGCGACCCAGGATAGAGTCGTAGATCCACTTGCCGATACCAGGCCAGGAGAAAATTGTCTCGGTGAGCACTGCACCCGCCATCAAGGCACCCGTTTGCAAACCAATAATGGTAATCACGGGGAGAAACGCATTTTTTAGGGCATGCCGATATAGCACTACCTGCTCCGATAAACCTTTGGCATGAGCAGTGCGGATGTAATCTTCCTGGAGCACGTCCAGCATGCTCGAGCGGGTCATGCGGGCAAGGATCGCCATGGGAATGGTTGAAAGGGCGATGGTCGGCATTAGAATATGCTTAAATGCATCCCAGAAGGCAGCAAAGTTTCCAGTGATCAGGCTATCTACCAACACCAGGTGGGTAATCGATTTTATCTCAATGCCGGTGCTCAAGCGCCCACCGGTGGGCAGCCAGTTCAGGAATACACCGAATAGCATGATCTCCATCAAGCCCAACCAGAAAATCGGCATCGAAACCCCGACCAACGAACCAATCATGGTGGTGCTATCCAAGACAGAGCCGCGCCGGGAGGCGGAGAGGATACCTACTGGCACACCTATGATGATGGCAATGAGCATGGATAATAATGCCAGCTCCACGGTGGCCGGGAAGCGTATGGCCAGGGTTTCGGCAACCGGGATTCGGCGGTGAATGGAGTCACCCAAATCCAGGCGGATAAGACGGCTCAGGTAGCGGATATACTGGGTGTCGAAGAAAGCTGGCAAATTACCCGCCTTTAAAGCATCACGATCGAGAAACATCGGGCGATTGAGACCCAGTTGTTCACGAATACGGGCAACATTCTCTTCCGATGCGTGTTCTCCCAACATGGCAACTGCTGGATCGCCAGGGATCAGGCGCTGGAACATAAAAATCACAAAGGTCACACCGATCAGGGTTGGCAGCACTGAGATGAGGCGCCGGAGGATATATCTGGTCACAGTCGGGCTCCTTGCAGATTAGCAAAGGGAGGGCGGATAGCATCCGCCCTCCAGATTACCAAACTATCAGAGACGGAGAGCTCTTAGCAGTGTTTCTGCCGAACGCTTACGGGGCAAGCTCAACATATTCGTAGTAGTCAGCACCAACAGGCTGTGCAATGTATCCCGACACCTTGCTTGAGAAGATTAAGGGCGTGTTGTTATGCCCCAACCAAATTCGGGCAACATCATCATGCAGCATCTGGTCTGCTTCCTTATACAGAGGCTCGCGGTTTTCCTGCCCAGGGGTCGTTTGGGCTTCCATCAGAACGTCAACTAGCTCGGCATTCTGATACCATCCTTCACGCATGATGGGCTCTGTGCCAGTGCAGAAGAAATAGCACAGGAAGTTGTCGGGGTCACCGTTATCACCACCCCAACCGAGCATGTACAGCCCAGCCAGGCGGCCTTCGCGGCGTGCGCCCAAGTAGGTTGCCCAGTCGCCTTCCAGGTAAAGCTCAACGTTGATACCAGCAGTGGTCAGGTTAGCTGCCATAGCTTCACCGATTTCCTTAGGGGCAGGGAAATAAAAACGCGTTACGGGCATGTAATACAGCCTTAACGGGATTTTCTCGCCAGCCGCGAAGAGTACATTACCATCCGCGTCGGCGATATCCTCGGCGATAGTGACTTCACTCAGCCCATCCGGGAACCCAGCTTCCGCCAGTAGCTGCTTGGAGAGTTCCGGATCGTAGGTCCAATCTACAAGATCAGCATTGTAACCCCACATCAATGGAGGTATGAAGGTCTTGGAAACTGTGCCATACTTTCCAAAGAAGTTTGTGATCAAGCCTTCCTTATCGATGGCATGTGCCACTGCTTCACGCACCTTGATGTCTTGGAATTCGACAATCTTGTAGTTGAAAGCGATATAGCTTGTGTTCAATGCCGGGCGGGTAATGATGGCAAGATTCGGATCAGCCTCCGCTGTTTCCAGGTCTTCGACGACTGCCTGTTCGAGAGCATGAATGTCACCAGCCTGGAGAGCCAGGAAGCGAGCCGAGTCATCGGGGATCACGCGCCAGATGATCTGGTCGATCTTTGGACGGCCACCCCAATAATCATCATTCGCTGTAACGGTAATATGGTCACCCTCAACCCATTCCACGAACTTGAAAGGACCGGTGCCAACACAGCCAGCAGAAGGTAAGCCATAATCAGCGCCTGCGGCTTCGATGGCAGCCGGGCTGGAGATGGCAAAAATATCCATCGCCAGGTTTGCCAGGAAAGGCGCCTGGGGAGCACTTAATGTGAATTTGACGGTGTACTCATCCAGTGCTTCAACGCTGGTGATGATGGATGCATCATCGAATCCACCGAACTGGGCTTCATAGTACTCGAAAACCTGGTTTTCGAAGTGGTAGGGGTTGTCAGTGAAGCGCCAGCGTTCAAAGTTGAAGATAACCGCTTCGGCGTTGAAATCGGTGCCATCGTGGAATTTGACGCCCTCACGAAGCGTGCAGGTCCACTCCATAGCTGATTCATCCGGTGTACACTCTGTCGCCAGCGCCGGAACAGGCACGGTTGTGCCATGCTCGTACTGGTAAAGCGGCTCAAGTACCTGACCCGTCACACGGAAGCTCTCGCCATCAGTGACAATCGCCGGGTCAAGCTGGACTGAGTCACCACCGCGCCCAAAGATGAAGGTCACAGGTTCTACGGCGGGGGGGGGCTCCGTTGTAACGGGTGCCTCGGTTGCCACTGGCTCCTCGGTCATCACATCGGTGGGGGTCGCCTGCTGGGCGCAAGCTGCCAGGATCATGCTGACGAGCATGATAAACGTCACTAAAAAATATAGCTTTTTATGTTTCATCTTTCTCTTCTCCTTGAGATATAGGTGAAAAACGGTTTAGCTGGAGTAACGAACCTAAGGGATTGTGTGTAATTCCACCTCCTTTCAATCACTATAAAAAGCCGGTATCAAGATAAATGTTCCCTGATTATACAACAGCTTGATGTCAGCATCGAGAAGATTACTCGGCTCTATCAAAGCATTAAAAGGTGCGCTGAACCTCGCTATTCTATTATTATGGATTACTCTTTGCCAGGCGAAAAGTTCAAGGTATACTAAAGCGTGGAGTTATATGAATAATGACTGATAAAATTTGGGAAACCCTGAAGGTACAGTATTGCCAGCACGTCGACCAGAAAGTTGGATTGCAAGCCCAGGTCGTTTACCCACCAGATGTGATGCCCGACCAGCCACCCCGCGTCCTCGCCCACCGCTGCTCTCACGGATTTGCATGCAATCTGGATGGACGACCAAGCTGCATTTGGGCTGGTACGAACCCCACCTTCGATCCTTTCAAAGAATAAACGCTTTTATTCGTACGTAGGGGCTTTTATTCGTACATAGTGCGTAGGGGCGGGTCGCGACCCGCCCCTACGCACTGCGCCTCTACATTCGGTTCTTATCTATTTGATCACGCCCAGCTTGCGCCCCACCGCGGCGAAAATTTCCAATCCTTTATCCAGGTCTTCACGAGCATGGGCAGCCGAGATCATCACCCGGATGCGTGCCTTGCCCTTGGGAACAGTCGGGAAGCCAATCGACATCGCAAACAGGCCGTTCTCAAACAGCTCGCGGCTGAACTGCTGCGCCAGGGGTGCTTCTCCCAGCATGATGGGGGTGATGGGAGTGGTGCTTAACCCGGTGTCGAAGCCCAGGCGGCCCATCTCGGCCTTGAAATAGCGCGCATTCTCCCACAGCTTATCCACCAGCTCGGTGGAAGTTTCCAGGATGTCCACTGCTGCCAGGCAGGCAGCCACGTCTGGCACGGTCATGGCGGAGGAGAACAGGAAGGGCCTGCCACGTTGGCGCAGCCACTCGACTACCACCGGGTTGCCCGCCGATACACCCCCTACCACGCCGAAAGCCTTCGAGAGGGTGCCTACTTCCACGTCAACCTTGCCGTGCAGGTTGAAGTGGTCCACGATGCCACGCCCGCCCTTGCCCACCACACCTTCTCCATGGGCGTCATCCACCATTAGCATGGCGTTGTAATTCTTGACGACTTCGTAAATCTTGTCCAGCGGTGCCATGTCGCCATCCATGCTGAAGACCCCATCAGTAATGACCATTGCCCTGGGGTATTTCTGGCGCTCTTCGCGCAGCACCCGGTCGAGGTCTTCGGGGTTGCAGTGGGCATAGCGGATGATCTTGGCGCCCGACAGCCGGCACCCGTCGATGATGCTGGCATGGTTGAGCTCGTCGGAGAAGACGGCATCCTCCTTGCCCACCAGGGCGGGGATGGTGCCCAAATTGGCGGCGAAGCCCGATTGGAAGGTGATTGCCGCTTCCACCCCTTTGAAGGCTGCCAGGCGCTGCTCAAGCTCGAGGTGCAGGTCCATCGTGCCAGCGATGGAGCGCACAGCCGCCGGACCAACACCGTACTTCTTTACGGCCTCCTGGGCTGCCTGCACGATGCGCGGGTGGTTCGCCAGCCCCAGGTAATTGTTAGAGCAGAAGTTAAGCACACGCTTGCCATCCACCACCAGCCACGCTCCCTGGGGTGAGCTCAGGGTGCGGATGCGGTTGTAAAGCCCGTCATCTTTCAGTTTTTGGAGTTCATCCTGGATCCATTGAAGTTTATTGGTCATTGTGTCCCTCGTCATCGATTTGTTGGTTGGTTGAATCGTTTTTTCATGGCTATCTGCCGGGTGCAAAACCCTGCAAAGCGGTTTATTTGGGTTTTTTGGTCTTGCGCCCCCCACCGAAAGTGAACATGCGGGAAAAAACTTCACGGGCGGATGGTAGCTCGACATTCGGAGCATTCTCAGAGGCGGCCCAATTGGCGGTGAGCCTCTCCCGCAGCCACCTGGCACGCCCGAGCTGAGCCCGCTTCAGCTCCTCCAGCAACCTTTCAGCGTCGTTTGATGCCAGCTCATGGCGCAAAACGTACAGGTTCTCAACCAGCGCATCAATCAGGCGCATCAGGTGCTCACGCGTGGCAACCGCCTGGCTGGAGAGCGAGCTGGCTTCACCTTCTCCGAACCGTTCCACTGCACTGGTACCTGCCGCGTAAGGCCGGCCTGCCAGCTTGCGTGCCTCGTACCAGCCGGGCTTGTCCACTGTGGTATTCAACAGTGCCGCGGCTATCAATTGGGGCAGGACATGCGTGGCTGCCATCATACTGTCCAGCTCCACCGGGTCCATGAACAGGTGCTCGGCTCCCAATAGGTGGCTAAAATCGGTTGCCAGCTTAATGGCCTCGGAAGGCACCCCTTGGGGAGACAAAATGCCCATCATGCCATTCTTGAACAGGTCGGCTAGCGCAGCCTCCACGCCGGTCCCCGGGGTTTCAAGATA
>Ga0105106_10001317_pt1 | contig 17788 bp, 13 predicted proteins | sample PPLLaktember2015_5_FD_79109 | JGI IMG/M metagenome (GOLD analysis project Ga0105106, IMG submission 79109) | Freshwater sediment microbial communities from Prairie Pothole Lake near Jamestown, North Dakota, USA - PPLs Lake P8 Core (1) Depth... | ecosystem: Environmental > Aquatic > Freshwater >...
CGCCCGGGGCGTCCAGTCCTACATCGACGTCGGCGCCGACATGATCATCTGCCTGGTGCAGGCCGGACGCATCCCGCACGCGAAGATCCTGGAGAGCCTGCGGCTCTTCGGCGAGAAGGTGATGCCGCGCTTCCGCTAGACGGCGGGCCGCCGCCGACCCGGGGGCTGCCACGCATCGTGACGTCGCGCCACCTACCGTCAGGAGGGACCCGCATGCGCACGTTCCGGCTCGCGGTCTGCATGCTCCTCGCCGTCGCCCTGGCGTTGCCCGCCGGCGCCTCCGAAGGCCGCCACGAGATCAGCCAGGCGGGCGTGCTCGCGGCAGGCGGCTTCCCGTACGTGATCACGCAGCCCGGCAGCTACGTGCTCACGAGCGATCTGACGCCGCCCGCGAACGTGGTCGGCATCCGCATCGACACCGACGACGTGTCGATCGACCTGAACGGCTTCGCGATCCGCGGAGGCCTCGTCTGCGTGCCGGGCTCGTGCACGGGCACCGGGCCCAGCTACGGGATCGCGGCGTCACCCACCAACGTCGCGACCGGGCGCCGCTGCACGGTGCGCAACGGCACCATCAAGGGCGCCGGCATCGCGCTCGAGCTGCGCGACGACGCGCTCGTGGAGGGTCTCTCGGTCTCGAACACCTCGAACAACGGCATCGTGGTCGGTGCCCGCAGCCTGGTGCGGGGCAACCGCGTGAGCGCCGTCGGCCGCTCGGGCCTCGTGCTCGGCCCGGGCTCCGGCTACCTCGAGAACGTGATCGGCGCGACGGGCCAGTTCTTCACGACGGGCTCGGTGCTCGGTGGGACGCAGGTGGGCCGCAACGCCTGCGACGACGGCCGCTGCCCGCCGCGGCGGCGCTTCTACCTGACGAGCGCGACGACGCAGGGCAACCAGCCGAAGACCGCCTGCGAGCCGGGCTTCCACTTCGCCTCCCCGCAGGAGCTCTCCGACGCGACCCAGCTCCAGTACTTCTCGTTCTTCGCCGCGGCGCCCGTGGCCGACGGCGGCGTGGGCCCTCCGCCGGGGCTCTTCGGGTGGGTGCGCGACGGGATGGGCCCGATCGACAACTTCAACTGCCTCGACTGGGCGTCGGCGGCGAACGGCGACGACGGCACGGCGCTGCTCTGGCACGCGGCACACGTCGACTTCTGGGCCGGCACGCCGTACGGCCCCGGGTGGACCGCCACGACCGCGGGCTGCCAGATCGGCCTCAAGACCTGGTGCGTCGAGGACTAGGCGCGCGCGCCGTCACGGTGGCGGGGGCACGCGGTCGCCCGATCTTTCGGGGTCCCCGAAATCGGGCGCATGGCCGGCGTCGCCGCCGGGTATGATGTGCCCGGCCCCGAATCTGCTGCAGATGCTGGACGACGAGAGGTGCCGGTGGTCTCCTGGATCGGGTCGATCGTCTCGCGCGCGCGGCGCGCCACCTCCGCTCCCCTCGTCGTAGGCATGCTGGCGGTCGCCTGGGCGCTCGTCTTCGCGCCCGAACCTGCCTCGGCCCAGAGCTGCGGCAACGACGGGCAGCGCGCGTGCTGCCTGGGCGAGACAGCCTTTGGCGCCTGCGTTGCCGGCACCGTCTACGTCCCCCAGGCCAACTCCGGCCTCTGCGGTGGCTTCAATCCCTTCGGCATCCAGTCCGACGGCATCTGCGTCGCGGCGACGCCGTGCGGTGGCTTGGGTCAGCGCGCGTGCTGCGTCGGCGAAGCCGGCTTCGGCGCGTGCCAGGCCGGTCTGGTGCAGCTTCCGCAGCCGAACAGCGGCTACTGCACGAACTCGAGCCTCGGCGTCCAGTCGAGCGGCATCTGCGCGGCGATCACACCGTGCGGCGGCACGGACCAACGCGCCTGCTGCGCGGGCGAGGCGGGCTTCGGTGCCTGCCAGGCCGGGCTCGTGCAGATCCCGCAGCCGAACTCGGGCCAGTGCGGGAATCTCGCGCCCGGCATCCAATCGAGCGGCGTCTGCAAGGTGGTGACGCCCTGCGGTGGCATCGGGCAGCGGGCGTGCTGCCTGGGCGAGGCCGGCTTCGGCGCGTGCCAGGCGGGGCTCGTCCAGCTGCCGCAGCCGAACTCGGGGCAATGCGGGAACCTCGCGCCGGGGGTCCAGTCGAGCGGCATCTGCCAGTCGATCACGCCGTGCGGCGGCTCGGGCCAGCGCGCGTGCTGCGTGGGCGAGGCCGGGTTCGGCGCGTGTCAGGCCGGGCTGGTGCAGCTCCCGCAGCCGAACTCGGGCCAGTGCGGGAACTTCGGGCCAGGGATCCAGTCGAGCGGGGTCTGCGCGCCGATCACGGCGTGCGGCGGGCTCGACCAGCGGGCGTGCTGCGTCGGCGAAGCGGGCTTCGGCGCCTGCACGGCCGGTCTCGCGGAGGTGCCGCAGGCGAACAGCGGGCAGTGCGGGAACTTCGCGCCGGGCATCCAGTCGAGCGGCGTGTGCAAGGTGGTGACGCCGTGCGGTGGCCCCGGTCAGCGCGCGTGCTGTCTCTTCGAGGCGGGCTTCGGCGCCTGCCAGGCGGGCCTCTCCGAGGTGCCGCTCGTGAACGCGGGCCAGTGCGGGAACTTCGCGCCCGGCATCCAGTCGAGCGGCGCCTGCGCGCCGAAGAGCCCCTGCGGCGGCAAGGGCCAGCGGGCCTGCTGCGCGAGCGAGGGGCCGAACTGCGCCGGCGGCCTGATCGAGGTGCCGGGCTGCAGCGGCGACTGCGCCTGCGGCGGCGGGTTCGCGTCGTCCGGCATGTGCACGGTGATCGAGTCGATTCCCGAGCCGGGCACCGGCTGGTCGCCGCCGCCGAGCCCGCCCGCGACACCGCTCCGTGGCTTCGCCGATCTCCACGTGCATCTCTTCGCGCACCTCGCCCATGGCGGCGGCGTGCTCGCCGGCAAGCCGTACGACCGCGTCGGCGGCATCAACGAAGCGCTGAAGCAGGACTACGGCACCGACCTCGATCTCGTGTTCAAGGACGGCGGTGAGATCCTCGCGCCGAACTGTCCAACGTTCCTCGGGCCGGATTGCGGCGCCCACATCTGGCACGGCGACCATCCCATCGTCGGCAACGGTTCCGATCCGGTGGGCGTGGGCACGCAGGACGGTGGCGACCGCGCGGGCCTCGGTGCCGAGTCGAACCTCGGCGCGCCGATCTTCAACGGCTGGCCGACCTGGACCAGCACGACGCACCAGCAGGCCTACCACGTCTGGGTCGAGCGGGCGTGGCGCGGCGGCATGCGCACGATGGCGATGCTCGCCGTCACGAACGAGGCGCTGTGTCGGGCGAACAAGCGGCTCCGCGGCACCGACTGCAGCGACGGGATGGCGGCGATCCGGGCGCAGCTCGACATGGCGCGCGACTTCGAGAGCTTCGTCGACGAGCGGAGCGGCGGGCCCGGCCTGGGCTGGTTCCGGATCGTCGAGACGCCCGCCGAGGCGCGCGCCGTGATCGCCGCCGGCAAGCTCGCCGTCGTGCTCGGCATCGAGATGGACAATCTCTTCAACTGCAAGTGGGACGAGCGCGACCCGACGACGGGGCGGTGCACCGAGGCGTCGGTGCGCGCCTGGGTGGACGAGGTGTACGCCCTCGGCGTGCGCCACGTCTTCCCGATCCACAACTTCGACAACGCCTTCGGCTCGCCCGCCGCCTGGCAGGACCCGATCCACATCGGGAACCGCGTGGTCGAGGGTCGCTGGTGGCAGGCCGAGGACTGCCCGGGAGAGGCCTACGGCTTCAAGCTCAACGACGGGCTCGGGACCGCGTTCGTGAACGCGCTGATGGGCATCTTCGGCCTCGGCCTCTTCGACTTCCCGCCGCCGAACGCCGGCGACGCGAGCTGCAACGCGCTCGGGCTCACGACGCTCGGCCGCGCGCTGACCGACCAGCTCATGCGCCGCGGCATGATCATCGACGTCGACCACATGTCGAACCACTCCCTCGACGAGACGCTCGCGATCATGGAGGCGAACCAGCCGCCGTACCCCGTCGTCGCGAGCCACGTGCAGTTCTTCGACCTGAACGTCGAGCCGATCCGCCACGAGCGCATGCGCACCGCGCAGCAGCTCGCGCGAATCCGCAACGTGGGCGGCATGGTCGCCGCGATGCTGAAGGACGACGTGCAGGACACGGACCAGATCGGCCAGAAGCGGAACCTGCCCTACGGCGGGATGTCGGACGACTGCCGGCACTCGTCGAAGACTTTCGCCCAGATGTACCGCTACGCGGTGGACGTGATGCAGGGGCCGGTGGCGTTCGGGAGCGACTTCAACGGCGTCGCCGGGCACGTGGGCCCGCGCTTCGGCAGCGAGGCCTGCGGCGGCGATCCGGGGCTCACGGCGCCCGAGTACGAGCCGCGGCTCCTCGAGCGCGCGCTCCAGCTCCGCGCCGGAAACCAGGTGGTGTACCCGTTCACGATCCCGGGCTTCGGCACCTTCGGTCGCCAGGTCACGGGTCACAAGACGTTCGACTTCAACCTGGACGGGCTCGCCCACATCGGGCTGCTGCCGGATCTGGTCGCCGATCTGCGCAAGATCGGCCTCTCCGAAGCCCAGCTCGACCCGCTGTTCCAGTCGGCCGAGGGGTACATCGCTCTCTGGGAGCGCGCGCGCGCCGCGTCGCCCTGCGCCTCGGGTCCCGACAGCGACGGCGACGGCGTGAGCGACGTCTGCGACAACTGCCGCTTCGAGCCGAACGGCGACCAGATCGACCGCGGTGGCCTCGGCGCGGGCAGCCTGCCCGACGGCATCGGCGACGCCTGTCAGTGCGGCGACGTCTCGGCCGACGGTCGCATCACGGTCGCCGACGTCGTGCTGATCCAGCGCTCGCTGCTCGTGCCGCCGACGGCGACCCAGGCCCGGCCCGCGCTCTGCGACGCGAACGCGAGCGGGACCTGCTCGGTCTCCGACGCCGCCATCGTGCGACGGGCCCTGCTGACGCCGCCCACGGCGACGATCCGCCAGGAGTGCGGGCCGGCGCTGCCCTGACGCAGCGCCGCGTCGTCAGCCCTTCGCCGGCTCGGCCCACACCTTCGCCACGGCGCGCAGGCCCGCCACCGCGACGGGCCAGCCGCCGTAGTGCGCGAGGTGGATCATCAGCTCCACCGCCTTCTCGCGCGTGATGCCCACGTTCCGGGCGCCGCGCAGGTGGAGCTCGAGCTCCTGCTCGCGGCCGAGCACCGTGAGCGCCGTGATGGTCGCGAAGCTGCGCTCGGCGAGCGCGAGGCCGGGCCGGTTCCAGACGTCGCCGAAGCGATGCTCGCGCGTCACCTCGCCGAACGCCGGCTCGAGGGACGCCACCGGCGGCTCGACGCCGAAGAGCTCCTTGAAGCGCGCGACGCCGCGCGCGAAACGGGCTTTGTCCGCCATCTCGATCCTCCCCTCCGCGAGAGAGATTCCCGCAGCGACCTAGTGACACGCCGCGGGGTGCGCCGTCAACATGGCCACGAATTTCCACGAGGAGTCTCCCATGGGCGCACGCCCGATGCTTTGCAGCGCGCAGTCCGCCTCCGCCCTGCTCGGCGCTGCCCTCGCGCTCGCCGTCGCCTGCGGCGAGGCGCGGCACGCGCCGCCCGCCGCCGACCTCGAGCCCGACGCGCAGGGCCACGTGGCGCCCTCCGCGGCGACCCGCGCTGCGAACGAAGCCGTCGCCCGCGCGCTGCCTCTTGGCGATCCGCAGGATTTCGAGGACGCGAAGCGCGGCCTCGTCGCGAGCGAGAGCGCGCTGGTCGTGCGCCGCGCCGACGGCACGCCGATCTGGGACACGACGGCCTACGCGTTCGTGGACGGCGACGCGCCCGCGAGCGTGAACCCGAGCCTCTGGCGCCAGGCGAAGCTGAACGGCCTGCACGGCCTGTTCGAGGTCGCGCCCGGCGTGCACCAGGTGCGCGGCTACGACCTCTCGAACATGACGCTGATCCGCGGCAAGACCGGCCTCATCGTGGTCGACCCCCTGACGGCGCGCGAGACCGCGGCCGCAGCCCTCGCGTTCGCACGGCGCTCCCTCGGCGACGCGCCGGTCGTGGCCGTGATCTTCACCCACAGCCACGTCGATCATTTCGGCGGTGTGGCCGGCGTCGTGCCCGACGCCGCGGCGGCGGCGGGCCTGCGCATCGTCGCGCCGAAGGGCTTCGTCGAGGAGGCGACCAGCGAGAACGTGATGGCGGGCATTGCCATGGGCCGCCGCGCGACGTTCATGTACGGCATGCCCCTCGCGCGCAGCGTGCGCGGCCACGTCGACACCGGCCTCGGCAAGCAGCCGGCCCTCGGCGAGGTGGGCATCCTCGAGCCGACCGAGCTCGTGGACCACACGGGGCAGGAGCTCGAGATCGACGGGGTGCGCTTCGTGTTCCAGTTCGTGCCCGACTCCGAGGCGCCGACCGAGCTCACGTTCTACCTGCCCGAGGCGAAGGCCTTCTGCGCCGCCGAGATCGCGACCCACACGCTCCACAACCTCTACACGCTGCGCGGCGCGAAGGTGCGCGACGCGCTGCGCTGGAGCGGCTACCTCGACGACGCCGTGTCGCGCTTCGGCGACGCCGAGGTCGTGTTCGCGAGCCATCACTGGCCGGTCTTCGGCAACGCGCGCGTGCTCGAGCACCTGAAGCAGCAGCGCGACGTCTACCGCTACATCCACGACCAGACGCTGCGCCTGGCGAACGGCGGCGCGACGCCCCAGGAGATCGCGGAGACGCTCGAGCTGCCCGCGAGCCTGCGCGACGTCTTCGCGAACCGCGACTACTACGGCACCGTGCGCCACGACGCGAAGGCCGTCTATCAGCTCTATTTCGGCTGGTACGACGGCAACCCCGCGAACCTCGACCCGCTGCCGCCGGTCGAGATCGGGCAGCGCACCGTGGCGGCGATGGGCGGAGCCGACGCCGTGCTGCGTCTCGGGCAGGAGGCCTACGAGAAGGCGGACTATCGCTGGGCCGCGAGCCTGCTGAGCCATCTCGTCTTCGCCGAGCCCGATCGCGCCGACGCGCGCGAAGCCCTGGCCCGGGTCTACGACCAGCTCGGCTATCGCGCCGAGTCGGGCCCCTGGCGCGACGTCTATCTCACCGGTGCCCTCGAGCTGCGCCACGGCGTCCAGGGCAGCGGCGTGTCGCTCGCGGGCGCGTCGGGCCTCTTGCGCCACCTGCCCCTCGAGCGCTTCTTCGCCTCCTTCGCGGCGCGCCTCATCGGCCCGAAGGCCGAGGGCAAGACCATGACCGTGAACTTCGTCTTCACGGATCTCGGCGAGACCTGGGTGCTCTCGCTCGAGAATGCCGTGCTGCATCCGCGTCGCCGCGAGGCCGATCCGGCCGCCGCTGCGACCGTGCGCCTCACCCGTCCCTTCCTGGTCGATCTCGTCACCGGCAGGGCGGGCCTGCGCGAGCTCATCTTCTCCGAGGACCTCGCCGTGGACGGAAGCCGGCTCGACCTGCTCTCGTTCCTCATGCTCTTCGAGCGCACTGCCGAGCCCTTCCCGATCGTCACGCCCTGAGCGCGCGCGCCGTCGCGGCCTAGTCTGTGGGGTGGGGGGAGTGAAGGAGAGCGCATGGCCCTGGCCGCCCGAGACGTGATGCAGCGCGACGTCCTCACCATCGATGCCGCCGCGACGATCCTCGATGCCTACCGGCTCTTCGTCGAGGAGGAGATCTCCGGCGCACCGGTCGTGGACGAGGACGGCCGCGTGCTGGGCGTGCTCTCGGCGCGCGACCTCCTGCGCGTGATCACCGAGGAGCGCGACACGGCGCTCGTCCAGACCAGCTACTTCCGCGACACCGAGGAGTTCTCGGGTCCCGACTGGGCCGGCGGTCCCGAGGACTTCCAGGACCGGCTCGCGGGGCGCACCGTCGGCGATACGATGACACCGGGCGCGATCGTCGTCGCGCTCGACGCCCCGATCGCCGAGGTCGCGCGCACGCTGCGCCGGCAGCGCGTGCACCGCATCCTGGTGGTGGACGACGACCGCCTGGTGGGGCTCATCACGAGCTTCGATCTCGTCGGGCTGCTCGAGAAGGACGTTCCCGAGCGCTAGCGCGGCCCGTGCGACCGGCCTCAGCGCACCGGCGCGAAGCAGACCACGCTGATCGCGACGGCGGCCGCCTTCGCCTCGAGGTTGCGGTAGCTGTGGCGCTGGTCGCCGCGGAACACGAGCGAGTCGCCGGGCCCGAGCTCCCAGCGCTCGCCCGACGCGACGAGCTCGATCCGCCCCGCGATGCAGGTCAGGTACTCGCGCGTCCCCGGCGTGTGCGGGATGCCGGCGAGCGATCCGCCCGGCGTGAGCTCCATGCGCGAGATGTCGAGACCGGGGATCGCTTCCGGGAGGAGCGGCCGCAGCAGCGCGCCCTGGCGCCGCTTCACCCGCACCTCGCTCGCGGGGAAGTGCCGCGCGGCCGTGCGCGGCGGGCCGATCAGCTCTTCGATCGAGACCTGCAGCGCCGCGGCCGCGCGCTTCAGCACGGCGAGGGTGGGGTTCGCGGAGCCGGACTCGAGGCTCGCCCAGGTCGGGCGCGGCAGCCCCGAGAGCTGCGCCATCTGCTGCTGCGAGAGCCCGCGCGCCTCGCGCAGGCGGCGCAGGTTCGCGGCCAGATGCGCGCCCGTCTCGCCTGTCGCGTCCGTCGTCGCGGCCGCCCTACCTGCCATCTCGCCGTCCTCCCGGTTGCCACGATAGCCAGCGGACATCGAGGCAACCATCCGGTCGCTTCGATGGCAGGCTCGGGCATCCTGGGGACGTGCGCCCGGGAGGACCGACATGACCGCTCGACTCGACCACGCCAACCTGATCGTCCGCGACATCGAGGGGACGATCCGCTTCCTCCGGACCGCGCTGCCCGAGCTGCGGGTGCGCGGGGGCGGCGGATCCGGCGCGGATCGCTGGGTCCACCTCGGGAACGACGACGCCTACGTCGCGCTCGAGCAGGCGACGGTCGAGCCGGCGGAGCGCTGGACGCCCTACGCCGGGAAGCCCGGCACCAACCACCTGGGCTTCGAGGTCGACGACGCGGAAGCGGTGCGCGCCCGGCTCCGCGCCGCCGGCTACCGGGACACGACCTACCCGAACGCCCATCCCCACCGCACGCGCGTCTACTTCCGCGACGCCGAGGGCAACGACTGGGAGTTCGTGCAGTACCGCTCCGACGACCCGAGGAAGCGTCACGACTTCGGCCACGGCGTGCTCGACGCAGCGCTCGAGCGGCTCGCTTCCGCGGGCCCGGACTTGAAGAACGGCATGACCAGCCACGCGCCCATGACGGTGGAGGCGCTCTGCGCGCTGGGCCGACCCGAGGCGGTGATGCCCTGGCTCGACCGCTATGCGGTTGGCCTGCTGCCCGCGCCGCCCCGGCGCGAGCGGATCGCGCCGGACGCATGGCGCAGCGCGCTCGCGCGCGCGGATCGTTTCTCCGACTGGAGCGCGTTCTTCCGCGAGGAGCTCGCGCGCGCGCCCTGGCGCGACGTGCTCGAGCGCTGGGTGGTGCGGCTCGCGCCCGGAATCTGCGCGGCCGCGACCCACGGCGTGATCCGCGTCGGCCACGCCGCGCGCAGCCTCGGCATCGTCGAGACGCCCCAGCGCCTGCGCGAGCTCGCGGACGCGCTCGCGTCCTGGGCGTCGACGTACCAGGAGCTCCCGACCGCATCGTCGGAGGCGACGCACGACGGGCACGAGGCGTTCGCGCCGCGCGATGCGATCGTCCGCGTCGCAATCGTGCCGCCGGATCGCCGCCGCTTCTCGGGAACGATCGTCTCCTCCCTCGCGGGCCTCGACGAATGGCCCGCCTTCGCGCCGGCGATCGACCTGCTCGACGTGCGTGGCGACGTCGCGCCGCGCGCGGGCGAGGTCGCGGAGACCTTCGCTCGCGTCTACCTCGCGAACGCCCACGACGTCCTCACCTCGATCGTCTTCGTGCACGGTGTGACGAGCGTCGCCGCGGTCGCGAACCTGCTGCCGCATCTCGAAGAAGGGACGGCGCGCAGCGCGCTCCGCTACGCGTGGCAGGCGGGCGCCGGCCTCTACGCGACCTTCGGCACGCGACCGCCGACCGCGGGCGAGATCGAGCCCGCGAAGGAGGGCTGGGAGGCGCTGGTCGAGGCCGCGATCGCCCACGGTGACGAGCACGCCATCAAGCTCGCCGAGGCGTGTTGGACGCTCGACGCAAAAGCGCCGTCGCCGGCCTATGGGGCGGCGGTGCGCCACGCGATCGAGACCCTGCCGAGGGCATCTTGACCCCCTCGCTCCGCTCGCCGGGTGTTAGTCTGGCCCCGCGCCCCGCGTCTCTCCCGCGTGTGCCGGAGGCCACCCATGAAGATCCTCGACCTGATCGCGCAGCGTCTGCCGGAGAAGTACGCGCTCCACGAGCGGTATCTGAATGCGCCCATGGTCCGGGTCCTGAAGACGATCGGCTTCGACGTCACCTACACGTCGGCGAGCGGTCCCTATCTCTTCGACGCGGAAGGGAACCGCTATCTCGATCTGCTCTCGGGCTGGGGCGTGTTCGCGCTCGGGCGGAACCATCCGAAGGTCGTGGAATGCCTGCGCGACGTCCTCGGCGCGGAGCTGCCGCACCTGGTGCAGATGGACGTCACGGTGCTCGCGGGTCTCCTCGCGGAGCGGCTCCTCGCGCGTGCGCCCTCGGGGCTCGACAAGGCCTTCTTCTGCAACTCCGGCACCGAGGCGGTCGAGGCCGCGATCAAGTTCAGCCGCTACGCCACGAAGCGGGCGAAGATCGTCTACTGCGACCACGGCTATCACGGCCTCACCTACGGCGCGCTCTCGATCAACGGCATCGACGAGTTCCGCGAGGGCTTCGGGCCGCTGCTGCCCGACACCGTGCGCATTCCCTTCGACGATCTCGGGGCCCTCGAGGAGGCGCTGCGCCGGCGTGACGTGGCGGCGTTCGTGGTCGAGCCCGTGCTCGGGCACGGCGTCCGGATCCCGAGCGACGACTATCTCCCGGGCGCCGCCGCCCTGTGTCGGAAGTACGGCACGCTGCTCGTGGCCGACGAGGTGCAGACGGGCCTCGGCCGCACGGGCCGGTTCTTCGCGGTGGAGCATTGGGGCGTCGAGCCCGACATGATCTGCCTCGCGAAGGCGCTCTCCGGCGGCTTCGTGCCGGTGGGCGCGGTGCTCGTCCGCGGCCGCGTCTTCGACGCGGTCTTCGACCGCATGGACCGTATGGCGGTCCACGGCTCGACCTTCGCGAAGAACAACCTCGCGATGGCCGCGGCGCTCGCGACGCTCGAGGTGATCGACGAGGAGAATCTGGTCGAGAACGCCGCGAAGCTCGGCGCAGAGATCGTCGGCGACCTGCGTCCCCTGATCGGCCGTCACGAGTTCCTGAAGGACGTGCGCGGAAAGGGTCTCATGATCGCCCTCGAGTTCGGCCGTCCCGAGAGCCTGCGCCTGCGCGCCGCCTGGCGGCTGCTCGAGGCCGCGAACGAGGGCCTCTTCTGCCAGATGATCACGATCCCGCTCTACGCCCGGCACCGCATCCTGTCGCAGGTCGCGGCCAACAAGATGAACATCGTGAAGTTCCTGCCGCCGCTCACGATCGGGCAGGAGGACCGCCGCTGGATCGCGACGGCTTGCGAGGACGTGATCGGGTCGGCCCACGAGGTCGGCGGCGCGATCTGGGGTCTCGGCAAGCAGCTCGCCGGTGCGGCACTTCGCACCAAGGCCGGTCGCGGCTGAGACGGGCGGCCGCGCGCTCAGCGCGCGCAGCGCGACTCGCTCTGGATGAACGCAACCACACGCCAGATGTCGTCGTCCGCGAGCTTTCCGCCGAACGCGACCATGCGCGTGTTGGGCACGCCCGTCGTGATGGTCTGGTGGATCTGGATCGCGCTGCCGCCGTGGAGCCACTCGCAGTCGAAGACGTCGGGCGCGCCCTTTCCGCCCGGCGCGATGCTGTGGCAGTAGCCGGTGCAGGTGCCGCTGAAGAGCGCCTTGCCGCGCGCGAGCGCGGCGGGGTCCTTGCGCGCGGCGTCGGCGGGCGTCGCGTCGGCGGCCGGACCTTTCGAAGCTCCGCTGCAGGCCGCCACGGCAACGAGGAGGGCAGTGAGCGCGGCGGCTGCGAGCGCACGTCCTGCAGCACGCTCGGGCGCGCGCCCGCTCGCGCGGCCGGGCAAAGGCGCGAGCCCGACGCGGCTCACCGTCGCCCCCGCACACCGATGCCGAGGGCGGCGAGCGCGCCGGCGTTCGAGGTGCTCGCGAACGGCGCGCGGGCCGGCATCCCGTGGGCGCGAGCGAGCCGCGCGATCTCGCCGTCGCGCGCGAGCGCTGCCAGCGCCGCGTCGATCGCGTCAGCGAGGGCCGCGTCGTCCCGGCGCAGCGCGACGTGCTCGTTCCAGCGCAGACCCTGCGGCGGCTGCCAGGCCGCTGCGGGGCCGCGGGCGAGGGGACCGAGCGCCGGGCCCCAGACCAGCGCGGCATCGGCCGCCTGCGTGTCGACAGCCTCGAGCGCCTCGGCCGCCGTGGCGCGCGAGGTCCACGCCAAGCCCGCGGCCTGGAGCGCGAAGTGCGCGACCGTCTGCATCTGCACCGCGACCGTGTGGCCGCGCAGGGCGGCGAGGTCGGCGGCGTCGGCGCCCACCAGCTCGAAGGCTGCACCGTAGTACGGCTGCGTGAGCCGGAGCCGATCGCCCGACCCGCGCAGCGCCGTCTCGCCCGGCACGGACGGCGTTGCGTCGCAGCGCCCGCGCGCGAGGGGAACGAGCGGAAGGTCTCCCGTCTCGATCTCCATGATCAGCGCCTCGTTCTCGATCCAGACGGGCGCGAAGTCGACGCCCAGGCGTGTCGCGACGGCAGCCATCACGTCAAGGTCGAAGCCGCTGCCCTTCGCGCGATCCGAGAGCGGCGGGGAGTGTGCGAGCAGGCAGACGCGGAGCGGGCGGGCGCCGCCAGGTCCCGCGCTCGTCGTCTCGTCCGCGCTCGCGACGGGGCTCGCTGCGAGCACCCCTGCGAGCGCGACCGCCAGCGTCACGCCGTGCGACACGCCGTGCGACACGCGCTTGCGGCGCGAGCCTCCGATCACTTGCCCGCCGCCTTCGGCAGCGCGAACACGAAGAGCGTGCTGCCGTAGGGCATCATGCTGTTGCTGCCGACGAGCTCTTGGACGATCCCGCCGCCGCCAGAGCCGATCGCGACGAAGGCCTGGCCGTCCACCTCGTAGGCGACCGGCTGGCTGCGGATGCCGGAGCCGGTGGCGAAGCGCCAGAGCTCCTTCCCCGTGCGCGCATCGAGGGCGAGGGCCAGACCATCGGTGTTGCCCGTGAAGACGACGCCGCCCGCGGTGCTGAGCGCGCCGGCCATCATCGGATGCGGGTCCTTGTAGCGCCAGCGCACGGCGCCCGTCGCGACGTCGACCGCCGTCAGCGAGCCCCACGCCTTGCCCTCGATCTGGTCCGTCATGATGAACTCGCCGCCCATGAACGGGATGCCCTGCACGAAGGTCGGCAGCGCCTTCCGGTACTTCTGGCAGCTCTCGATCACGGGGACGTAGGCGAGGCCGGTGTCGGGGCTGTAGGCGGCGGCGTAGGCCGCGTTCTTCCCGCCGGCGAGCCCGGGGCAGACGAGCTGCGGCTCCTCGGGCTCGGCCACGGGAACGCGCGTCGGGTCGACGACCGGCCGACCGTTCGCGTCGATCGTCGCCCAGTTCAGCTTCTCGACGTAGGGCGTCGCGCGCAGGAACTTCCCGTCGCTGCGGTCGAGCAGGTAGAAGTACCCGTTGCGATTCGGCTGGGCGACGACCTTCTTCTTCGCGCCGTCGATCGTCGCGTCGATCAGGAAGAACTCGCCGTTGCCGTCGTAGTCCCAGACGTCGTGGGGCGTGAACTGGAAATGCCACTTGCGCGCGCCGGTCTTCGGGTCGACGGCGAGCAGCGAGTCGGAGTAGAGGTTGTCGCCCTCGCGGACGTCGCCGTTGAAGTCGGGGCTCGGGTTGCCGGCGCCCCAGAACAGCGTGTCGGTCTCGGCATCGTAGCTGCCCGTGGCCCAGGACGGCGCGCCGCCGCTCTTCCACGAGTCGCCGGCCCAGGTCTCGGCGCCGGGCTCGCCCGCCGCAGGCACCGTGTAGTGTCGCCAGCGGCGCTCGCCCGTCGCGAGATCGTAGGCGTCGAAGAAGCCGCGGATCCCGAACTCGCCGCCGCCGACGCCGATCACCGCGAGGTCGCCCACCACGAGCGGCGCGGAGGTCGCGCTGTAGCCCTGCTTGTAGTCGATGATCGTCGCGTTCCAGGCGATCTCGCCGGTCTTGCGCTGGAAGGCCATCAGGTGGGCGTCGAGGGTCGCCATCAGCACCAGGTCGCCGGCGATCGCGACGCCGCGGTTCGCGGGGCCGCAGCAGATCGCGAGGTCCGGCGGGCTCGGATGGTCATAGCGCCAGAGGAGCTCGCCGGTCTTCGCGTCGAGGGCGAAGAGCCGGTTGTGCGCCGAGGTCAGGTAGAGCACGCCGTCGTAGACGATCGGGTTCGCTTCGAGCTGCCCGGGGACGCCGGTCTGGAACGCCCAGGCGACCTTCAGCTGCGGAACGCTCGCCGGCGTGAGCTGCTTCACCGGGCTGTGACGCCAGGCCCGGTAGTCGCCCCCGTACTGGAGCCAGGCCGTGGGATCCGTGGCGCCGGCGCGGAGCAAGGCGTCGCTCACGGGTCCGAGGCCGCGCCCGATCTCGCGCGTCGCCTTCCAGTGCGTGGGCATGGCAGGCCCGCCGATCGGGCCGGCTTCGGCGCCGGCGTGGCGCGGGAGCAGGGCGAGCAGGACGAAGAAGGCGAGGCGAGGCGCGAGCCCGAGGCGGGTCGACATGCGTTCCCCCAGATGCGGGTTGCATGATGCGCGACCCGCGGCGCGCACATCGTAGAAGGCGGCGGCGCGATCGCTAGCGCACCGGATCGCCCGGGCGGCCGCCGCCGCGGAAGCTAGGGTCGACGGTGCGGCCCCGCGAAGCGGCCGCGCCCCCCCCCGCGCGAAGGAGATCCCATGGCCGACAAGACCACGTTCACCCCCGAGGAGTGGAGCACCCTGCGCGACGCGCCCCAGCTCGTGGCGCTCGCCGTCGCGACGTCCGGCGCGAGCGGCGTCTTCGGCACGATCAAGGAGGCCTTCTCGTCGAGCGCGGCGCTGGTCGAGGGCATGAAGAGCACGAGCCCGCTGATCAGCGCCCTCTGCAATCACGACGAGATCGTCGCCGGTCAGCAGGGCCTGAAGGCGACGCTCCCCGAGCTGAAGGGCGGCGACGCCGAGGCGATGAAGCAGAAGCTCTCGCAGCTCGCCGTCGACAAGGTGCGTGCCGCCGTTGCCGCAGTCGAGGGCAAGGGCACGCCGCAGGACGTCGAGGCGTATCGCACGTTCCTGAAGGGGCTCGGCGAGCGCGTGGCCCAGGCGGCGAAGGAGGGCGGCTTCCTCGGCTTCGGCGGCGAGCGCGTGAGCGAGCGCGAGAAGCGCATGCTCGCGGCGATCGAGTCGGCGCTCGCGAAGCAGGCCTGACGGAGCCGGCGCTAGCGGAAGCGCACGTACTCGAAGTCGAGGGGCTTCCGGTCGATCGGCGAGGTCGCCGGCGCGATCCAGTTGGCGTAGCGGCCGCGCTGGAAGACCGGCGCGTCCTGCAGCTCGCGCACGTAGGCCCGGTCGGCCTCGCTCGGGAGATGCGCGGCCACCGCCGCGGGATCGTCCGCGAGCGTGCCGTCGGGCAGGAAGTGCTGGCCGGCGAAGGGCCCCACCTGGCGATGGAAGCGCGGGCTCGGGAGCGTGATCTCGGCCCGCACGCCGCCCCGCTCGAGCGTCGCGTTCCACTTGTCGACCGCCTTCTGGCACTCGCGGATGTAGCCGTCCACGAGCATCGCGTTGAGCGCCCGGCGTTTCGGCACCTCGCGCGTCGTGACGCCGCCCCGTGACGCGGGCTCCTCGATCGCGACGCCGCCTTCGAGCAGGGCGTGGTCGTCGTACGTCCCAGCCTTGCCCTCGTTCATCCGGCCCTTCAGGCCCTCGGAGAAGTAGGTGGCGGCGTTCGTGCTGTCGGGGCTGCCGAAGAGGTCGAGGCTCTCGGTGAACCAGAAGTTGACGTAGCGCTGGAGCAGGCCGAGATCGATCCCGCCGCGTGCGCGCGGATCCTCGTTCGGGTCCTCGCGCATGAGCTCCGCCGTGCGCGCGATGACGCGGCGGATGCCGGTCTCGCCCACGAAGAGGTGGTGGGCCTCCTCGGTCAGCATGAAGCGACAGGTCCGCGCGAGCGGGTCGAAGCCCGACTCGGCGAGCGACGCGAGCTGATACTTCCCGTCGCGGTCGGTGAACATCGCGAAGCAGAAGAAGTCGAGCCACGACTCGATCGGACGGTTGAAGGCGCCGAGGATGCGCGGGTGGTCCTGGGCGTTGCTGCGGCGCGCGAGCAGCTCCTCGGCCTCTTCGCGCCCGTCGCGGCCGAAGTGGCGGAAGAGCAGGTAGACCATCGCCCACAGGTGCCGCGCCTCTTCGACGTTCACCTGGAGCAGGTTGCGCAGGTCGTAGAGCGAGGGCGCGATCGCACCGAGGCGGCGCTGCTGCTCGACGCTCGCGGGCTCCGTGTCGCCCTGGGTGACGATCAGCCGCCGCAGCGCGCCGCGCTGCTCGCCCGGCACCTCCTGCCAGGCGGGCTCCGCGGCGTGGTCGCCAAAGCCGATCCTGCGCTCGCCCTCGGCGGGCGCGAGGAAGATGCCCCAGCGGTACTCGGGCATGCGTACGTAGTCGTAGTGCGCCCAGCCGCCGGGCTCGACGCTCACGGCGGTGCGCAGGTAGACCTCGCTCTGCTGCAGGCCCTCGGGTCCCATCTCGCGCCACCAGTCGAGAAAGCGCGGCTGCCACTGCTCGAGGGCGCGCTGCAGGCGCTTGTCGTCTGCGAGGTCCACGTTGTTCGGGATGCGGGCCTGGAGGTCGATCACGTGCGTCTCCAATCGAACTTCGGGCGCTCCGGGCGGCCGAAGCGCTGGAGCCCGCCTTCGGGCCCGGTTGCGTTCGGGCGCTGGAACACCCAGTTCTGCCAGGCCGAGAGCCGGCCGAAGATCTTGGTCTCGAGGGTCTCGGGGCCTGCGAAGCGGAGGCTCGCCTCCATGCCCGTGAGCGCGTCGGGCGAGAACGAGGCGCGCTCCTCGATCGCGACGCGGACCTCGTCGTCGAAGTCGAGGGCGTCGGGCGCGAGCGTGACGAGGCCGAGGTCGAGCGCCTCAGCCGCTTCGATCGGCCCGCGCGCTGCGCGCGCGCGCTCGAGCGCGGCGGCGTCGCCGAGGAAGCGCGTCTCCAGGCGCGTGAGCCCGTTCGCCATCGCATACGCGCCGCGGTTGGCGTCCGTGAGCTCGATCGCCACGGAGCCCGCGGCGGCGTCGCCGTCCGTCGCTTCGAGCTGGAACGAGCGATCGGCGACGAGCGCCAGCTCGAGGAACGTGCCGACGAAGCAGGACCCGCGGTCGATCACGGCGAAGATGCTGCGCGCCGAGTTCTCGAGGCGCTTCAACGTGCGCCGCCAGAGCCCGCGCACCTCGCGCGCACGCCGGCCCGGCGCGAGCAGCGCCGCGTCCATGGCGCGCACGGCCGCCGCGTCGCCTTCGGTGCGCAGGAGCCAGAGGCCGAGCTCGGCGTGGTGGAAGCGCAGGCGCAGGATCGCGTCGTCGAGCTCGCGCGCGATCCGGAGCCCGCTCGTGAGCGGGTCGTCTGCGACGGCGGGCGCGCGCACGGTGATGCGCGCCACGCGCTCTTCGGGCGCGAGCGACACGACGACGTGCCGGTAGGCGATGCGGCCGTCCTCGAGCGCGGGCGCGAGGGGCTCGAGCGCGAAGGCGGGCTCCGTCGCCTCCGGCGCGGCGGCGACGA
>Ga0105106_10001320_pt1 | contig 17771 bp, 14 predicted proteins | sample PPLLaktember2015_5_FD_79109 | JGI IMG/M metagenome (GOLD analysis project Ga0105106, IMG submission 79109) | Freshwater sediment microbial communities from Prairie Pothole Lake near Jamestown, North Dakota, USA - PPLs Lake P8 Core (1) Depth... | ecosystem: Environmental > Aquatic > Freshwater >...
GATAATTTTCATGTCCTTTCCCGGCGACAAGCACGATATCGCCCTGTACGGCAAGCATGACTGCTGTTTTAATCGCTTCCCTCCTGTCGCGGATCCTCAACATTTTCCTTCTGACATCAGAAGTGATGCCTGCTTCCATGTCGTCGAGTATTTTTTCGGGATCTTCGGTTCTCGGGTTATCTGATGTAAGGATCACCTTTGTGCTTCCTTCCGCTGTTATTGCCGCCATTTCGGGTCTCTTTGAGCGGTCCCTGTCGCCGCCCGCCCCTATAACCGTAATCAGTTGCTTCCCCCCGGCCCTTATTTTATTTATAGTCGATATTACATTGAGCAGTGCATCGGGGGTATGGGCATAATCTACAAGAGCTGTTATTCCACCGGGACCGTCTACTGCTTCGAGCCTTCCCGGGACCGACCGCAGGTCGCTCATTATTGTCAGAATTTCCTTCCTCGAACCGCCAAGCAGCTCTGAAGCGGCAAACACTGCAACCAGGTTCGAGGCATTATAGTCGCCGATGAACCTTGTCCAGACCTCCTCGCCCTGTATCCTCAGGTCCATCCCGCTGAAATCCTGTTCAATCACATTGCACCTGAAATCGGCAATTCCCTTTGTGGAGAATGAATATTTTCTGGCTTTGCAATTCTGGATCATCACCTTTCCGGTCCTGTCATCGAGGTTTACAAGTGCAAAGGCATCGGAAGGGAGGGAATCGAAAAAGCTTTTTTTGGCGTTGAGGTAATTGTCGAATGTTTTATGATAATCGAGATGATCGTGGGTGAGGTTTGTGAATATCCCTCCCGCAAATTTCAATCCCGCGATCCGTTTCTGGTCGATGGCATGCGAGCTTACCTCCATAAATGCATAGTCGCAGCCTGCCTCAACCATTTCTGCAAGGCTCCTGTTAAGTTCGATGGGATCAGGCGTGGTATGGGTGGCCGGAAGCTCTGTAATTACAATGTAATTACATACCGTGGAAAAAAGTCCGCACTTGTACCCGAGCCTTGTGAACATCCTGTAAAGGAGTGTTGCAATGGTGGTTTTGCCGTTGGTTCCCGTTACTCCGGTTAGCTTAAGCTGAGAGGAAGGATTGCCGAAAAATTCCGATGCAGCTATTCCGAGAGCCGATGCTGAATCGTCTGTTTTTATCCAGCATACCTTTTCATCAGGTTTTTCGGGAAGCACCTCGCAGATCACTGCCGAAGCGCCCGATCCGACAGCTTTACCGATAAAATCATGTCCGTCGCTCCTGGTACCCCTGACGGCCACGAAGAGCGTTCCCGGGCTAACTTTCCGCGAATCAAATTCAATGCCTTTGATGACCGGATCCTTCTCTCCGGTGACTGATATCACCCTTATATTCTTTATCAGATCATTTATCCGTATCATGGCAAATCACATATTCATATCGAGTGAAACAACGCTTCCTTCATATGCCCTGGCTCCGTGCTGCGGCGATTGCCTCAGGACCCTTCCCTTGCCGCTGTATCTTACCCTCAGGCCGGCGTTTTCGAGAAGGAAAACCGCATCCCTGAGGCTCATGCCCCTGACGTCTGGTACAATCCCGTCCTTTACTTCAACCCCTACCAGCCTTATGGTGTCGCCGCTCTCGCGTGTGGCTACCCACTCTTCCTTTGAAGTCTTTTTATATCTGACATCGAACTCCCCGAGAACTTCGTTTATATCGGTCCTCAATCCGTTGCCTGCTTCGGGAGCCACTGGTTTTTCATCATTTTCCTGCCTGTTTTCTGCCTTATAATCCCTGTAGAAGGTGGTTGCATAAACCTTGTCGGATATTTCCCTGAATACGGATCCTGCAACCACGTTCCCGTAGTAAACCCCGTTTGAAGGGGCATTGACAACGACGATGCATGAATAAAGAGGATTCTCTGCCGGGAAGTAACCGACGAACGAAGCCTGGTACATCATCCTCGGACCCTGGCGGTATCCGCGCTTGTCCGATGCGATCTGGGCAGTACCGGTCTTTCCGGCAATTTTGTAATTTGAGTTTTTCAGGTTGGTGGCCGTTCCATGCTCAACAACTCCCTCCATCATTGCCTTTGCTTTCCTTATTGTGTTCCTTGAAGCAATCGAATTGATTATCACATCGGTGCCAAAGCTTTTTACGACTGATCCGTTCCTCAGTATTTTGGTTACGAACCGGGGACGCATCATTTTACCGTCGTTTGCAACAGCATTATAGAATGTGAGGATCTGAAGCGGCGTCATCTGCACTTCATAACCGTATGACATCATCGGCAACGAGAGCCCCGACCAGAGCTTATCACCCGGGTATCTGATCAGGGGCTCACCTTCACCCTTTATCTGAAGGTCGAGCACCTGGTTCAGCTTCATTGCATAAAGCCTGTTTACAAAGGCTTTTGGATTATTTTTGTAATTCTCATTTATTATTATGGATGTGCCTACGTTTGATGATTTTTCAAAGACCTCCTTTACGGAAATCTTGCCATAACCCCCCTCCTTTGTGTCGCGGACGATCTTGTTGTAGTACTTGATTGTCCCGTCACCGGTGTCGATAATATCTCCTGTATCTACAACGCCGTCCTCGATTGCGGCCATTAGCGAGGCCAGCTTGAATGTGGAACCGGGCTCGGTGCTTTCGGCTATTGCATAGTTGTATGTTTCGTGGTAGCTTCCGTCGGCTTCACGTTCGAGGTTGGCAATAGCCCTTACATCGCCTGTGGCAACTTCCATCAGCACTGCACAGCCGTGATGGGCATTATGTTTCCTCAGCTGATTCTCGAGCGCCGTTGATGCGACATCCTGAAGGTCGACATCAATGGTTGTCACTATGTCGTTGCCGTCCTTCGACTCGATGCTTTCACCATCGTTCACGGTTATCCAGTCGCCGCCTGTAAGGCGTTGTTTCACGACAATACCGTTCTTTCCTGCAAGTTCCCTGTCGAATGAACCTTCGAGACCCACCCTTGTGCCTTCCGTGCTCTGGTTAAGGTATCCGATAGTTCTGGCAGCCAGTTCATTATTGGGAAGTATCCTACGATTTTCCGGCTGGGCAACCAGGCCGCCCCTGTACTGTCCCTCCCTGAAAACAGGCAATTCCTTCAGCTTCCTCAGGGTTGCATAGTCGACTTTTTTCTTTATGAGGAAATATCTGTCCCCCCTTTTCCTTGCTTCGGTTATCACGGATTTCCATCCTGATGCTGATCTTATCCCGCAGAGCTTCGAAAGGCCTTCGCACAATCCGTTTATACCGTTCGACCAGGTTTCGGCCGACATGCCGCTGCTGCGTGTGTCCATGTAAATTGAATAATATGGAACCGAACTGGCGAGAAGTCGTCCGTCGTGTGCAAGGATATCCCCCCTGTTGGCTGGCATTTCTGCAGTCTTGAAGACATACTTCTCACTCATGGAGGACCATTTGCCCCTCTGCACGTACTGAAGGACAAATATCTGAACGATAAGCGCCACTGCACAGATTATCATTGCAATGTAAACGATACCGCTTCGGAATACTATTTCGTCCCTGACTGTCATCCGTGTTCTATTTATCTACAACAAGCCTGTAAGGCGGCGTTTTAAGTTCTTCAAGACCAAGGCCCTTCTCGCGGACCATCCTGTAAACCTCCGACTGTCTGCTCACTTCCATCAGGTCGGCCGATATTGAAAGAGCTTCAGCCTTAAGGTCCCGGACTTCCCTGGCAAGCCTTGAACTTTCGCGGGTTATCTTTTCGGCGTGAAACCTGTTGCCGATGTAGATCGCGCCGAGAAGAGTAAGGAAGATTATGAACCATAGGTTCTTAAGGACGATTACGTCGGAGAAGATTATTCCGCTCATCAGTTCCTTCCAGAAACCCACCGGCTTGCCATGTTTTGGTTTTGCTTCCATAGCTTCTGCCATTTTCAGATCTTTTCCGCGATTCTTAGCCGTGCGCTCCTTGCCCTGCGATTATCCTCAAGCTCTATTTCTCCAGGGACGGTGCCCTTTTTGTTGATGATCCTGAACGGAGCTATAAGGTTCCCGTAGAAATCCTTCTTCTCCTCACCCTCAAAATTTCCGGTTCGCATGAAATTCTTTACTACCCTGTCCTCAAGCGAATGGTAGGTTATTACCACCAGCCTGCCATCCTTGCTTAGCAGTTCAAGGGCCTGTTCGAGCATTTCCTTCAGATAATCAATTTCATGATTGACCGAGATCCTGAGAGCCTGAAATACCCTTGCATAAAACTTGTGTTCCTGCCGGGGCGGGGCAAGCTTTCCAATTGCATTTATCATGTCGCTCACCGTCGTCAGTGGCTTAACGGCTCTTGCCGCCACTATTTCCCTGGCGATCCGCCTCGAATTAACAAGCTCGCCGTAATCGTATAGTATCTTTGCAAGCGAAACTTCATCGAGTGTTTTAAGAAGGCTTGCGGCAGTTACCTGACCCTTTTTGTTCATTCTCATGTCGAGGGGCACATCCTGGCGGAATGTGAATCCTCTTTCCGGCTCGTCGAACTGATGGAATGAAACACCCAGGTCGGCAATGAGCCCGTCGATCGAATCTATACCGTTGAATTTCAGATTGTTCTTCAGGAACCTGAAATTCTGGTTAAGGAAGATCAGTTTTTTGTCTTTGGGAACATTCCGGATTGCGTCCTCGTCCTGGTCGAAGGCAATAAGTTTACCCTTCTTAAGCCTTTTAAGTATCTCCATCGAGTGTCCGCCCCCTCCGAAAGTGACATCAACATAAATGCCGTCGGGGCGGATGTTCAGTCCCCTGACACTCTCTTCAAGCATAGCAGGCACGTGGTAAAACATTATTCCAAAGGCTCATTTATATTTCCGCCCATCAGCTTTTCAGCCAGATCGGCAAAGTCCGAAGAAGGCATTCCGATTGTCTCATAAACCGATGCCGGCCATATCTCAATTCTTCCGTCCTGTCCGGCAAGAACGACATCCCTTTCCGCTCCGATCAGTTCCATCAGTCTTTTTGGGATCAGCATCCGGTTATTGTTGTCGAGGGCGAGTTCGGCAGTTCCCTTGAAAAAATTCCTGAGGAACATGTTATGCTCGCGGTTGTATGGATTTATTTTTTTCCTGATCTTTTCCAGCTGTCTGTTCCAGTCGTCGATTGCATACAGCACCAGGCAGTTCTCGAAAATATCCTTCCTTACCACAAAATGATCCTGTGCGGCAGAGGGCATCTGCTTCTTGAATGCCATCGGAAGGATAATCCTCCCCTTGGCATCGACCTTGCACGGGTAATCACCAATAAATGTGGCCATACTCTACTTTCGGCAATAAAAACGCTAAAATATGAAAAAATAATCCACTTTACCCCACTTTCCTCCACTTTTTTTTTGTGTATTGTTAATAACTTTTTTGGTGAATTATACTCAAAAGCACATCTGATGGGGATTCAGGGATTGAAATATTTTTTTAAGAATACATGTATTTTGCAATTCTGCATGTCATTACTTTCAGGGCATGGCAACAATTTGTGTCTTCCGGAGAATGTGTCAAAAGTCTTATTTATCACCTTAACCCTATCCCTGGAGGTTGTTGAGAAAGTCTTTCTTTATTATCTTAACCTAACCCCTGCTCCTTCCCACGGATAAATAAACCCTATCCCCAGCTCTTCCCCTTGGATAATTAAACCCTATCCCCAGCCCTTCCCCTTAAAATTAAGGGGAAGGGAGCAGTTCTCCGATATGCTGTAGTATTCTCCGGCCTTATACTAAAGGGAAAGGGGGAGATCTTCTTCATATCCTGGATCTTAGCCCTCCCCTTATAGTTTAAGGGGAGGGTTGGGAGGGGTTATTATCGATAAACGAGCTTCTGCATTAGGTAAAGATTAAAGTGTATAGTGTAATACGATATATATTTGCACTACTGTCCGGATAAAACTTGAACTGTGTTTGAGATTCTTCGCTTCACTTCGTTCCGCTCAGAATGACAGTTATTTGCGTTTTTGAGGAGGGGGAGGTGGTGGTTGGAGCCCTTGCCTCCAACCACCACCTCCCCCCCTCTCCAACCTCCATAAATGTCTGTCATTCTGAGCGAAGCGAAGAATCTCATGCCTTTAGTCGGACACTAATGATATATTTGATGTTTTACAACAATTATTTTACCTGAAACAATATATAGCTCACTGCTGTCAATTAACTACATGTCGCTCCCCGCAAAGCGGGGCAGGCTCTACGGAGCTGGGGGAGCCGCGTAGCGGTGACCTGTTTGTAGTATTGTCCCGAACCACGGAGTGGTTACACAATTTTTCTTATCGCGGAGCGATTCCATCAATGCTAGAATGATGCACATTTAAAATGCTACGAACCACGGAGTGGTTACATTTCCTTGTGGAACCCGCTCCGGGGTTCACCAGGAGATTATGGTGGATCCTCTAGCATTGATGGAACCTCTCCGAGGTTCCATCCGGGAAAAATCATGCATATTTACCATGTCACAAAGTGGTTCCACAATTGCACAATATCGCGGAGCGATTCCATCAATGCTTGAACGATGTTTTCCCCATGCAGCGAGCCTCGTAGAGGTAACCTGTTTATTTGACTCTACAAACAGGTCGCATCTACGATGCTTTTTTAATGATCATGAACACATGAATTTAAAATCATTGATGAATATCTGGCAATCCTGGTTGAAGTGAGGTAAAAAAATTTTGGTAATTTTGATACCTGACCGCTAAAAAGCCCTCTCTCAATGACTGAATCCCCTGAAACGAATGATATCATTCAACTCGATGTTGAGCAGGTCCTCTTTTCGAAGAATCCTGCCCTGAAGAAAGTTATTCCGGGATTCCTTGTCAGATACCTCAAAAGGATCGCGCACCAGGATGAATTGAATGAATTCCTGAGAATTGCCGGAAACCGCCGCGATGCCGAATTCATAAAGGCAGGGCTCGAATTCTTCAGGATAAGCTACAAGGCCACGGGAACTGAAAATATTCCCGCTTCAGGAAGATACATCTTCGTCTCAAATCACCCCCTTGGAGGGCTCGACGGACTTGTCTTCATTTATGAACTTTCGAAATATTACGAAAGCCTTAAATTCCCTGTAAATGACATCCTTATGACTATCAAAAACCTGTCGGGAGTCTTTCTTCCGATAAACAAGCACGGTTCACAGGAGAGGGAAGCGGTGAGGCTTATTGAGGAAGCCTATGCCTCCGGCAGCCAGATCCTGTATTACCCGGCAGGATTATGCTCAAGGAAGAAAAAGGGTGTCATCAGGGATCTTCAGTGGCACAAGAGCTTCATCGCCAAATCAATACAATACAAAAGGGATGTTGTACCGGCATATTTTTCAGGCCGCAATTCGGATTTCTTCTACAATCTTTCAAACATAAGGAATTTCCTGGGGATCAGGGCAAACATCGAGATGCTTTACCTGGTTGATGAGTTGTTCAAACAGAAAGGAAAGGCAATTGATCTTGTTTTCGGGAAGGCAATACCATGGCAGACATTTGACAAATCGAAAAGCGCTGCTGAATGGGCGGAATGGGTGAAGGAAAAATCCTATGGACTTAAATCAGCTTTAGGCTGATAATCAACCAATCAAAAAATATTTTAAATTTGCCCCGGCTTTTCGGACAGTGATCCTTAAGACCATATTACCAACAAGTAACCATGAAACCAGTAGCTGAACAGCTCCCCAAGGATCAGATAATTGCGGAACTTACTCCCGACAAGCTTCTCCGGCACACAAACAACGGCGGCAACGATGTTTATTTCTTTGATCACAGGAACTCTCCCGCGCTTATGCATGAGATAGGCAGGATAAGGGAAATAACATTCCGCCATGCAGGCGGCGGCACCGGGAAGGATATAGATCTTGATGAATTTGACACTGATCCCGAGGATCCGCAACGGCAGCTCATTGTCTGGGACCCCGAGCACCAGGAAGTAATAGGAGGCTACCGGTTGTACTTCCCTCCAAAAGGGTGTACGACCTGTGATGTTTCAAAGCTTGCCTCATCATTTTATTTCAGCTTTTCTGATAAGTTCCTGAAGAGGTATTATCCTCACATGATGGAACTCGGACGCTCGTTCGTCCATCCCGACTACCAGTCGCGTGCAATGGGCCGCAAGAGCCTTTTCGCACTCGACAACCTCTGGGACGGACTCGGAGCCCTGATCCTCGACAACCATCATCTCAAATACCTTTTCGGAAAGGTGACAATGTATCCGCACTTCAACCAGAAGGCAAGGAATATGATACTCTATTTCCTTAAAAAGCATTTTGACGATCCCGACAACCTTGTCACTCCGCTCGATCCGGCCAGGATCGACATAAACAGGGAAGAAATGAAGAAGATCTTCAGGGGATGGAGGTACAAGGATGATTACAAGATCCTGTCGAGAGAAGTAAGAAATCTCGGAGAGACCATACCTCCCCTAATCAATGCCTACATGGGTTTATCGCCGACGATGAGGACTTTCGGGACATTCATAAATCACAAGTTCGGTGATACCGAGGAGACTGGAATAATGATAACCCTCAGGGATATATATGTTGAGAAGATAAACAGGCATCTGGCTTCCTATAAAAAGGATTTCCTTATTACCTGGTTCTCGCACGGGAATCAGTAGGCCCTCTCGTTCCTGCCTTCCATATAATTGATAAACGACTGGTTGGCAACCTTGTTGCCGCCAGGTGTCGGATAATCCCCGGTAAAGTACCAGTCACCCGTATGCCCCGGACAAGCTTCATGCAATCCTTCGACAGACTGAAACACTATTTCGACTCCGGCATTTATCTCTTCTGATTTAAGAAGTGATGCGATCTTGTTGGAAATCATATCGGTGCAGAAAGGTTTATAAATTTCCTTCACCAGATTCCTTATTTCACATACGGGTTTCCTTATCTCGGTTTTTGCTTCTTCATACACATCCGTGAGTATCTGCTCCTTACCATTATCCTTTAGGAGTTCAACGGCGGCTTTGAAGGCTATCAGGTCGCCCAGCTTTGCCATATCGATACCGTAACAATCGGGATACCTCAGCTGGGGAGATGATGAAACTATGACGATCTTTCTGGGATCGAGCCTGTCGAGGATCCTGATTATGCTTTTCTTAAGTGTTGTACCTCTTACAATTGAATCATCGATCACCACAAGATTGTCGATCCCTCTTCTGACAACGCCGTATGTAACATCGTAAACATGTCCGACAAGATCATCACGGCCGGCATCTTCGGTAATAAATGTCCTGAGCTTTACGTCCTTGACTGCAATCTTTTCGACCCTGGGCCTGCGGCTGATTATCTTTTGAAGCTCTTCCTTTGTCAGGGTTTCCCTTTTTTCAAATATTGCATCCAGCTTGGAGCGGTTGATATAATCCTCAACTCCCCTGATAAGGCCGTAGTATGCACTTTCAGCGGTATTCGGGATATATGAAAAGACAGTATTTTCGGTATCGTAGCCGACCGCCTTCAGAACCCTCTGAGTAAGGAGTTCCCCGAGCTTCTTCCTTTCACGGTATATTGCCTTATCTGTTCCCCTTGAGAAATAGATCCGTTCGAATGAACATTTCCTGAGTTCGGCTTCATCCCTGACCTGTTCTGCAGAGACCTCTCCTGAAGCCCTGACAATAAGTGCGTGTGCGGGAGGAAGTTCAATCACATTATCGGTCCGGACATTGAAAACAGTCTGTATCACCGGACGTTCAGAAGCGGCCACCACCACTTCATCATCGATATAATAAAATGCGGGCCTGATACCTGACGGATCCCTCATCACAAATGCATCGCCGTGACCAACCATCCCTGCCATAACATACCCGCCGTCCCAGTTCCGGCTTGCCTTCCGGAGGACTGTTGCAAGGTCGATGTTCTTTTCAATCAGCGGGGTGATCTCCCTTTTTGTATGTCCCTGTTCCTTAAACACCCTGAAAACCCTCTCATTTTCCTCATCCAGCCTGTGGCCGACGTTCTCGAGGATGGTGACGGTGTCGGAGAAATCGACAGGAGTCTGGCCAAGCTCCACCAGGCTGTTGAAAAGCTCCCCGACATTGGTAAGGTTGAAATTGCCCGCCATTACCAGGCTTCTCGATTTCCAGTTATTTTCCCGGCTTACGGGATGAACATAATCAATATTGTAGTTGCCGTATGTTCCGTATCTGAGATGACCCAGGTAAATATCGCAGGCAAACGGAATATGTGATTTTATGAATGCAGGATCGGCAAACTCCTTTTTGTACCGCCTGTTCAGCTTTCCGATATCCTCATAGATCAGGCCGAAAACCTCTTTTATGGGATCGGGCTTATTCGATCTCTGGCGGAAAATGTACCTGTTCCCGGGCTCGACGTTCATTTTAATGCCGGCAATACCGGCTCCGTCCTGTCCCCTGTTATGCTGCTTTTCCATCATCAGGTACATTTTCTGGAGCCCCCAGTCCCATGCCCCGTATTTCCGGAAATAGTAGTCGAGCGGCTTTCGCAATCTCAGCATTGCAATACCGCATTCGTGCTTGATATTATCGCTCATGGTTATTTTTTATTCGGGTCCGGGAAGTTTATGATGTCAGGCACCAGAATGGCATCCGGAAAAACCCTCCGTATCATCAGCAGGTCCTTTGTACCCTCGATCCTGGACCTGTAATCGCCTGCACGTATTTTGTAATAACTCGGCCGGTCGAAAGTTGCATAAGAAGCTATGCCGGGGAACCTGCTCATGAATTCAGCTCTTTTCCTGCCTGACTCCTCCCTTGCGTCTTTACCGGAACTGTTGTAGATCTGGATCCTGAAGCCTTCCAGTCCGTTCAGCCTGATATTGTAGAGGATGTATCTTCCGATTAGCGAGTCGATTCCCGGATCCTGATAAATTCTGAGATCCCCTGACCAGGCATCCTGCCTTCGCATCAGCTCAGCCGTTGAATACCTTATCTGAGCGCTGCATGGTTCAAATGAAGAGAAAATGAGTATCAGAAGAAAAATGAACTTCCATTTCATTCCGGCAAGTATTATCAGAGCTCGTTTGCAAGCTCATCGGTGATATCCAGGTTATGGTAAACGTTCTGAATATCGTCGTCATCCTCAAGAACTTCAATAAACCGCATTACCTTCCTTGCAGATTCAAGATCGAGAGTTTTGGTTTTGTTCGGCACCCTCTTGAGTCCGGCATCCTCAGGTTCTATCCCCAGCTCATTGAGCTTTTTATTAAGGCTTCCGAAATCCTCCTTTGCACAGGTGATAGTAAGGGTATCGTCATAATCCTCAAAATCCTGGGCTCCTGCATCAATAAGTTCAAGCTCAATGTCATCCTGCGAAAATCCTTCTTCCTTCCTGATTGTAAAAATGCCCTTCCGGTCGAACAGGGAACTCAGCGAACCGTTGGTTCCCAGTTTTCCTCCGTACTTGCTAAATACCGACCTGACGGAGGCAACCGTCCGGTTGTTGTTATCGGTCAGACATTCGGCGAAGACTGCTACACCTCCCGGAGCATAGCCTTCAAAAGATGTTTCGATGTAGGTTGTGGCATCAGCACCGACAGCCTTTTTGATTGCCCTGTCGATGTTATCTTTAGGCATATTTGCACCTTTAGCATTCTGGATAGCAAGCCTCAGCCTCGAATTAGAGTCGGGATCACCCCCGCCATCCTTGGCTGCAATAATGATCTCCTTAATGATCTTGGTAAAGATCTTTCCTCTTTTGGCGTCAATAGCCCCTTTCTTCCTCTTGATAGTTGACCATTTACTGTGACCTGACATAAAACTGATAGTTTTAATTCGATGCAAAATTAAATATTTCTTTAATACATAGTTCATAGTTGTTACTTTTGTGGTTATTAAAGACGGTAGACGGAAGACCGAAGACGGAAGACCGAAGACGGAAGACCGAAGACCCGCTGGCGCGGATTTGTAATCCGTGCTCATTTTAACCAGCTGGCGTGGAACCCGCTGGCGCGGATTTGTAATCCGTGCCCATTTTACCTGCTGGAGTGGATCTGGCCCCGCAGGTCGGGATTTCCTCACTTCGTTCGTCAACTTCGTCGACCTCGTCCCGATAAAGCTGGACTCGGTTGTAATCCGTGCTTATTGCTATTTAACCTGGCACGGATTGCAAATCCGCGCCAGCATGTGTTCAAAATGAATATGGCAAAAAAAGTCTACATAGAAACCTACGGCTGTCAGATGAATGTCGCCGACAGTGAGGTTGTCGTTTCCATACTATCGGAGAATGGCTATGAACATACTGATGATATCAGGGAAGCCGGAATAATACTCTTAAATACATGTTCAATAAGGGAAAATGCAGAACAACGCATCCGGGGACGGCTCAAGGCAATCGGTCATCTGAAGAAAAAGGATAAGGGCATCCTGATAGGACTCATCGGCTGCATGGCTGAAAGGCTTAAGGAGAAAGTGCTTGATGAAGAGCACCTTGTCGACATGGTGGTTGGACCCGATGCATACCGCAGCCTGCCATCTCTTATCGGAGAGGCCGGATCGGGACACAAAGCCATAAATGTGCTCCTGTCGCGGGAGGAGACTTATGCTGACATTCCCCCGGTAAGGATGGATAAGAACGGGATCACTTCGTTTGTTTCAATAATGAGGGGCTGCAATAACATGTGCTCCTACTGTGTGGTGCCCTATGTCAGGGGAGCCGAAAGAAGCAGGGATCCGGAATCGATCATCAGGGAGGTGAAGGAATTGCAGGTAAAAGGATACAGGGAAGTTACACTTCTCGGCCAGAACGTCGATTCGTACCGCTGGAATACTGACGGCCGTACCATTACTTTCCCCGATCTGCTCGAAAGGGTGGCGCTTACCGATCCTATGATGAGGATCCGGTTTTCCACCTCACATCCCAAGGATTTGTCGGATGAACTGCTCAGAAAAATGGCGGAACACCCCAATATCTGCAAGCACGTTCATCTGCCTGCGCAAAGCGGAAGCAGCAGGATTTTAAAGATGATGAACAGGGAATATACACGCGAATGGTATATGGACAGGATCAGTGCAATCCGGTCAATAATTCCCGGATGTGCTGTTTCGACCGATATTATTACCGGATTCTGTACGGAGACAGAAGAAGACCACCGGGAGACTCTTTCACTTATGGAGTGGGCAGGCTATGATTTCTCCTATATGTTCAAATATAGCGAGAGGCCCGGCACAAGGGCTGCAAGGAAATACAAAGATGATGTTCCTGATGATGTTAAAACCACGCGCCTGAATGAGATTATAGCGCTTCAGAACAAGCTTTCGTCACGGTCGAAGAAACAGGATGTTGGCAGGATTTTTGAGGTACTGATAGAGGATTTCTCAAAAAGGTCGCAGGAAAATTTATCGGGGCGGACTTCACAAAATAAGGTAGTTGTGTTCCCGGGAAATGGGCACAGGAAAGGTGAGTTTGTAAACGTGAAGATTGAAAGCAGCACATCGGCGACTCTTTTGGGAAAGATTTTGTAATTTTATTTTTTAACTTTTTAAGTTACTGGTTACTGGTTACTGGTTACTGGTTACTGGTTACTGGTTACTGGTTACTGGTTACTGGTTACTGGTTACTGGTTACTGGGTTTTGAACCAGCAACGAGTACCAAGCACCAAGCAACTTATTTATTTTTCTTAACAATAACTGTAACTTGAATTTAAAATGAATCAATGAAAATGAAAACAAGGGTTTTTCTTTGCCTGATGATTTTAATGGTATCTTTCAGTATCTCGGCTGGACAGAAAGCCGGCAGTAAGGTCACAATTACAGGTAAAGTGGTTGATGGAACTGATGCTGCTGTTGCCAATGCATTTATACTGATAGACGGAGAAAAAACTGATTACCTGACAGACAGGAACGGAAATTATAAGATAAAAGTCAGTAAAGAAAATACCAGAATTGGTGTTTTTACACCCGCTAACGGAATGATTGAAGAGGTTATAAACAGGAGAAACTTGATAAATTTCAAATTCACCGGTTCAGTGCCTGACCCGAACAGCGGGAAAAACGAAATTGATAATGAGGTAATTGATGTCGGATACAGGAACGCAAAGAAGAAGACACTTACAGGTCCTGTTGGTGAAATAAAAGGAAACAAATCAAAATATGCATCGTACAATAACATTTATGAAATGATCAGAGGGGAAGTTCCCGGAGTTTACATAAACGGAACAAGCATTATGATAAGGAGTACAACTACTGTAAATGGCAGTACTGAACCTATGTTTGTTGTTGACGGAGTACCGGTAAATACAATCGATAATATACAACCCCTGGATGTACGGTCGATATCAATCCTGAAAGGATCTTCAGCAGCTATTTATGGTTCGAGAGGGTCCAACGGAGTCATAATCATCAATCTCTTGCACGGAAATGATAAATAACCAAATCATTTAACAAATAATAATTCTTTTAAAAGAGAACAACAATTAACTTGCATAAAATTAAAAATCACGAAAATGAAAACCAGGATTATTTTCTGCCTCATACTTGCAATGATCTCATTCAATATTTCATCGGGCCAGAAGACCGGCAAAAAAATTAAAATAACTGGACATGTGGTTGACGGAACCCTTGCTCCGGTTGTAAACGCAATGGTGCTCGTTGATGGTGAAAAGACCGGTATGGTTACTGACCAGAGGGGTCATTTCAGGCTAAAGGTAAAACCCGGAAGCTCCAAAATCGGAATCCTGACTACAACTAACGGCGTGCTTGAAGAACCAATCGACGGAAGGACCACTTACAATTTTACGTTTGAAGGATCAGTCCCCGTTCAGGCCAACAGCAAGGTCGATCCGGGCGACGAAACCATTGATATCGGCTACGGGAAGGTCAGGAAGAAAAGCATGACCGGCAGCGTCAGCAAGATTGACGGTACAAATCCCAAATATGCATCCTACAGGTCGATTTATGATATGATCCGGGGAGAAGTGCCGGGAGTCCAGGTAACCGGCACAACCATCAAGATCCAGGGAGCCTCCTCACTGATGCTCAGCACCGAACCCCTGTTTGTGGTAGATGGCATGGTTGTAAGTTCAATCGGTGATATCCAGCCGTATACCGTAAAATCGATACAGATACTGAAAGGATCATCTGCTGCAATATACGGATCGCGAGGCGCCAACGGCGTCATCCTTATAAAGCTTATAGGATCGGACGAATAATGATGATTACAGGGGTGGTTTACTTTTTCCCCTTTACGGTCAGGTAAAGCTCATCAAGCTGTTTCTGTGATATTTCCGAAGGAGTGTCGAGCATTACATCACGTCCGGAATTGTTTTTGGGAAATGCAATAAAATCGCGGATCGAATCCTGTCCCCCGAACATTGCCACCCACCGGTCAAATCCGAAAGCAATCCCTGCATGTGGCGGAGCGCCGAATTTGAACGCGTTCAGGAGGAAGCCGAACTGGTCATTTGCCTCTTCAGCACTGAATCCCAGTACTTTGAACATTAGCTTCTGGACATCGGCATCATGGATCCTTACAGAACCCCCGCCTATTTCAACTCCATTTATTACAAGGTCGTAGGCATTTGCCCTTACTTTTCCCGGATCCTTTTCCATTATGTGGATATCTTCAGGCTTAGGTGAGGTGAATGGATGGTGCATTGCATAAAAGCGCGAAGATTCGGCGTCCCATTCAAGGAGGGGAAAATCGACGACCCACAGCGGGACGAACTTCTCATTAGTTCGAAAGTTCAGCCTGCTGCCCATCTCGAGTCGCAATTCCGACAGTGCAGACCGGGTCTTCTTCCTGTCGCCGGCAAGGATAAGCACAAGGTCGCCGGGTTTTGCATTCACCTGCTGAGCCCATTTTTTAAGTTCCTCCGGTGAATAGAACTTATCAGCTGAAGATTTAAGCGACCCGTCAGCTCCATATTTAAGATAAACAAGTCCTTTGGCTCCTATCTGGGGCCTTTTGACAAATTCCGTAAGCCCGTCGGTCTGCTTCCTTGAGTATTCCGAACAACCTGTAGCACATATTCCCCCGATGTATTCAGAGCTGTCGAACACAACAAAACCATGTCCCTTTACAGTATCGGTAAGATCAGTTATCTTCATGTCAAACCGGAGGTCGGGTTTGTCAGTGCCGTAAAACTCCAATGCATCCTGGTATGGCATCCGTATGAAAGGTTCAGTAAATTCAATCCCCCTGATCTTCCTGAAAAGATATTTAGCAAGTCCTTCAAATGTTTCGAGTACATCATCCCGTTCAACGAAGGACATTTCGCAGTCGATCTGCGAAAACTCCGGCTGCCTGTCAGCCCTGAGGTCCTCATCCCTGAAGCACTTCACTATCTGGAAATATTTGTCGAAGCCTGCCACCATAAGCAGCTGCTTTAGTGTCTGGGGCGACTGGGGCAGGGCGTAAAAGGTTCCTGGCTGCATCCTGGAGGGTACGACAAAGTCGCGTGCTCCTTCGGGAGTCGATTTGATAAGAACGGGAGTCTCAACCTCAACGAAACCGATAGAGTCCATGTATGTCCTCACCTCCTGAGCTACCTTGTGCCTGAGGATTATGTTGTTCTTTACGCTGGTTCTGCGAAGATCGAGATAGCGGTATTTCATTCGGAGTTCTTCCCCTCCGTCGGTATCCTCCTCGATTGTAAAGGGGGGTATTTCACTGCGGTTAAGGATGTTAAGTTCTGCAACCTCTATCTCAATATCGCCCGTGGTCATCTTTGGGTTTTTATTGCTTCTCTCCCTTACTTTTCCGGCAGCCTTTACTACAAACTCACGTCCGAGCTTCCTTGCCTTCTCACAAAGCTCACGGTTGGTCTCGAGGTTGAACACAAGCTGTGTTATGCCATACCTGTCCCGAAGGTCGACGAAAGTCATCCCTCCAAGGTCCCGCGATTTCTGGACCCATCCGCATAGTGTTACGATTTTCCCTTCGTCGCCGAGGCTTAGTTCCCCGCAAGTATGTGTCCTGTACATTTTTTCTTTTGTTTCGGCAAAAATAAGAAAAAAATGGGATTGTTTTTTCTCCCCCCTGAAGCTACAACCCCCCTGCCCCCCTATAGGGGGGTTGAAAACCATTAAACTTTTCTGAGGGAGTTACCCCCCTGCCCCCCTATGGGGGGTTAAAATCCATGAGATTTTGTCAATTTTTCTTCTTAAATTTAAAGCAGATTCTGATTTATGATGCCTGAGAACAAGGATGAACATTTCATGCGGGCTGCCATCGATGAATCGATGAAGGCTCTCGACCGGCAGGAGGTTCCGGTGGGCGCGGTGGTTGTGTGCAACGACATGGTAATTGCCAGGGCCCATAACCTGACTGAAACCCTTAACGATCCGACTGCTCATGCCGAGATGCAGGCAATTACCGCGGCTACAAGCTGGCTGGGAGGCAAATATCTGACGGATTGCACGGTATATGTCACAATCGAACCATGTGCAATGTGTGCCGGAGCGCTGGGATGGAGCCAGACTGCACGTCTTGTCTGGGGCGCCGCCGATCCCAAAAAAGGATATACTTTGATCAGGGGCCAGTTGCTTCATCCTAAAACCATTGTAAGTTCAGGCGTTCTTGCAAATGAATGCGGAGGGATTATGACAAGGTTTTTCAAATCGAAGAGATAATTAACCCCCCAACCCCCCTGAAAGGGGGGCTATTTAGGCACGGATTGCAACCGAGTCCTGCTTCAGCAGGACGAGCTCGGCGAAGCCAAATCCGTGCCAACGGAGGGCAATAAAAGGAAATGCTGGCGCCGATTTGCAATCGGTGCCAATAAGAACTAGATGAAAGCACTAAAAGGCACGGATTGCAAATCCGCGCCAGCGTGGGCTAAAAAAGGCACGGATTGCAACCGAGTCCCGGTAAAGCGGGACGAGCTCGGCGAAGCCAAATCCGCGC
>Ga0105106_10001321_pt1 | contig 17770 bp, 16 predicted proteins | sample PPLLaktember2015_5_FD_79109 | JGI IMG/M metagenome (GOLD analysis project Ga0105106, IMG submission 79109) | Freshwater sediment microbial communities from Prairie Pothole Lake near Jamestown, North Dakota, USA - PPLs Lake P8 Core (1) Depth... | ecosystem: Environmental > Aquatic > Freshwater >...
CAACTCGCCCGAATCAAAAAACGATTCGGGCTCAAACAGTGCTCGCGCACTGCTCCGGCTTAAGCTGCGGTGCTCGGCGAGCTCCGACGGGGGAACGTCAACAACAACTGTAACATTCGGCGCAATTCACTTCGTTTACCACGTTCTACGTTGGGGTAATTGCGGCCAAGACTCCAAAATGGGATCGTTGTGCCTCTAATTTCTGTATCAAGGGAGGATAGATGAAGAAATTAAAAATTGTGCTGGCAGTATTGCTTGTTTGTGTAGCAACACTTTCCCACGCAGATCAGTTTGAGGATGGTATTAAGGCAGCCGAGGCTGGTGACTACAAAACAGCCGTTAATATGTGGCAACCGCTGGCAGATAAGGGACACGCCAAAGCTCAATACAACCTCGGTGTTGTGAATGCCAAAGGCCTAAGCGTCCCACAGAACTATCAGCAAGCCATCAAGTGGTTTCGGCTGGCGGCGGATCAGGGAAACTCCTTGGCACAATACAATCTCGGTGTCACGTACGCCAAAGGCCGAGGCGTTCAACCGAACTACCAGGAAGCAGTAAAGTGGTTTCGTCTGGCGGCGGATCAGAGAAACGCCATGGCTCAATACAATCTCGGTATTGCATACTATAGTGGCCGAGGCGTACCACAAAACTATCAGGATGCCGTAAAGTGGTACCGGAAGGCCGCGGAGCAGGGATTAGACGCTGCTCAATACATTCTCGGTGTTGTGTACGCCAAAGGCAAAGGCGTTCCACAGAACTACCAGGAAGCCACAAATTGGTACCGGAAAGCGGCTGAACACGGATTGGCCGTTGCTCAAAACAGTCTCGGTGCTGCGTATGCCAAAGGCGAAGGTGTTCTGCAAAACAAAGTCATTGCCTATATGCTGTTTAGTCTTGCAGCAATTAGCGGAGACAAAGGAGCGGTCCAAAATCTCAACACCATTCAAAAGAAGATGACATCCGTTGAAATTGCCAAAGGCAAGGAATTGGCCGCACAGTGGAAACCAGGAACGCCATTACCGACAAGTTACTAAATGAGTCTGCGTAGGGCGCAATGAACGCAGTGAATTGCGCCGAATGTTACAGTTGTTGTTGGCGTTCCCCCGTCGGAGCTCGCCAAGCACCGCAGCTTAAGCCGGAGCAGTGCGCGAGCACTGTTTGAGCCCGAATCGGTTTTTTGATTCGGGCGAGTTGCGCAGCGCCCGGCTTAAGCGAGGAGCGCAGGGAACCGGCTCGAAGAGCCGGCGAAGCGACCGGGTGGGCACTTCTTTGGTTACTTTCTTGTTGCGACAAGAAAGTAACCCGCTGCCGCGCGGCGAGCGGCACCTTAGCTGTTGAGAATCGCCGGAGGCGATTCAACCACCCTCACCCTAGCCCTCTCCCGGAGGGAGAGGGAACATTCCGTATCGCCGCAGGCGATTCCCATTAAACCCTGGATCCCGGCTTTCGCCGGGATGACCCTCGCGCCTTGGCGCGAGGGTCACTTGAAAAAATGCTCCCGGTAATACTTCAACTCCGCAATCGACTCCAGAATGTCATCCAGCGCCTTGTGGGTGTTCTTCTTGTCGAAGCCACTGGCAATCTCCGGCTTCCAGCGGCGCACCAGTTCCTTGATCGAACTCACGTCCAGATTACGGTAGTGCACGTACGATTCGAGCAGCGGCATGCCGCGCGCGAGGAAGCGCCGGTCCTGGCAGATGCTGTTGCCGCACAGCGGCGATTTGTTCTTCGGTACGTACTGTTGGAGAAACTCGATGGTCTCGCGCTCGGCATCGGCTTCGCTCAGGGTGGATTCGCGCACGCGCTGGGTGAGGCCGCTGCCGCCGTGGACGCGGGTATTCCACTCGTCCATCGAGTTCAGCACCTCATCCGGCTGATGCACGGCCAACACCGGCCCCTGGGCAATGATGTTGAGCTGGCTGTCGGTAACAATGGTCGCGATCTCGATGATTTTGTCGGTTTCGGTGTTTAACCCTGACATTTCCAGGTCTATCCAGATCAGGGCGTTCGGGTCTTGCGGCATGGGTCTTCCCTTGAGGTTGGGCGTGCGGCCGGTTGCGATTAGAATGATTTTTAATCCATGATAACACGCAGCCACAGACTCTGACCCGGAGAACCATGTCCACAGCGCTCTTCACCCAGATATTCCTGATTCTGCTCACTGGCACGCTGCTGACGCGCCTGTGGCTGGCGCGCCGCCACGTCCGGCATGTGCTTGGCCATCGCCGCCAGGTACCGGCGCCATTCCGCGGCAAGATTCAGCTCAAGGCGCACCACAAGGCCGCGGACTACACCGTGGCGAAGACGCGCTTCGCGATGCTGGCGGGGGCCATCGACGCGCTGCTACTGATCGGCTGGACAGTCGGCGGTGGACTGGAGTTTCTCGACCAGAGCTGGCGGGCGGCGGGTTTCGGCACGCTCGTCACCGGCACGCTGTTTCTGCTGAGCGCATTCCTGATCATGGGCCTGCTCGACCTGCCGGCGACCATCTATCAGACTTTCGTCATCGAACAGCGCTTCGGGTTCAACCACTCCACACCCGCGCTGTTCGTCGCCGATCTCCTGAAACAAACCCTGCTGCTGTTTGCGCTCGGCACCCCGCTCGCACTCGCGGCACTCTGGCTCATGCAATCCGCCGGCACGCTGTGGTGGTTCTACCTCTGGCTGCTGTGGTCTGGGTTCACACTCCTTATGATTTGGGCCTATCCATCCGTCATCGCACCGCTGTTTAACAAGTTCACGCCGCTCAAGAACCCGAGCGTAAAAAAGCGCATCCAGGCACTGCTCCACCGCACCGGTTTCCGCAGTCGCGGCATCTTCGTCATGGACGGATCGCTCCGTTCGGCGCACGGCAACGCCTACTTCACCGGTTTCGGGCGCAACAAGCGCGTGGTGTTCTTCGACACCCTGCTCAAGACCCTGCGCGGCCCGGAAATCGAGGCGGTGCTGGCGCATGAGCTCGGCCATTTCCACCACCGCCACATCATCAAGCGCATCGTGATGCTGTTCGGCATGAGCCTCGCCGGACTCGCGCTGCTCGGCTGGCTGATTCAGCAGTCGTGGTTCTACCAGGGGCTAGGGGTCTCGACCGCCTCGGCGCACGCGGCGTTGATTCTATTTCTCATGGCCGGCCCGGTGTTCAGCTTCTTCCTGCAGCCGCTCATGGCCTGGGGCTCACGCCGTCACGAATACCAGGCGGATGCCTATGCGGCCGACCAGGCCGACATCAAGCCGATGATCAGCGCGCTGGTGAAACTCTACCGCGAGAACGCCAGCACCCTGACACCGGATCCGGTGTATTCGGCATTCTACGATTCACACCCGCCGGCATCGCTGCGCATCGCGCATTTGCAGTCGCTGGCATAATGGCAACAGTACAACTGGAGAACCCGCAATGAACAAGGCCACGCTTCTGTTGATATCCCTCACTCTGAGCGCCGGCAGCGCGCAAGCCGCGCTGCTCCCGGGCGATGCCGTCAAAGGCAAGGCGCTGCACGACAAGCAATGCGTCGCCTGCCACGACAGCGGCGTTTACACGCGCGCCAACCGGCGGATAAAAAGCCCCGAGGCGCTTATCGGTCAGGTAAATAATTGCGTGCGCCAGGTCGGCCTGAAACTGGATCGTGATCAGGTCAACGACCTCGTAAAACATCTCGACGAATCCTTCTATAAATTCAAATAGGATACTGACAGCGCCTGCCATGACCGCCCTGCTCGCCATGTCTTGCCAGCCACGTACCGGTGCGGCTCTGAGTCGCGCCGAAGCGGAACAACTGCTGCGCGAAATACCAGGCTGGACTCTGAATGACACGGCCAGTGAAATAACGCGCACCTGGAAATTCGCGGATTATTACGAGACCCTGGCATTCGTCAATGCGCTGGCCTGGGTTGTTCACCGCGAGGACCACCATCCCGAACTCGGCGTCAGCTACAACCGCTGTACAGTGCGCTTCAGCACCCATTCCGTGCACGGTCTTTCGGAAAATGATTTCATCTGTGCCGCCAAAATCGATGCCCTGAGCGCCGCTGCTTGACTGCGTGGCAAAGTGACCGGCAATAAAAAACGGGCGCTGCACGCGCCCGTTTTTTATTGCCGTGCGCGGCACAGGATCAATGCGTCATGTCTTCTTCGGGGTTGGCACTGGTCTTGTGAATACTGCGATCCGCGCCTTGAAACTCCTCCTCTACCGTCAGGCGGATGCCAACCCACTTCTTGAGTGACCCGTACACCGCCAGTCCGCCGATCAGGGCGATGGCCACGCCGCCAAGCGTTCCCACAATCTGGGCCGGCACCGATACGCCACCCATGCCGCCCAGCGCCTGAGAACCGAAGATGCCGCAGGCAATGCCACCCCAGGTACCGGCCAGGCCGTGCAGCGGCCAGACGCCGAGAACGTCGTCAATCTTCCAGCGATGCTGGGCAAGGGTGAAGACCACCACGAACATCACACCGGCCACGCCGCCGACGATGAGCGCGCCGATCGGATGCATTACGTCCGAGCCGGCACACACCGCAACCAGGCCGGCGAGCGCGCCGTTGTGCACGAAGCCAGGATCGTTGCGGCCGGCAATCAGGCCGCCGAGCACGCCACCGGCCAGGGCCATGAGCGAATTGATCGCCACCAGCCCGCTCACCTTGTCGAGCCCCTGCGCACTCATGACGTTGAAACCGAACCAGCCGATCACCAGGATCCAGGAACCGAGCGCCAAAAACGGGATGTTGGACGGGGGGATGGCAATGACCTTGCCGTCCTTGCTGTAACGACCCCTGCGCGCGCCCAGCAACAACACCGCGCCCAGCGCGATCCAGCCACCCATGGCGTGCACCACCACCGAGCCGGCGAAGTCGTGAAACTTGACGCCGAAAGCGGATTCAATCAATGCCTGCACATGGAAGCGTTCACCCCACACAATCCCCTCATAGAACGGATAGACGACGCCGACAATCACCGCGGTCGCGACAGCTTGCGGCCAGAAACGCGCGCGTTCGGCAATGCCGCCGGAGATTATCGCCGGCACGGCCGCGGCAAAGGTCAACAGGAAAAAGAACTTCGTGAGTTCAAGGCCGCTCTTGGCCGAGAGCGCCGGCGCGCCGGCGAGAAAATTAATGCCGTAGGCCACGGCATAGCCGATAAAGAAATACGCCATGGTGGAGATACTGAAATCCACCAGGATTTTCATGAGCGCGTTCACCTGGTTCTTCTTGCGCACCGTCCCGACTTCGAGAAACGCGAAGCCGGCATGCATTGCGAGCACCAGAATTGCGCCAATGAGAATAAAGAATACGTCGGAACCGATTACCGATTGCATGCCGTTTTCCTCGTTGAAATCGTTCTCTGAATTATTGGTGATGGTTTATCCTGGGGAAAAAACAGTTAGCCGCAGATAAACGCAGATCAAAGCGAATATTCAATGCGCTGCTTGTATTCGCGGCCCGCCAAAAGAGTGAATATGGCCTCAGTGCGACAATGGCATGATTCATTTGCGATAATCTGCGTTCATCTGCGGCTAAAGCCGTTTTTAGGTTTATTGGTGCAAATCACACGTCGCGCCGCCCGGTCAGCGCACGCGCCAGCGTGCCGCGGTCAGTGTACTCAAGTTCGCCGCCTACTGGCACCCCATAGGCAATGCGCGTGGCGCGGATGTTACGGGCATGCGCCAGCTCGCTGATGTAGTGGGCGGTGGCTTCACCCTCGACCGTCAGGTTGGTGGCGAGAATAATTTCTTTTACCCGGCCTTCGTCGAGCAGTGCCTCGAGACGGTGGATGCCGATCTCGTCCGGCCCGATGCCATCGAGCGGCGACAGTCGTCCCATGAGCACGAAATAGTTGCCGTGGTACGCGCCGGACTGCTCGATGGAGGAAAGATCGGCCGGCGACTCGACCACGCACAGCAGCGCGTGATCGCGCCGTGGCGATGCACACAGCGGGCAAATCTCGTCTTCACTGAAATCGTTGCAGCGCTGGCAGTGTCCGACGCGCTCAAGCGCCAAACGCAGCGCCTCGGCTATCTGGCGGGCGCCGTCGCGGTCGCGTGCCAACAAATGAAAGGCCATGCGCTGTGCGGATTTCGGACCCACGCCGGGCAGACGCCGCAGCGCCTGCTTGAGGCCTTCGATGGCGGGAGAATCGGACACGCTGTCAGAATGGCAGGTTGAGACCGGGGATACCGAGGCCGGAGGTCAGGCCCGCCATCTTCTGCTGCGTCACCTCCTCGGCCTTGCGCACGGCGTCGTTCATAGCCGCGGCCACCAGGTCTTCGAGTACTTCTTTTTCATCCTTTAGCAACGCGGGATCGATGCTGACGCGCTTCACGTCATGTCGGCAGGTCATGACGACCTTGACCAGCCCGCCTGCCGCGCTGCCGTTGACCTCGATGTGCGCCAGCTCCTCCTGGGCCTTGCGCAGATTCTCCTGCATGGCCTGCGCCTGTTTCATGATGTTACCCAATCCACCTTTCATCATTTCCCACCTGTTGTCGTGTTACCGGGCCAGGTCTTCGGCCGGATACTGCCGGCATCGACCTTGGCGCCGAAGTTTTCCTGCAATGCCTGTACAGCCGGATCGGTCATGATGACTTCGACCGCTGCTTGCTGGCGTTCGTTCTGGGTGCGCAGACGTTCATGTGCCGGCGTCTCCGCCTGCGGGCTGCCTGGCACAATACGCAGATCCAGTGGACGACCGTAGTGCTTGGCGAGCGCCTGCTGGAACACCGCCTCGCGTTCCTTGTTGAGCAAATGAGCGGAGGTCTGATCCAGGGTGAGACGCAGCACGCCGCCTTCGTGTGCGTCGAGCGTGCAATGGTTTGCGAGCTCGCGTGTCAGCCCGGTCAGACCGAGCTTGGGAATCGTCTCGTTCCATGAATCGCCGCTCGCCGCGGCCGACACCGGCGCCGGGATCGATACGACAGCGGCTGCCGGAGGCGACTGTGTTGCCACTGCCGGCGCGGGCCGGGTGGCAGCACCCGCCCCGGGTGTCTGCGGCGTGGCGGGTCGCGCAACGGGTGCACTGCCGGTGGCACGTGTCGCGGTTGGCTGCGCCGCCGGCCGGAAGGCCAGCATGCGCAACAGCGTCATCTCCAGTCCGCTGCGCGCATCCGGCGCCAGTGCAATGTCACGCCGTCCATGCAGGCCAATCTGATAATAAAGCTGCACGTCTTCCGGCGTCACACGACTGGCGTAGCCGCGCAAAACATCGGCCTGTTCGGCATCGATCGTCGCGTCGGGTACCGCCTGATACAAGGCCAGACGATGCAGGGCGAGCAGCAGTTCGCTCAATACACTTTCTGGGTCGGCATTGTGGTCGCTGGCATCGGCCACGGCCGCCAGCAGGCCCGCTGCATCCGCTTGCGTCAATCCCTGAAGAATGGCTTCAATGACACTGTTGTCGATGCTGCCGAGCATCTCGCGCACTTCCGCTTCACTCACCTTGCCGCCGCCAAAGGCGATGGCCTGATCGAGCAGACTCAGGGCATCGCGCATGCTGCCGTCCGCGGAGCGCGCCAGCAGTTTCAGCGAGGCCGCGTCGAAGGCGATGCCCTCGGCGCCGAGAATTTTTTCAAGCTGGGTGGCAATCTGCTCCGGTGACAGGCGCTTCAGATGGAATTGCAGGCAGCGTGACAACACCGTCACCGGCAGCTTCTGCGGGTCGGTGGTGGCGAGCAGGAACTTCACATGCGGCGGCGGTTCTTCCAGGGTCTTGAGCAAGGCGTTGAAGCTGTGTCCGGACAGCATGTGCACTTCGTCGATCAGGTACACCTTGTAGCGGCCGCGGGTCGGCGCGTACTGCACATTGTCGAGCAGTTCGCGCGTGTCATCCACCTTGGTGCGCGAAGCCGCATCGACCTCGATGAGATCGACAAACCGCCCCTCGTCCACTTCGCGACATGACTGACATTTGTCACATGGCTGCGAACTGACGCCGACCTCGCAATTCAGGGATTTGGCCAGGATACGCGCAATCGTGGTTTTGCCGACGCCGCGCGTGCCGGTGAACAGAAAAGCGTGATGCAGGCGGTCATGATCGAGTCCATTGATGAGCGCCCGTGACACATGCGTCTGGCCGACCAGATCCGCGAATCGGCGCGGGCGCCACTTGCGTGCCAGCACCTGATAGCTCATGGATTTTCACTCAGCATGGTAGACCTGCAATCGAAATATACGGGTGGCGGCTCGGGCCGGCCGCTCCTCGCACCCGGAATGGCTGCTGCGGCTGCTTCCTTCCGGACCTGACCGGGTTCACAACCTTCCGTCACAAAGGAAACCGGCCTTCGCCGCCATAAATTAACAACGTAGGAAGAGGCTTAGCTTCGTATTTAAGCCCCATTGGGTGGTTCGCAACATAAACTGCTTTCCACCTCACGCGAGTTTACCTGCCGGCGGCGGGCGGGTAAACGTGCGCGGGTGAATATGGAAATACGGGAAATGGCGGAGAGGGAGGGATTCGAACCCTCGGTACGGTTTCCCGTACACACACTTTCCAGGCGTGCTCCTTAAACCGCTCGGACACCTCTCCGGAAACGACTGCCTGCGCTGAATGCAGGCGCGCAAGGGTAAACCAGCCGCGTGGCGGGTGCAATCGAAACCGCCACCATGACCAGGCGCGGCCCTGACCTGTCAGTGTGGAAACAAAATGCAGGAATAGTGAAATGGCGGAGAGGGTGGGAGTCGAACCCACGTGGCGTTTCCGCCCATCCGATTTCGAGTCGGCGCCGTTATGGCCTCTTCGGTACCTCTCCAGACTGTCTAGCATACCGTGCCGGCGAACACGGGTACAACCGCCATGCGCTATACTTGGCCGAATGCCGCTCACGCGAAGGACACGGAGACAGGGCTTTCCGGGACTGCTGATCGTGGCAGTCTACCTGCTGGGCGGCGGCTGCCAACCCGCTGACAACACCAGGCTCGGCGCCGTGAAGCGCAGCGGCGAGCTGGTCGTGCTCACCCGCAACAGCCCCACGACTTATTACGAAGGACCGGACAGGCCGACGGGTTTCGAATATGATCTCGCCCACGCGTTTGCAGATCGCCTGGGCGTCAGGCTACACATCAAAACAGTAGACCGCTTTGCGGATATTCTGCCAATGGTCGCACGCCGGGAGGTCGATTTTGCCGCCGCCGGCCTGACAGTCACGGCCAAACGTGCCGAAGCCGTTCGCTTTACCCCGCACTACCAGATCATCCGCCAGCAGGTCATCCATCATGCCAAAACCGCCCCGCCGGCGAATGTCCAAGGTCTGATCGGCCGGAATATCGAAGTGATCGCCGGTAGCAGTTACCTTGAGCGCCTCGAACAACTCAAGCAGCAATACCCGCAGCTGACCTGGCTTACTGTCGAAAACATGGAAACCGAGGAATTACTGTTACAGGTCCTGGAAGGTCTGACGGAGATCACCATTTCGGACTCGCATATCGCCTCCATCAGTCGCCAGTTCAATCCGGACCTGCGCATCGCTTTCGATCTGGGTGAACCCGAAAAACTCGCTTGGGCATTTCCATCCGATGGGGATGACAGCCTCCTGCAGGAAGCGGCGCACTTCATCGAGGCAATGCGCGCCTCGGGCGAACTGGCCCACCTCATCGAGCGTCACTACGGCGCTGCCACCCGCTTCAATCCCATCAATATCGCCGCATTCCTGCAGAAGATTGAAACCGACCTGCCCGGCCTCAGGCCGGTGTTTGTAGAAGCCGCACAGCGTTACCAGCTCGACTGGCGCCTGCTGGCCGCAATGAGTTACCAGGAATCCTACTGGAATCCGAAAGCCGTCTCCCCCACCGGCGTGCGCGGTATCATGATGCTCACGGAGACCACGGCTCGACAGCTTGGCGTCTCCGACCGTCTGGATGTACGCCAGTGCGTGCACGGCGGTAGTGCCTACTTGCGCACACTCATCGATCGCCTGCCAGCGGATATCCCCGAACCAGACCGAACCTGGATGGCGCTCGCTTCCTACAATGTCGGTTACAACCATCTGGAAGACGCGCGTATCCTCACCCAAAAGCAGGGCGCCGACCCAGACAAGTGGAATGATCTGAAGGAGCGCTTGCCGTTGCTCGCCAAGGCCGCCTGGTACACAAAAACAAAACATGGCTATGCACGAGGTTACGAGCCAGTGCAGCTAGTGAACCGCATCCGCACCTATTACGAGGTTTTGAAGAAGAGCGACGACGATTCGCGCGCGCATCGCGACAACGATGTTCTGCGCCTGAAGGCGCCGGCGCTGTAGCAGTTCCGGAAGAACGTATTACGGACCGGCGCGGCCGCGCCGGGACTGGAAGAATGTCCTGAGGCGCCGGCTGCATTCACCGGCCAGCACACCGCCCTGCACCTCCGCACGGTGGTTGAGCGCGGCGGTATTGAGCAGGTCGAACACCGTGCCGGCCGAGCCGGCGAGCGGATCGGTCGCGCCATACACGACGCGTGCCACGCGCGCCTGCACCATCGCGCCGGCGCACATCGGGCAAGGCTCAAGCGTGACGTACAGGGTGGCGCCGGTCAGACGGTAGTTGCCGAGTTTCGCGGCGCCGGCCCGCAGGGCGACAATTTCGGCATGCGCGGTGGGGTCATGGCTTCCAATCGGCCGGTTCCAGCCCTCGCCGATGATTTCACCGTTCAAGACCACGAGCGCGCCGACCGGCACTTCACCCTCGTTCTCGGCGCGCGTGGCAAGTCCGAGGGCGTGCCGCATGTAGGCAATGTCCTGCGTGCTGGCGTCGCTCATTCCCACTCGATGGTGGCGGGCGGTTTACCGGAAACATCGTACACCACGCGCGAAATACCGCGCACCTCGTTGATGAGGCGGTTGGAGATCGTGCCCAGCACCTCGTACGGCAGATGCGCCCAACGGGCCGTCATGAAGTCCACGGTCTCGACCGCACGCAGCGCGACCACGTAATCGTAGGCACGTGCATCGCCCAGCACCGCCACCGATTTCACCGGCAGGAACACGGCGAATGCCTGACTGACCTTGTTGTACAAATCGTTGCGGTAAAGTTCTTCCAGATAAATAGCATCGGCCTTGCGCAATATATCGGCATATTCCTTTTTTACTTCGCCGAGGATCCGCACCCCGAGACCCGGACCCGGGAAAGGATGACGATAGACCATGGCGTGCGGCAGTCCGAGTTCAGTGCCAATGGCGCGCACCTCATCCTTGAACAGCTCGCGCAGCGGTTCCAGCAGCTTGAGCTGCATGTGCTCCGGCAGTCCGCCGACGTTGTGGTGCGACTTGATGACATGCGCCTTGCGGGTACGTGCAGCCGCCGATTCGATCACATCCGGATAGATCGTGCCCTGCGCCAGCCACTTCGCGCCCTTGACCTTGGCGGCCTCTTCCTCGAACACCTCGATGAACACGCGCCCGATGATTTTGCGCTTCTTTTCCGGATCGGCTTCGCCCTTGAGCGCATCCAGAAAACGACGCTCGGCATCCACGCGGATCACCTTCACGCCCATGTGCTCGGCGAAGGTCGCCATCACCTGGTCGCCTTCGTTGAGGCGCAGCAGGCCGTTGTCGACGAAAATGCAGGTGAGCTGCTTGCCGATGGCGCGATGCAGCAGCGCCGCCACCACCGACGAATCCACGCCGCCGGACAGGCCGAGCATCACCTCATCCTTGCCGACTTGCCGGGTTACGTTCGCCACCATGCTCTCGACGATGTTGCCCGGCGTCCAGAGCGACTGGCAGCCGCAAATATCGTGCACAAAGCGTTGCAGGATGGCGGTGCCCTGGGTGGTGTGCGTGACCTCGGGATGGAACTGCACGCCGTAGAAGCCGCGCGCCTCGTCGGCGATGCCGGCGAGCGGCGCGTGGTCGGTATCGGCAATCACCTTGAAACCGGGCGGCAGTTCGGTCACGCGGTCGCCGTGGCTCATCCAGACATGCAGGAATTCCTGGCCGTTGTCGGCCGCTTCATCGCGAATGCCCTTGAACAGCTTCGAGTGGCCGCGCATGCGCACGCGCGCATAACCGAACTCACGCCGATCAGAACCCTGCACTTCGCCGCCCAGCTGTGTCGCCATGGTTTGTTGGCCGTAGCAGATGCCAAGTACCGGCACACCCAGTTCAAATACGAGTTGCGGTGCGCGCGGGGTCTCGGCTTCGGTTACCGACTCCGGACCACCCGAGAGTATCACGCCGCGCGGCGCGAACTGTCGCAGCTCTTCGTCGCTAATGTCGTACGGGTAGATCTCGCAATAAACCCCGGCTTCGCGCACGCGCCGGGCAATCAGCTGCACATACTGCGCACCGAAGTCGAGGATCAATATTTTCTGGGAATGCGGATCTGTCATAAAAATGCAGATACAAGGTACAAGATACAAGATAAAAGTGATGCGGTGCCTTCCCTTGTATCTTGTCCCTTGTATCTAGTCTGTTAGTCTCGTTGGTAGTTAGGCGCTTCCTTGGTCACGGTGACGTCGTGCACGTGCGACTCGCGGATGCCGGCGCCGGTAATGCGCACAAACTCACCGCCGGTGCGCAGCGCGTCGAGATCGGCGCTGCCGGTGTAGCCCATGCCGGAACGCAGGCCGCCCATGAGCTGGTGGATGATGTTGGTCATCGGACCCTTGTACGGCACGCGCCCTTCCACGCCCTCCGGCACGAGCTTCTCGGCGCTCGCGCCTTCCTGGAAATAGCGGTCGCTGGATCCCTCGCCCATGGCACCCAGCGAACCCATGCCGCGATAGGACTTGTAGGAGCGTCCCTGGAAGATTTCGATCTGGCCAGGCGATTCATCGGTGCCGGCCAGCAGCGAACCGATCATGATGCAGTGCGCGCCGGCGGCGATTGCTTTTACGACGTCGCCGGAATAACGGATACCGCCATCGGCGATGAGGGTCACGTCGCTGTCGTGCAGCGCCTCGGCGACGTTGGCGATGGCGGTGATCTGCGGAACGCCCACCCCCGCCACCATGCGCGTGGTGCAGATCGAGCCCGGGCCGATGCCGACCTTGACGGCATCGGCGCCGGCGTCGCGCAGTGCCTTGGCGGCGCTGGCGGTGGCGATATTGCCACCGATCACCTGCACCTTCGGGAAATGCTTCTTGGTCCAGGCGACGCGCTCAATCACGCCTTGCGAATGGCCATGTGCCGTGTCCACCACAATCACGTCCACTCCGGCGGCCACCAGCTTTTCGACGCGCTCCTCGGTGCCCTTGCCGACGCCCACGGCGGCGGCGACCAGCAGGCGGCCGGAGGAATCCTTCGCGGAGTTCGGGTATTCGCTCGACTTCTGGATGTCCTTGACGGTGACCAGGCCCTTGAGGCCGAATTTTTCGTCCACCACCAGCAGTTTCTCGATACGGTGCTGATGCAGGAGCTTGAGAATTTCCTCGCGGGTCGCACCTTCCTTGACAGTCACGAGCCGCTCTTTCGGCGTCATGATGCGCGCCACCGGCTCGTCGAAGCGCGTCTCGAAACGCATGTCACGTCCGGTCACAATGCCGACCAGCTGGCCGTCCTGCGTGACCGGCACGCCGGAAATGCGTTTCTCGCGCGTGAGCTTGAGGACTTCCCGAATAGTGGTGTCGGGCGCAACGGTGAACGGTTCGCTGATCACACCGCTCTCGAACTTCTTGACGCGCCGCACTTCGTCGGCCTGGCGGTCAGGGGTGAGGTTTTTGTGGATGACGCCGAGTCCGCCTTCCTGCGCCAGGCAGATGGCCGCGCGCGCCTCGGTGACCGTATCCATGGCGGCCGAAAGCAGCGGAATATTCAGGCGCAGGCCGCGGGTAACCTGGGTTTTGAGACTTACATCCCGCGGCAGAACCGCCGAATGGGCGGGAACCAGCAGGACATCATCGAAAGTAAGGGCTTCTTGAAGTATGCGCATGCCGCATTATACAGATGCCACGCTGCGCCGTAAAATGGCTATTTTTGTGCAGGTCTGCTTTCCCTGAATGGCTATTTTTGTGCAGGCCTGCTTTCCCTGGCGGGGGTAGAAAATCATGAAATGCTGTTACAGCCAACGGAAACGGTTGACCGAGGGGGCAGAATAATTAATCATTGACCCTCAGTATCGGTTTCAACCATGACAAGACCCACTGGAGGAGCAACCTATGAAAAAAACCATCCTGCTGACAGCCTGCCTCGCGCTCACCTTGGGCGGCTGCGCGGAAATGGACACCAAGCAGGCCGCGGCCAGCCCGGAACTCGATAACACAATTGCCGCCGCCGAGAAGGAAATCGCCGCCGCCAAGAAAGTCGGCATCTGGCGCGACACCGAGAAGTTCCTGGATGAGGCCAAGAAGGCCAAGGCCGAGGGCAAAGGCGACGAAGCCATGAAGAAGGCGAAGCTCGCGCTCAAGCAGGCGCAACTCGCCCAGCAGCAGGCCATGACCGAGGCCAACAACGCCAAGCCGCACTTTCCCAAGTAAGCCTGTTTGCCCGATCAAAAAAGCCGGGGTCTCCCCGGCTTTTTTGTTATCTCTCTTTTATCCCGTGCCAGCTAGCGCTATGTTCATGGCATGACCCAACTGCCGCTTTCGCCGACTCCTGACCGGGATGTCTTTACAGTCTCACGCCTCAACCGCGAGGCCAAGGCGCTGCTCGAAGGCAGTTTCCCGTTGCTGTGGGTGGAAGGCGAGCTTTCCAATCTGTCACGCCCGGCTTCCGGCCACCTATATTTCACCCTGAAAGACGCCCAGGCGCAGGTGCGCTGCGCGCTGTTTCGTGGCAGCCAACGCCATGTCAGCATAGCGCCGAAAGACGGCATGCAGGTTCTGGTGCGGGCACGCGTCAGCCTGTACGAGGGGCGCGGCGATTACCAGCTGATTGTCGAATCCCTGGAAGCGGCCGGCGAAGGCGCGCTGCGCCGCGCCTACGAACAGCTCAGGAACCGGCTTTCCCAGGAAGGCCTGTTCGATGGCGCGCACAAGCAGCCGCTGCCGCGGTTACCGAAACGCATCGGCATTATCACCTCGCCCTCCGGTGCGGTGCTGCACGACATCCTCACCACGCTCAAGCGCCGCTTCCCGGCCATCCCGGTGCTGCTGCATCCGGTGCCGGTGCAGGGCGAAGGCGCGGCGGAGAAAATAGCCGCCATGATCCGGCTTGCCGGCCAGCGGCGTGACTGCGATGTGCTGATTCTGGCGCGCGGCGGCGGCTCACTCGAAGACCTGTGGGCGTTCAACGAAGAAGTCGTGGCGCGCGCCATTCATGCCTGCCCTGTCCCGATCGTGTGCGGCGTGGGCCATGAAACCGATGTCAGCATCGCCGACTTCGTTGCCGATGCGCGCGCGCCCACGCCGACCGCCGCCGCCGAAATGCTGAGTCCGAACCAATCCGATTGGCTATTGGCACTGGAACAAAAGGAGCAGCGTCTGGTTCGACTGTTGCGCGACCGGCTACGCGCCGTCCAGCAACAGCTGGATTATCTCGGCACACGCCTGGTGCATCCGCGCGAGCGTCTGGCGCGTCTCGGCGAGCGTCTGCGGGTTCTCGGCACCCGCCTGCGCCTGGCGCAGTTCCATATTCGCGAACGCGCAGCCCACAACCTGTTTAGCCTGCACGCGCAGCTGCTGCTACACAATCCAAAGGCACAACTGCGCGAACATCAGCTGCACAGTCGCCATCTGCACACACAGCTCGCGACAGCCATGCGCCGGGTGCTGGAACGCACCCAGGAACAGGTGGCACGCGCAATACAGACGCTCGATACCTTGAGCCCGCTGGCCACGCTCGCTCGCGGCTATGCCATTATCGAAAATCCCGTATCGGGTGTGGTCGTGCGTGCGGCCGGCGAAGTGCGGCCCGGTGATCGCGTGCGCGCGCGGCTGGCGCGCGGCCTGCTCGACTGCCGGGTGGAAAAGGTGCACAAGGATGCGTAACGCATTACTGCTGGCTGTGCTTTTACTGTCCAACATAACCACTGCCGAGCTGCTGAAACCGAATCCAGTGCCGGGTGGAATCGCTATCGTTGCCATTGCGCCGGAAGGCGCACCGCCGCCGTTCGTCCGGTTTCAAGAACAGCGCGTGCTGCTCGTCCGCGCCAACGGCATGTGGCAAGCCGTGGTGGGATTGCCGCTTTCCCTGGATGCGGGCGAACAGCATTTAGACATTTCGGATCGCGCTGCAACGCGCACCCTCGCCTTCCAGGTGCTGCCGAAGCACTACGACACGCAGTATCTGACCCTGGCCAACAAACGCCAGGTCAACCCCACGCCGAAAGACTTGATACGCATTGCGCGCGAACAGGAACTGAGCCGTCGGGCCTTCGCCACCTGGAGCGAGGTACTGGCCGATGACCTGCGCTTCGACCTGCCAGCGCGCGGGCGCTTTTCGAGCACTTTTGGCCTGCGGCGATTTTTCAACAACGAGGCGCGCCAACCGCATTCCGGTGTCGACATCGCCGCGCCGGAAGGCACACCCGTTCTGGCACCGGCGGCGGGCACCGTCATCGAGACCGGGAATTACTTTTTCAATGGCAACACCGTGTTCATTGATCACGGTCAGGGGCTGATCAGCATGTACAACCACCTGAGCCGTATCAGCGTGAAAAAAGGCGCGCGCGTGGCGCGCGGCCAGCGGATCGGCGCGGTCGGCAAGACTGGGCGCGTGACCGGCGCGCACCTGCACTGGACGGTGAGCCTCAACAACGCGCGCGTCGATCCGATGCTATTCCTGTCACCCGCGGCCCAAACAGGTGCGGCAACCACCCCCGCAGCACCGTCCGCTCCAGTTGGAATGACACCAAACGGCAGTTAAACACCGGCGGCTGTTTGGTAAAGCCTGATCGAACAGGTTGTCATGCGCCAGCGGAAAGCCGTTCTGCTCCACGATACGCTCTGGAAAATACGCAGAGACCGCAGAGGCGCGGAGGATGCAAAGATTTTAAGAGTTATTTAGATTTCTCTGCGCCTCTGCGTCCTCCGCGCTTTTGCAAAAAACATCCAGGACAGACCTGTTCAGAGTTTCCTAACCGCGCTCGCGCTGTTTTTTCTTTTTCTTGATGCGCTCGTCGCGGCGCGCGAGCGCGTGCAGGCGCGGTGATTGCTTGCGCTTGGGTTTTTTGACGGCGAACGGATTCTCGCCCTGCTTGAAGTCGATGCGCACCGGCGTGCCTTCGAGATGGAAGGCGTCGCGGAAACAGTTCGCCAGATAGCGCCGGTAGGAATCCGGCACCGCTGCCACCTGGTTTCCGAAAATCGTCACACGCGGCGGGTTGTGTCCGCTTTGGTGCGCGAACTTGAGTTTGATGCGACGGCGCTGCGCAATCGGCGGCGGCGTCGCCTGCACGGCCTTCTCCAGCACACGATTGAGTTGCGCCGTCGGCAAGTCGGCGTTGGCTGAGGCAAAGGCGCGGTCGATCGCCGGGAACAGCGCCGCGATGCCGCTGCTTTCGAGCGCCGAGATGAAATGTGGCGGCGCGAATACTACAAACGACAGCTTGCGCTCGATCTCGCGCCGGATCCACGCGCGTTGCGCCTCGTCCAGACCATCCCACTTGTTCACCGCCAGTACTAGCGAGCGCCCCTGTTCGAGGATGTAGCCGGCCAGACCCACGTCCTGATCGCTGATCTCGCGGCGCGCATCCAGCACCAGGATCACGACGTTCGCCTCACCGATCGCCTGCAATGTCTTAATGACCGAATAGGACTCCACACCCTCGTCGACGTGAGTGCGGCGACGCACCCCGGCGGTATCAATGAGAATGTAATCGTGATTGTCGTGCTTCAATGGAATGCGGATGCTGTCACGTGTGGTGCCAGGCTGGTCGGCGACCACCACGCGCTGTTCACCGAGCAGCGCGTTGACGAGCGTGGACTTGCCG
>Ga0105106_10001324_pt1 | contig 17763 bp, 17 predicted proteins | sample PPLLaktember2015_5_FD_79109 | JGI IMG/M metagenome (GOLD analysis project Ga0105106, IMG submission 79109) | Freshwater sediment microbial communities from Prairie Pothole Lake near Jamestown, North Dakota, USA - PPLs Lake P8 Core (1) Depth... | ecosystem: Environmental > Aquatic > Freshwater >...
ACTCGGTCATGGTGCGGACGAGATCCCCTTGCCGTTCGATGGACTGGCCGATGCTGCTGCTTGCCGCCAGCGAGATCATCGCCGTGGATCCGGTCAGCATCTGCGAGAAGGCCTGAGCCCCGAGTTGGCAGTTCATCATCATCACGAAGTCGGCCATGGCCCGGGCCGATTCCGCGGCGGCATCGATCTTTTCCTGTCCCATCAGGGCGAATTCACGCTGGTCTCTGGCGTTGGGTATGGGGCCGGCCACGGCCATGCGGCCCGCCCGATGGCCGATGACCTCTGCCGAGGCCGCCAGCATTTCGCAGGTATTCAATGCCAGATCGGTCCAGACCGAAAGCGGGTTGGCACACAACGATAGCGTTTTGTTTCTTTCCATTCTTCTTTCCTCGTTACGAAAAGGATTTGCCGCCCGACAGTTGTTTATCGGCAGAACCCGGTGTTTTCTTGAACCCCCTGCCCTCTTCCCCGTTGAAGCGGAACAAAAGGCCGCCCCTGGAGGAGGACGGCCTCTTTCTTTTCTCCTGTCACTTCTTCACTCAGACACTTCTTCCACTGCCGCTCTGCGGCACCCTACTGCGCCGCCACCTTCTTCCATGACTTGTCCGGATCGAAGGCCGTGATGGCCACGGCTTGCTTCGCCGTCTCCGGCCCGAGGTCCTTCTCGTAGACGACCCCTTCGTGGTTCACGATCAAGGTCTTGACGCCGGAGGCCCGGTACAGGGCCGGATAGGCCACGATGGCGAATCCGCCGATCATGTTCCCGTTCACGATGTAACTGTAGGCGCCCCCGTTGGCATTCTCCCCCTGGGCCGTGACGATCCTGAAATAGTATCCGTGGTAGGGGGACAACTCGGCATTCCCGTATCCTTCGGCCGTCGCACGGGCGACGAGCGGCCCCAGCGGGCTCAGGGGCTCACCCGGGGCCGTTTCCCAGTACAGACCGTCACTTTTTCCTTTCTCGCTTTCGAACTTCTGAGCGTATTCCAGGAACTGATCGGTGTCGCGGTCCAGGACGGCATACTCCTTCTGGGCATCCACGGTGGCCAGACAGGTCTGGATCGCGTCGAGTTCATTCTTGCCGATCCGGCGGCTGAGAATTTCCTGCCGGCCCTCTTTCGTCTGGAAGAGCCACCGCGTGCCGCTCTTCACGATCGGGACCGGCATGGGCCAGTCGTCCTTGCCGACATACAGAATTCTCTTCTTGTCGCCCGCCTTCTCGAGGCGGTGTGCCTCCCCATAGGCCTTCACGAACATGCTCCGGCCCCAGGCGTCGTCCACGTCGTCGCCCGAGGAGATGAGGTCTTCCGAACCCGGTCCGAAGAGGTCCACGAGCGCCTTGACGTCATGTGCCTTGGTGGCATCCATCAGGGCATTGACGGCCGCATCGGGCGATTGGAAGGTCTTCTGCTTCAGGGCGGCCGCCTGGGCCATTCCCTCGGTGCCGGTTATTGAGATCAGGACGGCAAGCATACCGATCAGGACGATCCGGTATGCCGATCCCTTTTTATCGTGACTCCACTCTGAAACCATGTCGGTCCTCCATCGATGAGCGTGTTGTCAATTATGATCGATCAGCGATTCCCCGTTGGTTCTCTACTTGCGGCCGGGCCCGCCGCCCTGCTGCCTCCCGCCGCCCTGCGCGGGAGAAGATCTCTCTGCCGGGGCGGGTTTTGACACGCCGGGTGACGCCTTTGACGGGCTCTCCCCTTTGCCTTTGGGAGTAGAGAGACTCTCGCGTCCCCGGGCACTTTCCTGGCGGGCCTTGTTTCCCTGCTCGACCCTGTAGATGGTGTTTGAGGGTGCAGGCCGTGAGACGGCCGGGGCCTGCCTGGTCTGCGTTGACGGGCGCGCGACTGTGGCGGGGGCGGGCGTCGCCTGAGGCGACGGTCTCGTCACGGAAGGGGCCGCCTTCGCTTCAGGCGCAGGCCGCGTGACGGCCGGGCCGGTTCTCGTCTCCGGCGCCGGACGGGAAACGGTCGATTCGGGTCTGGCTTGCGTCGACGGGCGCGCGACCGTGGCGGGGGCGGGCGTCGCCTGAGGCGCCGGTCTCGTCACGGAAGGGGCCGCCTTCGTTTCGGGCGCAGGCCGCGTGACGGCCGGGCCGGTTCTCGTCTCCGGCGCCGGACGGGAAACGGTCGATCCGGGTCTGGCTTGCGTCGACGGGCGCGCGACCGAGCCGGCGCCGGGCCTCGTGTCCGGACGCGAAACGGCGGAGCCGGGCCGGGCAGATCCTGTCTGGTCGTACCCCCTGAAGTCGCGGCGTTTATCCACCGCCTGCCGGTTTGCCGGCGCGAATTTCTCACGTGTACGGGGATCCCGGTACGCCACACCCTTGCGGTGCACGGGGTCATGCCGCCAGGTCGTTGTCTGGATCTGCCTCGTGTGGACAACGGTGGTACGGTGGATGTTGACGGTCCGGTTCACGTTGACATAGACGTGCCGGTGCCCCCAGTCCCAGTAGCCCCACCAGTGATTCCATGCGGTAGCAACCATGATCCCGGCCCCGAAGGTAATCAGGCCGGCTGCAATCACGGCGCCGGGAGGATGCGAGTAAATCACCACGGGCGGGTATGCGGGATACCACCAGCTCCCGTAGACCACCATCGGGCTGTATACGGGCACATAGACCACCTGCGGGTTGGCCGGCTCGACGACGATGATCGTACCCTGCCGGGACACAGTCTGCTGCTGGCTGGATCGCAGGTTTCCCGACGCGTACGCCTTGGCCCGAAGCTCCTGGATCGTGGCCATCACATCCTGCTCCTGGGCGAGAAAGGCATCGCCCACCCGCTGGGTCCAGTCGAGCCTCTCGCTCATCATGGAAAGGACATCGGGAAAGGGCACCAGGGCTTTCACGCTGGGGTCCCAAATCTGCCTGTCGAGGGCATTGTTGAGCGCCTCCGGCGGCAGATTCCTGTTCTGCCGGACCCACCGATCCGCCTGCACGACCTCGAGCGGGTAGGTGGCCGCCATGAGGACCTGCGCCAGAAGCGAGTCGGGGTACAGGGCAATGGGCGCCAGGATCTGGTCAAGCTCCTCCTGCCTGAAAACCGGTATGTTACTCTGTGCAAAGACCGGGGCCGGCAAGGCCATCAAGACCACCAGGAGCCCGATCAATGTACGCTGCCATGAGCGGTTGAGTTTCATGCTTATCCCTCAATGTGATCCATCGTTCTTTTTATCGCGGACCCCGAAAGGTCCCAAACAGCCCGCACTATACAACATTTTTCCGATTACCAACACCCTTCATTGCCTGAACCCTCTGCACCCCTTCATGGCTTCCGGAGGGTTATTGTATGAAACGCGTCACTCCGGCTCCCGTTGACATCGCCCCGGGGACGGGAAGAATACGATCACCGTGTAATCTTCCTCTCGGGTCAATGCCGCGCAGCGGCCTGGGGACGGCTTTTGTAAGGCAGTCCATCCCTGCGCGGCATCAGCCCCAAGTCCGATCACTCAAAACTGAAAGGCCGTCCTCTCTCAGGGGACGGCCTTTTTCTCCGATCGCAGCCGGCTACGTGGCGTCAGCCTCTGATTTTTCCTTCTTTTTCTTTTTTTCCTTGCCTTCTTCCGGGGCCTTCTTTGGCTCCTTGTCCTTGCCTTTGTCCTTACCTTTTTCTTTGCCTTTGTCCTTGTCCTTGTCTTTTTCCTTGTCTTTGCCGCCCACCTGAGCTTTTCGAAGGGCCGCCGCCGCTTCCACCTTTTCCGCCTTTGCTTTTGCCAGTTCCGCCGTCCTCTGCTCAATCTTAGCAATGGCCTTCAGCCGGAGCTCCGTGGCCACGATGTTTGCCCGCAGGTTCTTGACAAGAGGATCTTTGTCGATCTTGGAAGAGTCGGTCTTTCTTTCATCCAGAAGAGCCAGGCGAGTATTCAGCCTTCGTTCGTACTGTTCCTTCCGCCTCAGTTGCGTTTGCTTCAGCTTTGATGCCATATTTCCATCCCTCTCCGTTTTACTTGTTTTAGCCCGGCAGCCGACAGACGCCGAGGAGCCTTCGTTGCCCTGCCTGTCCGATAATAATGCAAATATATCTATCAGGGTTTGCGCCGAATAGCCACCACATTTCGGCAGAACAGGGATTGGAATATGCCTGTGCAGCGTGCAGGAAAAGCCGATGCGGCCCTCCCGGCAGACGGGTCAATCCCGGAAGCGCGCTTTACGGGCCGGAGATATCGGGACCTCAACGGAGCGGAGAGAGCCGGCCCCCTGACGAGTTTGTCCCGTCAATCGACAACGCCCCCGGATCCGGGCTGCAGCTTCTTTCTGAACTGCCGGGTCATCGCGGGGACGATCTCGAACAGATCCCCGGCGATGCCGTAGTCGGCCACCTTGAAGATGGGCGCCTCGGGATCCTTGTTTACGGCCACGATGACCCTCGATGTGCTCATGCCCGCCAGGTGCTGGATGGAACCTGAGATCCCGCAGGCAATGTAGAGCTCGGGCCTCACCGTCCGGCCGGTCTGGCCTACCTGGTGGTCGTAGGCGATCCAGCCCGCATCCACGGCCGCCCGCGATGCCCCCACCGCGCCGCCCAGCACGTCGGCCAGCTCCCGGATCACCTCGAAGCCCTGCGGGCCTCCGAGACCCCGTCCCCCGGAGACAATGATTTTCGCCTCGGCCAGGTTGACATCGCCGTGCTCGACGATGAAATCCACCACGCGCGTCGCGATCTGTTCCTCTCGGAGCTCTGCCGCGACGGGGACGACCTGGCCCCGGCGGCCGGGATCGGCCGCGGGCATCTCGAAGACGCGATGGCGCACGGTGGCCATCTGGGGGCGGTAGTTGGGGCAGAGGATAGTGGCCAGGATGTTGCCGCCGAAGGCCGGGCGGGTCTGGCGAAGCAGGCCGCTTTCCGGGTCGATCTCGAGACCGGTGCAGTCGGCCGTAAGCCCCGTGTAGAGCTCGGCGGCGACCGAGCTTGCCAGGCACCGGCCCCGCATGCTGGCGCCCAGGAGAAATATTTCGGGCTTGTACTTCCGCACGAGGCCGACGAGCACGCGGGCATAGGGCGCCGGGCGGTATGCGGCCAGGGTGGGGTCGTCGGCCTGGAAGACGCGGTCCGCCCCGTAGTCGATGGCCTCCCGCGTGATGTGCTTGACGCCGTGGCCCATCACGCAGGCGGTAAGGGGGGCCTTGCGCTCGTCGGCCAGCTTGCGGCCCTGGCCCATCATCTCCCAGGAAACGCCGCAGGCCTGCCCCTGGAATTGCTCCACCCACACCCACACGCCCTTCCAGGATGCCAGGTCCGGGGTGCCGGGCTGCGTCACCGGTTCCGGCAGGCTGATCGCGTCCACGGGGCAGACGTCCAGACACGCGCGGCAGAGCGTGCACTTGTCGTTGACGACGGCGATGTCGCCCTCCATGCTCAGGGCGTCGAAGGGGCAGACATCGACGCAGGCGCCGCAGCCGATGCATTTTTCCCTGTCAATCACGATTGCGGCCATGGGCGCCTCCTAGAGAACCTTTGCGGTCATGAGTTTCTCGACAAGCTCGGTGGCCGCCTGATCGGCGCTGTCGGCGGGGATCATCTCCGCCGCCGCCGCGCGCCCCGGCGGGCTTGCGATCTTGACGACCCGCGTTGGGCTTCCTTCCAGGCCGAGCATCCGGGGGTCCGCGCCCGGCAGATCGGCGGCGGTCCACGTCGGGATCGGCATCCTGACGGCGCGGCGCACATCGGCGATCGCGGCCAGGCGCGGGATATTGATGTCCTTCACCACCGTCAGCAGGGCAGGCAGTCGGGTCTCGACGATCTCGCGGCCCTCGTCCAGCGATCGTTCCACCTCGATCACTCCAGGCGCGGGATCCGGCTCCACGCGATGGATCCGGCTGACGTACGTCAGGGTCGTGATGCCGAGCTGGACGGCAATGCCGGGGCCGACCTGGCCCGTGTCGCCGTCGATGGCCTGTTTTCCGCAGAGGACGATGTCGACGGCACCCACCTTCCGGATGGCCGCCGCCAGCGTATAGGACGTCGCCCACGTGTCGGAGCCGGCGAAGGCCCGGTCGGACAGCAGGACGGCCTTGTCGGCCCCCATGGCCACGGCCTGCCGCAAAGCGCTTACGGCCTGCGGCGGCCCCATGGTGATCACCGTCACCCTGCCCCCGAACTTTTGCCGCAGGCACAGGGCCTCCTCGATGGCATACTCGTCGAAGGGGTTTATGATGCTGGGGACACCCTCGCGGATGAGCGTCCCCGTCCCGGGGTTGATCTTCACCTCCGCCGTGTCGGGGACCTGTTTGATGCAAACGACGATGTTCATGGCCGGACTCCTTTAGAAACGAATCCCCACGCCCGCCCCCCAGCCGTACTCGGAATGCCACTGGCCGATCAGGGATACGTGCCGGTCGAGCAGGTAGGACAGGCCCACGCGGCCTTCCCAGTCATGATGGGTGTCGTACTCCACGTGCCCGACAAGCCCGAGGCGTGGCGTGAGTTCCAGGTGCTTGCCGAGGGCGATGCGCCCGCCCGCGTCGGTGTCCACCCAGGCCCTGCATCCGATGTCGAGCGGCAGCCGGTAGCGCAGGCCTGCGATGCCGCGCACCTTCTCCATCGTGCCCTCGACGCCCTCGAAGTCGGCGCCGGCAAAGAGGCTCAGAAAGCGGTTCAGGTAGCGGTCCCAGGTGAGGATGCCCTCCCACTCCGTTTTGTCCACCTCCTGCCAGCCCGCCTCCCACTGTGCCCGGAGGATGTTTCGCGTATCGGAGAGCGTGAGGGCGCCCTCCGTCATGCTGCTCAGCGCCTCCGCCTCCCCGTGGAAATACCAGGACTCCTCGTAGAGCCTGTGCCGCAGCGCCGCCGTGGCCGCATCGGGGGCGTAGCCCTCGTAGTGGACGAGGCGGGCCATGCCGCTGTGCATGTGGTAGAGCAGGTGGCAGTGAAAGAACCAGTCGCCGAACTCATCGGCGTCGAACTCGATGACCGTCGTGGCCATGGGCGCCACATCCAAGGTGTGCTTGAGCGGGGCGCGGTCGCCCTGCCCGTTGAGGACCCGGAAAAAGTGGCCGTGCAGGTGCATCGGGTGGTGCATCATCGTGCGGTTGATCATGATGAAGCGGACGATCTCGCCCCGGCGGACGATGATGTGGTCCGTCTCGGACAGGGCCTTGTTGTCGAGAAACCACACATATCGCTCCATGTCGCCGTCGAGGGTGAGGCGGATCTCGCGGACGGGCTTCCCCCCGGCAAGGGTCGTCGGGGTGACGGAACGGAGCCTCTCGTAGGGGGCCCAGGGCCGATCCTCGCCGCCTTCAGGGGCAAGGCTCGAGGACGAAGCGTCCGTTGCCATCAGCCCGAAGCGCGTGGCGAAGCGCCTGCCGTTTCGATGCGACTCGTCGACCGATATCGCGTGCCCGCCATGGCCATGCTCATGGGCGCCAGGATGAACCGCCGGGGCGTGTCCGTGCTGCAAATGCGCGGGACCCTCCCCGCCGGGGGCCGGTTCCTTGCCGGAGCCGTGGCCCGCCTCGTGCGCACCCTGGATCGGGGTCGGCTCGCCGTGGTGCATGGGCATGCCGGGCCGGTCGAACGTCCCGGCCTCGACGTCGCGGTCCGGCATTCCCATGGCGCCGGCTGGCGACAGGGCGAAGATACGGGCAAGGCTGATGTGCCCCATGGCCTCGTAGATGTTGGGCCTCGGCACGTCGGTCGCGGGGCGGCGCTCCCCCGAACCGATCCAGATGGAGGCGAAGGCCGAGCCGTCGTGCGCCGTGGCCCTCAGTTCGTAGGCCCCTGCGGCGGGGACGCGCACGAGGACGTCGTAGGTCTCGGCCACCCCGATGAGCAGGCGCCCGAGCTCCATAGGCTCCACGTCCTGCCCGTCGGCCGAGATGACCGTCATCGTGCCGCCGGCAAACTCCAGGTGAAAGGTGGTCGTCGCCGAGCCGTCGACGATCCGGACCCGCACCGTCTCGCCGGGCTCTGCTTCGATCGACGTCTCCGTCCGCCCGTTGGCGAGGAAACGGTCGTAGGCCACGTCCGAGATGTCCATGGGGGGCATGCGGGTGAGCATGCTCGTGAAATAGTCGCCCAGCATGCCGAGGCGTGCGGCGCCCAGGATGCTGTGCGCGCTTCCCTTCTCGACGGCGTACCAGCCGCTGCCGCGCTTGAGCTCGCGCAGCACGGCGTGGGGGTCCTCGTCGGTCCAGTCGGAGAGGACTACGGCGTGGTCCCGATCGGCGTGCGCATGCCCGTGACCGTGGCGCGGCTCGATCACGATGGCCCCGTAGAGGCCCCGCTGTTCCTGCATCCCGCAGTGGGAGTGGTACCAGTAGGTGCCGGCCTGCCGGACGGGAAACTCGTAGGTGAAGTCCGTCCCGGGGGCGATGGGCGGGAAGCTGATGTAGGGCACGCCGTCCATGCCCGGCGGAAGGAGGATGCCGTGCCAATGAATGGACGTGGACACGCTGAGCCGGTTCTCAACGCGGATCCGGGCCCGGTCGCCTTCCCGGAAACGGAGCACCGGCCCGGGGACCCCGCCGTTGATGGTGACGGCGCGGGCGGGCCTGCCGCTGTAGTTCACCTCCTGCTCGGCAATGGTGAGGCTGTACTCGACGGTGCCCGCCGCGGCAACGGAAGCGGCACCGGTTATCATGAAGACCAGGACGGCCGCTGCCGCACATGCGGCACGTGCCGTCAGCAGACTCGGGATGGCTCGGAGGGACATGAAGGCGCCCTTTCAAGAGCGGGATCGGAAAACGGCGACGATTCACCTGCAGAATAACACGTCGGGCGGTCAAGTCAATACCGGGACCGCATTGCATCCTGATCGGACAGGGCCCGAGCACGAAGGAATCGAGGGAAGCCGGGCCCCAAACGAGTTTGTCAACGTTGTCCACAACGTCCCCGGATCTGGGCCTTTACTTTTTTTCGTTTTGTGGAGATCAATAGAGTTGCAGGAGGCCGTTAGGCAATCTGCACAGAGCATTCCGAGCCGCAACCCGTCAGGCGCCCATCAAACCATCAACCGGAAAGGAGGATCCCCTGACAAGCAGACCCTTTATACCGGCAAGGTGCCTTCCGCCTGCGACACGGCCATGTTCCATTACGAGGACCAGGCCTTCTGGACCAAATCCGGCGAGGTCTATGCCTGCAGGGCCGAGGACGACACGTACAACCGGGATGCCGCCTTCAGGATGCGGCTGAACGCCGACGGGACCGTGGCCCTGGAGAGCAGCAATTTCCCCGGGCACTTCGTAGCACCCCGCTCCGGCGGGCTCGGCATCGCCACCGAGGGGGCCATCAGCTTCCGGGTCTCCCCCGCGCAGCTGGCCGCAGCGCAGCTCAACCTCTACTGGCGCTCCCTGAGGTCCTTCAACTACCCGAGCCACTACGTCCGGCACCGGTTCTTTGCCGGCTCGCTCACGCAGGTGTCGAGCGACCTCGGTCGGATGGACGCCACCTTCCGCGTCGTGCCGGGCCTGGCGCCCCCGTCCGGTGCCGGAGCCTCCCAGCACGTCTCCTTCGAGGCCTGGAACTACCCGGGGTTTTATCTCGCCGACGAAAGCGGGAGCCTCGTCCTTCGCCAGCGACCCACCTGCGATCGCGATTTCGACCGGCAGGCCACCTTCAAGCAGATGGGGGGCCTTGCGGACACGAGCGCCTATTCCTACGAGTCATCCCTCCGGCCCGGCCGCTACATCCGGCACCGCAACTTCGTCCTCTACGTCGAAGCGGGACAGGGGGATCTTTTCAAGAAAGACGCCACGTTCCGGTTGACGGACCCCCAGTGGAGTCCCTTCCCGTCCTACCTCTCGCTCAAAAAGGGGTACAACGAGTATCTGATGGTTCGCTGGGACGACGCGGTCCAGGAGTACCGAGCCGTAACCGGCACGATCAATTCCGAGGCCGACCGGGCGGCGGCGACCTTCCGGAAAGCAACCGGGCTTTCGGAGCCGCAGAACACGGAGCTGTTCTCCCTGGAGGCCCTGATGCCTGAGATCGTCGGCGGGACCCTCCGAACGAGGAGCCGCCCTGCCTATCATGTCCTTCACCAGGGCTTCGTCCTCAAGGCAACGGAGCGGCTGCTGCAGCGACTGAAGAACAGGCACGAGCCCGCTGCGGTGCAGCCAGCAGGGTACGATCTGGACAGCATGGCCGAGGAGTTTGTCGCCAAGCACAGATCGGGCGCTGTCGCCTACCTCGGCTCTTACACGGTCGTCCAGCCCGTGAGCTTCGATTTCACCCGCGCCTTCTTCGAGGAATACGCCACGAGCTCAGCCCCGGTCATCCTGGGCGATGTCTGGATGAAGACGGTCATGCGCTTTATCCGCGAGGTCTTCCCCCGGATCGACGGGTACTTGGCGATGGAGAACTGGTACGCCGCAGGAATCTACCACGCCCCTCAGAAGATGATGCTCTTCGGCGACCCGTCGCTGCGCATCGGAGGGGTGCCGAGCCGATGAACCCGGCAGGGAAGGCAGGCCAAGGGATAGAGGCCGTCACAATTCATTTTTCATTGAGGATTCAGTGAAAATGGCTGACCCTGATACTCCCTCAAGATCAGCCATGGTGCATAATATTCCGGGTCCGGAAGTTTTGCAAAGAGGGGTGTAATAAGAATTAAAATTCCTCGCACCAAGGTGCCACGAATTCAGAAACTTAAGGGAGGGGTTTATCTGTTATTATGCTCGTTTACCCCGCAGCAAGCTGCGGGGAATGCGCGTGCAATCGTTTTCAAGCGGGCGCCCTTTCTCACCCGTTTAGCCGTCCAGTTTCTGACTGTACTCGCCGATATAGGTGCGGACCTTATTCACATACTGCAGGTGTCGGCTATTCAGTCCGCCCCTCACAGACCCTTCACCTGAATAGTAGGCCGAAAAAACATGATCCCACAGCTCTGGCTCCTGATACCCCATCCCCTTGTATTTGTCATACAAATCCCGCAGGATCTCCGCCGACACCATGACGTTGACCGAAGGTCTGAACGCCTCCTCCCGGGAGGAGGACAGGCTCAGTTTCTCTGTGTACCTTTTCCAGGTGACGGGGTGGATTTGCATGAGCCCCATGGCACGGCTGCTGGAGACGGCACGAACCGTGAAATTGCTCTCCGTGCGCATCAGCCCCAGAAACGTCTTGACAGGGATTTCCGTCCTTCGGGACTGCTCGAGGATGGCCTCGGCAATCTGGAGCCCCTGGAGCCGGTTCATCTTTCTGCCCCGGAATGTCTCAAAAATCTCTTCCGGAGTCCTGGTTTCCGAGCAGCGGTCCTGCATCATCGGATCGATGTCGACCTTCATCTGTGCCTGGGTCTGATGGTCCATAAAAACGACGCAGAGCAGGGAAACAATGGCCGCTGACATCACACGCATCCACCACTTTCTGCACGACAGATGTTGTTCCTGCAGGTTGATCTGCTGCATGGTGCACTTGCTGTTTTTCAATTCGCCCCCTGCTTTGCAACTCCCAATGCCTGAAAAGGGAGACAAATAAGAGGAGGGCTTTCTTGTGGAAAGCCCCCTCAGTTTGCTTCGCAGTTTTAATGACGTTCGACTACTTTGACGTTGCAGTAGAAATGTCTCCCTGCAGGGTCTCGTAAGATCCGGCAAAGAGCCCCTCGACTTTCTTATAGCTCTCATTCATGGCCGCCGTGATATCTTCGAGACCTTTCCGGCAGGTTTTGTCCCACTCTTTGAGAGTCTTTTTCCCCTCCTCTGGAATCCAGGGAGACATGTCTATGAGCATGTTTGTCATTTTCTCCGTCTGTTCCTGAAGAGCGGCCAAGGCTTTCGAGGCATTGTCCATTGTCGTCCTGGTGAATTCGGTCATCTGCTTGTTCATCTGCTGATTCATCATCATACTTCTCCTTATTTCATAGTAGCGATTCGTTTCACTTACTTGGCCTTCTTCGTCTTCTGAGCCCCCAGATCCTTGTCAGCCTTCTCGGGCGTCTCGACAGACTTAGCCCCGTTATCGTGATGGAAGAGCATCTCTAATTTCCTGTACTGTTCATCTGCAGCTACCTTTAAATCGTCATAGCCCTTCTTGTAGACCTTCAGCCATTCGCTGACGAGTTTCCTGCCCTCTTCGGGAAACCAGGGGGATTGCACCAGAGAAAGGTTAATGGTCTTCTCCGTGTATTCCTGGAGCAGGGTTATGGTCTTGAGGCTGCTGTCGAATGTGGTTTTGAAAAATCCGTTGATCTGCTTTGCCATCTCTTTGTCTTTGTGAGCCATTCTTTTCATCTCCTTCGATCTCGTTGAGACTACCATACTATGGCGATGATCGTGAGTCAAGGTAAATGTTGCATCGCAATATAAAGTTATTTTTGCTTGGAAATTATTCCTGTAATTTATAATACACAATAATTACATATATTTATAAATACAATATTGTTTATACGCCCCCGAAATGGAAATCATGTCTAATAAATTACTGTTGCGATGCAAAAAGGCCGTCCCCATGATGAGGACGGCCCCATTCTTCCTCTCCATGCTTCCCGCGGAGCGGACCCGTTTCTTTTCCTGACTTCCGATCTTCCTGGCTTCTTAACTTCCGCCTTCCAGTGCCCCCTCAATAGAAATAGGAGACCAGCAGGGATCCGAAAACCTGCTCGTTGTGCGGCTGCGATTCGAACTGCTGGGTCCGGTACACGACGGCATAGGTCAATTTCAGATTGGAAGTGGCAAATCCCAGGCCCGCCGAGAAATCGGCGACAAAAGGTTTCTTTTCCACGCTGTGGCTCTCTGTAAACGTGTTCCCGTCAAGGAAGATGTCATGCAGGACGGCGCGCGCATCCGCGCCCAGAAAGAAAAAAACGCCGAATCGCCTGCCTCCTGAACGATAGGGGTTCCCGTCAGCGGGAAACGTGCCGCTTTCGCATCCCGGGCGTATGGTACAGGTCCCGAAGTCATCCGGCCTGTTCCACCCGAAGCGAAACTCCGCCCCCGCGTTGGCATAGACAGCGACATTGCCGACACTGCCTCCCGCGTGAGGGATCAGGTCGCATCCCCAGTCACTGCCTGTCTCCGTCTTCAGCCATTTCCATTTGCGCTCGTAGGTGATCTCCAGGGCCGGCTCGTCCTTCAGCTGGTTTGCCCAACCCCTGGGCTCGTCATTTCCAATCCATTGGTGGACCTGTTCCTGGACATCCTCGGCATAGGAGTGGCGGCCCACGATCCCCACATCCACCTCCAGCGTGTCCATGTACCGGGCGCTTCTCCTGATAAAGCCAAACCCAAGATACAAATATCCCGCATAGGGGCGGTCATTGACGATCAGGTCCTCTCGATGCAGATCATCAGGGGTGTAGATGCTTTGGCCGACGGCGAGAAACATGGCCGATTGAGACCCGGGTGAGTAGAAGAAGGGGATCGCCTTTGTCAAGCAATGGTACCAGGGTGTGGTGCCGGGCGGGACGGAATCGCCGTCCGGCTTCCAGAAAATCCAGGGCGACGTCCAGGTCAGCCTCCCTCCGTTGGTGTAATTGCTGTCGGTCTTGGCCAGATAATCATTTTCCCAGTAAAGACTCAACGTGCCGTAACTGCCGTCATTCTTTTCTTCCTGGCCCTGGGCGGCGTGAGGGACGATCAGGATCGAGATCAGGCAAAAAAGAAGAAGGGCTTGAGGTTTCATGAATGGATGGCCCTTTTTTGAAGACCTCGCCGGCACGGCGATCCAAAATTTAAAAACGTTCGCTCCGTGATGCCCCGACCCCGCACCGGGACATTCCTTGGCGAAAAGTAATGACGCATCCAGGCCGGCTTGAGGATAAAAGGAAAGCGTGGAATGCCTCAAATCTGTCTTTCACAATGCAAGGCCCTGTCGTGTATACCATTTTAAGCCATTGGGGGCAATCGCCCATCAGGAAAAGGCGGAATTTCGATTCTTGACGCCTTGGCCCCGGTTGATTCAGGACATCCCGGGCGAGGGATTTGACCCCATTCATCCCCCGCCCCCGCCGTCTCGGCCGATTGAATGAGCACGTCGTCTCGTGCTGCAGAGTATTCCCTTGACTTTCCCTCAATAGAGCCCATGATAGAAGCCGTAATGTAAACGACATCATTCAAACAATTGATGCCCTCTCTTCCCATGTAGGGAAACCACGGATAAAATTGAAGCCCTGTCCATTACGATGAGACAGGGCTTTGTGTTTTTGGACCCGTTTAAAAGGAGCGTGCGAAAATGCAAATCCATTTAATCGAAACGGCGAACAATTTCAAAAAGCTGCGGGAGAAGATCTGGGAGTGCGGCTGGTGGAAACTGGAGGAAGACAAAGCCAGGAAGCTCATCGGGGGACATATTTATTTTCACAAAAAGCGCTCCGAGCCGTCTTTCTACGGAGGGTCGATCCGGGGTTACAGGGTCAAGCAGGAGGAACCCAATCAGGGCAGAATTATTTTCGAATTCGAATATCACTCCGCCTGCAGGGGGATTAAGACAGACAAGAATGGCTGGTCGATAGCGAAGAAGATCGTGCAATGAGGTCCTCGGAAGGCCCGGAGGCTGATCCTGTTTGTGCCGCCAGGCAGCGATGATGATCAGGAGGCGAGCGGACATCAGGCTTCTGTCGGGACGGAAACGGGCAAGACGAATCGTTTCCGCGAGAACGTGTGCGGCAGTCAGCGAAAGACAGCAGCCGGGAAGTCCTCTCGGCTGAAGAAGAATATCAAAATACCAGGAGAGAATGGGTGACGCAGACATGAATGAGCGTGATGACAATCAGGAGCTATATGAAATTCACTACGTTTTCCAGGAGGGTAGTGAGGACAAGATCTATTACATCGTTGCGCGTTCGCTCATCAACGCAATAGATCGCTTCTACAAGCTGCAGCCGACCAATAAGATCCGACTGATCCGTTTGCTGGCCGAACGGGATCTCGGGAGGTTCAGCATGAGGACAAATCTGACCGTCTGCGCGGAGTAGGCCGCTGCCTGAGAAAGAAAAATCCCCCTTTGCCGCCCTGATCCTCATCGCGGGGCGGCCCGGTAAGGAACGGACTAGACATGGTTGCGCATCCTGACGGAATGCGCCCCCGGTCATCCCCCTTTGCAAAAGGGGGAAAGAGGGGGATTTTTCTGCCTTGCTGCTGCTTTTTACCTGAATCCCGAAGCCGGAATCACGACTCTCTATTCCCAGATGATGACCTGCTTTTTGAAATCGACCCTGTACTTCAACCCGCGCAGCACGTCCATGCCGAGCAGTCCGTCATATCCTGCGGCAAAACCTTTATGGGGGACGACAAATACATCCCAGTTGCGTTTGGCGTGAGGTCCAACGGTCAGACGGTTTAGTTTGACCAAACGGGCCTCGATGACAGCCCCCCCGACAACCCGCACATGTGCCTTTCTTTCTTTGCTGAGATTCATGGATAATTGATCCGCGATTTCGGTGTTGATCGTCGTTCTTGAAGCGCCGGTGTCCAGCACGAGATGAACGTCGACTTCATGTCCGCCGTACGCAAGTGTCACGGGAACCAAAACCGTGTTCCCTCTTATTTTAACCTTCGTCGGCTCGTCGCCCCCGGAAACGACCGTCTCCCCCATGCGCTTCCAATTCTCGCTCCCCCCTTGCTCTTGCCCCCTCTTGCCGGATTGCGCCAACCGGATGCCGTCCGTTATGGCAGAGCCAACGGCAGCCGAATCGGCTCCCGCGATGACGCCCCCGGGAACCACCCGGTTTGCGGCCTTCGATTCCGGAGCCGGTTGACTGAAGCAGCAAAGGGCGACCAGGGCATAACCGATTGTGACACTGCGGAATCTCTGCATTCCCCTCTCCTCAAGTGTATCTGGAATCGGATATCTTCTTCCTCTTCTTTGCATAACACTCGACACATAACACATCTTTACTATTTGCTGTAGAGGGTACGCAATGTATGCCCTTTTGGCCGGCGCAGTCAATCACCCGGCAGTATGAATTGCAAGTACGAAAGCAGAATGAGAATCGACCCCTTCTTTCCCCGGTCGCAACGACGTTTCCCGCAGTTCGCTTCCAGTCTTTCATCACGGATCCGCCACCGTGCTTCTCTGGGTTTGTGCTTTTTGGGACTGGCGGGGTTCAAGAAGGAGGATCAGGTGATTGTAAATAGACACGAAAAGGCAGGGCCCGAAATGGCCCTGCCTTTATTGTGCCCCGATTTGCCCGGGAATGCCGCCAATCCTTGCACCGATTGAAGTCAGCGACCGGCATTGGCCCTAGCCGACGGGCCCGGCACTGACGGCAGGCATGCGACGAGATCTTGTGCCGCCTTCTCCATGAGTGTCCTCAGGGTGACGGTTCTCTCCATCATGGTGTCCTCGGCATACTCGAGTTCTTCCATGGCCTCCCAGGCGATACTTCCGTCGTGAGAGTCCCAGATCTGGAAAACCAGCCGCAGCCGGGCGGTCTGCGTCTTGATCACGCGCAACCCGAAAACGCCGAGCCGGCCATCCGACCCCTGGGTAAACCCGGAGAGCTTGAGCTGTGCCAGGTAGCGCCTGTTCGTGGCCTTGCCGATGTCACGGAGGCTGTCCAGCTTGAAGAGCCCGGTGTTGCGGTAGTCCTCGAACATGTTCGTGTATTTCAATTCGATCCCGGACCGGTTCACGGCACTCAACGTCTGGGGGAGGCTCATCAGGGGGATATCCGGGCGTTTTGTTGCCAGGACCTCGGTGAACAGGCTGGCTACCGCCTGCTTTTCCTCTTCCTGTCCCGTGACGGTGGACGGGGTAATGAAGGCAACGCCATTGCGTTCAAGGTCCAGTGGCATGAGCGTGTATGATCGGTGATGAAGCGACTTATAGGTCTGAGGAATCGTAGCACAGCCGAAGCATACCGCCACTGCAGCAACGCTGGACCACAGCCGAACATGATAAATAGGGTTGTGCAGCATGGCCGTCCTCCTTTCTGGGATTGTGATGATACATATTATCCGACCTCTGTCACCGCTTGTATATAGTCTTTGTCCTTGCCTTTTCTCAGCAAAAGACAGGCCCGAAATCAGGAATTCCCTGAGTGGATTTCCCTGTTTTCCGCACTATCCGGTTTGCTCTTTTCCCTTTTCCGTGTAGAGACCGAAAGGCCGCCCCCGCGATGAGGACGGCCTTTTTGTTTTCCCCCGTTGATTCTTCAGGGTTTGCTTTTGACTGCCGGCTGACGACTGCCGCGCTGCAGTCAATTTCCCGATTTCCCAATCAACTTTCATGCCCGTAAAAGTCGGCCACAACGGAGGATGAAAGTGATTCCGCTGTTTCAAAAAGGGTCATCGCGAGCCAAGCCTTGCGAGGTGTGGCGATCCACGATTGAGATCTTTGCGTCCATTCTATGACGAAGATTGCGTCGCGGAGTTTACCCTGAGCTTGCCGAAGGGCGCGCAAGGTCTGTTCTTTTCACAACGACGTTCACGTAAACCCATTACTCAATCAACTGGACAGGGCCCTCCATCTCCTCTCCATGATTTTAGATTCTCCGAGGCACACCGATACCCGGCTCCGGAAGCACATTCTCCTGTGCTCGATCCCTCGATTCCATCTCCGGGAGATCTTCCGCACGCATGATCAATCGCACAACTCCCCTCAACTGCACGTCTGTCCACGGGGACATGACGGGTCGAGTCGTATCGCAGGTGTTATCGCTTGCCCTGTTGCGGCAGATCATGGCTCCGGCCTTGATGAGTTTCCCGACGGCATCATCATCATGGCGCGCGTCAACGCGGATTACTCGCCTGCAGGGGGCAGGACATGAAAAGGCATAGATCATTATCAGCGCTCCTTTCTAAAAACAAGATGGTTCCTGTTACTGCGTTTTAAAACATAATCTACAATCCTGCTGCAATCGGGCATAGGATGA
>Ga0105106_10001326_pt1 | contig 17756 bp, 15 predicted proteins | sample PPLLaktember2015_5_FD_79109 | JGI IMG/M metagenome (GOLD analysis project Ga0105106, IMG submission 79109) | Freshwater sediment microbial communities from Prairie Pothole Lake near Jamestown, North Dakota, USA - PPLs Lake P8 Core (1) Depth... | ecosystem: Environmental > Aquatic > Freshwater >...
AAAAAAGGGGAAAAAATTCGCCGACCGTCATTACACGATCGACGCCCGGGAAAAATTTGTCCACGGGTACATCTTTCCCGCTATCCGGGCAAACGGGTCCTATGAGGGATATCCGATGGGGACCTCTCTTGCCCGCCCGCTGATTGCCGAGGAAGTTGTCAAAATCGCACACAAAGAGAAGGCAACGGCTGTTGCCCATGGATGCACGGGAAAAGGAAATGATCAGCTCCGGTTCGACATTATCATACGTGGCGCAGGACTCGATGTTGTTGCACCGATACGTGAACTGAACCTGACGAGGGAGTGGGAAATCGAGTACGCCCGCCAGCATAAGATTCCGGTGCCGGTAAAAAAGGATAAACCCTGGAGCATGGACGAGAACTGCTGGAGCCGGAGCATTGAGGGCGGACTGCTCGAAGATCCCGCGTATCATCCTCCGGAGGAGATCTATCTCTGGACGGTGTCAGCACAAAAGGCCCCCGCCACTCCTGAAAAGATATCGATCGAATTCAACAATGGGATCCCTGTGGCGCTGAACGGCAAGGTACTTCCCGGTTACGAGTTAATCCAGAACCTGAACAAACGCGCCGGAAAACACGGAATCGGCCGGAATGACATGATTGAAGACCGGATTCTCGGGCTGAAGGCGCGGGAGAATTACGAGCATCCTGCGGCAACGGTCATTCTAATGGCACACCGGGATCTCGAAGGACTCGTACTCACCCGCCAGGAGCTCGCCTTCAAGCGGATGGTGGACGACAAATGGTCAGAACTTGCCTATAAAGGTCTCGTCTACGAACCCCTGTATGCCGCCCTGAATGCCTTCATCAACACCACCCAGGAGCGGGTGAACGGGAGCGTGGACCTTGAGCTCTACAAGGGTAACGTCAGGGTGCTCGGAAGGAGTTCACCCGATGCAATCTATTCCAGCGACCTCGTTTCCTTTGACAGCGCATCCATCGATCAGTGCCACGCAATCGGTGTTTCCCAGTATTTCGGTCTGCAGGCGCGACATGTCCATGCCCGGAAAGCAAAAAATCCTAAAAAGACGAGGAAAATTTCCGGCAAACATATTCCATAATATTCTGTTTTTCCGAGCATACGGTTCTGGTGTGCATTCGTATATTTCCTGCAGTGAGAATACGGGCGGTTCTCGTGCCGGCTTGTGTGCCGGCTCGTACGAGCTCCTCCTCTTCCTGAAGATCGTGATTTTTTTCAGATCTTGGTCGCAACGCTTTTGCTACACGGTTGCATCTTAGATACTTATATGAGGGTTGCCCACCTCAGGACCTCTCCGGGGCACGGCGGGGCATGGTCGGGTCAGGAGTATTCTCTTCAGAACCGCCACGGGGGCGCCCCGTCGGGGGTGACGGCGTTTATCATAATTCAGGATAGAGGTACCAATCCCTCATCGTACCTGAGGCTATTTTTCATATCTCGGCTGAATCCCTTTAGTTCCTCTGTTTCCACCATAATAATTCCATGAGTATCCCCCACCTCAGGACCTCTTTGGGGCACGGCGGGAGGTGGTCGTGTCCGGAGTTTCTCTTATTGATTCGCCGCGGGGGGCGTCCCATTGGGGGCGGCGGGGTTGCTCCTTCAATGACTAAGGTATTAATGGAAACAAGGCATGCGGTTGGTTACAGATGCACCTATGGTTTCTCTCGACAGAGAAAAAGATCACGCACCCTTTCTACCGGAGGATTCTGGCGGATTAACGGACTGTAGTAAGCACTAACGATCCCCTCTCCTCTCCAGCAGCGATCCGGGAGAACTGTTCTGATTCACCATCTGAAAATAATCAAACAAACAAAAAAAAAAGACCCGGGATCTATCCCGGATAATCACCGGGAAGTAATACCTGAGATAGTCGGTATAGAGTAGACGTAACTGTATCCGCTGGCTAAATTAAGATCCACGGTTTGCATTGCGCGGGCACCGCTTTTCACATTGGCAGTTACGATACGCTGGGCGCCACTACCCACCCTGTTGTTGGATCTGGATTCAATATAGGTGTATGACAACCTGACCTCTGCGGACATAGCGAGTTCCTTTTCAGAGGGGTTGATAAACTCCACGGTTACCGTGAATTCATCACCGGATGGATAATAACTGACGATTCTTGCTGTCGGCTGTGAAAATACCACCTCGTTTAACAATCGGGCCTCAAAATCGACAAGGCGTTGTCGTGCGAACTGGATCGATACATCCTCATCCAGGCATATCGTTCCTGCGCAAACCCTGACGGTATGGTTCCCCTCTTCCAGCATCAGATCCAGGGGTTTACTATGGGTCACCGTACCGACACTTGTATTATCTATAAAGACAGGGAGATCAGCATCCCAGCTCCCGATGGATACCCTCAATGGGCCCTTCAGTCCCGAAGTTATGGTTATATTGGATACGTTGGACGCATTTGATGAGATGGGAACGAACGTATTCGTAGGAGTGACTGTTTTATTCAGTGTTTCATTGGTTTCATGTTTTATCTGGCCGACACATCCTGTCGCCAGAATGAGTCCGATAATGATGACAAAGGCGATAAGCACGATATTTTTCATAAGTGGAATTCACCGCAATGTTTTACGTGGATTTGTATCCCGATAAGGATTTCAACCCTATGTGTAGTACTGATATAATTTTTGGTGTTTTTATTCTTTCGGGAACAATTCATGAGTTCGGTTTTACCCGGAAATCCCGTTACCTCTGAACCTGGCACGCTGCTGGTTCACATCTTTTCGCTTTTGGGTCCCGGCTGTCGTTTTACCGTGCACCCGCTGAAACACTCCGCTGAAAACCGGCTGCCAGGAAAAATACATCGATGAAGATCTGTTGTTATTCAAGGGGACTGTTCGATCCTTTGTTAATTGGAACCGATTGCACCGGAACTATCGGGAACTGCATCAGGGGGTAATGGTTTGGTTGGTTTAGCCATCTGGAGAGGCAGCATCGAGAAGACGGCAGTTATATCGCGAGCGGAGTGGTTTATTGAGCACTGGTCGAGAGTTACCACCCTGTCGGTGCCTTCGGCAATCAATGCTCCACAGAGGCTGCATACCGGGCAGGGGTTCATGGTACAAAATTCTTCGGATTCGTTGACAATGGCCTTACAACCGTCGATGAACCGGTACCCATGAAAAGTGATTGAAATCGTGTTATCGAGCGAGCTACCGGAAACCCGGGATGCAAACTCGAAACTCTCCCCGATCGTTTCACTTAAGAGTTTTATTAATTCTTCCTCCCTGTCAGGAATTATCAGTGCATTGTTTTTCCTGAGATCCTCGATCCATGGCTCACAACACAGGGGGATAATAAGTCCGGCCGCCCCGGTTTTGGTAAACGGGTCCTTTGCTGATACATTGCTCCCGCTGTACGTGAGGGTTGGATTGAACTGCATGACCCGGGATTCTCCGGTGACACGCGGCGGGAGGAAATATGCATTCCCGGTGATACCAAGATCAGATTCAATCTGGCTGATATTTTTACAATACTGTGAATTCAGGGTTGCGAGATGACGCGGATCAATCATTGCAGCTCTTGTGAAGGTCAGGATGAAAATTCCCGTTATGGCACAGGTTGCTCCGGAAATCACAAAGGCAGCGGTGACGAATTCCCCGGGATTGGTAATCAGGGCGGTAACAATAAAGATGGCCGCGGCTGACAGAAGGAGGATAGCAGCTGAAGCATACATGTCAGGTTTTAACTTCATCATTTTCCCTCGTTTCCGGACAGAGTACCTTTCACAATAATTAATTTGCATTGTATTTCAAAAGCTGGTGTATATTCTTCTGAATCCGGCATTTTTTCTTATATCCTATCATCCCTGAGCAATATAACTACAGGTATCCCTCTCATCGCGATAACAGGTTAAAATGACCACGTGAAATACAAACCATAAATTTCCATGATTTTTTGCACAACAACCGCAATGCATACCAGGAGTCCCAGGGCGATAAGGTACCTGATATATCGTACATAAGCAGGTTTGACATAGTGTGGTTCTGTGATCATCACTATCAGAAGGAAGCCGATGAATCCCAGAACGAAAAAGAGAGCAAGTTCGAAACGCCCCGTAAACAGCATGAAGCACGAAATTATGATGAGCCACAATGCGAGAAATATTGCAGCAATTTGTTTTTTTCTCATCAGGCAGTCCTGTAGTATAGATATCCTTTGTTCACGTAAAAAAAGATCACCGATCACGTAACGGGAAAACTCTTGGTCCAAAGACATCTGAAAATCGGTACTGGAGAAACGGGCATGAACGGGAATGGGTTCTCACCCAACCATGAAAAATTGTGAAGGTACGACCGGCATCCGTAACAGGCTCTTGAGAGGTCAGAAGCGGTTTTTCAGGGAATTGAAGCGCCGCGGGTGCGTCCCTTCGGGAGCGGCGCAGGTCATCGCAATAGCGGGATTGCCACTTCCTTAAAAGTACTGGAATTGTGCAATTTAATATGAAAATAGGTGACTTAATGTCTCTCCCCGCGAGGGCATTCAATTTTCATCCTGTATGCTTGTGGCCCCCGGCATCATGTCCGTTTTCATGGGAAACCCAAAGTTTTCAACAAATTACAGAGCACCTATTTACGGAGGGGACCGTGCCTGTACCCCCGAACCGCCCCTGCGCCTTGCGATGGTGTTGTATTACCTTCTCTGGAGTTATCCCCCTATGATATCCGTGAAAATCCGTGGAAAAATGATATCCGTAGCTCACGTAAGACCGGGATTTTCCAAACCCGGACTTTTCCCGTTGCTATAGTACGCAAAAGAACACTTTACGACAGATGCGCGGTAAAATGTGCCGGATTATGCGGGATCCGGCAGGACTATGTAATCCCGATCAATCTGTCATAATCCTGCAACCTGTCCCGCAGGATCAGGAAACAGGCATGTTCTCTGAAAGCCTGTTCACCCGGACAATGTCGCTTTTTCCGTTATACGCCAAATATATTCCAATAACCGTCAATCATTGTCAGTCTGTTTTCATGACACAGGGTGTGAACTCCCTTCAGCCTTTTGTCCCATTTTGGCTCAATGAAAGCAATTTCTCTTTCTGCATAATCATGTTCTGTCAGGGTAACGATTTCATTCAGTTTCATCCCATAACCATACCGGGGATTGCAGCACTGGGATGGCCGGTACAGTTTGCCCCTGCGTTCGATTATTTTACCTGCAGGTCGTGCCCGTTTGACGTCTGATAAGACAGGGTTCATGGGATGACTTTTCCAGTTCTGACCCAAAAGGTTGTCTGAAAAGAACAGATACAATTCATTGTGGGGTGAAGTTCCTTCAGGTTCGGCGATGTTGGTAAATAACCACCATTTGTTCTTATGGAACAGGATCGTTGAATCAACCGCTTGCACCGAATCCATGAGTGATGCTTCATGTTTCCATCCGGCAGGAAAATCCGTGCACCGGTAAAGATTAATGCTCTTTGCTCTCCTCGTTTCCGGGATCATGTAGAGTATTCCCTCATGCTCAAAAACATGGGGATATGACAGGTGATAGGGCTCTTCCAGTACCTTAACCGGATCAGAATAGTTTCCCGATTGTTGCATCTCGATAAGAGAAATATGCGCTTTTTTCGTTTTATAAAGATATTCCTCGATAAATATGTAGTATATATCATCCCTGAAAAAAACGTGGGGATCTGCCCAGAACCTGTCTTTGGGAGGGATCATCTTCTTGAAACGCCAGAACGATGTTGAAATCTGATCCTGGAGGTCATACAGAAGAAACCATTGCTGCCGGAAAAATTTCGGGTATATCATATTGGTTCCCATGCGGTATGCATGTTTTACGAACATCTTAAAAAATGGAAAATTGGCCGGGGCGGAAAATAATACATTATTATAAAACTGTAATTTTTCATTTTCTCTCGTTATTCTGTCAAAAAAGATGTTCCCTCCCTCGTCACGGAGTCGTTTTAATGTCCTTGGAACAAATAACGATGATCTCAAAAAACAGTCATTGTTATTCTTATTCACCGAAGAAAAATTGCAGGGGAGCAACGAGCGATACAGAACAATTCCGTAATCCTCATCTTCTGTTAAAATCCGGAGGGTTGCCCCGCGTTCACCCAGTCTTTCAAACGTCTCCCAGAAACCGGGGGGACCACCTCGTATGACCGTAGTATCAGAAAAAGTATTCGACCATACTCCGTATTTTGCAGCCTTCAGGATATCTCCCCTGAGTATCCCGGATCCGCACTGTATGATTACATCGAGATCTGATCCCCTGATCCTTTCAACATCCTGTTCCTGAATCGAGTCAGAATTCTTTTCCGTTGTCGATCGTATCCTGAGAACAGGTACATTCTTAAGAAGATCCCGGACGTCGGTTGGGGTAAAAGCCGGGTACGACCGATCGATTTGACTTTCCAGTTTTGAATAGGCCCTGTACAATAACGTATTCCGGTCTGAAAAATTATTATCTCTGAATGATTTTTTTTCACCCGGGGTATCGTTCAGTATTACGAGGTCCAGCGAAGCATAATCTGAACCGATAATAGCCTCAAGCATGGCAGAGATCCATGCTTCGGGAAACCAGTCATCCAGAACGATTCCTGTATGTAATTTATTTATATTGTTAAAAACAGGTTGAGAATGAGAATTCTGATTATTATCCATTGAAATAACTAAACCATTCATCCACATATTCTTATGCTTTATTTTAGAATTTTTTAAGCGAAATTCGCTGTTATCTGATTATTTCAGGGACTGTTTTTCGGTGAGACCGGTGCATCAGGCATTGATTTATACAGCCTCACCATAAAATACTATAGTGTATAAGACGGTGATTGCATGATACCGGAAAACAGTATCTTTTTCAGTTTGCCCGGACCTCTATCCGAATCCGTCCATTCCTGCCCGTCTTCCGGATATGAATTCTCTTTAGTCCGGTGCGAAAACCTTTTTCCGGGTTACAGAGATACAGGAAATGAAGTGATTGTGTAATCAATACGTGCATCCGGGCGATACTATTGTGAGACAAGAAGAGGAAACCTGCAGGAACGTAAGCGGTATTCACCGGATTTACCGGTACGGTTATTGGATACTGGCAGGACAGGTCCTTGTTGGGAACCGGTGATCATCTTTGTCTTCTGACGAATCCCAAACCGATGAGATCCCTGCCGGCCTTCTCGAAAGGGCGTTCCCGGTGGACCTTATCATTGCAGCAGTCTGGCTTGCGGCCAATATCCTGGTTATGTATCTCCACGTCCTGAATGAGATGCCGGTCAGTGCATTGCTCGTCCTGCCGGGAATGTTCTTTTTTCCGGGATATTGTCTCATTGCAGCCCTCTTCCCAAAAGACAGTGACCTCGAACTCACCGAACGGATCGCACTTTCCCTGGGGATTTCTATCGCAATCGTCCCCCTGATCGGACTTGGATTAAATTTCACCCCGTTTGGGATCCGCCTGGGTCCGATCCTCATTTCATTAACGATACTTTCTCTGGTGTTGATCCTGGCTGCTTACTACCGGAGAGCGCTTCTCCCGATTGAAAGACGATTCAGGTTTCCCTTTTCTGACCTTGCAGGCAATGCCCGGCATACGATTTTCCCGGAAGGGGCCGGCAGGGTGGACCGTCTGCTCGTAGTGGTCACTATGCTTGCGATCCTCGCTGCTGTGCTGGTAACGGTCTATGTGATTACCGTTCCCAAGGAAGGAGAGCAGTTCACTGAATTTTTCATTCTCGGGCATAACCAGACCGCAGCGCTTTATCCGGACCGGATCAGTGTCGGACAGAATTATCCAATGTATGTGGGTATTGGAAATCATGAGTACCGGAATACAAATTATACGATTGAAACATGGCTGACAAGCAGGCAATTTGATAACACGACCAATACTTCACATCTCATCGCTATGGATCCCAGCGACAGGCTCACCGTTACCCTCGCACACAATGAGACATTTATCATCCCCTATAATCTGTCAGTCAAAAAAACCACGTACAACCGGGTAGAGTTCCTGTTGTTCAGGGAAAGTATCCCTGGTGCAGATATTATCGGGAGCGACCGCATCAATGCAAGTTACCGGAATGTTAATCTCTGGATTATGCCGGGGTAATCAAATGAAAATTACCTTAAAGCAATACCTTGTAAAACCTATGGGATACCGGATAAAAAGTACCGGAAATGGAAAGGCAGGGATGATCACTTCTATGATTTCTCAGAGATTCACATGATCCTCATCGTCATTGGTACACGCCCGGAAATTATCAAGATGTCTCCGGTAATCCGCGAGTGTTCAGAAAACAGTCTGGAATATTCTGTTCTTCATACCGGACAACATTATTCGTATGCCATGGACAAGATTTTCTTCGAACAACTCGACCTCGGTTTCCCGAAATACAACCTCGATGTCGGATCGGGTACCCATGGTGCCCAGACTGCGGCGATTCTTGCGGGTGTTGAAAAGATCCTGCTTAAGGATCCCCCGGGAATCGTTCTTGTGCAGGGTGACACAAATACCGTTTGTGCGGGAGCTCTTGCCGCAGCAAAACTTCATATTCCGGTCGGGCATGTTGAAGCCGGGCTCAGGAGTTTCGATCGCAGTATGCCTGAAGAGATCAACCGCATAGTCGCCGATCACATTTCAGACCAGTTATTCGCACCTACAGAAATCTCACACCAGAACCTGCTGCGTGAGGGGATTGCAGCAGAAAAAATTACGGTGACCGGCAATACGGTTGTTGATGCCGTCCAGCAGAATATAAAGATCGGGCAACAAAAAGTACATCCCCTCGAATCTCTTGACCTTGAACCCCAGGGATATTTTCTGGTAACGGCACACCGGGCAGAGAATGTTGATGATGCCATCCGCCTTGGTGAAATTCTGAAAAGTCTGAGGAATATCTCTGGGCATTTCGGTATTCCCGTGGTATTTCCCATGCATCCCAGGACGCAGAAAATGGTGCGTGAGTTCTCGCTCCCGACCGAAGGGATCCGGGTTATTGATCCTGTCGGATACCTTGAATTTCTCATACTGGAATCAAAGGCCGCACTTATCCTGACCGATTCAGGAGGAGTTCAGGAAGAGAGTTGCATCCTCTCAGTACCATGTGTGACCCTTCGGGAGAATACCGAACGGCCGGAAACTCTTGAGACCGGCTCTAACATACTTGCCGGCACAAATCCGGAAAAAATCCTGGCAGCGGCAGAAAAGATGATCACTATTCCCCGGAACTGGAGCAATCCTTTCGGAACGGGTGACGCGGCTCATCGTATCATCGATGCGTGTAAAAAGACGGGAAATATATAACCTGCCGGGATGCTGCCTGACTAAAAGCATCAGAAGTGCTATGCAGTGCTCCCTGCATTCCCGGCCCGGGGGAATTTTCCGGTTCGTTTGGACCTGATCGGTCATACCTCCGGGCCGGCACCGGATGGAACAGATTCTGACGTGCTATGACCATGATCTGACGCGCGCACCAGTGCAATGCAGCTTTGCTTTGCCAGTCTTTAATATATATCAGGGGAAAAATAACTGTATTAATCCATGAATTTGTATCACGGAAAGTGACAAAAATCCTCATTCAGGGAATGTTTCTGGTATATTTGCAACAGACCGGAAAACAACAAAGCCCTCCTGATAAATTATCACCAAGGAGAAACTACAATGGACAGTCAAAAGATACTTGTCACGGGTGGAGCGGGATTTATCGGTACCAATCTCGTCAATGAATTGCAGAAGCGGGGTCATGAAGTCCTGGCCGTTGATCTTTACAACACGGAGAGGGAGAATTATATCAGGACCGATGTCCGGAGTTATCAGCAGCTCGGACGTATTTTTGAAAAAAGATCCTTCGATTATGTGTACCACCTTGCTGCAGAATACGGACGATGGAACGGGGAAGATTACTATGAAAATCTCTGGCAGACCAATTGTATCGGTACAAAAAACCTGCTCCGTCTCCAGGAAAAACTGAAATTCCGCACAATCTTCTTTTCCAGCGCTGAAGTGTACGGGGATTTCGAAGGAAAAATGTCAGAGGACGTGATGGTCAATAATCCTGTAAAGGACACCTACCAGATGAATGATTATGCCATCACGAAATGGGCGGGGGAGCTCATGTGCATGAACTCTGCCAAGATGTTTGGAACGGAAACGGTCCGGGTCCGGCCGGTAAACTGCTATGGACCCCATGAACACTATACTCCGTACCGTGGATTTATCCCCAAATTCATCTACCATGCCCTCTTCAACAAGCCCTACACGGTATTTAAAGGCCATATGCGAATAATCGATTATGTTGAGGACTCCTGCAGGACCTGGGCAAATATTGTCAATAATTTCATACCCGGGGAGGTCTATAACGTCGGTGGCAGACCGGAGTGGGAGATGGAGATCAAGGGGTACTCAGATCTGATCCTGAAAGCCGTCGGAAGGGATGACTCCCTTGTTCATTACGAAGAAGCTGAACCCTTTACCACAAAAATGAAACATATGGACTTTTCAAAAGCGGTCAGGGACCTGGATCATAATCCCAAAGTTTCACCTCAGGAAGGAATCAAACGTACAGTCCAGTGGATGAAGAATTATTACCGGACCGGTGAATGAAGTGGAAATGTATTCTGAATTCTATGAGGGATCAACGATTTTAGTGACCGGGGGTGCCGGAGCAATCGGCGGAAATCTCTGCAGGAAACTGTCCTCACTCGGTGCAAAAAAAGTAATTATCCTTGACAACCTCTCCTCGTCCTATGAATGGAACATCCCGAAAGACCCCAATGTCATGTTCATTAACGGGGATATCCTGGACGATGCCATACTGAAAAGAACGTTCAAGGAAAAACCGGACTATGTATTTCACCTGGCAGCCCATTTTGCCAACCAGAATTCTGTTGACAACCCCGAAAAAGATCTCATGATCAACGGTCTTGGTATCCTCAAGGTGCTCCAGTACGCCCACCTGGTCGGTGTGAAGCGTTTTGTCTATTCTTCCTCCGGCTGTGGAGTATACGGCCTCGAATCAAAGATGCCGTTTGAAGAGCACGATGTCTCAATACACCTTCACACACCCTATCAGGTCACAAAACTGCTGGGAGAGTTATATACCAACTATTTCTACAACCTGTACAAACTCCCCATCGCGAATGCACGGTTTTTCAATTCCTACGGGCCCGGGGAAGTGCCGGGGAAATACCGGAATGTCATCCCCAATTTCTTTTACTGGGCGATGAAAGGCCAGGCGCTGCCGATAACCGGTGAGGGAACGGAGACCCGGGACTGGACCTATGTCGGTGATATTGTCAACGGGCTGCTGGCAATGGGAGTGAAAGATGAGGCTGTCGGCGAAGCATTCAATCTCGGGGCAAGCAAAGAGCAGCGGGTAATCGATATGGCAAATGCCGTAAACCGCCTGGCCGGCAATGATGCGGGAATCCAGTTCAAAGAGCGTCGTGACTGGGATGTCAAGACCCGGCTGCTGTCCTGTATCACGAAAGCTGAGAAGGTGCTTGGATACAAGCCGAAGATGAAATTCAATGATGGGCTGAAGGAAACTCACCGCTGGTTTGTTGAAAACTGGAATACCATTGATGCGAGTGCGGAATTTTAATTTTTTACTTATTCCGGTGAATTCATGAAAATTTTAATGGTCGTTGCATATTTTACCCCGGAAATCGGGAGTGCTGCCCATGTGTATTCTGACCTCGCACGGTCATTTATCAAACGAGGTCATGATGTTGATATCATCACTTCCTATCCCCGCGAATATAACCTGAATACTGCGGACCTGTCAAAAGAATTCCCCCTTGAAGAGGTGATGGATGGTGTCCGTATTCACCGGGTAAAACATCCTCATACGCGGGATAATATTATTATCCGGGGTCTTGAACATTTTCTGCTCCCCGGATATTATTTCAGGAAATTCAGACAACTCGGGAAAAAATTTGATGTATGCCTGTTCTATATTCCCCCCCTGCCGCTCTATTACCTGGCAAAAAAGATCAGGCGTCATGATGGCACACCCTCAGTCCTGAATTTCCAGGATTTTCACCCCCAGGAACTGACCGATGTCGGGGTGCTGAAAAACCCGGTAGTAATCAGAATACTCGAATGGATTGAAAGGCAGGCGTATAAGAATGCAGATTACATCACGGTCCTGTCGCACGGGGGTATTGATTACATCGCAAAACGGGGAGGGAAAAAGGAAAAAACAGCCCATATCTATAACGGACTCCTCCTTTCGGACCATGACAAGAATTTTTCAGAGCACACCTTCAAGAAAAACGAGGGGATCGAAAACAAATTCCTGATTTCCTATGCCGGTATCCTGTCACCATTCCAGGGTATCGATAACATCCTTGACGCAGCTGCACAACTCCGTGATCATCCCGATGTGGTTTTTTATATTGTCGGCGACGGCATGATTAAAGATCACCTCGCCGAACGGATAACGGATGAACATCTTACCAATGTACAACTGATGCCGCTGCAACCCCGCAATGAATACTACAATATCATCAATTCATCCGACATCAATCTTATTTCCCTTGACGATCGCATGAGAGCGCCATGCGTGCCCGGGAAAACGATAAACCTTTTTGCTTCGGGAAAGCCGGTTATCGCGATTGTTGCGGGGGAATCTGAGACTGCATATGTTATGGACCTGATTTATCCGGACCTTGTCGTACGACCCGGGGACGTCAATGCACTGAAAAATACCATCTTACGGCTGAAAAATGACGGTTCGCTCAGGAACACGGTGGGCAGTGCACAGAGGCATTTCTTTGAAGAGCAGATGAGCCTTGAAGGAAATGCCGTTGCTTATGAGCGGATTTTTGAACAGGTAATGCATAACTGACGGGCATACACGATGCCCATAACCTATGAATGAACAACGGTACCGGGCATTTCACAGGACTCCGGGTCCGGCAAAAAACGGGGATGTATGAACATGACTGCAGATATACAAAAGGATTTACAGCAGGCGTTCCCCGGTATTGAGTTCAGGGTAATTCAGAAATACCGTTCTTTTCATTCGACCTTCTATCGGTTAACCACAACGGCCCCATATCCGGGATTTCCTCATGAAGTCTTGCTGAAAAAATACCGCAGGAAAAATACCTTTGATGCGAAGTGTGAATATTTCTATCTGGATTCATTTTACAAAAGGAATACCGATACCGTTGTTTCCTCCCCGTTACCCATCATGATGGATTCGGAAAGACAATGCATGGTAACCGGGTTTGTCCCGGGAGAAACCGTGAAGACCCATCTGCTGAAGGTTTTTCCGGTTGTCAGCCGGATCGATGAGTATAATGATCGGTCGGCATGTGCGCTGGCACGGTTTCATTCGGTTTTCATAAAACCCCGGGACCGGGAAATCCGTATCAACAGCCCATTGCTGGGCAGCTTTGGAGAACATGAAACCCGGCACTATATGGCCCTGGTATCAGGATGCAAAATTACCCCAAAAGTCCAGGCATTTATTGATTTTTCCCCCCAGAATTTGATCATCGACAACAGCAGAATTTTTTTGATTGATTTTCCCGACCGGGAATGCATATGCACCCCGCATCTGGATATCGCCCGCTGGAAATTTAACTTGCTGTTCCTGAAACAATTTCCTCAGTTCAGGTTCCTGAAACTGAACCGTTGGGATGAAGACCGGCTATTCCAGCGGTTTTTTGGGAAATATTGTTCGGAAATGCAGGTTACCTTCAATGAAAAAGATATGCAGCTGATTGATTTCTTCCTGTGTCATTACGCAAAAAAACTCATCTCTATCTATACAGAATCAGATGCCCTCAGCCTGAAAATCGAATACCGGTATTTATCCGGTTTTTTACATGCGCTGGCAGGTCAATGCGCATGATAGGATTGAAGGGGAGCGACCATGGCTGAAAAAGTATCGGGGAGGGGAGCATTGAACAAAAAAAGTCCACGGATACCAGGATTAAAAATCGGACTGATTGGGTCCTGTCCTCCGCCGTACGGCGGGGTTACTGTCCACGTCCAGAGACTCATGAAAAAACTGGATGAATACCACATCGATTATGTTCTCTATGATATATTAGGCGGGCAGGGCCAGCAGAAAAATAGCCGGATTATCCAAATCCGGCATCCGAAACTCTGGATACTGAAATATTTCTTCTCGGGTACTTCTGAAATTATCCACAATCATACCACGGACTGGCGGGGGCAGGTACTGGTAGGTCTGATGGGTTTACTGGGGAAAAAAACCGTATCGACATTGCACAGTGAACGACTGGTCAAGTCCTGGAAGGATTATAATGTCATTAAAAGAAAGATCATCCAGATTGCATTACAATCCACGACTTCGCTGATTGTGGTAAATGCACATATCCGGGAATTTTGTATATCCCTCGGGGTTAATCCTGATAAAGTATTCCTGATTCCGGCTTTTATCCCTCCTGAACCCGAGGAAAAGGAGATACAGGAAATTCCCCAGAAAATCCGGGATTTTATCGACACCCATGATCCGCTCATTTCTGCCAATGCATTTAAAATAAAATTTTTTAAGAATGAGGATGTGTATGGGATAGATTTGTGCATTGAGTTGTGCTCCCGGCTGAAACAAAAGCGGGACACTGTCGGATTTGTATTTTTCCTGCCGCAGACAGGAGACACGCACTATTTCAGCACTCTGCAGCAGAGGCTTATCGATTTGCATCTCCAGGATAATTTTTTGTTTGTAACAGAACCGTATCCATTTTACCCGTTATTGCTGAAAAGCAGTGTATTTATCAGGCCAACAAACACGGATGGTGACGCAATCTCGTTGCGGGAAGCGCTGTATTTCGGCATACCCTCTGTGGCAAGTGATGTTGTTACCCGGCCTGAAGGGACGATCCTGTTTAAAAACCGGAATATCGATGACCTCTCAGGAAAGGTACAGGATTTGCTGGATAACTATGCGTATTATAAGGAAAGAATGGAGGCATTACCACCCGGTGATTACAGTGCCAGAATTGTACAGGTCTACCGGAAGGTTGCAGGCATTTCAGATATAACCGTTGCTGACGGTGGCTTTTAGTGAAAGGAGTACAGGAATGTCCGGCAAAAAACCCCTCAATTGCGGTCAGGGATAGTTCCTTTCAGGGTAATTCTTTAAGTCTATCTGCGTACCCTTTATGAATAAATCTGGGTTCCCTTCAATGAACAACGATCAGCCGGTTTCCCGGTTAAACGGTTCGATAACGGTGATAACTTCCGGAAAAAATGACAATAAGGTATTTATTCCCAACCTGGTAAAAATCCTCAACGAGATTGTAACGGGGGATATTTATGTCATCTGTGAAGACCCCGGTGAAATCCAGTCCCTGAAAGAAAGTCGTTGTCATGGATATGATGTCACCGGCGTATCCAGGTACCGGAGTGAATCCACCCTCACCCGGATAATAATGTATTGCATTACCGAACTGAAAATCTCATTTTTTCTGGCTTTTCATAAGAAAACAGATTATTATGTCATTTTCCTGGCCCAGTGTCTGACATTGCCGGTCCTTACCCTGAGGCTGATGGGGAAGGGACCGGTGTTAATCCTCGGTGCTTCGAATAATCAGATGAATAAATCAAAGAAATCTCATCTGCTCACCATACTGGCACTGGAAGAGAGGATAAATTTCTCGCTCTCAAAAAAAATTGTTCTCTATTCAGAGCGTCTCATCAAAGAATGGAACCTGGAAAAATACCGGAAAAAGATCCTCATCGGTCACCGGCATTATATTAATTTTGAACATTTTTCAATCACAAAACCATGTACCGGAAGGGATACCGCCATCGGATATATCGGGCGGCTCAGTGAAGAGAAGGGAATTCTGAATTTCGTTGAAGCACTTCCCGGTATTCTGCGGGAGAATCCCCATCTGAAGATATATATTATCGGTGACGGGCCGCTGAATGACCGGATTCATGCCAGACTTGCACAATCCGGTATCCTGCAAAACGTGGTATTCACCGGTTGGATTGGTCATGACGAGATCCCCCGGTACCTGAATGAGTTGCGTCTTCTGGTTCTCCCATCGGATACTGAAGGATTATCCAATATCATGCTCGAGGCGATGGCATGCGGAACTCCCGTGCTTTCGACACCGGTCGGTGCCATTCCTGATTTTATTACCGATGGGAAAACGGGTTTTCTCATGGAAAACAACTCTCCTGCATCCATTGAAAAAAATGTCATACGTGCCTTACATTTCCCGGAAACAGGAGAAATTATTCTTAATACCCAGGAATTACTGAAACGGGAATTTACCTTTGAGAGTGCGGTTAAAAGGTATTCCCTTCTGCTTAGAAAAACCCGGTGACCCGTTGCCTGCAGAAATCACCCCGCAATCGGGACATCGCAGTCTCCGATGACCTTTCATCATTCAGGCCTTCACCGGGAATACTTTCAAGGTTTGTTTCATAAAATACGCAGACCCGTAGCGGAGTGCCCATTCCAGACCATATTTATAACCGGCTTTTCGCCAGATTTTTTCAATTCCTGCGGTTAATAACAGGATAATGATTATACTCAGGTAATAGGCCATGATCTGGATTTTCGGATCGAAGTTACTGATAAAGGCCCTGTTCAGATACGGGAAAACAACCAGTTCCAGTGCATAGAATGCATAATACACCGAAAATGCGATTCTCCCGATTCTCTCAAACGGGGAGAGAAAAAAATCATATCCCGGGATCCTGTGTCTGCTGACGCTCAGCAGGGAAAGAATGAATATCATTATGCCGACCAGCAGCAGAAATCCCGGAAGTTCTGTCCTTTCCATGCCCGAATAGGGAAGGATGAATACCTGAAAAATGATTACCACAACGGCAATAAACAGTGCAGAAAAAATTACCGGGCGTTCATTTTTCATGTGCATATCATGCATGTTTTCATAAAAAATCATTACTGCCCGACCTGCAAAGAAATACGAAATATAAGGAACCAGGGGGAAGGGTTCAGTAAACAGTACCAGTGCCATTGAAGGATCCAGAAAATGCGATAAAAGAAACGGGAGAATAATCATGGGTATCTGGTAAACCAGTCTGCCGGGAAGAAAAATCGAGAGGAGATATCCTGATGCGATAACAAAAAATATCGATGAGTGAAATGTCATTGAAAATTTTGATGGGAATAACAGTCCTCCCACCATAAAGATACCCTGAGTAATTGCCAGGAGGATCATTGCTTTCCAGAACGTTTCAATATTCAGCGCTGTCACGTTTTTGTGCCTTTCAATACGCGAAATAACAAAGAGTTCGTAACTGACTCCGGCAATGAATAAAAAAAATGGTGCTGCAAGCATTCCTGAAAAAAGTTTAACCATCCCTACATTGGTAACAACAGGAATATCTGCAGCCACCATGCAGGCTATTGCAAGTCCCCGACAGATATCCAGAGAGGTTAACCGTTCCATAATCAGCAAAAGGTATTATCGACATATTCAGATTAACGTTGTGATATTTGAGCGGGATTTTACTATAGTGACCGGTTCTGAAATTATGGTGGACACGTGCTCCCGGAATTGCTTCTGATGTCGTGATCTCCCGGCTTTTTCTTCCTCTCAAATTTTCTGCCTTTCATCGTAATGCCCCGACTACCGCCATTTACCATTCATCGTAGTATCGTGAACGACAAGTCCGATACCTCCGAAAAAGCAAAATCATTGGCTCTGTTGAAATGCACATGAGCGGGAATGGTCCTCACCCAAACCATGAAAAATTGTGAAAGTACGACTGGCATCCATAACCGGCTCTTGAGGGGCGAGGGGCGGAGTTTTCAGGTAATAGAA
>Ga0105106_10001327_pt1 | contig 17741 bp, 16 predicted proteins | sample PPLLaktember2015_5_FD_79109 | JGI IMG/M metagenome (GOLD analysis project Ga0105106, IMG submission 79109) | Freshwater sediment microbial communities from Prairie Pothole Lake near Jamestown, North Dakota, USA - PPLs Lake P8 Core (1) Depth... | ecosystem: Environmental > Aquatic > Freshwater >...
CACCTTCGCCTCGGTGTTCAGCTACCTCGGCGGCGAGGCGATGATCAAGAACTTCGTGATCGGCCTCGACCTGTCGCCGATCACGTTCATGATCCTGGCGCAGGTCATCATCTTCCTGCTCGGCTGGCCGCTCGAGTGGACCGAGATCATCATCATCTTCGTGCCGATCTTCCTGCCGCTGCTGCCGCACTTCGGTATCGATCCGCTCTTCTTCGGCATTCTCGTCGCGCTCAATCTCCAGACCGCGTTCCTGTCGCCGCCGATGGCCATGGCGGCCTACTACCTCAAAGGCGTCGCGCCCAAGCGGGTCACGCTCGTGCAGATCTTCAACGGCTGTTACCCGTTTCTCGGCCTCATCGTGCTGGCGATGGTGCTCGTGTACGTTTTCCCGGGTCTCACCACCTGGCTGCCCAACCTGATTTACGGATAGATTCGAGGCCGGGTATGGATTCTTCCAGGTTGAATTGGCTGTCCGCCACGGACGCCGCGCGCGCGATCCGGGAGGGTTTGGTGAGCGCGGTCGAGCTTGCCGAGGCGTGCCTCGCACGCGTACGGGAGGTGGATGCGCAGGTGCAGGCGTGGGCTTTTCTCGATCCCGAGCACGTGCTCGCGCAGGCCCGCGCCGCGGACGACCTGCGCAAGTCCGGCGCCGCGATCGGTCCGCTGCACGGCGTGCCGGTCGGCGTGAAGGACATCTTCGATACGTCCGACATGCCGACCGAAGACGGGACGGTGCTGCATGCCGGCCGCACACCGGAGGAAGACGCGACCGCGGTCGCGCGGCTGCGCGCCGCCGGTGCGGTCATCATGGGCAAGACCGTCACCACGGAGCTGGCCACGTATTCCCCGGGCAAGACGCGCAACCCGCACGACCCGGAGCACACGCCGGGCGGCTCCTCGAGCGGCTCGGCAGCCGCGGTCGCCTGCGCCATGGTTCCGCTCGCCATCGGCTCGCAGACGAACGGCTCGGTGATCCGTCCCGCGGCCTACTGCGGCGTTTTCGGATTCAAGCCCACCCACGGCCTCATATCCCGGCACGGCGTGCTCAAGCTCTCGCGCGCGCTCGATCACGTCGGCGTGTTCGCGCGCTCCATCGAGGACGTAGCGCTCGCCTGCGAGGAGCTCGTGGGTTTCGATGAAGCGGATCCCGACACGCGCCTGCGAGCGAGGATTCCGTTTCTGGAGGTCGCCGCGGAGGACCCGCCGATGTCGCCGCGCCTCGCCTTGGTCAAGACGCCGATCTGGGACGAGGCCGAGCCCGAGATGCAGGAGGCGATCCACGAGCTTGCGGCACACCTCGGCGAACACGTCGAGGGATTCGCGTTGCCCGAGAGCGCGCGCGAGGCGCTTACCTGGCATGGAATCGTCATGGAAGCGGAGATGGCCGCCAATCTCGCGGGCGAATACGAAAAAGGCTGCGACCGGCTGAGTGAAAGCCTGCGCGGGCAGCTCGAGCGCGGGCGCAGCCATACCGCGTTCGATTACCAGCGGGCATTGGCGCGAATTCGGCAGGTCGCGGAAGGGCTGGATCCGTTATTCGACCGCTATGATGCGATCCTCGCCCCGGCTGCGCCCGGCGTCGCGCCGCGCGGGCTGCAATCGACGGGCAGCCCCAGGTTCTGTACGCTGTGGACCTTCGCTGGCATGCCGGCACTGAACGTGCCGATAATGACCGGCGCGAGCGGATTGCCGCTCGGGGTTCAGCTCGTCGGCCGGCGCGGCGATGACGCGCGACTGCTGCGTCTCGCGCGATGGCTGGTCGCGCAGACCGAGTCCGCGGACGGCTGAGCCGGAGGCTCGATCGGATTACGGGAGCATTGATGGCGTTCAAGATTTTCTCGGCGGTCGTAGCGGTCGTTCTCATGCTTGGGTTTCTCGCGCCCGTGGTGATCAAGCTGCAGGATGTCGCTCTGGGCGCGGTCGTGATGATCGGGCTCGGGCTGATGCTTGCGGACCTTTGGCAGTCGCTGCGATCGAAGGAAGAGTGAGTTGCGGTGACGACCCGTAGAGTCCCCGCCGCGCGCGCCGCTGATGCGCAGCGCGCGTCACGCCGAAAATTTCTGACCCGCACCGTCGCGGCAGCTGCAGGCGCGGGCGCCGCGGCGGTAACCGGCTTCCCCGCCATTGCTGCGACGGCGCAAGCCCCGGCTGTACTGCGTTTCCAGGGCGCGTGGTCGGCCAAAGACATCTTCCACCAGTACGCGCTCGACTTCGCGCGCAAAGTAAACGACATGACCGGCGGCGACCTGCGCATCGAGGTGCTGCCCGCAGGCGCCGTGGTGCCTGCCTTCGGGCTGCTCGACGCGGTCTCCAAAGGCGCGCTCGACGGCGCCCACGGCGCGCTCGCGTATCACTATGGCAAGCAGACCGCGTTCGCACTCTGGGGATCGGGCCCCGCGTTCGGCATGGACGCCAATCTCCTGCTCGCGTGGCACAAGTATGGCGGCGGATTGGCGTTGCTCGAGAAGCTCTACAAGTCGATCGGCGCCAACGTCGTGTCGTTTCTGTACGGACCGATGCCCACACAGCCACTGGGCTGGTTCAAGAAGCCGATCACGAGGCCCGAAGACTTGAAAGGCTTGAGCTTCCGCACGGACGTTATCTCGAGCGAGCTCTTCAGCGCCTTTGGCGCGAGCGTGAAGGCGCTGCCCGATGACGAGATCGTCACCGCCATGAAAGGCGGCGCGCTCGACGGTGCGGAATTCAACAACGCGAGCTCCGACCGCACGCTGGGGCTCCCGGACGCAGCCCGTGTGTGCATGCTCCAGAGCTACCACCAGAACGCCGAGCAGTTCGAGATCCTCTTCAACAAGGCGAAGTACGACGCACTGCCTGCACGGATCAAGGCGATCATCGCGAACGCCGCCGAAGCCGCTTCCTCGGACATGTCGTGGAAGGCCGCGGATCGCTACTCGCGCGATTACTTCGAATTGCGCCAGCGCGACGGCCTGCGTTTTTTCAAAACCCCCGCCGCGATCCTTCAGGGCCAGCTGAGCGCCTACGATGCCGCGGCGCGCAGGAAGTCTGCCGAGAATCCGATCTTCAGCGAAGTCGCCGACTCCCAGCGGGTGTTCGCGGAGCGCGCGGTCCGCTGGGACCTCGACACCAACGTCGAGCGCCGCACCGCCTATAAGCACTACTTCACCAAACCGGCCCCTGCGAAGCCGCCTGCCAAGAAGGCGTGAAACGCTGCGGAATTGAGGCGGTGCCGCGGCGCACGCCGGCCTCGGCCGGGCCGTGTCCGTGACGCTCGCGCGCCTGCGCTGGGTCGTTTTCAGCCTCGGCGTCGGCGCCTTCTGGCTTTCGTTCTTCCATCGCGTCGCACCTGCAGCGATCGCCGGAGACCTCACCGCGGCGTTCGACGTGAGCGGCGCCGCGCTCGGTGCTCTTGCCGCGACCTATTTCTACATCTACGCGTTGATGCAGGTTCCGAGCGGCGTGCTCGCCGACACGCTCGGCCCGCGCAGGGTGCTCGCAGCCGGAAGCCTGATTGCCGGCGCGGGCTCGCTCGTATTCGCAGCGGCGGATTCGGTGGCCGCAGCCGCGGCGGGGCGCACGCTCGTCGGCCTCGGCGTATCGGTCGCGTTCATCTGCGTGATGAAGCTCAATGCGAACTGGTTCGACGATCGGCGCTTTGCCACCGCGACGGGTGCGGCAAACGTCGTCGGCATTCTCGGTGCGTTCGCGGCGACCGCGCCGCTCGCGTGGCTGGTAACGGTGGTTTCGTGGCGCAGCGTATTCACCGGCATCGGCGTGCTGTCGATAGCGCTCGCGGCGCTCACGCTGTGGACGATGCAGGATGCGCCGGGCGCGGCGCCACGCCGCAGCGCGAGCGCTCCGCACTGGTATCGCGGCCTGGGAGAAGTCGTCCGCAACCGTGCCACGTGGCCTGGTTTCTGGGTGAATTTCGGGCTGTCGGGCGTGAACATGAGCTTCGTCGGGCTGTGGGCGGTGCCTTTTCTCACTCATGCGTACGGCCTGTCGAGCATCGAAGCGAGCAACCATACGAGCCTCATGCTCGCGGGCTACGCGTGCTCGACCGCGCTCGTGGGGTGGATCTCGGACAGGGTGCGGCGCCGCCGGCCGATCATGCTCGCATCGGCGGTGCTTTATCTCGCATGCTGGGCCGCGTGGCTCGTCGGCGTTCCCGGCGGCTGGACCTATGCGCTTGCGCTGGTCATGGGAACGGTCGTGAGCGGCTTCTCGCTATCGTGGGCGTGCGCGAAGGAAGTGAACGCGCCGGCCTATGCGGGCATGGCGACGAGCGTCGCGAATCTCGGCGGGTTCGTCGCGGCCGGAATCCTGCAGCCGCTGGTCGGCTGGGTTCTCGACGTCACGGCCGCAGCGGGGAGCGGCGCCGGCAATTTCACGGCGGCGCTCGCGGTGTTCGCATTTTTCACAGCCATCGGCCTCGCCGGTGCGCTGTTTATACGCGAGACGCACTGTCGTAATATCTGGATGAAACCCGATGAAAAGTGAATGGTGAATAGTGGCGACTAAAGAGAACGACAGGCCGAAGATACTCGTCACGCGCGAAGTCTTCGACGAAACGCTCGTTTACCTGCGCGAGCACTGCGAAGTCGATGCCAACCAGGAGGACGTCGCGCTCGCGCCCGACGCGCTGGCGCGCCGCCTCGCCGGCAAGGACGCTGTCATGTGCAGCCTCACCGACCGCGTCGACGCGGCGCTTATCGAAGCCTGTCCGCGCCTCAAAGTCGTCGCCAACATCGCGGTCGGATACAACAACATCGATGTCGCCGCGTGCACCGCGCGCGGCATCATGGCGACCAATACACCGGGCGTGCTCGACGACAGCACTGCGGACCTCGCGTGGATGCTCATGCTCGGCACCGCTCGCCGCGTCACCGAAGTCGAGCGCTACGTGCGCAACGGGGAATGGAAAGGCTGGCGCCTCAAGCAGTGGCTCGGCGTCGACGTCCATCACGCGACGCTCGGCATCGTCGGCATGGGCCGCATCGGGCAGGCGATCGCGAAGCGCGCGCGCGGCTTCGACATGCGCGTTCTGTACCACAATCGCAAGCGCGTCGCCGAGACGATCGAACGCGAGCTCGGTGCCGCGTGGGTCGGCCTCGACCAGCTTCTGCGCGAGTCGGATTTCGTGGTCCTGCAGGTGCCGTACTCGCCGCACACGCACCATCTCATCGGCGCCGCCGAGCTCGCGAAAATGAAGCCGAGCGCGATACTCGTGAACTCCACGCGCGGCGGCGTCGTCGACGATGCGGCGCTGATCGAGGCGCTGAAGAAAGGCGCGCTACGCGGCGCCGGGCTCGACGTCTTCGAGAACGAGCCCAAGTTGAATCCGGGATTTCTGGAGCTCGACAACGTGGTGCTGACGCCGCATATCGGCAGCTCGACCGAGGACACGCGGCGGGCGATGGCGATGACCGCCGCGAAGAACGCCGTCGCGGCGCTCGCGGGAAATAAGCCTCCGAACCTCGTCAATCCTGAAGTCCGCCAGGAACAGAAGAAGTGACGGCTACCGAAGGAGTGACGGCTACCGAAGGAGTGACGGCTACCGAAGGAGTGGTTAGAACGGTGTTATCAACCCCTATTCGTCACTTCTTCGGTAGTCGTCACCCTTTGCGGTAGCCTCATCACTCCTTCGGTAGCCGTCACCTTTTGCAGCAGCCGTGAGCTATCTCACGCAGCTTTTCGACCTCATGGTCGAGGTCATGCTGCCGGTCACGCTGCTGGTGGCGGCCGGCGCTTTCTGGCCGCGCTTTTTCCCCGATACGCAGGTCGAGACCGCGCGCACGCTGCTCAACCGTCTCGCGATGTACCTCTTCTACCCGTCGATACTGTACGCGGTCGCGGCCTCGACGCCGGTGAGCGCCGAGCTCCTGACGGTGCCGCTACTCGTGGGCATCGGCACGCTCGTTTCGGGTTTGCTGCTGTACGTGCTGCTCTACCGGCTTCCGCTGTGGCCGCATCTCACCGACCCGGCGCGCGCCGGGATCATGCTCGGCGGCATGTTCGGGAACACTTTCAACATCGGCGTGCCGGTGCTGATTTTCTTCTACGGGCGCGAGGCCACGCGCTACGCGGTTTTCAACGACATGCTGATGACGATGCCACTCGTGTGGAGCCTGGGCGTGTGGATCGCCACGCGCCTCGGCTCGCACACGCCGGTCGCGTCCTATCCTTCGGTGTGGCGCGTGATGTTTTCGATGCCGCCGATCTGGGCCTTCGTGCTCGGCATCTGCACGCAGGAGCTCGGTCTCACCTACAAGCCGCTGGTGAACGCGACCTATTTCATCGGCCAGGCCACGATTCCGGTGACGCTGTTCGTGCTCGGCATGACCATACCGTGGCGCAACCTCGTCCCGCGCTCCGAGATCCTCTCGGCCGCGCTGGTGAAGCTGGTGGCAACGCCGGTCATCGTGTGGTGCGCGGCGCGCGTGCTCTTCTCGCCGATGGGCGAAGCGCAGTACGCTGCGGTCGCGGAAGCCGCGACCCCGCCGATGCTGACGGCGCTCCTCCTCGCCGACCGCTTCCGCCTCGATGCCGCGGCCACGGCGCTGCTGATCGGATGGGCGACGATCTTGTTCTGGCTGACGCTGCCCGTCATCATGGCGCTCGGGCTCGTGCGCTGAATCAAGGGGTGATGAGAAAGAGTGATGAAAAGGAGTGATGAGAAGGGGTTGTGGGGAAAGGTTCTTTTAGCAACCTCTTTTCATCACTTCTTCGGTAGTCGTCACTCTTTGCGGTAGCCTCATCACTTCTTCGGTAGCCGTCACTCCTTAAGCAAGGAAAGCAGATGAAACTGGGATTCATAGGACTCGGCGTCATGGGCGGCCCGATGGCACGGAACCTGATGAAGCACGGGCACGAGATGGGCGTCTACTCGAGAAGGCCCGAATCGTCGGCCCCGATCGTCGAAGCCGGCGCGCGCCGCTACGCCACACCGGCGGCGCTCGCCGCGGCGAGCGAGGGCGTCTTCAGCATGGTGACGACTTCGAGCGACGTGGAGCAGATTGCGCTGGGCAAAGACGGCTACATCGAGGGCGCGCGCGCAGGCAGCGTCCTCGTCGACATGGAAACGATTTCGCCGGCGGTCGCACGCGAGGTCGCCGAGCGTCTGGCAGCGAAAGGCCTCGACATGCTCGACGCGCCGGTCTCGGGCGGCCCGGCGGGCGCGCAGCAGGCGACGCTCTCCATCATGGTCGGCGGCGAGGCTCGGGTCTTCGAGCGCGTGAAGCCGCTTTTCGAGTGCCTCGGCAAGACGATCGTGCACATGGGTGCGATCGGGGCGGGGCAGACCACCAAGGCGTGCAACCAGCTCGCGCTGCTCGTCACCGCGCAGGGCGCGGCCGAAGCGCTGACGCTCGCCCGCAGGAACGGGCTCGACCCTGCGAAAGTGCGCGAAGTGATGCTGAGCGGAATCGCCGCGAGCCGCGTGCTCGAGCTTTTCGGCAAACGCATGGTCGAGCGCGACTTCGCCGCCGGCATCGAAGCGCGGCTGTACCACAAGGATCTCGGCATCGTGCTCGATCTCGCGCACGGGGGCGGCCAGGCGCTCCCGGCCGCGGCGGTGGTCATGCAGCAGATCAATGCGCTCGTCGGCCGCGGCGGCGGGAGCGAAGACCTCTCCGCGCTGATCAGGATCGTGGAGACGCTCGGGCCAGTGGACCTGGACGGGAAAAGGTGACGGCTACCGAAGAAGTGACGCGGCTACCGCAAAGGGTGACGGCTACCGAACGGGTTGTTTTTAACCCCTTCTCATCACTCCTTCTCGTCACTCTTTCGGTAGCCGTCACTTCTTCGGTAGCCGTCACTTCTTAAAACAGGAAAACCCATGAGCTTCACTCAGATACCCCCCGTCACCGCGCGCCTCGCGCGCTCCGAGCTCGTCGTCCCGGGCGCGACGCCGGCCTTGTTCGAGAAAGCCGCGCGATCGCAGGCCGACGTCGTGTTCCTCGACCTCGAAGACGCGGTCGCGCCCGACGACAAGGCGGCCGCGCGCGAGAACGTGATCGCCGCGCTGAACGACGTCGACTGGCGCTCGAAAACTCTCGCGGTGCGGATCAACGGCCTCGATACCCACTACATGTACCGCGACGTGATCGACGTGGTCGAAGCGTGCCCGCGGCTCGACCTGCTGGTGATTCCGAAAGTGGGTGTGCCGGCCGACGTCTACGCGCTCGACATGCTGGTGACCCAGATCGAAGACGCCGCCGGCCGCGCGAAGCGCCTCGGTTTCGAAGTGCTGATCGAGACCGCGCTCGGCCTTGCCAACGTCGAAGCGATCGCGCAGTCGAGCCGGCGTCTGGAGGCGATGTCTTTCGGCTCAGGCGATTTCGCGGTCTCGACCCGCGCGCGCACGACCGCGATCGGCGGCCTCCACCCCGACTACGGCGTCCTGAGCGACCGGAACGATGCGGGCGAGCGCGCCTTCCACCAGACCGATCCGTGGCACGCGGCGCAGGTGCGCATGCTCGTCGCGTGCAGGGCGTACGGGCTGCGGCCCATCGACGGCGTGTACGGCGATTTCAAGGACGCCGAAGGTTTCCTTTCGGCGGCAAAACGCGCCGCCGCGCTGGGTTTCGACGGCAAATGGGCGATTCATCCGTCGCAGATCGCGCCGATCAACGAGGTGTTCAGCCCCGGCGTCGAGGAAGTCGAGCGGGCGCGGCGGATCGTGACGGCGATGGAGGAGGCGGCGCGCGAAGGGCGGGGCGCGGTCCAGCTCGACGGGCGCTTGATCGACGTCGCGAACGTGCGGATGGCGGAGAACCTGCTGCGCAAGGCGGCGGCGATAGGGGCCGCGGGAGCGCCCGCCTGATGGCGGTGCGTATATCCGCCCGACGCGCCTTCGTGTCACAATTCAGGAACTCGAGCCGGCTGCAAACAAAAGAAATGCGAGATGGGTGAGCGTTCCGCCGCGACAGCTACAGCCCCGTCCGCGCCGGCTGGCGTGACCGGTTCGCTCCGCACCGGATCGATTTACGCCGAGCAGGTTCGCCACCTCTACCGCCTATCCCTCGCCGCCTACGCCGGGTCCGTCCTGTGCGCCGCAGTGATCGTCGCCGCGCTGTGGCAGGTCGTGCCGGCCCTTCCGCTGCTCGCATGGGGCTTCACGATGGTCGCGCTCATGGCTGCGCGCTACCTGCTCTACCGCACGTACATGGCGCGCAATCCGCCTGCCGGGGAAGCCCGCGCCTGGTGTTCCTACTTCGTGGCCGGGGCGGGCACGGCCGGGGTGCTCTGGGGCGTGCTCGGCTCGGCGCTGTACCCGTCGGGCTCCGTCCCCCACGAATTCCTCGTGATGCTGGTCATCACAGGCATGGTGATCTCGGCGGTGCTCGTGCTCGCGCCGGTGCGTCAGGCTTTTCTGGCTTTCCTCATCCCTTCGCTGCTGCCGATCATCCCCACCGTCTTGCTGCAGGGCACGATGCTGCATTTCTATCTGGGCGTCCTGCTGCTGGTGTTCTTCGTGGTCATGCTCGTCGCCGGTCCGCTCGTCTCCGAAACGATACAGGAAGCGATCGGCATGAAATTCGAGAACACCGAGCTGCTCGTGCAGCTTTCCGAGACGCACGCGGCGTCGCGCCAGGCGAATCTGCAGTTGAACGAGCAGATCTACGCGCAGCGCGTGACCGCCGGCGAGCTCCGTCAGGCCTCGCAGAAGCTCTCCGCGATGATCGAAGCCGCGCCGCTCGCGATCGTCGCCCGCGACGCCGAAGGCCGCGTCGAGAGCTGGAACGCCGCCGCGGAGAAGATATTCGGCTGGACGCAGGACGAGGTCCGCGGGCAGCCGGCGCCCTTCCACGCGGGCAACGAGGCCGAGGACGCTTTCCGCCACCGCGTGCTCCACGGCGAGACGATCTCGGGCGTCGAGGCCGTCCACCGGCGCAAGGACGGAAGCGCGATCGACGTCAGCGTCTCCGCCGCGCTCGTGCACGACGTCGCGGGCCGTGCCGCGGGCTATCTCACGATGATCGCCGACATCACCGAGAGAAAACGCGTGGAGAAGCAGCAGAACGTGATCGCGCAGATCACGCTGCTCCTGTCGGAGGCGCAAAGCGTCGAGGAGGCGATACCGCAGGTGATCGCGATCGTTTGCGAGTCCTTCGGCTTCGTCTTCGGCGCGCGCTGGGTGCTCGACAAGCAGAACGTCCTGCTGCGATGCGCGGAGACCTGGACTTTTCCGCTGCCCTCGCTCGGGGCGTTTCGCGAGCATTCGAAAGCGCGCCTGGAGCGTCCCGGCAATGCCGAAGGCCTCACCCGGCGGGTGTGGACGAGCGCCGCGCCGGTGTGGATCGCGGACATAGAGGAGGACCGCACTCTCGCGAGGCGCGACGAGGCGCTGGCGGCAGGACTGAAATCGGCGTTCGCCTTTCCGATCATGGTCGGCGGCGAGCTGTACGGTCTGATGGAGTTTTTCGCGCGCGAAGCGCGTCAGCCGGACGAAATCGTGAGCCGGGTGGCGCAGAACGTGAGCGCGCACATCGGCCAGTTCATCGCGCGCAAGCAGGCCGAGCGCAATCTCCAGTTCGTCGCGAGCCACGATGCGCTGACCGGGCTCTTCAACCGCTCGATGTTCGGACAGCGCCTGCAGCAGGCGCTCGCGCAGGCGCATCGGCACGAGCGCAGGCTCGCCGTGCTCTTCATCGACCTCGACGGCTTCAAGTTGATCAACGACACGCTGGGACACGATGCGGGCGACCTGCTCCTCTCCGATCTCGCGGTGCGGCTGCGCGAATGCATGCGCGAGGGCGATACGCTGGGACGCATGGGCGGCGACGAGTTCGTAGTGCTGATCGAGGGTTACCAGGAAGACACCCAGTTGCTGGAGGTCGCGCGCAAGGCGCTGGAGACCGTGGCGCAGCCGTTCCTGCTGCGCGAGGGGAGCTACAACGTGACGGCAAGCATCGGCATCGCGGCCTACCCGCAGGACGGGCACGATGCGCCGGAGCTTCTGAAGAACGCCGACATTGCGATGTACCGGGCGAAAGAGCAGGGCAAGAACAATTTCCAGTTTCATTCGCCCGACATGAATACGCACCTCGTCGAGCGCTACGGGATCGAGACCGCGCTGCGCCGAGGGCTGGAGCATGGAGAGCTCACGCTCTACTTCCAGCCGCGCGTGAGCGTGCGCGAGAACCGCGTCACCGGGGTCGAAGCGCTGGTGCGCTGGCTGCACCCGACCCAGGGCCTGCTGAGCGCGCCGGCTTTCGTTCCCGTTGCGGAAGACGCCGGACTTTTCGGCGCAATCGGCGACTGGGTGGTGCGCGCAGCGTGTGCGCAGCTGAAATCGTGGCAGCAGCGCGGCGCCGCGAATCTGCGCATCGCGGTGAATCTTTCGATGCGCCAGTTCGGTCAGGACAACCTGATCGAGCGCCTGCGCATGGCGATACACGACGGCGGTGTCGATCCGAAACAGCTCGAGATCGAGATCACCGAAGCCATCCTCATGCGCTACGCGGACCGCGCTGCCGACCTTCTCGCGCAGGTGAAGGACATGGGCGCGCACGTGGTGGTGGACGATTTCGGCACCGGTCATTCGTCGCTCGGTTGTCTCAGCCGCTTCCCGATCGACGCGGTGAAGATAGACCGCTCGCTCGTGGCGCAACTGCCGCACGGGGCCGACGGCGCGGCGCTGACGCGCGCCGTGATAGCGATGGCGCACAGCCTCGGATTACAGGTCGTGGCCGAAGGCGTGGAAACGCGCGCACAATGGGAGTACCTGAGCGAGCACGGTTGCGACGCGATCCAGGGCAATTACTATTGCGCGCCGGCGGACGCCGACACGGTGAGTGCGATGCTTCTTCAGCAGCCGTACGGCGCGGTCCGCATTGCGAACGTCGAGCAGTTGCGGCCCTGGCGCATCCCGCGCCCCGGCGCGGACGGCGGCGATTCCTGAGCGCTGGACGGCATCGCATTTCCCCTCGCGTCGCCGCGCGCCCGGACTTTGTTAGACTCGCTTCAAACGCCTTCGGAGGTGACCAATGAAGAGCCTGAAGCAACTCCTCGATGCAAAAGGCAACCAGCTCCATTCGATCAGGCCGGACGCCCGGGTGATCGACGCATTGCGCCTGATGGCCGAGAAGGATGTCGGAGCGCTGTTGGTGATGGAAGGCGCGCGGCTGGTCGGAATACTCTCGGAGCGCGATTACGCGCGCAAAGTGATGCTGCAGGGCAAGTCCTCGCAGGACGCGCTCGTGCGCGAGATCATGACCGCGAACGTCGTTACCGTGGATCCCGCGAAGACGGTTGAAGAGTGCATGGCGCTCGTCACACAGCGACGCATCCGGCACCTCCCGGTATGCGAGGAGGACCGGGTCATCGGCATCGTCTCGATCGGCGACCTCGTGAAGGAAGTGATCGCAGAGCAGGAGCAGACGATCAAACAGCTCGAGTCCTACATCCACAGCTGATGAACTTCGGCGCGATCGTCATCGGCGACGAGATCCTGTCGGGCAAACGCCAGGACAAGCACATGCCGAAAGTCATCGAGACGCTCGCCGCGCACGGGCTCGAGCTCTCGTGGTGCCACTACCTCGGCGACGATCCTGCGCTGATCGTGCGCACGCTCGAGCGCACCTTCGCCTCGGGCGACGCGGTGTTCAGCTTCGGCGGAATCGGCGCGACACCCGACGATCACACGCGGCAGTGCGCGGCCGCGGCGGCGGGGGTAGGCCTCGCGCTGCATCCCGACGCCGAAGCGGAGATCCGCGCGCGCTTCGGCGACGAGATCACGCCCAAACGCCTGATGATGGGCGAGTTTCCGATCGGCTCGGAGATCATTCCGAACCCGTTCAACCGTATTCCCGGGTTCAGCCTGCACCGGCACTATTTCGTCCCGGGTTTTCCGCAGATGGCGTGGCCCATGATCGCGTGGGTACTGGAGAAGTACTACGCTCACCTTTCCGCGCCTGGACGCATCGGCGAGCGCTCGATCATCGTCACCGGCTGCGGCGAGAGCCAGCTGATCGATCTCATGAACCAGTGTCTCGCGCGCTATCCGGGCTGCAAGGTCTTCAGCCTGCCGCGCATGCAGCCCGAGCGGCACGTCGAGCTCGGCGTGCGCGGCGACGCGGCGCAGGTGACGACGGCGATCCTGGAATTGCAGAAGGGCGTGAGCGGCCTCGGGTTCCCCTGGTCCGACGCTCAAACACCACCCCCATCCCGATCCCCCTGAGGGTTCCCGCTGAGAACCTCGGCGGGCGGTGAACGACAGGCGAAAAAAAACCCCGGGTGACCGGGGTTTTTGCACTGCTGTTATTGGGGGAAGGGAGGTTACGGAGGGAAACCGTGGAAGGTTTCCCTCTGTTCGTGGAGCGCCGAGGCCCGAGCCTTAAGGCGAGCGGCGCTCCAGTCGGAGGTTACGGAGGGAAACCGTGGAAGGTTTCCCTCTGTTCGTGGAGCGCCGAGGCCCGAGCCTTAAGGCGAGCGGCGCTCTTACGCCGCTTTGCGCGTTTTCTTCGCCGCTTCGATCGTCTGGTTGGCAACGACTTCGATGTTGTTCTGGGTCGCTTCGCCGAACTGCTTGGCGACTTTGGTGAGGTTGTCGAAGCCCGAGTTGACCGCTGCGAGGGTCGACTTCATGGCGGCGATGCCCACTTCGGAGCCGGCCGGGGCGCTCTTGACGAGCTGGTCGAGGGTGGCGACGGCCTGCTTGTTGAGCTCGCCCATCTGCTCTTCCACGAGCTTGCTGAAATCGGCCTGGGTCGCGCTGGCGACGTCGTATACCTGTTTCGCGTAGGCGGTCGCTTTCTCGAACGTCGGCTGCACCACGGTGTCTTTCAGCGTGGCGAGCTGGTCGAAATCGCGGACCGAGGTCAACGCGCGGGCGTTTTCGATACCGTCGGCGAGGGCCGATTTGGCGGCGTTCATTTGCAGTTCCATGAAGCGTTCCGCACCGTTGAGCGCCACGCTGGCAAAGCGCAGGGCGGCTTCGACGTTGGCTTTGTTCATCGCGATCAGTTGTTCCGGGGTCTGATACATGGCTAACTCCTTGTGCTTGGTGAAGGGGAGGCGTGTAGTTATGCTGCAATGCACAATACGTATTATAGGGGCGTAATCGGGCAAGTCAACCCTTTCGGGTAACTTTTTATTGCAGCGCACGACGGAGCCAGCAGGGTCTTTTTGACTCCCCTGCCGTCCTCGCTATAGCATCCAAAAACCTTTCCCTATCAGGCACGTGCAGGGTCCTCGTGCCCGTCGCGGCCGGCCGGCGCATGCCCCTCGCAGCTCGACCTTCCCTCGCACCCCCCGACCTGCGCCTCACACAGGACGCCGAGGGACGTCCGCGCGTCGTCCTCGAGGGCGTCTGGAACCTGCGCTCGCTCGAGCCTTTCCTGCCCGACCTCGAGGCGCGCCTCGCCCAGCACGGGCGCTCGGCAGGGTGGGACCTGTCAGGCGTCAGCACGATGGACCACGCGGGCGCGTTGCTACTATGGCGGGCGTGGGGGCGACGCATGGCGGAGTCGGTCGACCTGCGCCCCGAGCACGCGCCGCTGTTCGAGCACCTTCAGCTTCCGGATGCGTCGGCGCTGCCGCGCCGGCGGCGGCAGTGGGGCGGGCCGGTGCTCGCGCTGGGGCACGCGACGCTCGCGCTCGCCGACCACCTCGTCGGTGCGCTATTGCTGCTCGGGCGCATCAGTCTCGACGTGCTCCATCTCGTGCGCTACCCCGCGCGCACCCCGTGGCGCGAGATCTCGGCCAATCTTTACCGCACGGGTGCGCAGGCCCTGGGCATCACGGCGCTCGTGGGGTTCCTGGTCGGGGTCGTATTGAGCTATCTCTCCTCGCAGCAGCTGCGGAGCTTCGGCGCCGACATCTACATCGTGAACCTGCTGGGGATCGCAGTCATACGCGAGCTCGGGCCGGTGCTCGCCGCGATTCTGGTCGCGGGACGCTCGGGCTCGGCGATGACCGCGCAGATCGGCGTCATGCGAGTGACCGAAGAGCTCGATGCGCTCGCCGTCATGGGCATTCCGCACACGCTGCGCCTGGTGCTCCCGAAAGTCGCGGCGCTCGCCATTGCGATGCCGCTCCTCATCCTCTGGACCGACGCGATCGCCCTCATAGGCGGGATGGTCTCCGCGCAGGTCCAGCTCGGGCTCGATTACCGGCACTTCGCCTCGAGCCTGCCGGACGCGGTGCCTATAGCCAACCTTTGGCTCGGCCTCGGCAAAGGCGTGGTTTTTGGCATACTCATAGCCTTGATCGCATGCCATTTCGGCCTGCGCATCAAGCCGAACACCGAAAGCCTGGGCATGGGCACGACCAACTCCGTGGTCACCGCCATCACCGTGGTCATCATCGTCGACGCGATATTCGCGATCATGTTTTCAGACATCGGGATCTACAGTTGAGCGAGCCCATCATCGAAGTGCGCGGGCTGTGGACGCGGTTCGGACGCCAGGTGGTCCATCGCGATCTCGATCTCACCGTCTATCGCGGCGAGATCATCGCGCTGGTCGGCGGCAGCGGCAGCGGCAAGACCGTGCTGCTGCGGCAGATGCTCGGGCTGGAGACGCCGGCGCGCGGGGAAGTGCGCGTGTTCGGCCGCAACCTGCACGAAGGCGACCACGAGGAGCTGCGCGACCTGCGCAGCCGCTGGGGCGTGCTGTTCCAGGAAGGCGCGCTGTTCTCCGCGCTCAGCGTCTTCGACAACGTCGCGCTGCCGCTGCGCGAATTGAAAACGGTGGACGAAGGCATGATCCACGACCTCGTGCTCATGAAGCTGTGCATGGTCTCGATCGAGCCGCGGCACGCCGACAAGATGCCCTCCGAGCTTTCGGGCGGCATGGTGAAGCGCGTCGCGCTCGCGCGCGCCCTCGCGCTCGAGCCCGAGCTCCTCTTTCTCGACGAGCCCACGGCCGGTCTCGATCCCGACCGCAGCGAAAGCTTCGTGCAGCTCCTGCAGGGCCTGCACCGCGAGCTCGATCTGACCGTCGTCATGATCACGCACGATCTCGAGACGCTCGCCGCGCTCTCCGACCGCGTCGCCGTGCTCGCCGACCAGAAGCTCGTCGCCGCCTGCAGCGTTCCCGAAGTCCTCTCCATGGACCATCCTTTCATCCGCAACTTCTTCCAGGGCGAGCGCGGGCGCCGCGCGCTCGAAACCTGGAAGGAGCGCAACCGCGAGCCCGCAGCGCCCGCGCCCAGTCCCGCAGAGCAAGAGAGCGCCTGACCATGGAAAACAAAGCATACGCGCTCGCCGCGGGCCTTTTCACGCTGCTCCTCGGCGCCGGCGTCCTCGTCGCGGCGATGTGGTTCAGCGGCGATACGTACGAGAAGGAGTATTACGTCCTCGAGTCGAAGTACGCCGTCACCGGACTCAACGAGCAGGCGTCGGTGCGCTATCGCGGCGTGAGCATCGGCAAAGTGACGGGGATCCGCTTCGACCCGAAGAACCCTGCGGTCGTCCTGATCGACATCGCGATCCAGAGCGATATGGCGCTCACGCGCGGCACTTTCGCGGAGCTGAGATACCAGGGCGTCACCGGCCTCTCCTACGTCATGCTCGACGATACCGGCAAGAACCCGGAGCGGCTGCCGCCGGCGGATTACGAAGGCACGGCCGCGATCCCGGTCCGCGAGTCGCTGTTCTCGAGCCTCGCCGAGGTGGGACAGCTCGTGCTCTCCGACGCGCGTGAAGTGATGAAGCGCGTCAACACGCTGCTGAGCGACGAGAACCAGGCGCAGATCGGAAGCATGCTGAAGAACGTGGAGGTCGCGACGCGTCAGATCACCTCGCTCGCGCAGGCGATGCAGCCCGCGGCGAAGGGCTCCGAGGCGCTGATCGCGGACGCGCGCAGGACTTTCCAGCATGCGGACAAGCTGCTCGCGGAGATTTCGAGCACCAACCGGGAGCTCTCTTCGCGACTGCAGGCGATCGAGAGCGTCGCGGACAGCGCGGAGAAGGCGAGCGGGGCGGTGGGCGGGCTCGCGGACACGGTCGCTTTGGAAACGCTGCCGCGCATCAACGCGCTCGCTGACGAGCTCGCGCGCACTTCGCGCAGCCTGGAGCGTCTCGCCTCCGAGCTGAAGGACCAGCCGCAAAGCCTGGTCTTCGGGCGCAAGCCGGGCGCGCCCGGCCCCGGGGAATCAGGGTTCGAAGCGCGCGGCAAGGCGCAGCCATGAGCTCGCGCACGCTGCTCACGGCCTATGCATGCGTCAGCGCTGCGCTCCTTCTCGCGCTGACGCTGGCGGGGTGTTCCATCGAGCGCCCGGTGTCCGCGAATCCCGCCGAATACGATTTCGGACCACCGCCCGCCCACGCGAGAACGAATCCGCCGATCGCCGGGATCGTGCTGGTGGCGCCGGTGAGGGCGCCGGTATGGCTCGATACCAACAGCATTGTCTACCGCCTGCTGTACCAAGACGCGGGCAAACCGCAGTCGTACTCGATGAGCCGCTGGGCGGCCGAGCCGGCGTCGCTCATCGCCGACCGCCTCAGGAGCCGCCTCGCAGCGGTATCGCAGGGTGTCGTCTCCCACGCGTTCGGCGCCCGCTCGGATTACACGCTGAGGATCGAGCTCGAGGATTTCAGCCAGCAGTTCAAGGCGCCGGGGCAGAGCACGGTACTGCTGCGCGCACGCGCGTCGCTCCTGAACAGCGAAGGGCGCGTGCTGATCGCACAGCGCGCTTTCGAAGTCGAGCGTCCTGCGCAGCCCGATGCGCCGGGAGCCGTGAAGGCGCTAACCGAAGCGACCGGCGCGTTCCTCGACGAGCTGGTGAAGTGGATCACCGAAAATGCAAAGAAGTGA
>Ga0105106_10001328_pt1 | contig 17740 bp, 13 predicted proteins | sample PPLLaktember2015_5_FD_79109 | JGI IMG/M metagenome (GOLD analysis project Ga0105106, IMG submission 79109) | Freshwater sediment microbial communities from Prairie Pothole Lake near Jamestown, North Dakota, USA - PPLs Lake P8 Core (1) Depth... | ecosystem: Environmental > Aquatic > Freshwater >...
ATGAAAGGGAGCCTGCACACCGACGAGATCATGGCGGCCATCGTGCCCACGGCGGCGGGTCTTCGCACCTCGCGCCGCATCAGCCACGCCTTTGTCATGGACGTCGCCACCTACCCGAAGATGTTCATCATGACCGATGCGGCGGTGAACATCTTCCCTGACCTGGAGGTCAAACGCGACATCGTTCAGAACGCCATCGACCTGGCCCGCGCGCTCGGCGTCGAAGTGCCCAAGGTGGGCATCCTCTCGGCCGTCGAAGTGATTAACCCCAAGATCCCCTCCACCGTGGAGGCGGCCGCCCTGTGCAAGATGGCCGACCGGGGCCAGATCACAGGCGGCATCCTCGACGGCCCCCTGGCCTTCGACAACGCCATCAGCGCCCAGGCCGCAAAGACCAAGGGGATCGTCTCGCAGGTCAGCGGCGATGTGGACATCCTGCTGGCGCCGGACCTCGAATCGGCCAACATGCTCTTCAAGCAATTGACCTACCTGGCCGGGGCCGAGGGGGCCGGCATCGTGCTGGGGACCCGGATTCCCATCGTCCTCACAAGCCGTGCCGACTCGGTGAGAACGAGGCTCGCCTCGGTGGCGGTCATGGTGCAGGTCGCCCACGCCCGGCGAAGCGGAAAATACGAGACGAGGTGAACGCCTTCAGGGGTCCATCGGCCTCGATCCGTGTCGCAGTCACCGACTGGCTTTTCCTCGTTTCGGTTTTTACGGAGAGAGTTTCGTTTCACGGGAGGACTTCACCACGATGAACAGGGATGACATCGCGAACTACACCGTTGTAGAAAAGCTCCGGGACCAGAGGACGGCAACGATCCGTGCGATAAGGCCCGGGGACAAGGGGCTGCTCCTGGAGGCCTTCAAGGGGCTCGAAGCCGGCTCGATCTACACGCGCTTTTTCGGGCCCAGGAAGGAATTGACCGACCGGGAGCTCATAAAAGCCACGGAAATAGACTTTATCGGGACCATTGCGCTTGTCGCGTGCGTCCAGGAAAGCGCAGGGGAACGGGTCATTGGCGGCGGGCGCTACTTTGCCCTGGGAGGACCGGAACCGCCGTCCACCGCGGAGATTGCCTTATTGGTCGAGGAGGACTATCACGGCCAGGGCCTCGCGTCGATCCTGCTCAAGCACCTGCTGCTGATCGGTCGGCAACAGGGCATCTCCCGTTTCGAGGCCGATGTGCTCCATGCGAACAAAAAAATGCTCAGGGTCTTTGAACGAGCCGGCCTCCCCATTGTGACGAAGGCGTCAAGCGACTCCATTCACGTTACGATGTTCTTGAACAAAGAAGAAGCACCGTGAGACCTTCCGCACAAAGAACGGCGACCCCGATGCCCGAATCCATGGCCGACTACCGGCATCCCGGCTGGTGCAGTTCCGTTGCATGGAGGAGGATGCATCATGTTACGTCTTCGCTTGGTTCATCCCTGTGTCGCTGCACTGATGGTCGCCTGCACGATCCTGCTCTTTTTGGCAGGGGCGGCCGCGCAGGAAACGAAAGGCGGGGACATCATCCTGCCGCAAATCGGCTCCGGCAGCGTCGATGCATACATTGAAGCCCTGAAGTCCGACATCCGGGCGCATACGAGGAAGATCATCGAGGTCAACAAAGAAAATGTCCAAGGTTCTGCCCGAAAGGACGGTGCTCCGGTTTGTCCAAATCGCCAAGCAGATCGATCGACTGGTGACTTTGAAGATCATGTCGGGTATGCCTCTCGACCCGAAAGAGACACGCTGAGCGGGAGTCGATCCAGAAACACGTAAAACCGTTTCCCTTTCCGATCGGATGAAGGAGCGCATCGTCGGGAGGAAAGCCGGAGGGTCAGGGAGGTTTTTCTTCGCTTCATCGAGGAGATCACCCGGGCGCAATAGAGGCACAGGGGAAGGGAGAATGCGAAAGAAAACGATGGACAGCCACAGAGGGTACTATGTATAAAAACGCATCATCTATCAGGAGGGGTTCGGTCATGCAGAGCGCGAGGTCACGGTGTCGTACGCAGTTTCCGCGGTTTGTTTTCCGGTTCAATCCGCACCTTGTGGCCATCATCCTGTTGCTCTTCATCGCGACGGGTTGCTCGAAGGGCCCACAGGAGGCCCCGCCGGCGCCCGCCGTCGAGGTGGTAATGGTCATCCAGAAGGACGTGCCTGTCTATCACGAGTGGATCGGGACGCTCGACGGCCTGGTGAACGCCACCATACGGGCCCAGGTCCAGGGATACCTCACCAGGCAGAACTACCGCGAGGGCGACCTCGTGAAAAAGGGACAGACCCTCTTCGAGATCGACCCGCGGACCTTCCAGGCGGCGCTGGATCAGGCAAAGGGACAGCTCGAGGCCCAACAGGCCCGATGGACGACGGCCAAGGCAAACCTCGCACGCATCAAGCCCCTGGCGGATCTCAATGCCGTCAGCAAGAAGGACCTGGACGACTCCATCGGCACGGAACAGTCGGCCCGAGCGGCGGTACTCTCCGCGCAGGCTACCGTCGACAAAGCCCAGCTGGATCTCGACTTTACCAGAATCATCTCCCCCGTCGACGGCATTGCAGGCCTTGCCAAGGCGCAGATCGGGAACCTCGTCGGTCCGGGGGGCGTGGACGAACTGACTACGGTCTCCACGGTCAACCCGATCAAGGTCTACATCCAGGTCAGCGAGCAGGAGTACCTCCAGGCCGGCCGTGATGCGGGGCAGAGGGTCGAGAAGTTGAGAGCCGAGCTCATCCTCGCCGACGGGAGCGTCTACCCCAACAAGGGCTCCTTTGCATTTGCCGACCGCCAGGTCGACATCAAGACCGGGACCATCAAGGTTGCGGCCATATTCCCCAACCCGGGCAATTTCCTGCGTCCCGGACAGTACGGAAAGATTCGTGTTGCGACCTCGATCCGCAAGGATGCCCTGCTGGTTCCCCAGCGGGCCGTGGCGGAAATCCAGGGGAAGTACATGGTGGCCGTCGTGGGGGCCGACAACAAGGTGGACATCCGGACCGTTCAGGCCGCCGAGCGCGTCGACAGCCTCTGGGTCATCCTCGAGGGCCTCAAGCCAGGCGAGCGTGTCGTCGTCGAGGGGGTCCAGAAGGTCCGACCGGGCATGCCGGTGACGCCGAAGGCGCTTGCCGAGGCTCCGGCAAAGACCGAAGCGAAGACGGAGGCCAAGCCTGAAGCGAAAGCGGAGGAGAAGGCCCCCGCCGCCCAGAAATCCGCCGAGCCGGCCAAGGCCGGAAAGAGGTAAGCCGACATGTCCAAGTTCTTCATCAACCGCCCCATCGTGGCCATGGTGATCTCCATCCTCATGGTCATCGTCGGCCTCGTAGCCATGTCGGGCCTGCCCACGGCGCAGTTCCCCAATATCGTCCCGCCGGAAATGAAGGTCACCGGAACCTACCCCGGAGCCGACGCGCTGACGGTGGAGCAGTCGGTGGCCACGCCCATCGAGCAGCAGATGTCGGGTGTGGACAACATGAACTACATGTACTCCCTCAACTCCAACGACGGCAAGATGTCCCTGACGGTCAACTTCGACGTCAAGACGGACCCCAGCACCGACCAGATCCTCGCCCAGATGAGGAGCAACCAGGCCAACTCGCAGCTGCCTGCCGACGTGATCAACCAGGGCGTCACGGTCATGAAGTCGACGGCGAATCCGCTGATCATGTTCGCCCTCTTTTCGCCCAACGGAACCTACGACAACGTCTTCCTGGCCAATTACTGCTACATCAACATCAACGACCAGATGACCCGCGTGCCCGGCATCGCCAGCGTCACCATTTTCGGCGCGGGACAGTACGCCATGCGGCTCTGGGTGCGGCCCGACCGGCTCGCCTCGCTGGCAATCACGATCCCCGAGATCGTCAGCGCCGTGCAGCAGCAGAACACCGTCAACCCCGCCGGCCAGGTCGGCGGAGAGCCCGTGCCGCCGGGCCAGGAGTTCACCTATGCCGTCCGCTCACAGGGACGCCTCGAGAACGAACAGGAGTTCGGAAACATCGTGATCCGGGCCAACCCGGACGGATCGCTGGTCCGCCTCAGGGACGTGGGCCGCATCGAGCTGGGCGCCCAGTCGTACAACATGATCGGTCGCCTCAACGGCAAACCGGCAGCCATCATCGCCATCTACCAGATGCCGGGATCGAATGCCATCGAGGCGGCCGACGGCGTCAAGAAGCTCATGGTCAGGCTCAAGGATAGCTTCCCGGCCGATCTGGATTACGTGGTGGCCCTGGACACGACGCTGGCCGTCACGGAGGGCATCAAGGAGATCGTCCACACCCTCTTCGAGGCCCTCATCCTCGTCCTCATCGTCGTCTTCATCTTCCTGCAGGGCTGGCGGGCAACGCTCATCCCCCTTCTGGCCGTGCCCGTCTCGCTGGTGGGGACCTTCATGCTCTTTCCCCTCTTCGGGTTTTCCATCAACACGCTCTCGCTCTTCGGGCTGGTCTTGGCCATCGGGCTTGTCGTCGACGACGCCATCGTCGTCGTCGAGGCCGTGGAGCACCACATCGAACACGGGATGTCCCCGAAAGACGCAACCCTCAAGGCCATGGAAGAGGTCTCGGGGCCCGTCATCGCCATCGCCGTCATCCTGGCGGCCGTCTTCGTCCCCACGGCCTTCATCCCGGGCATCACCGGGCGGCTCTATCAGCAGTTCGCCGTCACGATCGCTGTTTCCGTCATCATCTCGGCCTTCAACGCCCTGACGCTCTCGCCGGCCCTGTCGGCCATGCTGCTTCGGCCGAAGAAGAAATCCAGCGGGCCCCTGCAGAAATTCTTCGACTGGTTCAACAAGGTCTTCGGACGCGCGACGGACGGGTACGTGAACTGGTGCGACCACCTGATCCGCAAGAGCAAGATGAGCCTCCTGTTCCTTCTCGCAACCGCGATCCTGGCAGGCTTCTTCGGGAAGCTCCTGCCCACGTCCTTCCTCCCCGACGAGGATCAGGGGTACGTCTTTGCCGGGCTTCAGCTGCCCGACGCGGCCTCGCTGCAGAGGACCGACGCCGTAACCAGGAAGGCCGAGGAGATCATCCAGAAGACCCCGGGCGTGAAGTACTGCACCAGCGTCATCGGCTTCAGCATGCTCAGCGGCGTTGCCAACACGTACAGCTCCTTTTTCTTCATCACCCTGGAGGACTGGGCCGAAAGGAAAAAGCCGGAGGAGCAATACGAGGCCATCAAGGCCCACCTGACCCGCGAATTGGGTGGCCTGACGGAGGCCATCGCCTTCTCCTTCCCGCCGCCCGCCATCCCCGGCATCGGGACCTCCGGAGGAGCCACGTTCATCCTCGAGGACCGGTCCGGGAAGGACCTGGTGTTCCTCGCAGAGCAGACCAACAAGTTCCTCGATGCGGCACGGAAGCGCCCCGAGCTGGCCGGCGTCAGCACGACCTTCCGCCCGACGGTGCCCCAGGTCTTTGTCGAGGTGGACCGCGACAAGGTCCTCAAGCAGGGGGTAGCCCTCTCGGACGTCTACAAGACGCTGCAGTGCTTCATGGGAGGGGCCTTCGTGAACTACTTCAACCGTTTCGGCCGCCAGTGGCAGATCTACGTTCAGGCCGAGGGCCAGTTCAGGACCACTGCGAAAAATCTGGGGCAGTTCCACGTGCGAAACAGCGCGGGCGAGATGGTCCCCCTTGCCGCCGTCACCAGCCTGCGGTCCACGTCGGGGCCGGAGTTCACCATGCGCTACAACCTCTACCGGAGCGCCCAGATCAACGCATCGGCGGCGCCGGGGTACAGCTCGTCGCAGGCCATGGAAGCCCTCGAGCAGGTCTTTGCCGAGACGATGCCGCAGGAGATGGGCTACGATTACCTCGGCATGAGCTTCCAGGAAAAGAAGGCCCAGGAAGGGGTGTCGCCCGCCGTCATCTTCGCGTTCTCGCTGCTGTGCGTGTTCCTGATCCTGGCGGCCCAGTACGAGAGCTGGTCGCTTCCCTTCAGCGTGCTCCTGGGAACGCCGATTGCCGTCATGGGGGCCTTCGGCGCGCTGTGGCTGATGAGGTTCGAAAACAACGTCTACGCCCAGATAGGCCTTGTCATGCTCATCGGCCTTGCGGCGAAAAACGCGATCCTCATCGTCGAGTTCGCCAAGATGGAATACGACAAGGGAAAGCCCCTGGTCGAGGCGGCCCTGACGGGAGCGAAGCTGCGCCTGCGGCCGATCCTCATGACGTCCTTCGCCTTCATCCTGGGCTGCGTGCCGCTGGCCCTGGCAAGCGGCGCCGGGGCGATCTCAAGGCAGGTGATGGGGATGGCCGTCATCGGCGGGATGCTGGCGGCCAGTTTCCTGGCCATCTTTCTCATTCCCGTCACGTTCTACGTGATGGAGAAACTGGTGCACAAGGAGAAACCGGGCGGGCACGGGTTGGTTGAGCCGACGAGAAAGGAGGGGGAAGGCCATGAATAAAGCAATCCTCACCCTGGTTGTTGCGATGCTTCTTGCCGGCTGCGCCCTCGGCCCCGACTACAAGCGCCCGGCGATCGACACCCCCGCGGCGTGGCGCGTCGATGAAAGGCAGGCGCAGGACACGGCCAACACGGCGTGGTGGCACCAGTTCGAAGACGACGTCCTGAACGGGCTGATCGACGAGGCCCTGAAGCAGAACAACGACCTCCGGATCGCAACGGCACGGGTGGACGAGTACGTGGGCCGTTACTGGGTGGGGCGCTCGGGACTCTTCCCGCAGATCGGGGCCAGCGCCTTCGCCGGTCAGGAACGCGCCAGCGAACGGGGCGCTTCGCCGATTCCGTCCACCGTGAAGAACCCGGCTGAAAGCTACCAGGCGACCTTCAGCGGCAACTGGGAGATCGACATCTGGGGAAAACTCAGGCGGGCCACCGAAGCGTCGAAAGCCGACCTGCTCTCGACCGAGGAGGCACGGCAGGCTGTCATCCTGTCTCTGGTCAGCGCCGTGGCCAATGGCTACATCAACCTGAGGGATCTCGATAAGCAGCTGGAGATAGCCGCCCGGACGGCAAAAGCCCGGGAGGATTCCTACAAGCTCTTCAAACTTCGCTACGAGGGCGGCGTCATCTCGGAGCTCGAGCTCAACCAGGTCAAGTCCGAGTACGAGCAGGCCCTGGCCACGATCCCGCAGGTCGAAAAACAGATCGGCTTCCAGGAGAATGCGTTGAGCCAGCTGCTCGGGAGAAACCCCGGGCCCGTCGAACGGGGCAAGAGCATCGATGAGATGGACCTCCCGGCGGTTCCCTCGGGGCTGCCGTCGGATCTGCTGGAAAAGCGCCCGGACGTCCGCCAGGCTGAGCAGTCCCTCGTTGCCGCCAACGCAAGGATCGGTGTCGCGAAGGCGCAGTTCTTCCCCACCATCTCGCTGACGGGGCTGTTCGGATGGGCCAGCGCGGAGCTCTCGAACCTGTTCACCGGGCCGGCGCAGGTGTGGAGCTGGGGCGGAGCTGCCGTGGCCCCGATCTTCACGGGTGGCTCGCTTCTGGGCCAGTTCTGGGCATCGGAGGCCATCCAGCAGCAGACGCTCTTCAACTACCAGAATACTGTACAGACGGCATTCCGCGAGGTGAATGATTCCCTCATCGACCAGAGGCGAACCCGCGAGCAGCTCGAGGCACAGAAACGGCAGGTCGATTCCCTGAAGGAATACGCCCGCATCGCCAGGCTCCGCTACGAGAACGGCTACACGAGCTACATCGAGGTCCTCGATGCCGAGCGGAGCCTCTTTTCGGCGGAGCTGGGGTACGCCCAGACCCAGGGGGTCCTCTTCGGGGCGCTGGTGAACCTCTACAAGGCCATGGGCGGCGGCTGGGTGGTGGAGGCGGACAAGCTCACGTCACCGGAAACCGCCACCGCACGCAAGGAAGACAAGGAAGAAAAGACGGAAAACCCCTGAGAGGAATCCGGATGAAGTCCATCCACAGGCGCGTCACGCGATTCTGGTCGGAGGATCGGAGCCTGACGGCATTCCTGATCCTCCTGGTCATCGAGATCTTCGTCATCGCGCCGATCAATCGCTCAGGGCTCGCGATCGGTCTTGTCAACAACGTATTGTTTTCCCTGTTGCTCCTTGCGGGCCTTCTCACCATGACGCGCCATAAGTCGCTCCAGGCCGTTCTGGCGATGTTCGTTGCGCTGGCCGTAGCGTCGCACTGGGCACGTCTCGTTTTCGGCGTGCCGGGACTCGAGATCCTCGACGGCCTTTTCATGCTGGCATGCGTCGCAGGCTTCCTGGTCATCGTGCTCTGGCAAGTGTATCGGGAAGGTCCCGTCACGGTCCATCGAATCCAGGGCGCCGTGGCCGCATACCTGCTGCTCTCCGTCCTGTTTGCTGTCGGCTACGGAATCGTAGAGACCCTGAGCCCCGGCTCCTTCCAGATGCCCTCTGCAGGGTCTCTGTCCGGTGAACCTCATGGCCGGCTGTTTTATTATTTCAGTGTCGTCACTCTCACGACGACCGGATACGGAGACATCACCGCCTTGCATCCGTTCTCACGGAGCCTGGTCATGATGGAGGCGCTCATCGGCCAGCTCTACCCGGCCATCCTGATCGCCCGCCTGGTGTCCCTGCACGTGGAGACGAAAAGGGAAAAAAGGGCAGGGCTTCAATGACACCCTGCGATGCCGATGGTTGGCGCTCGGGACCGGACAGGTTGTTTCAGGAGGGAGGCCATGCTTTTGGGGCGGGAGGTTCCGGGGCCTGATCGGGGGTGATCTTTTCGGGGGTTTGGGAAGACGGGCTGTCGGCTTTTTGAGGTTCTTTTTCCTCTCGAGCGTCCTGGACGATGAAAATCATCCTGGCAACATATTTACCATCGATCTCAAGGTATTTGACGGTCGCTTTCGTTCCGGCAGCGATGTCGGAAAGCCCTCCTTTTTCGCTTCCGATACGGATAATCGTCTCTTCCGTCGCATAAATATCCACCTCCCTGTCCTTACCCCTGATGGTCAGTTTGCTCGTCTCCGGATTGACGCTGATCGTCTCGCCGGCGAGATGGATGATCTTGAGGGGCTTCTTTTTCGCAGGCGCAGGCTTTTCCCTGGCGACTTTTTCGGGCAGACCTTTCTTCTCCGGCTGCTGGGTACAGGATACACCAAAGAGAAGAAGCGGCAGCAGGAGGCTGATGAAGTATCGACCCTTCACAAAAAACCTCCATGAAACCCGTTATCATTTATGAAACAGGATGAGCCGCACTTGGTATTTTAATGACGGACGTTTGAACTGAAAAGAGGGGCATTGTCTGGACAATGCCCCTCTAGGAGATGCGAAATCAGGATGTAAGAGAGTTACTTCTTCGCGGGAGCCGGGGGCGTTGCCATTCCTTCGCCGACCGGGGGAGCTTCCGCCGCCTTCTTCTTCTCGGGAGTCTGAGCCTGGCGCTTCTTCGACTTGTCGGTCTTCTTCACGGGCTTCGTGTCAGGCTTTGCCATACCCTCACCGGTCGCGGGAGCTGCCGCCGCCGCCTTCTTCTCCGGGGTCACTGCCTGGCGCTTCTCCGACTTCTCGGTTTTCTTACCGTCGATCGGTTTTGCGGGAGCATCTTGCTTGCCGGCCTGCGCAAAGCTCATGCCCACCGTGCCAAACACAAACAGAAGAGCTACCAATACCGCGAAATACTTTTTCATTCGTTGTTACCTCCTTCGTAAATTGTATTTATCTTCATTTACACAGATCGTGCCATAATTCAACAAATAATATCATCAATAAATACATGCGGTTACAATAGTTATTCGTCCGATTTCATCACGCCCCGTACGTATTTGGGAGATGCTTGTCTTTATTTGGAAAAAAGAGACGGTATTTGGATATTTGTTACAAAATTTTGATGCCTGTTGCATATTTTAGAAGGGGTATGAGATCGCCCGATTGCGGTGTTTGTTTCTTCATGACAGGGTTGCCTTTCTTGTCGACACCGAACGCAAGGATGAGGCTTCCGGTGTGCGATTCCGTACGGCGGTGATGGAAGAGTTCTCGCGTTGCTCGGCGGGCATTCATCCTCACGGCCTCATGCCTAGCAAGATGTAGAAGGATGCGCTGCCGTCCGCTGCGCGGCCGTAGGCCAGGTAGAAGGGCCCAAGGATCGTGTCCGCGCCGAAGAAGAGGCTGCCGCAGTAGAGCGTGCCCCCCGCCGTCGTCGGATCGAAACGGTTGCTGGCCGAGCCGGTCTCGAAGGATCCCCCAAGGTAGACTCCATGCCCGAGGGGGGAGGGCAGGTCGGCAAACCGGTAGGTGTAGACCAGCCGGCCCATGGTATAGGAATCGCCTACGAGCTGATCCAGGCCGTAGCCCGAAAAATGCTGAAATCCCCCTGTCTTGAAGAGGTCGTAGGCCGGGAGTCTGCTGTCGGGGCTCTCACCCCAGGCAAGCCCCAGGGTCAGGGTGTGCCGGTCGATGTTGAAAGGCTTCAGGAAGGTCAGCTCGACCTTGTTGTAGTCGTCCTCGGCCCCGTAGGCAGGGTCGGTGACGAAGAGCGTGCCCCCCAGCAGGAATCCCGTGCGGGGAAAGCCTGCGTCGTCGAGCTTGTCGAGGGCGAGCCGCCCCATCCATCCCCCCTGCCTGAGGTCATACTCCGGCACCAGGCGACCGGCACCGGCCGAGAGGATGCCGAACCGGGCATCCGTCTTCAGGTTGCCCTGGAAAAACCCCAGCCGCAGCTCGCCGAGCCTTCCCTGCACGCCAAGATCGAGCCCCCCGCGTATCGTGTTGACCTTGTACTGTCCGATCCAGTCGTCCCCGATGTAGTAACTGATGCGGTCCTGTTTCACGTCCAGCCAGGGAGCCGTGAAGACCCCGATCCGGCGGGTGAAGGGCTGGTAGAACTCCGTGTGAATTCCGCTTGCATAGCCCACGACGGCGTCGGTGCGCCACTCCGCCCCCAGGCTGTTGAGCCAGGTCATCCGGTGCATGAAGGCCACATTCATCCGCTGCTCCTCGGAGAAATCCGAGGTATAGCCCAGGCCGAATTTGAAGTAATTCGGCCCCCAGGATTTCTCGACACCTTCGACGGTAATGCTTTTCCCCTCCTTGCCCTCCGTGAGGCGGTAGTCCAGCCGCTCGAAGTCCCCGCGTCCGTAAACGGTCGTGAGGTTTCGATGAAGAGCTTGCAACTCCGATTGCTCGCCGCGCCGCTCCTCCAGCCGGGATTCGATCACGGTGGGCTTCTGCTTGATCTCGGCCTCGATGACCTCGGGGTTCACCCGCTTCATCGTATCTGCCACCTGCACATCGTCGATCTCCACCTCGCCGGGCTTTCTTGCGGCGCGGCTTGCCTGCCAGGCTCTATAATCAGCCCCGCTGACGCTCAGAAGCCTGAGCCGATCCTCCACGACCCGGGTGGCATCGATCCCGATGGAGATCGTCTTCATCGCGTTGACGAAATCGCTGGAGCTGAATTCCCCGAGCTTCGGAAGGATGAGGATGTCCTTCTCCGTGAGTTCGCCGAGGGAGGCCTTCACGTTCTGCTCCGTCATCAGGTTGATGGCCTGGAGGGCTACGGAAGCCGACGAGGTGATCTGGTCGCGGCGAAGGGGGGGCGTTCCCAGGTTGACGGCAATGATGATCTCGCACCCCGCCCTGCGGGCCACATCGACGGGAAGGTTTCTCACCATGCCGCCGTCCGCGTAGAGGCGCCCGTCGATTTCCACGGGGGCGAAGGCGGCCGGGATGGACATGCTGGCCCGCATGGCCTTCACGAGGGTCCCATGATCGAAGACCTTCATGTCCCCGGTTTCCAGATCCATCGCCACGGCGCGGTAAGGGATCGGGAGGCTGTCGAAGTCCATTTCGGCACGCCCGGCTTGCAGACCGACGAAGTCCGTCATGAGGAACTCGAACTTGTATCCTGCCGTCGTCCCCAGGGGCACGACGAGTTTCTTGCCGCGAACGCCCAGTTCAAGGCCGTAGAGAGAGGTGAAGTCGTTCAGTTTCTGCCGCCAGGGGATATCCTGCCGGGCCGGGTTGTCGCGAAAGATGTCGTTCCAGTCGATGGCACCGATCCGTTTCTCCATCTCGTCGGGCGACAGCCCCGAGGCGTAGATGCCTCCGACAAGCGAGCCCATGCTGGTGCCGGCGATGAAGTCGACGGGGACGCGGAGCTCCTCCAGGATCTTGAGAACGCCTATATGCGCAACCCCGCGGGCCCCGCCGCCGGAGAGGACGAGTCCAACCTTGGGGCGGCCGGCTACCCGGGAAAGCGCGGGCTCTTTTTTTTCTTCGACGGCCTGGGCAAGGCAAGGAGGGACGAAGAGCAGGAAAACAAGAGCGGCCGTAACGAATATTGCTAAACGATGACGGCGGTTCACGATCATGTCGGACTCCCTCGGGTCAGAGTTGAAAGGGTGCCTGTGAAACGAGCGCCTATCCGCGCTGAAGATGGACTCCTTCCCGGAAAGAACCCCGGGATGATTTCCACAAGGGGTGATGAACTTCATTAACAGAAAACGCCGGACCTGGCAATGATGGGATTCCTGCAGTCCGAATAAAACAACGCAGACGGGCTTTTGACTCAGGAACCGGTTGAGAGTACCCCGGAAATCGGATATGCTGCAATGAATTGTGCTGCCTTGAAACTGTCCCGGAAAGACGGAGGGAAGTCGTCATGAGAAAAAGAAAGATCGCGGCAGGGATTATACTGGCGGTGGTGATCCTCTTTGCCCTGCTTTCCATACCCGCCACAGACCCGCCCGTTGCCCCGGGAGCGGCCGGGAAGCCCTTTACCTGGAAGCAGGACGACAAATGGAATGCCCTGGAGGCATCCTTCCAGGAGTCAAGGGAGATCGGATGCCGGGGGCTGCTGCCCCGCACCTCACAAGGCTTCAAGCAGGGCAGGAAATACCTTGCAACCCTTTCCGCATCGCCGGTCAAGCCGGAGGCGCCCATACTCACACGGATGGAGACCCTCACCTTCGGCCTGGGCACCATGGTGGCGGTCTGCCCGGAGCGGCTCCCGGAATATGCCGAGCTGGTCACGAAAACGAGAAGCCTGATGAAACGCCAGTCCCAGGTCTGGAACATGGACGATCGCGACGTCCGGGACCGTCTCTACCGGATGCTTTACGGTGGACGGGCGGCCCTGGAGGAGGTCATGCTCCAGGCTCCGGCAGAATCCTCCTTCCCGGCCCTGATCAAGGCCGACAACGTGAAATCGGTAACCCCCTCCCATGCGTTTCAGAACGGGACCCTCCGCAGCGGCGACATCCTCGTTTCCCGCGGCGGCGCCCCGACCTCGGCCCTCATCGCCCGCGGCAACGACTACCCGGGGAATTTCTCCCATGTGGCCCTGCTGTACGTGGACGAGAAGACCGGCGTGCCGGGCATCATCGAGGCGCACATCGAGGTGGGGGTCGTGGTTTCGACGATCGAGGAATATATCAGGGACAAGAAGCTCAGGGTGATGGTCCTGCGGCTGCGGCCGGATCTGCCTTCCATGAAGGCCGACCCGATGCTTCCGCACAAGGCGGCAAAGAGGGCCTTTGAAGAGGCAAAGAGCCGTCACATCCCCTACGATTTCGAGATGGACTACCGGGACCCTTCGAAATGGTTCTGCTCGGAGGTGGCGTCCTGGGCCTACCGCCAGTTCGGCGTCGAGCTCTGGAAGGGGACGACCCGCATGTCGGCCCCGGGAGTTGTGAAGTGGCTGTCCTGGTTCGGCGTGACGCATTTCGAGACACAGGCCCCGGCCGATCTCGAGTATGACCCGCAGCTTGCCGTCGTGGCCGAGTGGCGCGACCCCGAAACGCTCTGGAAGGATCACGTGGACAATGCCATCGTCGAGGCCATGCTGGAAGGCGCCGACGAGGGGGAGGGGATTTCCTACCCCTGGTGGGAGCTCGCACCGGCAAGGCTCGCCAAGGCCTACAGCGCCATTCTCAACGCTTTCGGGGGGGTCGGCCCGATCCCCGAGGGAATGGATGCTGCCGCAGCACTGCGCAACCTCGCACTCTCGGCCCGGCATGAAAAAATGAAGGAAAAGGTCCTTTCCTCGTCTGCCGCTTTTCAGACGGAGCGGAACTACAGGCCCCCTTACTGGGAGTTGGTCCGCATGGCCAATAGGGCGAGGAAAGAGGTGAAATAGTGCCTTTGCTCAACATACCGTCTATACCTGCACGCATCTCGGATCGCCAGGGAGGTCGCCAATGAAGGAGACAACGAATCACGGCGGGTCGCCGACGAAGCCCTTCGTCACGGACGAACCCATTCTCCACAGCATCATTGACGGGTCCTTCATCCCTACTTTTGTCGTCGACCGGGACCATCGAGTCATCTACTGGAACCGGGCCCTGGAGGAGATCAGCGGCATTCCCGCATCATCGGTCATCGGTACGAGCGAACACTGGCGGGCGTTCTACAAATCGCAAAGGCCCTGCATGGCGGATCTGCTCGTCGACGGGGCCCTGGACAAGATCCCGGCGTGGTACGCAGGCAAGCACAGGGAGTCATCGCTCATCCCGGAGGCCTTCGAGGCCACCGATTTCTTTCCCGAACTCGGTGAAAGCGGCCGCTGGCTGAGGTTCACGGCGTCCACGATCCGTAACGAGCCGGGCGAGATCCTGGGGGCCGTGGAAACCCTGGAAGACATCACGGAACAGAAGCTGGCCGAGGAAGCGCTTCGGGAAAGCCAGCAGCGTCTCTATCAGATCCTCGAAGGCTCCCCGATCGCAGCGTTCGTGATCGACCGGGATCACCAGGTGATCTTTTGGAACCGTGCCCTCGAGGAGCTCAGCCGCATCCGCGCCGACGACGTCGTCGGGACGGACCAGCACTGGAGGGCCTTCTACGGATCGAAGCGCCCTTGCATGGCCGATCTCATCATCGACGAGAAACTGGTTGAAGTGAAGAAGTGGTATGCAGGGAAGGGGCACCCGTCAAAACTCCTCAAGGAGGCTTTCGAGGCGACGGACTTCTTCGCCGATCTCGGGGAGGGGGGGCGGTCGCTGCGCTTCACGGCGGCGGCAATCCGGAACTCTCAGGGCGCCCTCGTGGGCGCCGTGGAGACCCTCGAAGACATCACGGAACAAAAGACGGTTGAGCAGGCCCTGAAGGAGAGCGAGCAGAGGCTCAACAGTATCCTGCAGGGCTCCACAATCCCGACCTTCGTCATCGGAAGGGACCACCGGGTCATCCACTGGAACCGCGCCCTGGAGGAGTTGAGCAACATTACGGCAAAGGAGGTCCTTGGAACGAGACAGCACTGGAGGGCTTTCTACGGGGAAGAACGTCCCTGCATGGCGGATCTGCTCGTAGACAGGGACGTGAAGGAAATCCCTCGCTGGTACCAGGGAAAATACAGCAAGTCGAAGCTCCTGAAGGACGCCTTCGAGGCGGTGGATTTCTTCCCGTCAATCGCAGAAGGGAAGTGGGTGCGGTTCACGGCGGCGGTCATCCGGGGTGCCGAGGGGAAGGTCATCGGCGCGTTGGAGACCCTGGAGGACATCACGGAACGCAAGCGGGGCGAGATCGCCCTCCAGAATGCACACGACGAACTCGAGCAGCGGGTCGAGGAGCGGACCATGGACCTGCTGCAGTTCTCGGATTCCCTGAAGACGGAGATCGTCGAGCGCAAGGAGGCCGAAAAAAAACTGCGCAAGCGCGAGCGGGAGCTCAAGAGGAAATCGAACAACCTTCAGGAAGTGAACACGGCCATGAAGGTGCTTCTCGACCAGCGGGAGCAGGACCGCAGGGAGGTCGAAGAAACGGTCCTGAACAACGTGAAGGAACTGCTGGCTCCCTACCTGGAGAGGCTCAAGAAGACGAAACTGACCGACGTCCAACTGGCCCATGTCCGGGTCCTCGAAACGAACCTGGACAATATCGTCTCCCCCTTTCTCAAGACCCTGCATTCCAGGTACCTGAACCTGACGCCGAAGGAAATCCGGGTAGCCAGCCTGATCAAAGAAGGTCGCACCACGAAGGAAATCGCCGAGCTGCTCGGAATGTCCGTAGCAGCCGTCGACTTCCACCGCAACAATATCCGGAAGAAACTGGGCCTGAGAAACAAGAAAGCAAACCTCGTTTCCCATCTCGCCTCCATGTAGACGGCACCGTTTAGGGGGCACGACGAGACCACAGACCAGCCGCGATGCGCCCGAAGACGATGCACTGCTCCAGAGCGCCCTGTTCCGACCTGCCTTCCGATCGTCAAACCTTCATCCGCACCTGCAGACCCCGATTCCTGTAATCGGAAGAACCCTCAAGAAATTCCGTACCCGGATGGCCGGTGCCTGCCGGTATTAGGAAATACCTAGTACTAACCTAGTGATCTATTCATATTGATACTTTCCGCACTTTTCTTTAAAGTTGAATCCAAAGAAAGCCGCTGCATCAAATCAGGCGGGCCGGTTATTACGACAAGAGAAACGGGGGACGGCAACGAGGAAGAGACGCTCGAGATGCAAGGAGGGACACCATGCAGGCCGTAGCGACGAAACTGATCGATGTCACGGAGAACAACGCGGACAAGATCGCCCGTCAATGGTATGCAGACGTGAAAAAAAACCCCAAAACCCCTTCCTATCACAATCTTCCCGCAGACAGGGCGATTCCGCAGGCCGTTGACTTCTACACGAAATTCAGGGGGGTCTTCAGTGCCAAGAATGCCTTTGATGAAGCCAGGCGAGTCTACGCGAAGTACGCCGACGATTGCTACGATAAGGGGATCCCTCTCCAGGAAGCGATCTACGCGATGACGCTGATGCGGCGCCACATCTGGCTCTATGCGGAGTTCCAGACCCTGTTCGTCTCGGCCGTGGAGCAGCAGCAGGCCGTCGAGAGCCTCAACCGGACGATCCTGCTTTTCGACTACGCCACCTACGTTATCACGGAGCGATACCAGGAGCTGATGAGAGGCGAGATCCAGAAGCAGCTCGCGGCACTCCGGGCACTCGGTATGGAGGAGAGCTTCACGGGAAGCAAGGTCGGGATCATGGCCTGCCTGCTCGTCGCCTGTGGTTTTCTGACCTACTACTACCACGCCGTGATGGCCAGCGGGGTCATCTTCACGCACCTCTTCTACATCCCCATCGTCCTGGCCGGCGTCTGGTGGAAAAAGAAGGGGATCTACGTATCGGTCCTGCTGGGTCTCATGCTCGTCTTCAGTCATCTGATCTTCATGAAGGGAGTCCCGCTGACGGACGATATGATTCGCGCGATCATGTTCATCGTCGTGTCCTCCGTGGTGGCGCTTCTGGCCGAAGGGTTCACGAAGATCGAGATTCTGTACAAGACGGTGCCTCGATCCGCGGAAACCCAGGAGGCCTGAGGACACCGGACAGCAGGAATGGACCGCCGATCATAGGGGCCGGGCATGAAAGGGTATGCGACAAAACTCATCGAGATCACGGAACAGAATGCCGACAAGATCGCAGGGCAATGGCTCAAGGACGTGAGGGCAAATCCCAAGACCCCGGCCTATCACAACTTCTCCGACGAGAAGGCTCTCTCGCACGCCATCGCATTTTACAGGAATTTCAGGGCGCTTTTCTGCACAGACAAGCCCTTTGAGGCCGCCCGGAAGTTTTTCACGAAATTCGCCGACGAGCGCTACTCCGAGGGCATCCCGCTGCACGAGGCGATTTACGCACTCATCCTGATGCGGAGACACATCTGGCTCTATGCGGAGTTTCAGGCGATGTTCGTCACGGCCGTGGAGCATCATCAGGCCGCCGAGAGCCTGACGCGCACCATTCTCATGTTCGACTACGCCACGTACGTGATTACCGGGCGCTACGAGGAACTGATGAAGAGGGAGATGGAGGAGCGCATCCGGCTCGACAGCAA
>Ga0105106_10001329_pt1 | contig 17736 bp, 12 predicted proteins | sample PPLLaktember2015_5_FD_79109 | JGI IMG/M metagenome (GOLD analysis project Ga0105106, IMG submission 79109) | Freshwater sediment microbial communities from Prairie Pothole Lake near Jamestown, North Dakota, USA - PPLs Lake P8 Core (1) Depth... | ecosystem: Environmental > Aquatic > Freshwater >...
AGCGCGGCATTCGCATCGGAAGTGCCCGTGATGGGGCGGTTCGGTTCTTCGTGCCCGATCCGTGCACCTATCCGTACGCGGGCGGCTCGAGCATGGCCGAAGGGGTGACCGTCGATACACAAGGCAACCTGTACGGCGCCGATTTTCTGGGTGCTGTAAGGAAGTACGTGAAGCGCTGACCGAGGTTAGTCCCTGCCTCGGTCGAGTGCCGCATCGCGCGCAGACATGCGCGCGATGACCGACCAATCGGACTCACCAAAGCCCTGCGCCAGGGCGGTCAGCATGCGATCGCGTATCAGGCTGGCGAGCGGCAAAGGGACAGCCGCGTGTTCGGCGGCGGCCAGGAGCAGGCGATTGTCCTTAATCGCGAGCGGCAGCTTGAATCCGGCTGGTTCGAACTTGTCGCTGACGAGCATGGCGGCATAGGTTCGGTATATAGGCGCGCCGAACAGGGAGTCGGTCATGATGTCGATGAACGTTCGGGTATCGAGACCGGATTTACCTGCGAAGGCAAGTGCTTCGGCCAACGTTTCGACCGCCGCGCTGATCATGAAGTTGCCGGCCAGTTTCAGCGCATTGGCCATCGCGGGCGCGTCCCCCGCGACGTAGGTCTTCTGGCCAATCGCGTCGAACAGCGGGCGGCATCGCTCGATCTGCGCCGGCGCCCCCGCAGCGATGACGAACAGCTTTCTGGCGGCCGCCGCGTCGGGGCGGCCGAAGACCGGTGCAGCGAGGTAGTGCTGAGCGTTCTCGCGATGCGACTCAGCAAGCCGGCGCGAGAGTGCCACGCTGATGGTGCTCATCGATATGTGCACGGCGCCCGGTTGAAGAGCGTGAATCGCGCCGTCCAACAGGACGTCCTCGAGCGCGCGATCGTCCGAGACCATCGTGATCGCGGCTTCGACGTCTTGCACGGCCTCGGCGGCCGTCGCGGCAACCCTCGCGCCGAGTGCGCGGAAGGGCTCTGCCCGTTGTGCGGTGCGGTTGTAGACAGTGACGACATGCCCTCCCTGCATCAGGTTCCGCGCGATGGGATCGCCCATGCTGCCCAAGCCGATCACGGCTACGTTCATGTACTCTCCTGCTGCTAGCAGTAATGTTGCGAACGCGTCGATGCGGCCACGGTTCGATCCCTAGGCCGCAGTCGATTGTCGGTCTTCAGCAGGGATGGACGCAACCGGCACACAGCAAGAAGAATCAGTTCTTTGTATACACGAGCTTCCGGTTTACCGTTCCGAACGGCATAGTGCGGGCCGTTTCGACGATCAGCATGTCGCCGTCGCGGCTGTAGATATCTTTCGACTGGACGCTCATCTCGTTGCCGCCGCGGCCCTGCATCGTTTGCGTCGTCGTGATGACGATGCGCGTGCCGTCCCATGTCGCTCTCGACGTGGCCGGGCCCGGGCCGATAGTGTTCGTGCTGTCAGAACCGTCGAGCTTGTAAACCGCGGTCTGGGTGCCTTGAGCGGTGGTGCGATCGATCGTCAACTCGGTTGCCGACTGCTTGATCGTCATCGCCGTAGCCGGCGCGCCGCCCATGCGACCGCCGCCACGGCCTCCGCCTCTGGCAGCAGCGGGGTCGCTCTTCGCCTCATCGAACGTCCATGCGCCGGAGAAGTCGGTTTTGTCCTGCGCCAACGCCGCGGAAGGAAGCACAATCAGTGATGCGAGCGCCGCGATTAAGAGGGCTTTCATGATGTTCTCTCCCAGACTATTCGCAGTATTCGGCGAGTGTCTTCACCGAGGCGACATGCGGCATTCCGGAGGTCGTGCCCACGACCTCGACCGTGTGGCCCACGTACTCGCGTATGTCTGCCGTGGTTTCCCCTAAGAGCGTATACGTGACGATTTGCGGAGTGGGGGGTGGTCCGCCTCTCCGCGTGCCAGATGTTGCGGCGACAGGCGACACCCCCGGCGGGTGGCCATCGTGGCGGTCGGGTGTGCGCCCTTCGGAAACGTTGAGGACGAACGTGTTCGCATCGGACGTCGGGTCGATGCACCCGACGTATCGCTGTGACGCAGGTGAAGACGGCAGCGTCGTATTTTGCTGCAGTCCCGGTACCTCGTCAGCCCCGCAGGCAAAGGATGCTGCGAGGGGCAATATCAGGAGATGGATCTTCATGCCGGATGGCATGCACGATTATGGCCATGTGGTTCGTATGGGCGGGTTTTATGACCCGCTTACGCGTCTGTGAGCAGCGCGACCGGGACCGTACGAAACACATCGCTGACCTGCAGCCACGAGCGATTGGCTTCGCGAGTCAGTTCGATGCGCTCGCCGGTGAACAGATGACGGAAGCGCATCGTTTCCGCCTCCGCTGGTACGGCAATGCGCGTCATGTCCCAGGCGGGCTTCTGCGCGACGAGACGAGGCACGACACAAAGCAGCGAGCCTGTTGCATGGGCGCGCATGAACGCGACGAGATGCTGAGCCGCCGGCCCTACACTGTCCAGTGGCAGATATTCACCGGCCAGCACTAATTCCTGGTGACGGCGCCGGAAGCGAAGACCGCACACTGTCACGAACAACTTGATGCGCGCGTCGTGCCATGTAGCCGCCAATTCCGCGACTTCACTGGCGGCAGACTGTCCCGCTTCGACGCGATCGACGAGCGGTTCGAGATCGCTGAGCCAGCGCCGCCGCAGATCGTAGTCCACCGCGCGCCGATTGTCGGGATCGACGAGGTCGAGATTCCACAGCTCGGAGCCCTGGTAGAAATCGGGCACTCCAGGCGAGGCCAGCTTCAATACGACCTGCGCGAGTGAATTCGTCATCCCTGTCTCGGCAAGCCGCCGCTGAACCGGGGTGAACGACGCCAGGAATCGCGGCGCGGTCCGTCCGCGCAACGTGCGTTCGACGAACCGGGCGACCGCATCGCCGTACGCCTGGTTCTCGTCGATCCAGCTCGTGTGAACCTTTGCTTCCCGCACCGCCTTCTGCATGTATTGACTGATGCGTTGTTCGAGCCCGGCTGGCGCGGATGATGGAATCGGAGAGGTGGCCGGCTCGGCCGGCCATGTACCTGCCAGCACCTGGTAAAAGAGATACTCGTCATTTCGATGGGGGGCCCATTTGCCGTCGATCTTCGTGCGGTTGGCCGCATTTATCCGAATGCATTCAGAAACACAGCGACGCCACTCGCGGGGGAGTTCCGAGATGGCGTTGATGCGTGCGCGCGCGTCTTCGCCGCGTTTGGTGTCGTGCGTCGCGGTGGCGGTGAGCTCGAGCGGATGACGGCTTTGGCGATCGAGATTCATCCGGTGGAACTCATCGACCGACACCCCGAGCCGGTGAGGGTGGCCGCCGACGTCATTCGCCGACACGAGCACGTTGTACCGGTAGAACGCCGTATCTTCGACACCTTTGGCCTGAACGGGCCCGGTGAGCTGCTGGAACTTCATCGCAAAGTGGAGCCGCTCGCGCACGTCTTCGAGACCAGACGAAGGCAGGAGAATGCCCTGAAGGAAGGTGAAGATCGACGCCTCTATCAACGGGTTGCGGCGCGCGGCTTCACGGATGGCGCTGGTGATGGCCGCCCTATCGAACTCGCTGATGCCGCGCTCGCTGACATACGTCCGGTAATAGGGCAGGCAGGCAATCACTTCCACTAACACCCTTCGGCAGCTCTCGAGCGTGAAGTCGCGGCAGCGCCTGTCGCTTTCCGACATCCGGTTCAGCGCATGGGCCAGTACGTTCAGCTCGCTCGCCAGCGACGTCGCCAGAATGGTGCGCTTGCACTCGTATGCCAGCTCGTCGAAGTGCTGCAAAGCTCCCGTGAAGCGCCGGTACATGCGGAGAAGTTGTTTCGCCGCGCGCGAATCGACGAAGAGTCCCGAGACCTGATTGAGAAATGTGTAACCTGTCGTGCCGGCAACGGGCCACCCGGCCGGCAGCGACTCATCGCCCGACAGAATCTTTTCAGCGACGATGTAGAGCGGTGTGCCTTCGGTAAGGCGTTGCAGCCGCTCGAAGTAGACCTGGGGATCGAACAGGCCATCAGGGTGATCGACGCGAAGCCCCGTCACCTGACCGCCCTCGACGAGGCGCTTCACGAGATCGTGCGTCGCCTCGAACACCTGCGGCTCTTCCATGCGCACGCCGACGAGCTCGTTGATATCGAAGAAGCGGCGATAGTTGATTTCGTGAAAGGCCGTGCGCCAGTAGGCGAGACGGTACGGCTGCCGCTCGAGCAGTTGGTGAAGATCGTCGAAGCTGGCCGGGTCGCCGGGCGTTCCGTTCGCGCGGCGCACGCACTCCTCGACGTGGCCGAGGATGTGCGGTGCGTCGGCCGCGAGCCGGGCAAGCCGTTCGCGTGCTCCTTCCTTTTCGCGCTGCCGCACGGCGGTGCGCGCCGGGTCGCGTTCGGTATACGGCGGCAGGTTCTGCAACGCGGTGAGGATGCTGAGGAACTCGCGAACGGCGGCGTCGTGCTCGCGGCCCTGCTGCAGCCGTTCGAGATCGAGGCCGAGAATCCGCGGCGCCTGTCTCGGATTGGTCGGCAGGTTGGTCTCGAAGTACTGCAACGACAGCTCGCCATTTCCGAAGCGGAGCTGCAGCTCGCCACGCTCGAGGACGTGGCCGTACTGGTCGCCGAGCATCGGCAGCAGGACTTTGCCTTTCAGCTCGGGCTTAACCGGATCCCAATCGATGTCGAAGAAATCAGCGTAGGGCGAGCTGGGACCGTTTTCGAGCACATCGCGCCACCAGGTGTTGGCAACCGGGTCGGCGCCCATGTGATTGGGCACGATGTCGAGAATCTGTCCCATGCCGCGCGCAGCGAGCGAGGCCGTGAACGCGTCGTAGTCTGCTCGGCTCCCCAGCTCGTCGTTCAGCTCGCGGTGATCGCAGATGTTGTAGCCGTGCGTGCTGCCGGCGCTCGCCTTTAGTTGTGGCGAGCTGTAACAGTCGGTGATGCCGAGTTCGGCCAGATACGGCACGATCTCTCGCGCGTCGGCAAAGCCGAAGCCACGGTGAAACTGAAGCCGATAGGTGCTGACGGGCTTTCGCGCGGGCACGTCATGCCTTCCGCAGGATCGCCGCAGCGGGTCGATGAAACCGCACTCGAGGGGTCGACTCATCCTCCACGGTGGGCGCCAGCGGCCGGTCCGTGAATTCATCAGATTCGGTCGTCATATCGAGCCGCCATTTCGACTCTGGCAGCAATGCGTTCCACGCGCCGGCATCAACCGTTCCAGTCCCGCGCAGCCGGACGACGAGCAGCAGCTCGGCGCCGGATGCCGCCCGCCGGAGCAGCGCGAGGCTGTCGGCGTCGAGCGCGGCCACCTCGAAACTGCGGTTTCGGGCCGGTTCGCGAAATGCGGGGTCGCGCCTTCGGAGAGCGACGAGCGTGCGATGCAGGCGAAGAACGCCGGCGTGCGGCTCGTCCGCACGCTCCTCCCAGCGGAGCTTGCTCGCGGCAAATGTCGCGTCGGCCTGCGGATCCGGAATGCGCTCCCGCGCGTGCGGGTCCGAAAAAGCCGAAAACTTCGAGAACTCCTCACGACGCCCCCTCGTCACGAGCCTTCCAAGCTCTGGCTCGTGATCGGTGAAATACAGAAACGGGCTCGACGCTGCCCATTCCTGCCCCATGAACACGAGCGGTGTCTCCGGTGTGAACAGCAACAGGGCGGTCAGCGCACGGAACACCGCTGGATCGATCTGATGGTGCAGCCGCTCGCCGAATGCACGGTTGCCGATCTGATCGTGGTTCTGCAGACAGATCACCATTCGCGCCGGTGGCAGGCCGGCCGGATCGGTCCCTCGCGGTTTGTCACGATAGGCCGAATGCTGGCCGGTATAAAACCAGCCGCGTCGAATGGTCGTGGCAAGGTCATGGGCCGACCCCGAATAGTCCTGAAAATAGCCGTCGGCGTCTCCCGCTGTCAGCCGCCGCACGTGATGATGAAAGTCATCCGCCCACACGGCGTCGAGGCCCCAACCCCCTTCGGACGCCGCGGTGACAGAGATGGACCGATTGCGATCGTCTTCGGCAATCAGCACGACGCGGCGCGCGTCGGTTGATGCATGGACGCGTGCGGCGATCTCGCGAAGAAAGTGACGAGGGCTGTCGTCTACGAGCGCATGCGTGGCGTCAAGCCTGAGACCGTCGACGTGATATTCGTGTATCCAGTGCAGCGCGTTTTCGATGAGGAACGACCGGACCTCGGCGGCGTGCGGGCCATCCAGATTGATGGCCTGACCCCATGGGGTGTGGTGCGTGCTGGAAAAGTAGAACGGGCTGAATTTCGAAACGTACGCGCCATCGGGCCCGAAGTGGTTGTACACGACATCGACCAGTACCGCGATGCCGCGGCGGTGTGCCGCGTCAACCAGGCGACGAAGATCGTCGGGCGACCCGTAGCACCGCGCAGGGGCGAAGAGATCGACGCCGTCGTACCCCCAATTCCGAGTTCCTGGAAAATCGGCGAGCGGCATCAGCTCGAGGGCCGTGACGCCGAGCTGGCTCAGGTGCTCGAGTCGATCGACGACACCTGCGTAGGTCCCTTCCGGCGAGAATGCGCCAACGTGCGTTTCGTAGATGATGAGGTCTTCGATCGGCAGGCCGCGCCAGTTGCGGTCTGACCAGCCGAACGCCCGCGGATCGACCAGTGCCGACGGTCCATGAACGCCGTCGGGCTGAAAGCGCGATGCCGGGTCTGGGAATGGGCCCTCGCCGTCCAGCAAGTACGCATAACGTTCGCCGGCACCGGCGTCGATGAGACGGCTGTGATAGCCGTCAGACGCTGGCTCCAATGCGTGCGTGCGTTCCGACGCGCTGCCTGGACCAAGCACAACTTCGACGCGTTGGTGTTGGGGCGCCCATACGCGAAATCTGAAGCCTCCATCCGAAGGCCATGCACCGAGTTGTGGCGTCCAGAGCGCCGTAGCGGCCGGGCTCATGCAGCGGTACCGGATTCCAGAATCTGCATCACTCCGCGCAGGGGCAGAGCCGCCCATTGCGGGCGGTTGTTCATCTCGTAATGAAGCTCGTAAATCGCTTTGTTCAGCACGAACAGTTCGAGAGCGCGGCGGAACTGGTCCGAGCTGGACGGCATGAACACGGCTCCTTCGGCGGTGCGTAGATATCCGTCGAGAAACGACGCCGATGTGGAGGATTCCCACGCCCGAGCCCACGGGTTCAGTGATACTCGCAAAACAGCGTCGCCGCCTGCGGCGGCTCGCAAACCGGCTTCTGCGGCGTAGCTGAGTGAGCGCAGCATTCCGGCGACATCGCGCAGCGGTGACTGCTTCGCGCGCCTTTCTGCGAGCGGACGCGCCGGCTCTCCCTCGAAGTCGATGATGACGAAGTCGTTGCCGACACAGAGCACCTGTCCCAGGTGGTAATCGCCGTGGATGCGGATCTTCACGTACGGATCCACCGCCGACCAGAGCCGGGCTACGCGCTCGAGCAGCGCGGCGCGGCGGGCGAGTACCCCGTGCGCCAGCGATTGTGCGTCCTCGTCGAGCACGTCGTGGCGGCTGTCGAGCAGGTCGAGGATGTCGGCTGCCTGCTGCCGTTCCCGCCGCGCCAGCTCCGACAGCTGCAGGGGGCTTATCAGTTCTGGCGCGAAATCAGGCTCACCCTCGGCGGTTGAGAGGGCACGGTGCAGTTCCGCTGTTCGACGTCCGAGCAGCGCGATCGCATCCGCATAGACCCCGACGAGCTCGCGTACCACTTCCGGGACCGGCGGATTCCGCTGCTGCCGCGCTTTCCGGAAGAAAGCCTCGAGCTCGCCGCGCGCTTCGTCCCATGCGTTGGTTCTGCTGGGGACGAGCCGTTGCACCAGCGCGAGGGTCGCGATCGCGGCGTCTTGCGAGCGGTACTCGATCGATCCGACGAGCGCCGGAGTATTCACTCGGGCGCCCGTGCGCTCGAGAAAACGGCCGATCTCCACATCGGGGTTGATGCCGGCCTCGACGCGGCGAAAGAGCTTCAACAGGTAGCGGCCGGCGAGCGCGAGCGCGGAGTTGCTGTGTACTGCCGGCAGGCGGACTACCTCTGCTCCTGGTTCGACGAGTGGATGATGCGCGTCGCGATTTGCACTTGCGACGACACGTCCGCTCTTCGACACGAACTCGCTGCTGCTCTCTACCGCGCTCATGAGGGCCCGCATGGCCTCGTCGCTCCACACGGCATCGCATATGAGACTGGAGGGTGCGTCGGGCACTGGCGCAAGGACGGCGTCCGGAAACTGTCGCATCCCCTGCGCGTCTGTGCCTGTCATGACCGTGAGTGGAACGTGCCACTCATCTTGCGTTCCGTCTTCGTAGGCGACCGTGACCACCGTCACGTAAAACGGATGCGCGCCGCCCTCGATAGAGGCCCAGTCGCGGAATCGGACAGATCGGATCGCGCGCGCTTTGCCGCCAAACCAACGCTGGCGCTCGAGGAACGGCCGCAGAGACTCCCGCTCGAGTGTCTGCCGCCAGGCATCGTCCAGGAAGGCCGTTTTGACATCCGCCATAGGCCTACTGCGTGACGGGCTTGAGGACGTGCGCGACGCGCTCTGCAGGATTGAAGCGCACGTAGGCGCGGTCTCCCTGCCACGTATAGCGGGTGCCGTCGAGCAGATCCTCGAGCTCGTACGGACGGCCACCGTCCAGTGCGAGCTCGGCAACGGGCACGGTGACCCATCCGTGCTGCACGTTGCGGGGATCGAGATTCACAATCACCAGGACGCCCCGCCCGTCGAGGGTCTTCGTATAGGCGAGAAGCTGTGGGTTGTCTGTCCGCGCAAAGCTGAGCGTCGTGTCGTACTGAAGCGCCGGCTCGTCACGGCGAATCGCGTTGACGCGGCGAATCAGATCGTTGATGTGACCGGGAGCATCCCAGTTGCGCCGGAGGTACTGATACTTTTCGCTGTCGAGATACTCCTCGCTGCCCGGCGCGACCGCCTTGTTCTCGCACAACTCGAAGCCGCTGTAGATCCCGTAGGTTGCCCCGAGCGTGGCCGCGAGAACGGTCCGCACCTGAAACGCCGCGCGCCCGCCACGCTGCAGGTACTCGTGCAGGATGTCGGGTGTGTTGGCGAAGAGGTTCGGCCGGAAGTACTCGCGCATCTCGGTCGTCGTGAGCTCGGTGAAGTACTCCTCGAGCTCGACTTTCTGGTTGCGCCACGTGAAGTAGGTGTAGGACTGAGTAAAGCCGAGCTTGGCGAGGTGTTTCATCACCTTGGGCCGCGTAAATGCTTCGGCGAGAAAGATCGCCTCCGGACACTGCGCGCGGACGGTGCGGATGAGCCACTCCCAGAACCTGAAGGGTTTGGTATGCGGATTGTCGACACGGAATATGCGGACGCCGTGATCGATCCAGAAGAGCACCACCGAGCGCAGTTCGAGCCACAGCGCCTGCCAGTCGGGCGTGTCGAAATCGAGCGGGAAGATGTCCTGATACTTCTTCGGCGGATTCTCCGCGTACTTGATGGACCCGTCCGGCCGGCTGCGGAACCACTCCGGATGTTCGACGACATACGGGTGGTCGGGAGAGCACTGAAACGCAATGTCGAGCGCAATCTCGAGGCCTTCCCGCCGGGCGACCTCGACGAACCGATCGAAATCGCCCAGCGTTCCCAGCCCGGGTTCGATTGCCTTGTGGCCGCCCTCGGGCGATCCGATGGCCCAGGGGCTTCCCGGGTCGTCGGGGCCTGAGGTTTCGCTGTTGTTCGGTCCCTTGCGCGCCGTCTTCCCGATGGGATGCACTGGCGGCAGATACAGCACATCGAAGCCGAGCGCCGCGATGGCGGGTAATCTCGACTCGGCTTCCCTGAATGTCGCGCTGCGGCCGGGCTCGGGGCTGTTCGATCGCGGAAACATCTCGTACCACGTGCCGAATCGTGCCCGCTCGCGATCGACGAGCACTTCGAGAACACGGTCGTACCGCGCGGCATTGCTGCGATCGGGATAGCGCGACATCATCTCGCGCAGGCCATCGGCCAGGCCGAGTTGCGCGCGCGCGTTCAACGCGCCTGGCGCCGCGAGCGCTGCGGCCTGATCGGATAGCCAACGCGCGTCTGCGCTCGCGTGCTGCGCCGTCGCGCGTTCGGCCGCAGCCGCAATCAGCCTCGCGCCCTCGAGCAGCTCTCCCTCAGACACCTGGTCGGCCTCGAGCCATTTCGCCACGCCCGCGCGCCACGATCCGAAGGCGTCGATCCAGGCCTCCAGCGTGTACTCGTAATCGCCGGCCTCTTGCGGCGTGAACTGAGCCGTCCAACGATCGTTATCGAGGAACCGGAGCGCGACCTCCTCCCAGGCGCTGGGGCTCGCGCCGGACGTGCGCCGGTATCGGAGCACGCCGGCCAGCAGGGAATGGCCATCGGCAAACACGTCGGCCTCGACGCCGACCGGCTCGCCGGCGGTGCGCTTGATGGGGAAGCGCCCGCCATCTATCTGCGGCCTTACGTGCTCGATCACCACGCGGGTGCGGTCGAATGTTGGTGCTGTGCTCATCGCGCCTCGGCAAGCTGGCATCAGACGTGGTCGATGGGGGTGCCGGGCGGCTCGGAGGGTTGCCTGGCCTTCCGTTCCAACGCGCGCCGGACCGCATCCTGCGACCCGAGCCCGACCGCGAGCGCGGCGGCGAGGATGATGCCGCCGAAGAGAATGCCGAACGCCAGCACCAGAATCTGCCGCCCGATTCCGAGCTGCTCGAGCGCCATCGACGCGGTGATGATCAAGAGCACCCACCGCACGAACACGCTCATCAGTCGAGCGGACTGCAGCTGCATATTGACGGCGCCAATCAGGACGGCACGCGACAGAAACTGCGCGAGGATGGCTCCCACGACCAGCACGAGCAGCGCGGCCAGCATGTGGGGCACGTAGCGGAACATCGACAGCGCGAACTCAGAGGGGACCGCAGCGTCGAGCGCTGTCAAACCGGTCAGCAGGCCGAGTACGAGAATCATCCACTGTGCGAGGCGCGCGACCGCTGCCGAGAGGCTGTGCGACTGCGACCAGTCGCCAAACGCTCCCATGCCCCAGCGCGACGCATGCCGATCGAACTCGAGTCCGCGCAACGCCCGGAACACGACGACGCGAACGAGGGCGCCCAGGATCAACGCGAAGAGGAGAATCATCATGAGGGCGAGCACGCCCGGCATGAACGCCGCGACGCTCTCCACGCTGCGCTGCGCGGCCTCCGTCAGGATTCGTTCAACCTGTTGCCACATTGACATCTCCTTCATCACGACCGGAACCGCTCCGGCCACCGCCAGCGGGAAATCAGATAGGGCTTCTGGGTTTCGAAAGCCATGCCAAGTCGATCGATTCGCTGCTCTGCCGCGTCCGGATCGTCCGTGCCGGGCTCCAGCATGAACGAGGCGAGCCAACCCAGGTACAACGGCACGAGCGCGCCGAGCAGGTGCTCGTGCGGCATGGCCTTCAGATGATGGCCGAGCGCGAAGTCATAGATGATTCTCGCCCAGAGATCGTCGTGAATGCGGAACCGCTCGGGCGGCGCATCGGCGACCTTCTTCAACTCGATGATGGTTCGCGGGGGCAGAATGGACGCCCACACATCGCGCAGAGCGCCGTAGCCGAGGCGAAACGATTCGCGCAGCTTCTCGGGGTCGATGTCGGGCGCCGGGGGAACGGCCGTCTCGTCGACGTTGCCCACCACAGGTACGGGCACAGACCCGCGCACGCGATGCCACAATTGCGCACGTGATTTGAGGTCGACGAGCAGTGCTCCGACAATCTGGCCGAGCGCCGTGCTCAGATCGGGCGCGACCGGCCGCATGGCCACCGAGCGGACACCCAGGAGCGCCTCGCCCATGCGATACCTGCCGGTCACGGCCGTTGCGGCGAGCCACATGTCGATGCCCGTGGGCGCGCCCTCGGCGTCCCAGAATCTCTGCTCGAGGAAGTGATCGAGGAGAGACGTCGAACAGGCGAATTCGAGCGCGGCGGGCTGACGCAGCCGCGCGCCATAGAGCGCGCGGAACACCGGATAGATGATGCTCTTGGTGATCGCCCCTTCGTAGGGATGCCGGACGTAATGAGCCGACACGTAATCCATCTCTCCCCTCAGCACCGGTTCGATGAGACTCACGACCGACTCCGGCCGCAGATTGGGGAGCCGCGCATCGAGCATCACGCACGTTTTTGCGCGCCGGTCGCGCGCGGCTTGAAGGACGGCGCGCATAGCTGCCGCGCGGCCGGGGCGGCCGTGATACGGAAGCTTCAGCGGGTCGACCTCCGGGCGCCTGTAGTCGACGGCGACGACCGGGCACTCGTCGCCGGCAATTTCGCGCGCGACGGCAACCGTTCGATCGGTCGATGCGCCGTCGGCCAGAATGACGCAGCCGGTGGCCGCGTGCCGACGCATCCCCTCGCGGGCGCTTGCGACCACCCCCGCAATCGTGTCGGCGTCGTTGTAGCTCTGGATACCGACGACGGCGTCACACGGGCGGGCGGAATCGGCGTCAGCGACGGCGATGCTGGAGCTCGAACCAGTAGAAGCCATAGGGGCCAAGCGTCAGAAAGTACGGTTCGACGCCGATGACGGGGAACTCGGTGTAGCCCAGTATCTCGACGGGAACGAGCCCGGCGAACTCGCCCAGATCCAGGTGCACCGGCTGGACGTTACGCGCGAGATTGGCGACGCACAGAATCGTATCGTCCTCCTCATGGCGGCGCACGTACGCGAGCACCGCGCGATTGGCCGGCTGGAGAAAGTCGATCGTGCCGCGGCCGAAAACCCGGAACAGCCGCCGCAGGCGGATCATGTTTCTGGTCCAGTGGAGCAGCGATGCGGGATCGTGCTCCTCCGACTCGACGTTGACCGCCTGGTATCCGTAAACCGGATCGCTGATGACCGGGCTGAAGAGCTGCTGCGGATCCGCCCGTGAGAAGCCCGCGTTGCGATCGCCGCTCCATTGCATCGGCGTGCGCACGCCGTTGCGATCGCCCAAGTGCATGTCGTCGCCCATGCCGATCTCGTCGCCATAGTAGATGATCGGCGTGCCTGGCAGGGAAAACAGCACGCTCGTGAGCAGCTCGATGCGGTGTCGGCTGTTGTTCATCAGCGGCGCCAGGCGGCGCCGGATGCCCACGTTCAGACGGGCCGTCGGATCGGCGCTGTAGGCCAGGTACATGTAGTCGCGCTCCTCGTCGGTGACCATCTCGAGCGTGAGCTCGTCATGATTGCGCAGGAAGAGCGCCCACTGGCAGGTCTCTGGAATGCTGGGCGTACGTTCCATGATCTCGACAATCGGGTCACGCTCTTCGAGGTGCAGCGCCATGAAGAGGCGGGGCATGACCGGAAAGTGGAAGGCCATGTGACACTCGTCGCCATCGCCGAAATACGGTCGCACGTCGGCCGGCCACTGGTTCGCCTCGGCCAGGAGCATCCGGTTGGGCCAGTGTGTGTCGATGTGGCGGCGGATGGCCTTGAGGATAATGTGGGTTTCGGGCAAGTTCTCGCAGTTGGTGTCTTCGCGCTCGATGAGATACGGCACCGCGTCCAGGCGAAAGCCATCGACGCCCATTTCCAGCCAGAAGTCCATCACGTGCAGAATCTGTTCGAGCACTTCTGGATTGTCGTAATTGAGATCCGGCTGATGGTTGAAGAATCTGTGCCAGTAGTAGGCCTTGGCCACCGGATCCCATGCCCAGTTGGATTGTTCGGTGTCGATGAAGATGATCCGCGCGTCCTGATACTTCTGGTCGGTCTCGCTCCAGACGTAGAAATTGCGCGCGCTCGAGCCGGCCGGTGCGACCCGCGCCGCCTGGAACCACTGATGCTGATCGGACGTGTGATTGACCACGAGTTCGATGAGCACTTTCAGATCGCGCTCGTGCGCCGCCGCCAGCAACCGCTTGAAGTCGTCAATCGTGCCGTAGCTCGGATGCACGTCGGTGTAGTTCGAGATGTCGTAGCCATCATCCTTGAGCGGCGATGGAAAACAGGGCAGCAGCCACAGACACGTCACGCCGAGGCCGTGCAGGTAGTCGAGCTTTTCGATGAGGCCGGAAAAGTCGCCGATGCCGTCGTTATTGGCGTCGAAAAACGATTTAACGGGCACCTCGTAGACGATCGCGTCCTTGTACCATAACGGGTCCTCCTCTCCCCGCAAGCTCATGCGTCGCGCATCCTCCTCTTCCCGATTCTATAGTCGTTGACAGCAGGGCGCGGCGGGTCTAATGTCCCTGCACACCAGCCGAAGGAGCCATTATGGACTCGAGTCTTGGTATACGTGCGCTCTCCATGCGTCTTGCATGCGCAATTGTGATTACTTCCTTTCTTGCAGCTCAGACGACCAGCGGGCAGTCAGGACCCGCCACCAGGGCGCCCGCCCCGGGCTACAAGCTCGTCGAGTGGCCGGTACCCGCGACGAGTGCCGCGGGGTTCGCGGCTCCGTGGAATTTCATTCAGGTGTCGGCTGTGGCCGTGACGTCCAAAGGGACGGTGCTCGTGCTGCATCGCGGGGCACACCCGATTATGGAATTCGACCCCGGCGGTAAATTCCTGCGCTCGTGGGGCGACGGCCTGATCAGCGAAGGGAAGGTTGCCGCCATCCCTCAGGCGAACTGGGCGCCGGATCGCGCGCGGTATTCGGCAGTATACGGTCCGCCCGGATGTACATCCTGCGGGGCGCACTCTGTGCGCGTGGATCCGCAGGGCAACATCTGGGTTGTCGATGCGGCCGGGCACGTCATCTACAAGATGGATCCGGCTGGCAAGGAAACGATGCGGCTGGGCACGCGCGGCGCCGCTGGGGCCGGCGCGGCGCATTTCACTCTGCCTACCGATATTGCGTTCGCACCGAACGGCGACTTGTACGTAACGGATGGATATGGTGCGGCTCGTATCGTGAAGTTCTCGCGAGACGGCAAGTTCCTGCTGGAGTGGGGCAAACGGGGAACCGGTCCGGGTGAGTTCGGCCTGCCGCACAACCTCGTCATCGACGGCCAGGGACGTGTCTACGTGACGGACCGCGACAACCAGCGGATACAGGTGTTCGATCCGAACGGGAAGTTCCTGACCGAATGGAAGGGCACCGGCGGCGTGTCGGGCCTTGCGATGACCAAAGACGGGCACATCGTGACCGGCGCGGTGTTGCGCGATTTGAACGGGACTATCGTCGCGAAATTCCCGGAGGCCGGCAGCGCACATGGCGCCGCCGTCGACGATCGCGGCAACATCTATCTCGCGCAGCTCAGCGGCGTGGTGCAGAAGTATGTGAGATAACCGTTCGACAGAAGATCAGGAGATCAGAAGAACAGAAGGCATGGCTTCTGATCTTCTGATCTCTTGTTTGTATCGCGGCGCGAATTCTAGTACCTGTAATGTTCCGGCTTGTACGGCCCCTCCACCGGTACGCCGATGTAGTCGGCTTGCTCCTTGGTCAGTTTGGTCAGCTTTACGCCGAGGTGATCGAGGTGCAGCCGCGCGACCTGCTCGTCCAGGTGCTTCGGCAGCATGTACACCTTCTTCTCGTACTTGCCTGTGTTCTGGTGCAGCTCGAGCTGCGCAATCACCTGGTTGGTGAATGAGGCCGACATCACGAAGCTCGGGTGGCCGGTGGCGCAGCCGAGGTTCAGTAGGCGGCCTTCCGCCAGAATCATCACGCTGTGGCCGTCGGGAAAGCGGAACTCGTCGTACTGCGGCTTGATGTTGATCCGCTCGATGCCCGCCTTCTTCAGGCCGGCCATGTCGATCTCGTTGTCGAAGTGGCCGATGTTGCCGACGATGGCCTTGTCCTTCATCCGCTTCATGTGCTCGAGCGTGATGATGTTGTGGTTGCCCGTCGCGGTGATGAAGATGTCGGCCTTGTCGACCACGTCGTCGATCGTCGCCACCTGGTAGCCTTCCATGGCCGCCTGCAGCGCGCAAATCGGGTCGATCTCGGTGACGATGACGCGACAACCCTGGCCGCGGAGCGCCTGGGCGCAGCCTTTCCCCACTTCGCCGTAGCCGAAGACCACCGCGACCTTTCCGCCGAGCATGACGTCGGTCGCGCGGGCCAGCCCGTCGGGCAGCGAGTGGCGGCAGCCGTAGATGTTGTCGAACTTGCTCTTGGTCACTGAGTCGTTCACGTTGATGGCGGGGAAGAGCAGCGTGCCCGCCTCCATCATCTGATACAGGCGATGCACGCCGGTCGTCGTCTCTTCGCTGACGCCGCGGATTGATGATGCCAGCCGCGTCCAGCGCGACGAGTCTTTCTTGATCGACTGATTGATGCAGTCGAGGATGACGCCCCATTCCTCCGGATCCTTGTCGGCGTTGAATGCCGGCACCTTGCCGGCTTTTTCGAACTCCGCACCTTTGTGGACGACCAGCGTGGCGTCTCCGCCGTCATCGACGATGAGCGTCGGCCCGCTGCCGTCAGGCCATTCGAGCGCTTCGCTCGTGCACCACCAGTACTCCTGGAGGGTTTCACCCTTCCACGCGAACACGGGGATGCCCTTCGGCTCGGCAGGCGTCCCGCCCGTTTCCGGCCTGCCGACGACAACGGCGGCAGCGGCGTGATCCTGTGTCGAGAAGATGTTGCACGACACCCAGCGGACGTCGGCGCCCAGGTCGGCCAGCGTCTCGATGAGCACGCCGGTCTGAATCGTCATGTGCAGGCTGCCCATGATGCGGGCGCCGGCCAGCGGCTGCTTGCCCGCATACTGCTTGCGCAGCGCCATGAGGCCCGGCATTTCCTGCTCGGCGAGCCTCAGCTCTTTGCGGCCGAAATCGGCGAGCGACAGGTCCTTCACCTTGTAAGGCTCTCGGCCGGCAGCTTTTGCGGCCGCGAATGGGTGGAGCGCAGGTGTTGTTGCAGTCGGCATAATCAGTCTCTCTCTTCTCTTGTTGGGCGCGGGGCCCCACCCCCGCGCGCTGTGCCTTCGCCGCTTTTGCGGCCCGGCGCTGGTTGAATCGACTATCGGCTCAGCGGCTTCCTGGCTGTTGCGACGAACAATCCGGGACCTTTCGATTTCGGATCCGGAGCGAGATGGACGACACGGACGTCGACCAGTCCGCTCTCGTCGGCGATTCGCCGGACGTGCTCGTCCGAAAACCCGAGCCACGCGTGGCCCATCTGCTGACGGTAGCTTTCGCGCTCGTGGGGCAGCATATCAACGATGAGCACCCGGCCACCCGGCTTCAGCACGCGGGCCACCTCGCGGAGTGCGTGTTCCGGTTCGGGCAAATGGTGCAGCACGAGCGCCAGCGTTGCCGCATCCACGCGTTCATCGTCTATCGGCAGCGTTTCGAGATCGCCGCGCCGCAACTCGACGTTGACGAGCCCTTGTAACCGCTTCCTGGCGGCCTGCAGCATCGCCGCCGATGCGTCGATGGCGATGACGTGGCGAACGAAGGGCGCAAGCGCTGCCGTCAGCTGACCGGTGCCGCAACCAAGATCCGCGACCGTCCATTCCGGGTCGGCGAAGGCTGGAAGGGCGGCCAGATGGAAGCGCTCGCCAAACAAGTCATCGCGCAGCCGATCCCATTGCCCGGCCGACGAGGAGAAGAACTCCTGCGACTTCGTGCGCCGCTCCGCGAGTACGGCCTGCACCCGCCGCTGGTCGTGTGCTGCAGCCGGGGTCGAGCCGACCTGTTCGCGAACAAGGGCCCACAACCGCTTCGCCGCGCCGTCGAGATCGTCGCGGGTCATCGCATAGACGTTGCTCGTGCCCTCGGCCCGCGCCGAAATCCACCCGCTGTCGGCGAGCGCCTTCAGATGGCGGCTGACGGTCGACTGCGGAAGTTGCATGATGCCGCACAGCTCCGACACCGTCAGCTCGTG
>Ga0105106_10001331_pt1 | contig 17724 bp, 21 predicted proteins | sample PPLLaktember2015_5_FD_79109 | JGI IMG/M metagenome (GOLD analysis project Ga0105106, IMG submission 79109) | Freshwater sediment microbial communities from Prairie Pothole Lake near Jamestown, North Dakota, USA - PPLs Lake P8 Core (1) Depth... | ecosystem: Environmental > Aquatic > Freshwater >...
ACGAGAAGGACTATGTCACTGCCGCCAGAGCAGTGGGTGCCAACAACAGGCGGATCATCTTCAATGCCATCTTTCCAAACTGTTTGGCCCCGATCATTGTCCAAGCCAGCTTGGGTTTTGGAGAGGCCATTCTGAGCGGTGCTGGTCTAAGCTTTCTGGGCCTCGGCGCTCAGCCTCCGCTTTCAGAGTGGGGAGCCATGATTGCCCAAGGCCGATCCATGATCCTTCGGGCCTGGTGGGTTATGACCTACCCCGGCATTGCCATCCTTCTGGCCGTGCTTGGCTTTAATCTCCTCGGCGACGGCCTCCGAGACGCCTTAGACCCGAGGCTGAGGGATTGAAGTCATGACCGCCGAACACCTCCTAGAGATCCGAAGCCTTAAAACCTACTTTGATGTTCGCGGTGGAGTCCTCAAGGCCGTGGATGACGTGAGTTTTACGATCGAAGCAGGAGAAACCTTGGGCCTGGTAGGGGAATCGGGCTGCGGCAAGACCGTTACTGCCAATTCCATCATGCGCCTTGTCCCCATTCCACCCGGACGTATTGCAGGAGGCGAGATTCTCTTTGACGGGATTGATATTCTGAAACTACCTGCATCCGAGATGAGGAAAGTCAGGGGGAACAAGATCTCTATGATCTTCCAGGAACCCATGACCTCACTCAACCCAGTCTTCACAGTGGGAGATCAGGTCGCCGAAGCGATCCAGCTTCATAAAAAGCTTTCCCAGCGAGAGATTCGGGACAGGGTTATTGAAGCCTTTCGCCTGGTGCGCATTCCTGCCCCTGCGTCACGAATCAAGGACTACCCTCATCAGATGAGCGGGGGAATGCGGCAGCGGGTCATCATCGCCATGGCCTTGGCCTGTAACCCCAAGTTGATGATCGCTGATGAGCCGAGCACGGCGTTGGATGTCACCATCCAGGCCCAGATCCTTGATCTGATGAACAAACTAAAAGAAGAGACGGGCGCCTCCATTCTATTTATCACTCACGATCTGGGTGTCATCGCCGAAATGGCTCAGAGGGTAGCAGTGATGTATGCCGGAAAAATCATGGAAGGGGCTGACGTGGACACGCTCTTCAGTGAACCTAAACATCCCTACACGATCGGCCTGATGGGTTCGATCCCTATCTTGGGTATTGGGAAGAAAGAAAAACGACTGAGTACGATTCCCGGGATGGTTCCTTCCCTCTTCAAACTACCTCAAGGCTGTCTCTTCCACGAACGCTGCTCAGGAGCCTTCACGGAGTGTCGTCAATTGGAACCTCCTATGATCGACCTAGGCAATGGTCACATCGTACGGTGTCACAAATATGCCTGAGGCGAAGAAAAATACCAATGGACCGCTGATTGAGACCAAGGAGGTGGTTAAACACTATCCCATCACAGGTGGGGTTTTTCTGCACCAGATTGCCTCGGTCAAGGCGGTCGATGGAGTGAGTTTGAATATCCTGCCTGGCGAGACCCTGGGCCTGGTGGGAGAATCCGGTTGCGGGAAATCCACCTTGGGTAGGCTGATCCTGCGTCTGGAGGAACCGACCCGGGGCGATATCCTCTTTGAAGGTAAGAGTATCCTCGGTTACGATTCTAAACAGATCAGGGCTTTAAGGCGAGAGATGCAGATCATCTTCCAGGACCCATTTTCCTCACTCAATCCGAGAAAGAACGTGGCTCACATTGTAGGAGAGCCGCTCTTCGTCCACGGAATGACAGACCGACATGAGCGAGAAGCACGGGTGCTTGAACTTTTGCAGGTCGTGGGTCTCATGCGCGAGCATATGCGTCGCTACCCACACCAGTTCTCAGGGGGCCAGCGCCAGCGAATTGGAGTGGCCCGCGCACTGGCCCTCAACCCTAAACTGATCATCTGTGATGAGCCTGTTTCGGCCCTTGATGTTTCCATTCGAGGTCAGGTGATCAACCTGCTTGAAGACTTGCAGAAGGAGTTCGGGCTAACCTATCTCTTCATCTCTCACGATTTGAGCGTCGTGGAACACATCAGCGATCGGGTGGCCGTCATGTACCTTGGGAAGCTGGTGGAACTGGCGGATTCCGAAACACTTTACAAGTCCCCGCTTCATCCTTACACTCAGGCGCTCCTATCAGCAGCACCTGTACCTGATCCTAAACGAAAAAAAACGCGGGTCATTCTGTCTGGAGATGTTCCCAGTCCCATCGATCCTCCTACGGGCTGTCGTTTCCATACCCGGTGTCTCTATGCAAAAGATATCTGCAGTCGAGAAGAGCCGTTGCTCGGAGAAGTGAGGAAGAATCATTTTGCCGCCTGTCTCTTTGTCGAAGAGATTTTGAAGTCAAATTTTTCCGCTTGAATTTTTCTCTCACCATAATCCGCGAATAAAATAGTAAGTCATCATTCCTGAAACGCCTAATTTCAAGACGGCTCCAAGGAGGGATCCAACGATTACTCCCCACCCCGCTTTGAAAGCCTTTCCTTTCTCTTTTTGGACCAGCCACTCAACTGCTACCGCTCCGATCACAGCACCGATAAGCATGCCGAAGGGGGAAAAGAGTAGTCCTATTGCCATTCCTGCAACCGAGCCCCAGATCCCCCATTTTGATGTCCCATATTTTTTAGCACCCCAGAGGGGAATCATATAATCCCCAATCGTCACGATAACGGTGAGAATGGCCATGACAATCATCAGGGTTGGGGTGAGCGGAGGGAAAAAGTCTTTCAGCAGGGCGAGTACAAGAAGTCCAAGAAAGATGAGCACGGGTCCCGGCAATAGAGGAAGGACACACCCAGCGATGCCGACAAGCACAAAAATACTCCCAATGACAATTGCGATGGTCTCGAGCAAGGTCTTCTTGCCTCTATTTATTTCTTGATCAGTTCGATCTCGACAAAGATATCCACATCTTCCCCGACAACGACCCCTCCGGTCTCAAGCGCTCTATTCCATATGAGGCCAAAATCCTTACGGTTAATTCTTGCGGTGCCCGCTGCACCCCGTCTAAAATTTCCCCGAGGATCCTTTATCTCTTGGGTCGGTCCCTCCACATTCACGGTCACCTCTCGGGTCACTCCGTGAATTGTCAGGTCTCCGGTGACTTTCAATCGATCCGGACCGTCCTTCACGACTTTCTTCGAGACAAAGATGATGGTAGGATATTTGGCCACATCAAAGAAGTCCGACGCCCTCAGGTGCTCATCCCTCTGGGCATGACCTGTATTCACGGAGGCTGCATCGATGGTGAGTTCGACATTCAAATTGGAGATATCTTTGTCATCCATCGTGACTGCTCCTTTCACCTTGGTGAAATCCCCCTTCACGTTGGAGACCATGAGATGGCGGACCTTGAACTGAAAGCTTGAATGATCGGGGTCGATCTGCCAGGTGGCGGCCTGGCTTAGAACTGGGAATGTGAAGAAAAGTGTCAAGACAATTAAGAAGATAAACCGTTTCATATCCCTTCCTCCTTGTTAAAAGAATCCCCCCTGGAAATTAATTATAATCACCGTTTCTCTTTTTATCTACTTGGAAGTTCAAATTTGAAGATATGGAGGGCGTTTTCAGTACCAACCTTAGAGGAAAGTTCCGGGAGAAGAAGAAAGGGGAGAAAAAAGCTGGGCGATCAGATGAGTGTTCAATCAAAGAAAGAGCTCAAACTTCTGCTCTGTCACCTTTTTCCCCCATTGGCCCCCTTCAGCTTCTTGCATAAGCCTAAACCCGAATTTCTCATAGAGGTGGCGAGCCGCACAAAGTCCCTCGAAGGTCTCGAGATAGATCTTTCTATAGTCTTTCTTCTTGCAGAAGGAGATAGCTTCCTCCATCAGTCTATGGCCAAAACCCCGACCCCGAACCTCCGGTGAGAGGATGAACCATCGAAGGTGTGCTCCATCCGTTCTTGCCTTTATGCTATCGATGGCAATCCCTCCTTCAATTCGATCGTTAAGGGAGACGATCCAGAGACCATCGCGTGTCTCATCGAAGCGGCTGAGAAATTCGGACATCTCCTTGGCCACTCTGGCTTCGAAGAAGACTCCAAATCCCCAGTCGAGGTGGTAGTAACTGGCATGGAGCTCGACGATTCGACCAATCGCTCCGGGAAGATAGCCTGTGAAGATCGTTTCGCCCATTGTTTTGTCATTCATCATATCTCAGGATTTAGAAATAGAAAAGCCCCCGAAACATCCGGGGGCTTTTCAGTCCCTTGGAGCCATCCTATTTCTTATGGCATTTGTTACAGTTGGCCTGATCATTTGTCTTGAATGCCTTTTCTCCGTTATGGCAAGTACCGCAGCTCTTGCCAGCATTCATCTCGGCCATTGTGACGCTTGGGCCTTTTTTCATCGGGTAAATCTTTGTATGGCAGTCCGTACATTTTGCACCCTTATCTGCATGGGATTTGCCGTCAAAGACAACCTTACCTGCAGATGCTCCTGCATACTCGACTGTTTTCCCCGATCCAACAGCAAAGGCATTTACTGCGAAGGCCACTGGGATGAGCAGGCTTAAAACAATCACTCCTAATCGCATCTTTTCACCTCCTTTCATGGTATCCCCCCAATCGGTATGAAACCGATCTTCGTTTACCGTCCCCACCTGCGATGGATTTTCTTTCTTGAATCGGTAGGAAATAGTTCAAATTTTATAAAATAGATCAGAATTATTTTCAAGGCAGGTACCGGCCTTTCCATTCTCAGACGAATCAGCGTATTCTTGAGATACCAAAGATAAGCCATGCCCAACCGAAAAGAAAGGCGATTCCACCGATAGGCGTAATGGCACCAAGCCATTTGATTCCCGTTATTGCTAAGACATAGAGGCTTCCTGAGAAGAGCAAAATGCCAATTAAAAAGCCGAAACCTGCAGGGGAGAAAGAAATCCCTTTAAAGAGATGCTGGAGCCCTCCTACAGCAAATAGTGCCATGGAATGAAACATCTGATAGAGGACTGCTCCCTCCTTTCGCAATGATGGGATGTCCCCCACCTTTTAAAGGATTGTGATTAGGAACGTCATCCCTTTTTCAGTATTTCTCTGATGCGGTTTCGATCCTCTTTGCTCTTTTCATCGACCGGAACCAGTTCAATTTCATCTGGGGAAGAGGCGCCCAGGCCAAGGTCCACTGCCCTAGCAATCTGTTCCTGTTCGAAGATCTTTTTCTTCATGATGGTCTCATTGCTTCCGAGATATTTCAAAATGGCCACTCCCACCGCGTCAATGGCCACCCGATCGGCCGAGGCGAGGAGCATATTTGCCTGGGCCCGCTTTCCTGTCATGGGCCCTCCGTCCACAAAGGCCTCCATTCCGTCGAGGATGACCAGGGTGGGCTTAAACGGTTGATTGATCTCTGCAATCATCTTTCGCTGATGAGGAGAGCTATGGAGCTCCCGCATATATTCATATCCATGGCGGGAGGTTGGGACGACTCCCACGTGAAGCTTGAGCGCCATGGTGAAGACCCCTCCGTACTGGTGTGTCTTCAAACAACAAGTAGAGATGAGGCACTCAGCATCGAGGATAGGCCTTGCAATCCGAAATCCCTTGGTCCAGTGGCTCTTCTTCGGTTCGAATAAGACCCAGTCCTTCTCATCCAGATGATCGAAATTGATTACTTTCACATTCCGCTTTTTCAGAAGAGGCAAAATCCCCTTTTCCTCCATGACCTCCTGGGTCGGTGGATAACTCCTCTCTCCTAGGCTGATGGATTTTGCTCCCATTTCCCAAACCTCCTCCACAAGAGCGGTCAGTGTGTCATTGTGTGTGGATCCTGGGAAAAGGTCTGCCGTATTGAAATTCGGTTTGATCAAAACCTCTTTGCCTTTGACGGGATTCGTCTTCAGCGATTTCATCAAGGACTTGATCCCATCCTTACGGTTTTCGGTCTTCACAATGGCGACGGAGCTTTTCGTTTCGGACATCACTTTTCCTCCATCGATTCCAAAAAATAGGGCTCCTCCTGCGAGCCCTGTAACTTTTATGAAATCTCTTCGGTTCATTCTTCCCGTGGGTTACTTCTAACCCCTTCCCCCTTTTTTGCTCCTTGACCGGAACGTGCCCCGTCCCGCTTTGGCGGGATAGGCGGGGTCAAGGGGCACAATATAAAATGAGATTACCTTGCCGGGAAGCTCCGCCCTGTGGGCGGGGAGCTTCCACCTCTTTCCTCGCAAGAAGTCTTTCGATTACGCCGTTATCCATCTCTTTTCCTTTATCTAATCTAAAAATCGGGCCTTCATTACCAGAGGTTGTTTTTGTGGACCCGGGCTAGAAGTGGCGGCATAGCCGACAGGAACGACAGCCATGAATTCTCCCTTGGGTTCTCCCAAAAAATCCAGAACCTCATCCTTGATGAGATAGAGGATGCCCAACCAGACCGTGGCCAGTCCAAGAGAGGTCGCAGCTAAGAGCAGATTCTGAACAGCGGCTGCGGAGCTTTGAATCTCCATGGTCCGGAAGAAATCGTGGGCCATCTCCCTTTCGACTTTAAAAAGTTGAGTCCCATGGCGAATCAGATCTCCCGTATTGGCAATCGCAATGACGACGGCCGCCCCGGAAATGCTTCGAGCCGCCATGCGAAGCAAGGTCGAAGCCGGGCGGGGAAACTCGCCCGATTGGGAGGTGACGAGTTGGGCGAGCTCCTGCTTCTTTCTATCCCTCAGCACCATAAATTTCCAGGACTGCTGATTGTGGGCCGAAGGGGCTTCATTCGCTGCATGGAGCAGAAGGTTGATATCCTGGTCCGATACTTCTTCTTTCGTAAAGAGTCGGATGCTCCGCCGCCGCTTGATGATCTGTAAGGTCTCATTATTTGCTGATTTCACATTCTGCCTCCGTCCCATATGAAATCGTATCACATCCTCTTTCTTGGAACAAATTCTATGTGGAGCAAAGGCCAGGAATCAGAAATGACAATTTATTGTTGGAAAGTCATTTCAAACATGGTAATTTAACATGATGGAAAAAACATAAAGGAGATGGTTATGGGAAAGATATTCATATTATTTCTCTTTATCGTTCTTTTTTTCAATGTTCCTGTTTTCGCAGGAGACCGATCTTCCAACGGTCCGTCTGTGATGGATATTGTGGGAGATGTCCTGTGCATCAGGCCCCTGGGTTTTGTCCGTGTGATCATCGAAGCGGTGGCTTTTGGGGTTTCACTTCCAGTTACCGCCCCTCTAAAAAAAGTGGATGCGGCATCCGAGTTTCTGATCAAGGATCCGTACTCCTTTCATTTTGAAAGACCCCTGGGAGAGATGTGATTCCGGAGAGATAATCCTTTTCCCTTCTAAAGCCTTTTTTTGAAAAGGGCGAAGAAGTGTTCCTTCAGTTTTTCCAGCAAAGGCCTTCGGTGCCATTGTTCCAAATCGATCTTGAGAGATTCTTTCAAATCCTTCTCAAATATTTCAATCATCTTTGAAGCAAAGGAGACATCGAGAATCCCGATATTCCCCTCATCGTTGTACATCAAAGATTGGTAATCCAGATTGGTGGAACCCACGATGCTCCAGTGTAGATCAAACACATAAGTTTTGGCGTGGAGCATTTCTCCCCGGTAGGTATAGATTTCAATCCCCGACTTCAAGAGTCTTGTAAAAAAAGCCCTTCCCGCATAGGAGGCAGCAGGAACATCGCTTTTCCCCGGAACCAGCAGTCGAACGCTCACCCTCCGCCTTACCGCATCTTCTAAAAGAGCGATCATCCTTCGACTCGGGATGAAGTAAGCGGTGGTGAGTGAAATCGTTGCCTTCGCATTCTCAATACTGTGGCGAAGGAGGTTCCTCATTCTCTTTCGACCTTTTCGAGAATAGACGAAGATTGAAAGGGCAGGGATACGACCTTTCTCTTTCTTTGTCTGGGGCTCTTCACCTTCCTGCCGGAACACGAGTCTTTCCCCTCTCCAGGTGTTCCAGCTTTTTTTGAAGGTTTCGAAGAGTTCCTTCACAATAGAACCTTCGACCATGATTCCTGTATCCCGCCACCCCCTGCTTCTTCTTCTCAGGTGCAAACCGGAGTATTCATTGGCGATGTTGAGTCCTCCGGTAAAGGCTTTTTTGGAATCGATCACAATGAGCTTTCTATGATCTCGATGAACATAGTGAAAGGGAGCTGTCCATTTGAAAGGATGAGAGGCCCGGATATGAACACCTGCTTGGCTCATCTCTTTCCAGAAACTTCTCGGGGTTCCAAAAGAGCCGAAATGATCATAAAGGAGATAAACCTTCACTCCTTCCCGGCTCTTCTCTTTCAACAACTCAGATAAGGCTCTTCCCGTTTCATCATTCTTAAATATATAAAATTGTAAGTAGATGAATCGTTTCGCTTCTTTGATCGCATGGAAGATCGTTTCGAAGGATTCTTTTCCCTTCCAGAGGAGTTGAATATGGGTGGCTGAGGAGAATTTACCCTGAAACATCCTCTCAATGGATTTGATGGTAACCCCTTTTTTCATAGGGATGGCAGGCCACATTGGGGCGGTCAAGAGGAAACCTTTCTTGAACCGCCTCCAAAATCAAAGGGTTTAGCGGGATGAAAACCGCCTCTCAATTCTCTTGACTTCTTTTTACTCGATCCGTCTTCTGGATGAACCGTTGAAGGGCGTTGAAATATTCGTTGAAACCCACGAGCATGATGTCGTTATGGGTTGCCGATGGGATGATGAGAAGTTCCTTCTCCCCTGTCCCGAGGTGGTGATAGAGGTCTCTCGCGTTTTGGAGCGGGACGAGCCAATCCTGTTCCCCATGGATGATCAGGGTGGGAAGGAATATCTTCCGAATACGCTCCAGACATGCCTGATCGATCTTTTCGAGACCCATTCCATGAGCCGGCATTTCAAGATGGACCATGATCCTCACCACGCTCGGAAAGCCACTTTCCAGAATGAGCCCTTTTAGTGCCTCTTGATGGTGATAGGCCAGTTCCAGGGCAGAAATACTTCCCAGAGACCTTCCCATGACCCAGAGGTCCGTTCGAAGATTTCTTCTGGCGAGCTCGGCTCTGATCTCTTTGAAGATGGCATGGGAATCCTGGACAAGGTCAGTGAGAGTAGGAACCCCGCCGCTAGCCCCGTAACCCCTGTAATCGGCAACGATTAAGTTAAGGTTTTTTTGATGATAGAGGGGAGAGATCTCATCATAATCGCTCACCACTTCGCCATTTCCGTGAAAGAATAGGATCCAGGGTCCTTTGGAGTGGCCCATGTAGAAACGGCACGAGATGAAAATACCTTCCCCAACCCGTACAGAAAGGTCAAAGGCATTCTGAGGACAGGGAGTAAAGTCCTTACGAGGATAGAAGATGTATTGTAATAAGAGGGGGTGGTCAACCTGTGAATAGTCGATCATGGATTTCAATGTAGCACCAAATGGATAAATAGGAAAGGGGGTTTTAGAAGTAATGCCTCACTGAAGCGTGGGGAAAGACCGGATCTCGTCAAATTTCCACGGGAGAGCGAGGCATTACTTCTTGGATAGGGACTGTTGGAAGAAGCCTATCCCAAGGGATAGGGATCGGGTGGGAGGATCCTATCCCCTTAGTCGATATTTCCTGTGACCTCTTGTTCTTCTTGCAGATCACTCTGTGTCGAAGAGGAAGGCTCCTCCTGCGTTTTTTCCTGTTCTGCCATCATCGGGTTTGGGGTTATCACAGGGTCGAGTGCCTTTTGAGAAGGTTCAGCAGTCGAAATTTCATCTTGCCCTAAATCCCTCGCTACCCCGACTTCTTCTTTTGTCTTTTTTGGGATTTTCAACTCTTTGAAGGGCCTCTCAGGTTTTTGGAAAGCATAGACCGAGGACCCTTTTCTCTTCAATCCCTCTCTCGAATAGATGTTTTGCGGATTCCAGAGCAACCAGCCGTGTGATCCAAATCGTTCCACTCCATTGATCTGCTCTCTGATTTCCCGTTCTTCGAAGAACCTTCGGTCGAAGGCATAATCTCTAAAGGCCTGCAGCCATGGTCGAAAACGAAAAGGTGAAAGGCCGGTCCTTTCCTGGGCCTTTTTGAGAGAGAGATAGACGATCTCATAAGGATGGGTGGTAGGAATCCGATAACCGGGTATTCCATACTGGAATCCCGACGGATAGAGCATGGGAGAGAGATAGTCCACATGGGGTGTAAGGTTTTCGAGGGTCTGCCCAATAGAGGTATCATTGAGATTCCAGCAGACATATCCAAAGATATCGGCTGAGAGAAAAACATTGTAGGGCAACAACCTCTTCCTAGCCTCCGTGAGAAATCCGGAGATGGCTTTGACTCTGTTCTCCATGGTGTTAGGCATGGAGAACTGGACGGGCAGGGCATCGGGAAACCGGATATAGTCGAACTGGATCTCATCAAACCCTTGTTGAGCCGCCTCGACAGCAATTTGAATATTGTATTCCCAAACTTCCTTCTTAAAGGGATCGACCCATGCCAGGCGTTCCCGATCGTGCCATATCCTCCCATTCAGATCCTTCACTGCGAGATCAGGCCTGTGGTTCGCCAAGAGATTGTCTTTAAAGACCACAATCCGGGCAATCGTGTAGATGCCTTCGTTTTTCAAAGATCCGATCAATCCCCTCATGTCTTTCACCGTGGTGATTTTTTGAGCGCCGATTTCTGTCGCCAAGGGGATTGAACTTCTATAAGGGATCATCCCTCTGTCGCCCTTGATATCGATGACAAAGGTATTGAGCTCGGTCTCCCTCAAAAGATGTAATGCATCTTCCCTCAATTTTCTGTCCCCAATGCCGTAAAAAGAGAGATAGAGTCCTTTGGGAGTGAAGGGTACAAGTTCGATCTCCTTAGGAAGGGTAACGATCTGTTCAGCGATCCCTACAATCTTTTCGCGAGCCGCCTTATAAAGGGTTCTGAAAGTGGAGGAAGATGGCCTTGTCTCCTGAGGAGCATTGATGAGCACTTCGGCTCTTAGGTATCCATAGGCCCTTACAGCTACCCTTTCCCCTTCGATTTTGATGTGAGCCATTCCCTGTTCATCGGTTTGTTCCATTTCATTCCCGGAGGTCACAATGGCTCCTGTGATCGGTTTATCCGTATCGGAGTCGATGACTTGGATCAGTCTTTTTATTAGGGAGGCGTCCATCCCTTTCCCATTTTTTGTGTAGACCATGGCATATCGAGGGAAAAGAGGGAGTAGGGTGAGTAGGATGACAAAAGAGATGATAAATTCTTTAACTTTTTTCTTTATAAACATGGTGAACCTCCCAATATTTTTCCAAAAGCCTTCCCTTTGTCGGCATCGGTGATCAGATAACGAGGGAGAGCCATGACGGGATCAGAAGCCTTTGTATGAAAACGCTCGATCGTAAAAGCAGAGACATAGCCCGCCCCCACCGCCTTGCGGATTAAGCCCTCATCATAAATACCAAAGGGCCAAGAGAGCATGTCCACTTGAATTCCTAATTCTTTCTCCAGTTTTTCTTTTGACTTCTTCAGCTGCATCTCCACGAACTTTTCATAATCCGGAAGGCTTAACTTCTTCCTTTCATTCTTAAAATTAGGATGCCAATACGTGTGTCCCTGAAAGTCGAACAGCCCAAAGGCTTGAATTTCCCTGAGCTGGTCCCAGGTCATGGCATAGGAGGCATTTGAGATGGCGGAGGGATAAAGAAAAAGCGTTACAGGAATCTGGTATTTCTTGACGAGAGGGGAAAGGTCTGTATAGACCGATTTGTGGCCATCATCTACCGTGATGGCAATGGATCGACGTGGGAGAGACTTCCTTTTCCCGAGGTGATAATCGACCAATTGCCTGAGAGGGATGATGGTATAGCTAGTTTCTATAAGATATTTCACATGAGATTCAAATTGGTGGGTGGTCACCGTCATGCTATCAGCCACGACAGGTCCGAAGCGGTGATAAACTAAAATAGGTATGGCCGTTCTGGCAGGGCCCCCTTCGTTTTCTTTCAATCCTGCGAGAGCGGATGAAAGTCCTGTGAAGGAGACCATGAGAAAAGCAGCGCTAAACATGACGGCTTTCAGCTGCAGCCTTGAAATCACTTACTCCTCATGGATTTAATCTTTTTTCCTTTTAGATATTTCTCCAGAGCCTCATCCATAACTTCTTTGATGTTCTTTCTCTTCCAGTACGCGAGCGACTTTATCTTCTCTAAGTGATCCTCCCGTAAAATGAAGGTCGCCCTTGTCCAACCTTCCCTGAGTCCATCATACGAAGTCTTCGTTTGCACTGTTTCTCTGTCCTGTAAACTTTGTAAACCAGGTAAACTAGATCAGACAGCATTGCATCAAGCGTGCCATTTCACCACACTCCAATATGAATATAAGTTATTGAATTTTGTAAATATTATTTCTGGACGAACGGGGGCTCTCTTAGCTCAATGCTGAAAGTGACAATGGTTGGCTTTTAAATGACAAATTGTCTGTTTGAAAAAGGAATGGGGATACAGAGGGGTAACCTTATTAATTCACCTTCTCTTGAACTGCAGCCAGATGATGTAAACAATCATGAATATGGACGATACCGTTGCGGGGACAGAAGTCTTCTTGCTGAAAAGGGCTAACGCCAGGCCACCGGCAAGCCCATAGTTCTTGAGGGTGCCAAGCAAGATCAGGCTGGTAATTGTCTTGGGTGGGAGATGAAAGAGTCTTCCCATTCCCTCGATGATCCATCCCAACAGGAAGGTACTTGCCATAGCAATAAAGACCACCGGAAGAAAAGAAAGGGGTTGGGTGAGAATGAGGTTTCGGTTCAGTCCCACAATCGTGTAAGTCAGTAGGAAAAAACTCCAGTTTGTAATAGCTCCTTTGATCGGGTCCAAGTAAGCATCCATCCCGATCTTGATAAGGACACGGGAAAAGATCAAGGGCGCAAGAATGAGTTCAATGAGGATGACGATCAGCTTGGCTGGATCAAGGAGGCCTGGGCCAAGAAATGTGAAGGCCATGAGGGGCATGATGATCAGTGCTCCCAGATAGGCTCCTATGGTTCCGAGAAGGGAACGCCTCTCATCCCCGTTCAAAAAGAAGGTGAATGGGATGACCGCCACAGCAGGGGGGACTGCTGCAATGATCACGAAACCTGCCCGGAGAGCTTCGTCATGAATAAGCAAAGCGTTGAGTCCGAGGAGGAGCCCTCCAAGGATCAAATAGTTCATGACAATCCCTGACAGAGCCGGGGCCAAAAAGGTGCTGAAAGAACGGAGTGCACTCCCAGGAACGCTCATGGTCGAGAGCGTCATGACGATCGCGAGGGCTGGAAGGGTGACTTCTTCAGTCCATTGGGCGCCTTTCTCCCAGAGAAGTCCAACGATAAGCGCTGAGATCAAGATAAAATTTCTATTCCGTAAGAGAGATTTCAATTCAATCTTCATGTGGGGTTTCCTGACCTTATAAGATTCTGACCTTTCTATCTTTATCCCCGAGAGAAACGACTTCCTATGGATGGCACACCATTCTTTTCCTTGATGTTATAATCCTTTTCATTTTTTAACAATCTTTTTGAGACGAAGATGAGGCTGAATTCAGGTCTGCAATTCTTTCCTGCTATACGGGATGCTCGCTGCCCTAAGCTCAATGCTATTCCCCTTAAGGCTTGACCGGACTGGAGACATCATGATAAATGGAATAAGAAAGAAAGGAGTCTAACCATGGAACAGAAAAGACCCACACGCCAGGAGGCCTTGGAACTTCTCCACGAATATAATGAGAGCGACAGTTTGCGCAAACATGCCTATGCCGTCGAAGGGGTGATGCGTTACATTGCCAGGAAACGAGGCGAGGATGAAGAGAAGTGGGGGATCGTCGGTCTGATTCACGATCTCGATTATGAAAGGTTTCCAGATCAACACTGCCAGAAGACAGGGGAAATCCTGAGAGAAAAAGGTTGGCCAGAGGAGTATATTCGTGCGGCCGTCTCCCATGGATGGGGGATCTGCTCAGACGTCACGCCGCAGGCCGACCTTGAAAAGTTTCTCTACACCATCGACGAGCTGACAGGTCTGGTCGTCACCACGGCTCTGATTCGGCCCTCCAAGAGCGTCCTCGATGTTCAGGTGAAGTCGGTGAAGAACAAATGGAAGGATAAGAGATTTGCTGCCGGGGTGGACCGATCGATCATCGAAAAAGGAGCCCAGATGTTGCAGATTGGATTGGACGAACTGATCGATGATACGATCAAGGGGATGCAGGAGGTCGCAGAAGCCATCGGGCTGAAGGGCCATCTGGCGTGAAACAGTCCCTCCTCTTAAGGTTTGGGCCTGCAGTTTTGATAGATGTTCCCTTTATCAATTTCGATGGTGGCGATCTCTCCTTTCAACCAGAAGATCGAATTCCCATCACTGTATTTAGCCCCTGAAGCAGATGGCACTTTGGGGAGGTAAATCCATCTGCGATTAATTGTCAACATGACCATCTCACCGCGTGTATCAAACTCCACCCGGAGAATCTTTCCTTCGTCACATTGATAGATGAATTTCTCGGTACTTATTCCTTTGGGGGATGAACAACAGGTGAGGGTGAAAAGGAAAAGAAGGATTCCCAGGCAAACAAACAGGGCTCTATTCATCTTCATGTCTCTCTCCTTCAGAAGTGATCATTTCGTTAAACTTTCCACGGTCTCCGCATTGAGCTTTTTGATCACAGCCGTTACGAGTCTTGCGGTCTGATCGTAATCATCCCGGTGGATGATGCCCGCGTGGCTGTGGATATGCCGAGTGGGAACGGCAACGACGAGATTGGGAACTCCACGACGGTGGAGATGGATAGCGCCTGAATCCGTCCCTCCTCGATCGAGGAGATCAAACTGATAAGGGATCTTAAGTTCTTCGGCTGTTTCGATGAAAAGGTCACGGAGGCGGAGGTTCGGGATCATGCTGCCGTCCCGGATCACGATGACCGGTCCCTTTCCGAGCCTCCCTTGGGCATCCTCTTTTTTCACATCCGGTACATCGCCAGCAACCCCGGTCTCCATGGTGAGTCCCACATCGGGTTCAACTACCCATGCGCTTGTCCGAGCCCCCCGGAGCCCTACCTCCTCCTGGACCGTCCCAACCCCATAGACAGTATTCGGATGCTTTTCCCGAACCAGATTCTTGATCACATCAATCACCAGAGCACATCCGACCCGGTCGTCAAACCCCTTGGCGAGGTAGGTCTTGCCTGTTCCTGATAGGGTGAAGGGGAAAACAGGAATGATAGGATCTCCCGGTCGAATGCCCAATGCCTTCACCTCCTCTTGGGAGGTAGCGCCCACGTCGATGTACATGTCTTTGGGTTCCAGAAGTTTCTTGCGCTCCTCATCGGAGAGGATATGAGGGGGTTTGGAACCGATCAACCCCGGGACATCACCCTTCCGGGACTTAATGAGCACACGCTGGGCCAGCATCACATGGCCCCACCATCCTCCGAGCGTACTGAATCTGATAAACCCCTCATCCGTGATGAGCTTCACGATGAAACCGATTTCGTCCATGTGTCCGGCGATCATGATCCGGGGTGTCTCAGCTTCACCTTTTTTACGGCATACAATACTACCGAGCCGGTCTTGTTCAATGACCGTTATCTTCTGAAGATGTTTTCGAATAATCTCACGGACCTCCTGCTCATAACCTGAAATACCTGAAGCCTCTGTCAGCTCGCGAAGGAGTTCCACGGTTTCATCCGACATAAGAAAGCCTCCTTTCCCAGAGTTACAGAGTAGAATATCTGATTTATATGTCCCTTTCAACACCCATTATCCCTTTTTCCTATTTTTTTCATTTTGGCTCAATTTAATCTGTGCTTTCTTTTGAACAGGGTCCGTCGTGGGCTTATCGCCTCATCTTTTAATCATTTTCTTTCAAATCCCCAATTCGCAATATAAAATTCGCCATCCGCCATCCTTTTAGCATCACCCTATCACCTAATTCCTCCTTTAAAAGTACCAAGAAGTCCAAATCATGCAAATTTTTGATAAAATTTTGATCAATAATTGTTAATTATGACGTCCTTTGAAAAACTGTTTTTTTGAAATAATTCATAATTCTGAACACTTACCGCTATGCTAAATCACTGGCATCAAAGTTGCTTATCCAATCTCAGCGAGGTTACTTTGCAAGACGGGTATGAGATGAGCGAGGGTGAGTATTATCTGGGTATCAGCAAGACGGCAGACCCTAATTGCCCAAGATTGGTACTTGGGTTTAAGTTAGATGGGGAAAAGGTGGAAATTTACAAGAATCGAGAGGCGTATATTGTCGTCAATACAAAGACGGACAAGTACCTGATGTGCCTGGGTTGGAAACACGCACACTACGTCTTTGAGGAGTGTGTCAGAGCGCTCGCCCCCGCAGGACGAGCATAGCACGCAGATAAAGGAATAATCCTTTTTTCGCCCCTAAGAATTGACCGCCCGAGATTTTTTGAACCTGTTTGATATCAACGCAGAATCCTTCCTCCTATTCATCCAGGAAAGAAGATCATTATCCTAAAAGTTTAGAAGCGTCAGATGCAATCCCCTAACCACCTCGGCCATCCGCTCAAAATGGAGCGTGTCGATCGTATCCGTTTCCAGGTGATAGTTCCTATTTCTGAAAAAGGAAGTGTCGGTGATCATGATGGCCCTGAATCCATGATGCCAGAAGGAGTAGTTGTCGGAAAGATTAATGCCTCCGAAAAATTCCGGGGCTTTTAAGGATCTTGAATCGATCCCCGAATATCTTCTTATGCTTTTTTTAAAAAGAGAGACATATTTGGAGGAACGGAAATTTCCAACCACTCCAATGTAGTCTCCTGTTTTAGGATAGAAAAATGCCATGCCCGGGAGGGGATACTTTTGAATGGTCTCCTTGCTGAAATATCCGATCATCTCCAGAGAGATCATTACCTCCACCGGGGTCTTCTGATCCCTTAAGTGTTTTGCATAGACCATGCTCCCCATGTGCGGGGATCCAAAGCAGGGGGGCTCTTCGTTCGCAAAGGCAGCAAAGATGAGGGTCTTTTTATTGGAACAAGGTTGATGCAGTCTCGCCAATTCCAATAACCCTGCTAGACCTGAGGCGTTATCGTCTGCCCCCGGTGTTCCCGGCACCGTATCATAATGGGCACCGATGATCAAAACCTCCTTGTCGTTTCCTTTTTTTTCAACGATTAGATTCGAAACACTTTTGCTGTAACAGCTGTAGGTTTGGCGCCAGACCTCGTATCCATAAGAGGTGAGGATTGATTCGATATATTCTGCAGCCTGGCTAAGGGAGCCATTCCTCCAGAGATGGCGCTCTCCGATCTTCACGGAGAGATGCTCCACATGTCGATACAGGTTTTTTGTTACCTCCTCTTTTTGGAAATTCGGAATTTCACTTTTTTCATTTGGTTTTGGAAGTCTTATCGCTTGTGTCATCCGAATCCCTTTCAGGGCATGGGACCTCCCCACTAAACCTGGCAGACCTTTCTGAAATTACACCGGAGGGTTACCCGCTCGTCCTCCACCTTACTGAAGCGCTCTTCCTCCAAGGGAGTGTTCTTTTCCATATCGATCAACAGAGACTGCATATCCTTGACGCTTCCCCGGATATATCCCTTAATCGCTTCCGCCTCACCATGGCTTACGGAAAACCAATTCGCCTTGTCAAAAGAGAGATTGTACTCAATGACCCGGAGGGACTCCGGAGGAGAGTGCCATCTTTCCATTGCGTAGAGGGCATAGCAGGAGAGTTGGATGCTGAGGTCCTCGGAAAGGCTCTTCCCTGTCTTCCAGTCGTAGATGAATATGTCCTCTCCTTCTTTGATGGCACAGTCAATGACCAGATTGATCTTCACCTGG
>Ga0105106_10001333_pt1 | contig 17718 bp, 12 predicted proteins | sample PPLLaktember2015_5_FD_79109 | JGI IMG/M metagenome (GOLD analysis project Ga0105106, IMG submission 79109) | Freshwater sediment microbial communities from Prairie Pothole Lake near Jamestown, North Dakota, USA - PPLs Lake P8 Core (1) Depth... | ecosystem: Environmental > Aquatic > Freshwater >...
CCAGTTGCACTCTTCGAGCGTCACGTGCCCGGCCGGCGAGATTTTGCGGCGTACGAATGCCCCGTCGGTGCGTTGAAAGTACCAGAGATAGCGTTTCATGGCATGGCTATGGAGGAGCCGGTCGACAAGGGGCAGGGGCAACCAGTCCGTAAAATCGATCGTGTGCACCACCGTCCTGCCTAGATGCGGCCCCATGGCGACACCGATCTCGTCGAGCCGCGCGACGTGGTTGATGACGGGGTAAGGATAAAGGGCATCGTAGTCGCCTGCAAGCCTTCCCAGCGCTTTCAGGATGCCCGGCGCACCGAAGGTCTCGGCGCGGCAGCCCCTGGCTCGAATTGCCATATACTGTGCCAGCGCGCCGCCGAGGGAGTGGCCGGTGAAGGATATATCTGTCTTGTCGCTTTTCAGGTCGAAGGATTTTCTGAGTCTGTCATACAATTCGAATGCATCGATGAACTGCGGCGGCTCATGCCCGTTCGCCATCGCCCAGATGGCCCCCCAGTCGCCCCGGTCATTCAGGTGGGTCCCCGCAAAGGCGATCACCACCTCCGTCATCGCCTCGTTGTGGTAGACGCGCGCCCGGAAACCCGTGACGGTATTCTCCCGCAGGCGGGAATCGACGGGAAAGGGCCTCCAGCGGTCCCCGATTTTCTGCCTGAATTTATCTCCCGGCAGCATCTCATAGGCCCTGGCGCTGAAGAGCGCATTCTCGGCCGTGCTCGGCATCGGTACCCCTCACTGTGCCTGCTCTGAAATCAATTTCCTGAAGTCCCACACCACGACGTATTTATTGCAGACGGCCATGAAGTATTTTCCTTCCGCATCGAAGCCGATCGAGTAGCTCACGATGTCCGGCTGCGCTTTGAGCTCCCTGACCTTCCTGCCGGCCGTCACGTCCCAGAGAACGAGCGAGCCGTCGCTGTAGGCGCCAAGATATCGCCCGTCGGGGCTGAAGGCAAGAGCACGGTAATGGCCCGTTTCCTCCCCCAGGGTCTTGATCTCACGGCCGGTTTCACGGTCGATGATCCGCAGGAGCCTTGCCCCCGTCGCCAGGTATTGGCCGTCGGGGCTCAGGGCGCAGGGTCCCGGAGTATGGAACTGCTGAACCCTTCTTCCCGTACTTAGTTCATAGACATTAAAATCCCCGCCCAGTTCCCTGTATCCCAGCAACGATCCTTCGTTGAACAAATAGAAAGTACCGTCTGCAACCCTGGAAGGATGCATGACTTGGAGCCGCGCCCCTGTCTCGACGTCGAAGAGGTGAACCGAGTCCCCCCTGTGCGGTTGCGGATGAAAGCCCACAGCAATGTAACGACTGTCCGGGCTGAATACCAGTGAGGTTACCTCGTTTTCGATCGTCTCCGGCCCTGCCGGGCCATGGAGGTTCCGGATGAGCCTCCCACTCGATGCATCCCAGATGTTGACGGATTCGTTGTGGCGCGCGTGGGCCATGAAACCACGGCCCGTTGCCAGGTATCTCCCGTCGGGGCTGAAAGCGACGGCCGTCACGATGCCGTAGTTGACGGCAAATTTCCGGACGATCCGCTTTTTCTCGATGCTCGAGATCGCCACGTGCGGAATAATGGTTCCCCCCGTGGCGATGTACTTGCCGTCGGGCGAGATGGCCCCGACCTGCGCGGGGAGGTCCTGCCGGATGATCGCCACGACGGGCTCCCGCGTGGTCCACTCGTACCAGGCCGAAAGCGCCCGGTCGATCGGAGAAAACTGAACCTCGCGCACCTCGCCCGTTTCCGGCCCAGGCCTCTGCATGTCCCGCTGCGCCAGCGTGTAAAAGACGAAAAGCGAAATCACCAGCGCCGCGAAGAGCACGATCGGAATATAGCGTTTGTCCCTGTCCGTGAGCTGCATGAATCCGTTCCGGCCTTTTCTTGAGCGTCTCGGCAACGTAAACGAGTCGACATGAGATTGAAGCGTCATTGCGTACGAAGAGGCGCACGTGTTTAGATTTCTTCGTCGCGAAATACCCCCCTCACCCCGACCCTCTCCCTCCAGGGGCGAGGGCAGTTGCATTTATGGGCTAAGTAGCACAGCCCCCGGAAAAGTAAAGTATGAAAACGATTGCACGCGCATCTCCGCAGCGTGCTGCGGGGTAAGTAAGCATGATAACAGATTATTCACTACCTTAAGTTTCTAAATTCCTTGCACCATGGTGCAAGGAATTTTAATTCCATCGTGAGAAAGTCTTACGATGAACTACGAAAAAAGCATGAGACGCAATGTGGGGCCGCTGCGCGGCAGTGACCAGTTGCCGGTGCGCCGCTTCGCGGCAGAGATTGGTTTATGTGAATCTCAAACGTTGATCGCCACTCCTGTGAATACCCAATACCTTAATCTTCCTCTCCCCTTCGCGGGAGAGGACTGAGGTGAGGGGGAATGTTCCCCGGACCCTTTTTCACCCTCACCCCAACCCTCTCCCCTCAAGGGAGAGGGAGATTATGGAAGTGGCTTGCTAGAGGCTCGGCTCGCAATGACTCTTTTTTAGAAACAGGGGGATCACTTTCATGATTCGTTGTGCCCGACTCTCACGGGCATGAAAGTTGATTGGGACGGTACATATCCTGAGACCTCCTATGATCCGTTGAGGTTGGAGTAGAAAAGCCCATGCTCATTCGCGCGGGCTTGCAGCATGCAGCAGATAATACTGCGGGAACAACATCTGTTGTGCAGAAGGTGGTGGATGCGTATAATGAAGAGGTGCTGAAACGATAATTAAAAGCGAACGGCTCTCGAAACCCAATGAGTTGGGAGCCTTGAGGCTGAATCGATGTTAAAAGCATTGGAAAAACGGACGATTTTCTTCATTTCCGGCAACACGGCCATTACGGCGGAGACCATGGGCATGGCCCTCTTGAGCCAGTTCGACCAAATCCGTTTCGATCGGATTACGTTGCCGTTTGTGAATACCGTTGAGAAAGCAAAAAAGACGGTGGGGCGGATCAACGAGGTTTCCCGGGAAGCGGGAAGGCTTCCGGTCGTATTCAGCACCTTGGTAGACGAGGAGGTGCGCAAGCTGATCATGGGTTCCGATTGCGAATTCATTGACTTTTTTGACGCATTTCTCGGGCCCCTGGAAAAGATTCTCGGCAAGCGTTCCGCCCATGCCGTCGGCCGTTATCACGGGCTGGAGGATTTCGACGAATACGATTCGCGTGTTGAAGCAATCAGCTATGCCCTTGGAAGCGATGACGGCGTATCGACCAAGAAATACGATGAGGCCGATGTTATTCTGCTCGGCGTTTCCCGTACCGGCAAAACACCGGTTTGCCTTTATCTTGCCTTCCATTACGGAGTGCACGCTGCCAATTATCCGCTGACTGAAGAGAACCTGGAGGCGATACACACCGAAGCGCCACCGGTACTTGTTCCGCACCGCAAGAAGCTCTGTGGACTGACTATAAATCCGGAGCGCCTCGAGCAGATCCGCGCACGCCGTCGGCCGGGTAGCCGCTATGCCTCCTTCGCACAGTGCCGGACCGAAATCGTCCGCGCCGAAGCCATTTTTGCATCCTTGAAGCTCCCGTTCTTCAACGTGACCAGCAAGTCCATGGAGGAAATCGCAGTGGCCGTACTGGACACTATGCACCTTCCCCGCCGGTGAGTTCTTTCCCCTCGTTTCCGTTACAAATCCATCACAAACCGGCACATTGCGCCTGTCGAAGGACTGATGCGCTGGGCATTTCGCTTTCTTTTCCCGAGCCGGTTCACTGAGAACGTTAGCGAATAAAATGCGCGGGGGCGGCAGAGATCGGTGGAAGAAAAGAAGGGACTAGGGACTAGGGACCAGGGGGTAGTGGGGGAAAGGGCTTCGGGCTTCGGGCTTCGGGCTTCGGGCTTCGGGCTTCGGGCATCCGGTTTCCGGAAACTGGAGAAACAGGCAGGCGAATTTTTCGTTTGATCCGGTTTCTGGTCGTGTTATACTGCAACCAATGCAACCGGCTGCAGAAAAAGTTTTTCCTTTCCGATGTTGTCCCATAACGGTACTGCTGGCCTGAGCCTTCTCTAGCTTCTCCGTTGTCAATCTGCCCCGATCCAGCCCAGATCTCTTCCGCAGTGCATAGCCGGCCGGTGTATTCCGTCTTCGTTTCCGTCGTCAACCCCAGTCAACCCAAACCCGTCAAACCCACTCACCCGCAGGATACCGTGTCAGGCCCGACAAGGCGTGATGTCGCGTGGATCCGGCCCGCCGCAGAACCCGGCTTCTACAGACGCTAACAGGAGGTGGATCATGGCTGATCTCGATCATTCCAAACGCAATATGGAGCGGGCGACCTATACGCCGATCAAGCCGGCCCGGGAGCATAAACCTGACCAGGCGGGGCGTGCCCTGGACAAGTGGGGCTATGCCGCCGCCCTCTCACCGACAAGGGCGGAATACGCCCGGATCAAGCGGCGTCTCACGCAGGGGTCCGACGCTGTGCCCCCATCGCATCGCAAGTACCTCGACAAGCTCGAGGCCGTCTTCATTGCACAGGAGGACAAGCAGTCGGCCGCAGCCATCCTGGAGAACATCCCGGTGTTCAGAGACATGCCCGGCTCGCTGCTTCTTCGCGTGGGCGAGGAGCTGCTGAAGATACGGGAGGGAAGCCTCAAGGAAGGGGTCGCCACCCTGGAGGCAATCGCCGCGACCTATGAGAAGGCGGCCCTCTCGGGCACCATAGAGCACAGGCCGCCGCGCATGAAGATCCCGGCGGGATTCACCCTCGATGCTTCCTTCTTCCGCCCGGATCTTCCCGGGGCCAAGCTCTACCGTAAGGAAGGCAAACCGACCATCATCACGGCGTCGATGGCGAAGGTAAAGGCAAAGACCGCGCGGATCAAGCCCGCTCCGGGGACCGTGGGAAGCCATCTCCAGGCATCAGCATTTCTCGTCATGCCCGAAACGCATGTCCCGTCGGCCCCCCCCGTCACCGTTTCCCTCACGATCGATCAGCTCGCGCAGTGGGCCCTCGGCAAGAAGCTCAATGTGGAGCAAGTCGGGCAGGCCCTGGAGATCGCGCGCCAGATGTCGCTGGACCCGACAAAGGCAAGCCTCACGGAGTACCGGGCGATGAGCAACGTCTCGATGACCACGATCCACGACATCAACCACTATATCTCGCAGCGCCTGGGGATCGAGCCCGTGGGGCTTCTGCACCTGGAGCGCCTGAGCTTCATCCCCGCCGGTATCGAGCGCGGCGAGCTCGTCCACTCCGTGCCGCTCAGCCCCGGCGAGGAGGTGAACATCAGCCACAAGGAGTGGTCCAACACCTCCGAGGAGTTCGAGCGGATCGTGACGGACTACGTCGAGGCCTACAGCGAGGAGGGCGTCACCGAGAAATCCGAGATCGCCCAGTCCACCAACTCGCAGCAGCAGCACTCCAGCGGCTTCAACCTCGGGGTGACGGCCTCGGGCAGCTACGGTCCCGTGTCCATCTCGACCACGGTGGGCTACAACGTGGCCAACTCGGCCAGCAGCACCGAGGCGACGGCAAGAAACCACTCCAGCGAGATGACGCGCAAGGCCTCGTCACGGGTCAAGAAGGAGCACAAGACGAGCTTCAAGGTGGCCTCGGCCTCGGGGACGGAGGACCAGGCCGTGCGCCTCATCAAGAACCCTTACCCCGACAAGGCCACGAGGGTGGACTACTACCAACTCGTGCGCAAGTGGCGGGTGGACCTGTACCGCTACGGCGTGCGGCTGACCTACGACATCACCATCCCCGAGCCGGGTTCGGACATCCTCTCGAAGATCCTCGAGATCCAGGCCCTCACCGCGGCCCTCTCGGAGGGCTTCGGAAGTCCCAGCTCGACGCTTCCCTGGGCGCGCTTCGATCTCACCCCCAACGGGATCACCCGGGACAACTACCTGACGCTTGCAGCCCAATACGGGGCCGTGATCGACCCACCGCCTGCGGATTCGTACGACATTACCATGACCTTCACCCACCAGTGGGAGAACAAGGACCAGACCGACAAGAGCGAATACATCACCTTCGATGTCGAGGTGCCGCCCGAGTACGAGGTGACGGGCTGGGGTTACAGCTGGGAGTATTGGGGCTGGCCGGATGAGGATGAATTTCACTTCACGATCCGGACCAATCCCAGCGACTGGTTCGGCGACAGCGGAGTGCTCACCATGACGTTCGGCACGCATTACGTCATTGCCCTCCACATGGACCTCACACTCACCGTGCACTTGCGGGATTCGGCCTACAAGGCCTGGAAGCTCAAGGTCTGGGGGACGCTGCGCGAGGCGGCCGAGGCCCGCTACGAGCTCAACCGCACGATGCTCAAGGCTCAGCTCTCGAAGCTCCTGGAGGAGCTGGGCGCCCAGGATGCGCTGAGCCTGCGCAAGATCGAGCGCGAGGAGGTGATGAAGGGGGTGCTGCGATGGCTCTTCGGGCCCTCCTTCAACTTTGTGGTTCCGGGGCTTCCCCCCGATCTCTACGGGACATCGGGATCGATCATCTCCGACGGCGTCTGGGCCAACGTGCTCGCCCAGGGCGAGCTCATCAAATTCCTCCACCAGGCCGTCGAGTGGGAGAACATGCTGTACTTCCTCTACCCCTACTTCTGGTCGCACACGACGCGATGGGAGTTCAAGAAGTACCTCGATCACCCTGACTTCATGCACCGCACGTTCCTGAAATCCGGGAGCGCCCGCGTGGTGCTCACCATCCGGCCGGGCTTCGAGACGGACTTTGTGTCATTCCTCGAGACGGGCACCCTCGACGGGCTGCCCCCGACCCACCCCTACATGAGCATCGCCGAGGAGATGCAGGCCTACGCGAACACGAACTACCCGGGCATCCGGTCCGCCAACCCCATCGATGACGCGCGGCCGCTGCTCAGCCCGCTGCAGAAGAAAGCCTGGGGCCAGATGGAGGGGATCATCAAGCTCCTGGAGCAGTACAAGACGGCAAACGGCACCTACCCGACGACGGCCCAGGGGCTGGCCGTGCTGTCCGGCCTCGGCACGGTGCCCCCGAAGGATCCCTGGGGCAACGACTGGCAATACCGCTCGCCGGGCCTCTACAGCGACTTTGAACTGGTCTGCCTGGGCGCCAACGGCGCCGAGGGAGGCGAGGGGGAAGACGCCGACATCATGAGCTGGGCCGACGCATCTCTCGTGGGCCGCTGGTACGAATACACCCCCACGAGTGCACTGGACATCTCGTTCAACGAAACGCTGCCGACGGCCTGACAGGTGCGCCATGACAAAAGACTATCCCGTCGAACGCAGAAGGGCCCTGGAGGAATTCCTGCGCAAAGAGGTCGGCATCCAGAATTGGCGGATCGTCCACCTGATCAAATGTAAGGCCATACGGGTGAAGCGGGACGGCTCGTCGCTGCCGCTCAAGGGCCCCGACACGCGCCTGCAGGATGGAGATACGGTGCAGGTGGACGACCCGTTGCCTGCGGACTGCACGAAGGCCCTCGAGGCCGTCCCCGCCGCGGAATACCGGGATTACGCCTTAGTCCCGGGCAAGACGTCCTTCGACAAGGAGATGTCCGGCGTCATGGACAACCGACCCCAGACCATCCGTCTCCAGGGCGTGCTCGTCAACAGCCTGGCGGACTTCATCGGCGCCCTGAAGGATAACACGGCCGTCACCAACCCCATCCGGCACCTCGTCGTGGCCTCTCACGCCAACCCCGAGGGGTACCTCTTCATTCAGCTCGCGATGATGACCGCCGGCGTGATTACCTACGAGGACTTGGAGGCGGCCGTGAAGGACAAGAGTCTTCTCATCGACAGCCGCCTCCTGGAGCCGCGCCCGAAGGATGACTCCGGCACCCCCGTTGCCGCCGCTTTTCTCTTCCGGGGCTGCCGGATCGGGTCGACCCTGCCCTATCTGAAGAAGCTCAAGGAGGCCCTGGGGGGCACCCTCACCGTCATCGCCCCAAAACACTTCCACATTGCGGCCCACTATGCGAAACCGCCGGCCTTCGTGGAGTACATGCGTTACAACTTCCCCATCAACCGCTCCAAGGCATTCCGCAACCCGGGCGAAGCCGTCAAGGCCTTTACCGCCGCCGGGTTCACCCTCATCGACGGCCAGCCCGTGCCGGAAAAGCGGTGGCCGCAGTGGATCCCGAAGAAGGACTTCGGCAAGACGGGCGACAAAAATGTGCCTGCCAAGATCCTGTCGCCCATCACGAAAGCCAAGGATTGGATACCCGGCATGTTCCGCTATCGAAAGCGGCGCCTGCTGGCCAGCGACGGCTCTCTCGCCCTGATGAAAGACCCCGGAACCGAGGCGGGCCGGAAGAAAGCCGTGCGCGACGAGCTCGTCAAGAACCTCGCGCGCTACCAGGACACCCACCCCTTCCCCGAATACGTCCGCTACGGCTACAAGACCATGGACGAGTTCATGGACGGCTGGACGTGGACGTTCAAATACGAAGTCTCCAATCACACACTGTTCTACAACGCCACGCGCCACGAATACGTCGTCAGCCAGCCCATCGTGGAGCCGGCAAAAAACACGCTCATCCTGAACTACTACCCCAGCGGGAAGGCCCAAAAGACGACAAAGCCCCTTGAGCTGCTCGACTCGGGCGACACGCGCTTTTTTGCAACGGTATGAGCCGCGGAAGAAGTGTCTGAGTGACTGAGTGTCTAAGTGTCTGGGTGAAGAAAAATGGGAATCCGGCTTCGGGAGTCGGGAAGAAAAGAGCCAACAGCCACCAAAACAGTAACTGGTAACTGCGTAATTGGTAATCAGGAAGATGGGAATTGGCCGCACCGCGGCACTGGACAGCAGGCAGCAGACAGGAACCGGATTACGCAATCCAGAGGATCTGCACCTCGTCCTCGACCTGCTTGAATTCCTTGTCCCCTGTTACCAGCTCCGCTTTATGAAGTTTTGCAGTAGCCGCCGCGATGCAGTCGGCATAGGACATCTTTTTGCCGGCTTTGTAGGTGGCGGCCTGCCTGACTGTGGCCATATCCACATCGACGATCCGGATCGGGAGAGTCGAGATGACCCGCGCCACCTCATCGGCTTGCTTTTGCCCCAACTCCCGGAGGGTGATGTAGTACACTTCGCCCCAGTTGATGACGGAAAGCAGAAGGTCCCGGCCGCTGTCCCTGGCAGTCTGGATGAGCTCCAAGACCCGCTCGGCGCCGGACTCGGCTTCCAGGTAGGCAATGAGGCTGTAGGCGTCCAGGACGCGCGTCTTTGCTTTCACAGCTTCTTCTCCCGTGCTTTTTCTTCTTTCAGCGCCTTGAGGAGCTTTCCCCCCGTTCCGGTCATGCCTTTGACGCCCAATAGGTACTCGTCGGTAATGGGCTGGACGACAATCTCGCCCCCCTTCTCGTACAGATAGACCTGGGTGCCCTTCTTGATGCCGAATTTGTGTCTCAATTTGGCAGGGATGACGATCTGTCCCTTGACGGTGACGGTAGATCTTTCCATGGGATGGACCTCCATTTGCAGATAGTATACATACGGAATGATGTAAGTCAATAATAAATAGTAGTACCTAATTCATTATAGCGTACCAACCCGGGAGTGGCACCATGGTCTTCTGGCCGCTGCGCGGCAGTGACAAAAAGAGGGCTTCCGGCATCGGGCGTCGGGATTCGGGATGAGGGCTTCAGGATTCGGGCTTCAGGCGTCGGGCTTCGGGATTCGGGCTTCGGGATTCGGGATTAAAGCAGACAGCAGAGAGAAAATCCCCCTGTGTCCCCCTTTATGAAAAGGGGGATTGTTTTCGGGACGAGGGTGCGATGACGGGGAGCATGTCCGGAGCGTGGGTGAGCACGGTGATGCGGGCACGATCCCCTTTTGCCCGCAGCGCTGCGTCGAGCGCCTCCTGAACGGTTTTAAAATGGGTAAACCCGAGTTTTCGGGCATCGCCCGGGCCGATGCCGTCGGAGACGATGTACACTGATGACCGCTCTTTCACCTGGGCCCAGGCGATGGCAAGAGCCGCCGCGACCTCGTCCTGCAGCTGCCCGCAGGACACCATCCCGCGAAGACCGCAGGCATCGTGGTGCGTGACCTCCATGATATCTTGATGCGTCATGGCGACACCTTCCGGGCATGGCGTGGCGACGATGATGATCCCTCCCGCCTTGACGGCAAGGTCGGAGGGGTAGAGGGTCTTGTGCGCCTGCCAGAATTCGATGTCGCAGGGGTGGGAACTGGACACGACGATGTCCGCCTCTTCCGGGATCTCGGTGGCATAGACCCTCTTCGAGAGCTTGACCCCCTCGTTGAACGCCTCCACCACGTCCCCGAAGAAGGCCTCTATGACCTCGCCGTTGCGGTTCAGCACCGTGTTCAGGATGGTGTTCAGGCCCACTTGGCGGGCGATGGCGTTCACCTCCTCGCGCACGGGGTTTTCCGTGACCCCCAGGTAGGAGCGCGGGGCGCTGACGCTCAGCAGGTGCGTCTCGGCCGTGGTCTGCTCGCCGCAGATGCCCGGCTGGACTATCTTGGCGCCGCCCGCAAACCCGGGGATGTGGTGCGGCACGATGCTCCCCACGCCGATCTTGAAGTCGGCCTCGCAGGCCTCCCGGTTGACCGTCACATGGGTGCCGTTGGGTGTGGTGCCGAGATCCATCAATTCGGATTCATTCTTGTAATCATGGTTCTTGACGGCCACGCGCCGGACGACCTCGGTGCCGAATTTTTCCAGGATTTCCTCCTCAGTCATGAACCGGTGAGTGCCCAGGGCGATGATGACGGTAATCTGCGCATCCCGCACGCCGGCGGCGTTCATCTCGTCCAGCAGAACGGGGATGATCTTGTCCGTGGGGGTCAGGCGGGTGTTGTCGTCGGCGACGATGACCACCCTGCCTGCGCCCCGCGCGAGCTCGCGCAGGGGCCTGGAGCCGATCGGGTTCGCGAGCGCCCGGATCACTTCTTGTCTTACATCGGCAACGGGCCGGACGTCTTTCGGCGAATAAACGCCGATCACGTTTTTTGCGGGCACATCGACATGGATCGTGCCTTTCCCGTACGGCAGCTCGACCCTCACGTCCATCCTCGAGTCCTCCTCAGACGGGTTCGGGGCGCTCATTTTGCGGCAACCCTTTCAGGCGCTCCCCGCGCTCAGTGAAAGAGAGTGTTGGGCACCCACAACACGAGGCCCTGGAAGAAGATCAGGACATAGAGCAGCACGATCATGTAAAGGAGATAGGGGACGCTCTCCCTGGCGATATCCAGGATGCTCACCCCGGCGATATAGGCCGAGAGCATCATCGTCGTGCCGACGGGCGGAGTAATCAGGCCGATCGCGAGAGCGAAGACCATCATGACCCCGAAGAAGATGGGGTCCGCACCGACGGCGGTCACCAGGGGCAACAGGACCGGCCCGAAAAGCAGGACCGCCGGAGAGACGTCCAGCACGGTTCCGACGATCAGGAAGACCGCCCCGAGGATGACCAGCAGGGTGGTCGGCGAGTCGATGACCCCGGCAAGGGAGACCGTGAGCTGCTGCGGGATCATGGAGTAGGCCAGAAGCCAGGTCAGAAGGCCGGCCGTCGAGATGACGACCATCACCACGGCCGAGGAGACGGCCGCATTGAGCATCGAGTCGTAGAACCCCTTCCACGTCAGCTCCCGGTCGATCACGCCGACCAGCATGGCGTACAGCACCGCTGCGACGGAGGCCTCCGTGGGCGTGAAGATGCCGGTCATGATCCCGACCAGGATGATCGCGACCATGATGAAGGCGGGCAACCCCTTGAAGAACGCCATCAGCAGCTCGCGGGCGGTGGCGCGGGGGAATTTCGGGTAGTCCCTCTTCTTGGAGATGAACGTTGTGATGAACAGCATCCCCACGCCGATCAGGAGGCCCGGGATGAGCCCCCCGAAGAAGAGGTCGCGGATGGAGAGGCTCGTGGCAGCCCCCGTCAGGATCATCGGGATGCTCGGGGGGATGATGATGCCCATCGTGGAGGCGGTGGCGTTGACGGCGCCTGCAAACTGGGGAGCATACCCCTGCTTCTGCATGGCCGGGATCAGGATGGTACCCAGGGCGGAGCAGTCGGCGACCGACGAGCCGGAGATGCCGCCCATGAACATGTTGGAGACGACGGTGGCGTTGGCCAGCCCGCCCCGCAGGTGGCCCACCAGCGCGCGTGCCAGGTCGATGATGCGCTTGGCCAGGCCGCCGGCGCCCATCAGGTTTCCGGCCAGCATGAAAAACGGGATGGCCACGAAGGGAAAGGAATCCACGCTGGCTAACATCCGTTGAAAGGCGACAAGGGGAGGAAGAGGGGTCTCGAGAGCAATGTAGGCCAAGGCCGTCAGCCCCAGGGTGAACGCCACGGGCACGCCGATGAGCAGAAGGGCGATGAAGATGGCTGCAATGATCATTTCGATTCGCCTCCCGTCCCGGCGGGCTGCGCAACGGCTTCGCCTGTGCGCTTCCCGAAAAACTCGAGGCCGGCCTTGATCATGACCTCGAGGTTGACGATGAACATGAGAAGCCCGCTGACCGGCAGGGAGGCGTACACGTAGCCCATCGGGTAGTGAAGCGCGCTGGAGCGCTGGACCATGGTCTTCTGCGTGAGCGTCCAGCCGTGGACGATCATCATGTAGAAGAAGTACGCCAGGACGACCGCCCCGACAAGCTGCATCAGCGCCTGCTTGTCGGGTTTGAGCCTCTCTTTCAGCAACGTGATGCTGAGGTGAAACCCCCTCCGGACGCACAGCACGGAGGCCAGGAAGATCATCCAGACCATCACGTGGCGGCCCAGCTCCTCCGTCCAGTACAGGGACTCGTGAAACAGGTACCGGGCGAATACCTGCGAGCCGATGGCGGCCACCATGACGGCGAGCAGGAGGACGACCGTCCAGCGGATCGCGGTCTCGAGCATGTCCATACACCGAGTCATGTTCATTCCCTCTTCTCCCCTTGTCGCATGAGTGTCAGGCTTGCGATCAGTACTTCTCGCCGACCTTGCGGATGGACAGGTAGAGATCCTCGAAGCCCTCGTACTTCAGGAAGCTCTTGTAGACGTCCTTGGCGGCATCGCGCCAGGGGGCGTTGTTGATCTTCGTGACCTTCATTTTCGCAAAGAGCTGCTTCTCGATGTCCGCGTTGATCTTCTTGAGCAGCTGGTCGTTGAAGCGCGACGCCTCGACGGCCGCCTGGGTGAGGGCCTTCTGCTGGGCGGGGTCGAGCTTCTTGTACGTGGCGTCGTTCATGACGATCATCATGAAGCCGACGAGGTGGTCCGTGATGGCCAGGTACTCGGTGACCTCGTAAAACTTGTTGGCGTAAATGACCCCGAGGGGGTTCTCCTGCCCGTCGACCGTCCCCAGCTGCAGGGCCGTATAGACTTCGGTGAAGGCCAATGGCGTGGGTCTGGCCCCGAGGGCCCTCCAGGTCTCCAGGTGGGCCTGCATCTCCGGGACGCGGATCTTCATGCCCTTGACATCGGCAAGGCTCTTGACGGGTTTCTTGGTGGTCAGCTCCCGCGGCGTGCGCATGACATGGTAGAGGATGCGAATGTTGGTCTTCGCAATCAGCCGGGCCCTGATCTTCTCGCCCACGGGCCCTTCCATGACGGCCCGCACGTGCGCGTCATTCTTGAAGAGGAAGGGAAACTCGAGAATGGACATGGCCGGGTCGAAGTTCTGGAGGATACCGCCCAGGATCGCCCCGTTCACCGTGCCCACCTGGATCCCCTCGGCCACATCCCGCTCGCCGCCCAGGACGCCGCCGACTACCACATTCACCTTCAGGCTGCCGTTGCTGTACTTCTCGGCCAGCTCGCCGAACTTCACCAGCGTCTGGCTCTGGTGGTCCACCGGCGCGTAGGCGGAGGCGAAGACCAGCTTGACGGGATCGGCCGCCCATGCGCATGGGACGGCGAACATCGCAACGGCCAACGTAAACATCAATGACAGCAGGTAAAACCGTTTCATAGCATCCTCCTTTTTCCGTTGAAGGTTTTCATGGCGGCCCCAACTGTTCCCAAGGCCTCAACCGTTAATTGAGAGTCATCTTTACCGCATATTCGATGGCGTGCACCAGGCTCGATTCAGAAGCGGTGCCCTTGCCCGCCTTGCCGAATGCCGTTCCGTGATCCACCGAGCTCCGGATAATCGGCAACCCGAGGGTGATGTTCACGCCGCTGATCGAATCCCATTTCTGCTTCTCATCATTCCAGTTGAAACCGACAACCTTGAGGGGGATATGACCCTGGTCGTGATACATGGCAACGACGATGTCGTATAACCCGCCCTTCGCCTTCGAGAACAGGCTGTCCGGCGGAATGGGCCCGTCGGCGTTGATCTTCAGCGCCTTTGCCTCCTCGATCGCGGGGATGATCTCGTCGATTTCCTCTTTCCCGAACATGCCGCTTTCACCCGCATGCGGATTGAGGCCTGCCACCCCGATCCGGGGATCGCCAATCCCGATCTTTCTGCAGGCTTCCCAGGCCAATTTGATGACCTTCAGCACCCTGTCTTTCTTGACCCGCTCACAGGCCTCTTTCAGGGACACATGCGTCGACACGTGAACGACCCGAAGGTTTTCATGGGCAAGCATCATGGTGTAGTCCTGCGTATGGGTGAAATCGGCGTAGATTTCCGTGTGCCCCGAATAGTGATGCCCCGCCAGATTGATGGATTCCTTGTTGATCGGCCCGGTTACGGTCGCGTCGATCTCCTTTTTTTGGGCAAGCTCGATCACTTTCTTTATGGCTTCAAAGGCTGCATGGCCCGACATGGCCGAGACTTTCCCGTACTGCAGCTCCGCCATGTCCACGTTCTTCAGATCGTAGACATCCAGGGTTCCGAACTGAAACAGGGCATCCTTGACCGCCGAGATCGAATGGATCTTGAGATCCAGGGCGGTGATCCGCAATGCGTCCTGGATGGCATTCGCGTCGCCCACGATCAACGGCCTGCAGATCTCATAGGTTTCTTTCCGGGCCAGGGCTTTCACGGCAATCTCCGGGCCGATGCCTGACGGATCGCCCATGCTGATGCCGATAATCGGTTTGGTCGTCATTCCGGTTTCTCCTGATGTATCGTAGTGTGCGCCAACGGGAACGACCGCGGAGACGAAGTGCTCACGCGGCGGAGTCCGCCCCCGGGGAACTTCGAAACAGCTTCAGCCAGTCGACGGCCTTGCACAGCGCATCCTCGGCGCCGAATGCGCCTGCCTTGGTCACGACGCCCAGGCCCGGGCATTGCCCACCCTTCAGAACGCCCACGGGGATGCCCGGAGCGATCTCCCGGATGACCGAGATGCCGCCGGCCGACAGGTGGCGGCAGCAGCTCAGGGCGATGTCGCCCCCGGTCAGGACAAGGCCGCTCAGCGGCACATTCAGCGCGATCTGACGGCAGAGGCCGCCCAGGGCCTCGGCTACCGCTTCGGAGCTCTGCCGGGGGGAAAGGCCCGACGAGCGGCCCTCCTCGATCGTCCGGGTCACGATTTCATCGCTGTGTCCGGAGACGATCACGACGTCTTTTCCGGTCCTGACGGCGTTGACCGCAGCCTGGAAACACCGGCCGGTCTCCGCCTGCACCGTTCCAGGCTTTAAAAAGGCGCAGGGGTCGGCCTCGATATACGCCACATCGGCCCGCTGCGTGAGCATCGCGACCTGGCCCCGCGTCACGCTGCTCACGCTGCCTGCGATCACCATGACGGGCTTCCTGTCGGCCGTTGCGGCACCCAGGCCCAGCGCCAGGGGCAGGGATTCCGCCAGTCCCGCCGAACCCACCCAGAGCACGGGTTTCTCGAGCCGGACAGCGGCCAGCGCGATCATCTTCAGATGATCATCCTGCCACGCGTCGCAGATGAGAACCTCGTGGCCGGCAGCACACAACGACCTCATCGCATCCAGGATGCCGTCGGAGCCGGCCATCACGCTCTTGATCCCGACATGCCCCACCTTTCTTTTGGTCTGTTGCGCGATCAATGTCGGGATGTGCGATTCGCTGACGGGGCACACGGGGTCCCTGGCAATTTCCGTCGCCTCCAGGGGGGCGTTTCCCAGGAAATGGCAGCCGCCCACGGTGATCCGCCCGTTTTTGGGGAAGGCAGGGGCCACGATGGCAAGCTCGAACCCGCAGACATCCATCAGGGCGTCTATTTCCGTCCCGAGATTGCCGCGCAGGGTGGAATCGACCTTTTTGTACAGGGCCTGAAACGGACCCCTGTCTTTGAAGAGGCTGACCGTCTGTGCTACCTTTTGATACGCCTCTGCCGGGGACAATGCCCGGCTCTGCGTGTCGACGATCAGCACATCTTCGTCCAGGTCGGAGGGGGAACCGGAAAGGGATAACAAAACAAGGGTCTTCAACCCCTGCTTGGCGAACTGGACCCCTGTGTCGTTGGCGCCGGTCAGATCATCGGCAATGACGACGATTTTATGACTGGATCCGTAGCGGTTTGTCATACGAGGTGCATTCCACGTGAAAATGACGTGTAGCTCAATAATGAATTTAAAATACAATTATTTGCAACGAAAGGCAAGCTCGGCGAGGCTGCAATACAGGAAAATCCCCCTTCCATCGCCCCGATAAGGCCATTCCCTTAATTTTCCTCTCCCTACGGGAAACCATTTCCCTTGTTCTCCTCCCCTGGTGGGAGGAGGAAGTGGAGGAGGGGGACAATCCCGTTCCTCATATGGTAAGAGGGTCTGGGTGAGGGTGAAAAAAGGGGGGGACCGGGGTGGGTCGCGCCGCGGGCCGGTCAGGATTTGAAGGACTGCAGAAATTTCCGCTCCCCTTCGTCCGTGCCGATCAGGATCAGCTCGGCGCCCTTCCGGATCGTCATCTGCGGGTCGGGGTTGATCGTCATCGCGCCGTCGTCCCGGATGGCAACGACGGAGCAGTCCGTCAGCTCCCGGATCCCGGAGCTGACCAGGTTCTTGCCCACGAGGGATTCCGGGACCGTCAGGCGGAAGATATTGAGCCCCTCGGCCAGCATCGACGTCTCCTCGTTTCTCATGAAGTTGAAGATGGCGTTGGCCCCCAGGGAGGCATAGGACATGACAAAGTCGGCACCTGCGCGGTGAAGCGTAGAGACGTTTCGATCCAGGTTTGCACGGCTGAGGATCTGCATGTCCGGCCGCAGGCTCCGGAGGTACTTGGTCAGGTAGATGTTCGTGGCGTCGTCGTGGGTGGTGATCAGGGCGGCGGGGGCCTTTTCGATCCAGGCCTTCTGCAGTGTGCGGATGTCGGCGGCGTCCCCGACGACGTAATGCTCTTCGTCCTGCAGCCTCTTCGGGTTCTTCTCGATGACCAGGTAGGGGCTTCCCCGTTCCTTGAACCGCTGGGCGATGGTGTCCCCGACCCGTCCGCTGCCGACGATCAGCACCGGGTCCACGGAGAGATGGCAGATGTGGTAAAAGGCGTAGATGTCGTCATAGGCCGCCAGGTTTTTCTCGGAACCGGCCAGCACGAGCACGCTGGTGCGCTCGATGCGGCTTGTGGGGCGGGGAATCTCGAAGCGGCCCCGCTCCCAGATTCCCACGACGTTCACCCCGAAGTTCTCGCGCAGCTTGCTCTCGGCCAGCGTCTTGCCGACCAAGGGGGTTCCCATGGCGGAAAATTCCGCAACGATCAACTCGTCGAAGCGGCTGATGATGTTGGCCTTGCAGTCGCCGCCCACGGCCCACGCGGCCAGGGAGCGCCCGAGAACGTCGTAGAGCCGAAGCACCCTGGTGCTGCCCGCCATCTTCAGGATGTCATCGGAATAGGGCAACTCGGCGGTGGTGAGGATGGGGACCTGCTC
>Ga0105106_10001337_pt1 | contig 17713 bp, 13 predicted proteins | sample PPLLaktember2015_5_FD_79109 | JGI IMG/M metagenome (GOLD analysis project Ga0105106, IMG submission 79109) | Freshwater sediment microbial communities from Prairie Pothole Lake near Jamestown, North Dakota, USA - PPLs Lake P8 Core (1) Depth... | ecosystem: Environmental > Aquatic > Freshwater >...
GTGAATCACACGACCCTCGGGCCGGGCGCCGCGTCCTCGATGCGTCACTGGCATACGCAGGAAGACGAGCTCATCTACGTGCTCGCGGGCGAGCTCGTACTCGTGACGAACGCGGGAGAGCAATCGCTCCGGGCGGGACAGTGCGCGGGATTTCCTGCGGGCCACCGTGACGGCCATCAGCTCGTCAATCGTGGGACAAAGCCCGCCGTTTATCTCGAGATCAGCAATCGCGACGAGGCGGACGTCGCGCACTATCCGGATGTCGATCTCTGCTGGAACGCGCCCGGATCGCCGGGCGCGTACTCGCACAAGGACGGGCGGCCTTACTGATCGCGCGGCGGCTCGCCCGGCGCGTTGAGGGTGATGATGAAGATGTCCACGCTCGAGCCGACCGTTCGCGTGCAGAGAATCCGTCGACCGTCCGCCGAGAAGCTGGGCTTGGTCCAGGATCCGAGTCGCTCGGCGCCATCGCCGAAGGTGATCCGCGTCGGGTTCCTGCCATCGGCCTCGGCGACGTAGATATCGAAGGCCTCGAAACTTGCGTTGGCGCGATTCGAGGCAAAGGCGATCCGCTTTCCATCGGGCGACCAGGCCGGCCAGCCGTCATAGGCCTGATGGTTGGTCAGGTTTCGCTGTTCCCCGGTCGCCAGGTTCATCCAGAACACTTCCGAGTTCCGCCCGGAGGCCGACTTGCCGCCGGATGCAGCGATGCGCCGCCACAGTAACTGGGTCCCGTCGGGTGAGACGGCCGGGTAAGTGTCCCAATCCGGCAGGTCAGTCACCCGCCGGACATTCCCACCCTCCAGGTCCATCGTGTAGATCTCGTGGTTGTGGTCCCGGTCCATGGTCCCCCGGGAGAAGGTCGCGGGGTCGCTGCTGCGGTTGCTGTTGAAGTAGATCAGCCGCCCGTCGGGGCTGACCCGCGGGTGTCCGTCCGCCCCGGGATGGCGGGTCAGGTTGAGCTTCTCGGACCCGTCTACCTTCATCCGGAAGACATCGGGGTTGCCGTCCTGCTCGGAGGCGTAGATGACAAAGCGGCCATCCGGGGTGAAGACCGGCGTCCCGTCCGGCACGTCGTTTCGGGTCAGCTGAACGACCCCGGTCGCGTCGCCATTCATGATGAAGATGTCCGGGTCGGGGCCGTCGCGGGTGGACTCGAATACGATCTTCGAGCCGTCCGGCGACCAGGCCGGGTAGGTGTTCTCAAGGCCCGTGATCTGCTCGGTGCCGACCGCCTCGACGAAGCCCTCCGCGGCGGCGGGAAGGGGCAGGAACAGCAAGGGCAGCAGTGCGATTTTCATCGGCTCATCTTAGGTACCCGACACGGCCCGCGAGCGGCGCCTCGGCGCGGCCAGAGCGCGGCCGGTCGCATGCCTCAAGCTCGGCGGATAGGAGTCACTAGCTGAGAATAGACGGCGCTTTTCAGATGGGGATAAGCATCCGATTTTTCCGTAAGCGAATGGTTTGAGGCAAGACTTGAGGAAAGGAGCCGAAAACAGGGTCCAGCGGGGAATTCCCGGGCGGGATCTGCCTACGCGGCGGCCTCCATGAAGGCCCGCAGTACCGCATTGATACGCGTCTGATAGCCCGGTCCCTGGGCCTTGAACCAGTCGAGAACCTCGGGGTCCACGCGCAGCGAAATGGGCGCTTTTCGGGGCGATTTAGGCAGACCCTTGCGGGCGATCCCCTTGACGATTTCGGCGACCTCGGCGGCGGCAGCCGCAGCCGCTTCGGCGCGTGGCACAACTCCCGGAGCCAGGATCTCGACCTGCCCCGGCCGTGCGAACCGTGAGAAAAATCCCTTCTTCATGGGCCTGCCTCCTGCATCCAATTCAGCCTGGATGCAATACCAATTGTATATACAAACCCGCCCGAAAGCCAGCGAGCGTTAGACCTTCCAGCCACCCTGAAATCGGAGACCTCCATGAACCTGAATACGCTCCGGGCCACGGCTGTTGCGGCCCTCCTGCTACCCCTCGCCGCCCTGGCCGGTCAGCCCGTAGACGTCGAGATCTACGACCGAAAAAGCGGCCGGGTCCTGCCCGTCTACTGGCATGAGGGCGAACGCAATGTCGCCGGGGAGCCCGGCCACGAGTACGAGATTCGGATCCGTAACCGCGGCCATGGCCGGGTGCTCGCCATCACCTCCGTGGACGGCATCAACGTGATCAGCGGCCGCACGGCCTCGCCCGACCAGAGCGGCTACGTGGTCGATGCCTACGGTCGGCTCGAGATCGACGGCTGGCGCAAGAGCATGGATGAGGTTGCGGCCTTCTACTTCACCGCCCTGCCCGATTCCTACGCGGCGCGAACGGGCCGTCCCGACAATGTCGGGGTCATCGGGGTCGCGCTGTTCCGCGAGGCCGTCTATGCGGCCACGCTCGAGCGCGAATCGGCCGCTTCAGCCGATGCCGCCCCCGCCCCGGCGCAAAAATCGGCGGGCCAATACGCCGACAGCGCCCGCGAAGAGTCCCGCCTCGGCACCGGTCACGGCCAGCGCCTCGATTCCGGCGCCGTTTACACGCAGTTCGAGCGCGCAAGCGAGACACCCGAGGCCGTCATCCGCATCTACTACGACTCCCACCGCAACCTGGTGGCCCGCGGCGTGATTCCGCGGCCGAAGCATCGCTATGCGCGGCGCCTGCCGGATCCGTTCCCGCAGGGATTCGTGCCGGATCCCTGAATCGGCGCGGCATAATCTCTCAAAGGTGAACGTCCCCTTTAAAGGGGACGTTTACCTTTAAAGGGGAGCGTCCCCTTTTGGGGAGGCCGATGCCAACTGAGCTTCTGTTCCGCGACGATGCCTACCTGAAGACCGCGACGGCGCGCGTCGCCGCGGTGCGTGACGGGCAGGTCGAACTCGATCGCACGATCTTCTACCCGCTCGGCGGCGGACAGCCGGGCGACACGGGAATCCTCGTCCGCGAGAACGGCGAACGCATCGCCATCGTGGACACGCGCAAGGGCGAGACACCCGGGTCCGTGGCCCACCTGGTCGCAGCAGGCAGCACACTGCCGGAAACCGGCGAAAGTGTTTCACTCGAGATCGACTGGCCGCGCCGGTATGCGGTCATGCGTCTGCACACGGCCTTGCACGTCATGTCTTGCGTCGTGATCGCACCGGTCACCGGCGGCAACATCGCGCCCGACAAGGCGCGGCTCGATTTCGATATCGACATGACGCTACTCGACGCCGGAAAGATCGAGCACGGTACAAACGAGCTGATCGCGCGCGGCGTCGCGACAGATAGTGTCTGGATCACGGATGAAGAGCTCGACGCGCGCCCGGAGCTCGTCAAGACGATGAGCGTGCAACCCCCGCGCGGCGCGGGCCGCATCCGGCTGCTGCGCATACCCGACATCGACCTGCAGCCCTGCGGCGGCACGCATGTCGCGAACATCGCGGAGATCGGCGGCATCCGGGTCGTCCGCATACGGAACGAAGGCAAACGCAACAAACGTGTGGAAATCGTGCTCGCGGGCTAGACTGCGCGACTTTTTCGACCCGGGGGAATCATCATGCGGGGTTCGCGATGGCTGGCTGGATTGCTGGGTGGCGCGCTTTTCTCAGGCGTCGCATCGGCCGACTGGACAGGCAAGGGCACGCTCGGCGGCGTCCTCGCACGTGGCAACACCGATACGTCGACGATCAACGCCATCATCGACGTAGCCAACGATCTCGAGAACTGGACGCACAAGGCGGGCGGCTCGCTGCTGCGCACGGTCACCGACGATGTGACTTCTGCCGACCGCTGGGAGTTGCGTGGTGAGACCAATTACAAGCTCACGCCCCGCAGCTACCTGTTCGGCACGCTGCGCTATGAAGACGACCTGTTCACGGATTTCGCGTACCAGGCAACCGCTGCAGCCGGTTATGGCTACCGCTTCATCGCGACGGAATCCACGAAGTTCGAGGGCCAGATCGGCGCGGGCTTCAGGCAGACCGAGCTGCGCATAACCGGGGATACCTCGGAGGATGCCATCGTGCGTGGCGCGCTCACCTACGAGCACAAGCTTACTGGCACGACGATGATCTACGAACGGCTGCTCGTGGAAAGCGGCTCCGACAATACCTACGTGCAGAACCAGCTCGGCATGGAAGTGAAGATCAACGATACGTTTGCGCTCGGCCTCGACTATGCCGTCCGGCACAACACGGACGTGCTGCCGGGGACCGAAGAAACGGACCAGGTCTTCACCGTGAATCTCGTCTACGGGTTCTGAAGCGCACCAAAGGGGACGTTCCCCTTTAAAGGGGAACGTCCCCTTTGGTGCGCGGCGCCGCTACTTCCGGTCGAGCGCCCGCGCCGGCACGAGCATCACCGGCACACTTGCCGCAAGAACGATCACGGAAATGTTGATGAGTGTCGCGTAGTCGCCGGAATCAAGTAGCCAGGCCGCGGCAAACGGGCCTGAAGCCAGCCCGATCTTCGACAGGAAACCGCCAAGCGCCGCTGTACGCCCGGTCTGGTCGAATGCGGCACACATGCCGAGCAGGTAAGAGATCACGAACGACCAGGTGATCGCCGTCACGCAGTTGGCGGCAAGGTACACGGCCTGGGATCCGCTCCAGTGAAACGCGAGCGTCCCGGCAACCGTCAGGACCGCGCCGACCGCGAGTGGCCAGGTGCGCCCGTAACGCGTGCCGAAGATCACGACGAGTGCCGAGCCCGCGATGCCTACCCAGGTGGCACCGCCGAGCGCGGTGCTCGCGAAATTCGCGTCTAGCCCATGGTGGCGCGCGAGGCCCAGCATGTATGCGGCAAGACCCATGTTGCCGGCCTGGAACAGGAACACCGACAAGACCGCCGCTGCAAGCAGACCCCAGCGGATCCCGCCGCTCGCGACAGGCCGCTCGACACGCCCCCGGGGATAGTGGTCGAGGAAGGGCAGCATCAGGAGCGTAACTGCGCTGAAGGCGAAGAGCGCGCCGAACAGCACGCCGTGTCCGTAAACCGGAACGAGGCGCGGCAGCAACATGATGCCGAGTCCGCCCAGGCCGTACTGCACGACGAGCAGCATGCCGAAGACACGGTCAGGCGTGCGCGTGCGCGCGAACACACTGTAGGCGACGCCGACCAGCATGCCGCCGACGGAACCATGCAGGAAGCGCATCGCCATCAGTGCTTTCGGCGCTGTCACGAGGATCGAAAGCGCGTCGATCGTCATCAACGTGAGAAGCGCACAAATCGCAAATGCACGCCAGCGCACGCGGCCGACGATTGCGATGGCCGCGAACGCGCCGAGGGCAGCGCCGTAGATGTTCATAGAGCCGACACGGCCGGCGTCGCCTTCGGTGAAGCCGAGCCCGTCGACGAGGCCGGAGACCAGCGCGGCCATGATGTTGACGTAGAAGAAGCCCGCGGTTGCTAGGAAGGCGAGCAACACAGCTGCGACCAATCCGTCCGGCTCGGCCGTCGGCCAGCGCCGCGTACCCTTCTCGGCTTCAACCGTCATTCGGTTTTTCGTCGCGGCACACGGATCCGAGTCGATGCGCTTCGGCGACCGCCCGCGCCCAGCGGAACACGCCTCCGTCGCTCACGTAGTAGTACACGATGCCAGTGGGCATCATCACGACCGAGAGCCCTCCGAATCCGGACATGAACGGGATCCACGCCGGCTTGCGACAGCCGAGGTACTCCGCAATGTTCCAGGCCCACAGGCCGTTGTTGTAGCGGAAATCCGCGTTCGTCGCCTGCAATCCGGGATCCTCAGGGTCGCGCTGGAGCGCGGCGCGCGCCATCGCGGTATCGAGCAGCGGTTCGGCGCCGAGTTTTCCTTCGCCAATTGCGAGGAATCCACCGATTTTTGCGAGGTCATCGCGCCGGAGCACGAGTCCCCAGCCGGTGAACGGCTGCGCGGCATCGTCCTGCGTGCGACGCGTGATCGCAAGCTCGGGGCTCAGGCCGAGCCGCTGATACACGGGCTCGACCAGGAGATCGCGGTAGAAATCCGCCTCGGGACTGTTCTGCTTCCGCCACCACGCCGCGAGTGCGGCGCCCAGAATGTAGGTGTCACTCGTGTGATAGACCCAGCGCTTGCCGGGCGGGGCCTTTCGCGGGTAGCGCGCGCAGGAAATGCCAATCTTTTCGGCGTGCGTCGTCGAGAGGAAGAACGGGTGCATTGACGAGGCGTCCTCGTCCACCTGGTCATCAGGCGAATCGTAGCGGCCGGTCGCCATGTCGAGCAGGTGCTCGAAGCTCACGCCCTCCCATCCGCCGGCATCGCGGCACTCCGGGACGTAATCGGCGACGAGCGCGTTCCTGACGCCGGGATGCAGGAGCTCGAGTCGCATCAGCGCGAATCCCGCCATCACGCTCTTCGCGAGCGAGTACGAGGGCAGCGGCATCTCGTCGCAATACGGATAGTGGCCATTGCGCGTCTCGCAGCCGCCGCTGTAGTTGACGCCGCGGATCACAACGCCATAGACCGTCATGTCGGCCGCCGGCACATCCTGGGTCGAGCCGAAGTTTTCCGGATTGAGGCCCGGATAATCCTTCCTGAGCGCCTCGATCGGCTTGACTGGAAGTCGGGCGGCAGCTTCCCTTCGATACGCCGCTGTCACCGCAGCTCGGTCGATGGCCGCATCGGCTCCACGCGCCGCCGTCCCCACACCCCATGCATCGAACTGGAAGTAGTAACAGGTCTCGTGGGACACCTGGTATGCGACGCGCGAGACTTCCGACTCACCGCGATAGCGAAATGTCAGCACGCCTTGGTGCATGCAGTTCGCGTTCTTCTCGATCCAGGCGAAAGGCAGCGATGCGCGCGACCAGTCGCCGTCGCCGGGTTCCTGCCAGACCTTGCCCGGTCCGACGATCCAGTCCCACCAGTCGCCGTCGCCCGCTACGATGCCGCGCTCGACGGGCACGAGACGTCGATCGACCTGCACGAATCCGAAATCGAACTTCGACGGCCGCGCGTACTCGCGCCCGGGCGTCGCGATCTTCCAGCGGTCCAGCCGCAGTTCGGAATTCGCCGCCGCCGGTGCAACCTCGAAACGCAGGCGGCCCTTGAACTCATGCCGCGCCGGCGCCGCTCCGAGCGGCTGTGCATACGCCGACAGGTCGACCGGTTCCCGGTAGGGCGCGTCGCCCGTCAGTATCGCCACATCGAGCGGTCGGGGCGCTGCTGGCTGTGCGTTCACGAGCGGCGCCATCGCGCAGAGTGCGATGAGCGGCGCCGCAGCCTGTTTCACTCGACCGCAACTCCGCTGTGCGCGAGCAGGCGCGCAAGCGGCGCCAGCTCCTTCCGGTAGTTGCGCCACAAGTCCTTCGACTCGCGGTAGATTGGCCGTCGCACCTGGGCCGCGCTTGCGGTCGCGGTCGGTGCGGTGTTCTCGTGAAAGCGCAGGCACTCATCGCGCCACGGCAGGCCGCAATATTCAAGCAGCTTCCGCGTCGTGCCTTCCTGGTCGTCGATGAGCGACTCGTAGTCGAGGTCGAGAAAGCGGCCCGGCAGCAGGGCACGCCAGTAGTTCATCAAGCGCTGATACGCAATGACATAGCGGCCGATGTCGTTCAAATCGTAGGAAAACGGATATCCCATCCGGAACAGCGTCTTGTACATCGCGTAACCGGCCGCCATCGGGTGGCGGCGCAGGTGCACGATGCGGGCGCGCGGCAGGGCGCGCGCGATGAGGCCGAGGTACAGGTAGTTCAACGGCGTCTTGTCGATGACTAGTGCCCTCGAGTGTCCGTACCCCTGGATGGCGCTCCAGTAGGACTCGCCGAGCGCCGCCGGGTCGACCTGCGCCGCGCGGCGGATCAGGTCTTCCTTGCCGCCCGAAGGGCCGGCCGTGCGCATCAGGGCGAGCGCGAAGTCGTTCACTTCGCCGACGCTCGCGACCTGATCGTGCCGGATGAGGATCCGCTCGACGAGCGTCGTGCCACTGCGCGGCAGGCCGACGATGAAGAGCGGCCCGTCCACCTCAAACCCCGGCGCGGCGCCTTCATACCAGGCGCGGTCGAAACTGCGGATGATCGATGCGATCGCCTGCTCGTCTGCTTCGATACGATAGGAAAGCACTTTCCGGCGCGCGGTGGCGCCCTGAGCGAGCGCGGCGAAAGATTCCGCGTACTCGCCGAGATCCTCGAGTTCCTTCGCGAGAGCGTAATAAAGAGCAACCGGGGCCGATCCGGGCGACCGCGCCGCGATCGCGGCGCGGAGCGCCGTCACGTGATTGCGTTCCGGTGTCTGGCGGCGCAACGTCGCCCGGTTGTACCAGGCATCGCCGTCCTCGGGCGTGCGGGCGATCAGCTCATCGAGCAGGGCCTCGGCTTCCTCCATCTGCCCGATCGCAATCAGCGCGCTCGCCTTGGTGTATGCCGCCTGCGCATCATAGGGCTTGAGGGTCGCGACGCGGATTGCGCAGGTCGCGGCATGATCGTGCTGTCCGAGATGCGTGTGGAACTCCGCGAGCCGCCGCCAGGTGCCGCTATCTGCGCCGGCATCGTCTTCGATGGCGCTGAGCGAAGCACGGGCTCCCGCGACGTCGCCCGCGTGCAGCCTCGCCTCGATCTCGGTGAATCGCGCGAGCGTACTGGCAGGATCGAGCGCCAGCGCGCGACGCGCGGCATCCATCATTCCGGCGAAATCGCCGCCTTGCTGGTGAACCCTTGCGAGCAGCAGCCAGCCTTCCGCCCGGTCCGGATATCTCATCAGCATTGCATCGCAATGCGCCCGCGCATCGGCGGTCTGCCGGCGCTGGAGCAGCGCGTCGATGTGACGGATCTCCGCCGGGTAGTCGGACCCGGTTCGCGAGTCGGTCATTGGGGAAGAACCGGGCCGGCGGCCATCCGCCGGCCCGTCCTTGTCAAAACGCGTAATTGAAGGACAGCCCGAGCGTGCGCGGCAGCGAGATCAGGTCCTTCGCGCCGTTGCCGAAGTAGCCTTCCGCCGGGTCCGAGCCCATGTAGAGCTCGGTGAACACACCGGTTACGCCTTCCTCGTTGAAAATGTTCTTGCACCAGAGCGAAGCGCTCCATTTCTCGGCCACGAGCGTAAACGCTGTGCCCCAGATCTGGAAGCTGTCGAGGTCGACATCGAAGAACGGCGACATGCTCATCGCATTGCGCGTCTCCGACTGGTAGAAGCCGTCGACGTGCGCGATGAATTCCATGTCCCCGAAGGCCGGCATGCGCCAGTCGAGCGAGGCGTTCAGCATGTTTTCAGGCGCTCCCGGAAGCGCCGCGCCGTCTTCCTGGATCAGTGTGCCGATCGGCGAGACGAAGTCGTCGGTGATCTTCGCATCCACGTAAGCCCAGCCGAAACCGTAGGTCAGGTTGTCGCCGATGTTGCCCTGCAGCTGCAGCTCCACGCCCGAAGACTCGGCCTCGCCGCCGTTCGACACGACGAAGAAGCCCCAGTTCGGCGTCGCGGTGTTGAGCTGCGGGTCGTCCCAGTCGATCTGGAACGCGGAGAGGTCGTAGCGCACTGAGCCGAGTCGCCCCTTGATGCCGATCTCGTAGTTCGTGACCGTGTCGGCCGTGTAGATCTGCCACCTCGGATCCTCGGCGAAGAAGCCCTCGAGCGGCACCGCGTTCGAGCCGCCACGACGATAACCCTCGGAGTAGGTCAGGTAGACGAGATCGTCGTCCATGACGTCGATCGCGATGTTGCCCTTCAGCAGCGTGTCGTCATCTTCCGAATCGAGAGTCGCCTCGGTCGGATTCGACAGCGCCGTGTAGAGCGGGATGTCGATCAGCGTGTCGTTCCGTGAATCGTTGTCGAAGTAGCGGAAACCGCCGGTCAGGTGGATCCGGTCGGTCACGTGCCAGGTCAGCTCGCCGAACAGCGCGCGATCCAGGAATTTCTCGCGGCGACGATAGATGAAATCCTGGTCGCCACTGACCGCTGCTTCCGCGCCCGGCACCGCCGCGTCCCACCAGCGCTTGAACCCGCGCAGGAAGCTGTCCTGTGTCGAATACAGGTCCTGGTCCTGGTACCAGAAGCCGAGCACGTAGTCGACCGCGCCCTCGATCTCCGACACGAGCCGCAGTTCCTGGATGAACGCGCGGTCGCTCCAGGTGCGCACCGCGGAAGCCATCGGGCGCGGATAGTTGTAGTAGAAGCTCAGGAAACCTGCCTGGGCGTAGAAGCCCGTGTTCTCGCTGGTGCTGTCGCCGTAGTGGTCGTAGTACGAGGTCGAGGATGTCAGCGTCGCAAAGCCGAGGTCGATGTTCATCTCGAGCGAGCTCAGTTCGACGTCCCGCGTCGCGGGTTCGAGCTGGATCGAGCCGTTTTCGTAGTCGCCGTAGGGATTTCCGAAGCCGTCGGTGCCGGGCGTCGGCTGGCGGCGACCGCCGAAGTCGTCTGACTGACCCATGAACGACAACGTCGCATTGAACGAGTCCGACGGCTCGAAGCGTGCCGCCAGGCGTCCGTAGAGGCTCTCGACGGTGTCCGTGTCTTTTTTCGATTCGTACTCGGTGGCCGGATCGAGCACCCCGTTCGGCGCGACCGGGATGCCTTCGTCGTCGAGCACGTAGAGATTCACGTAGTCGGTGATGCCGGGGTAATCCGCATATGAGACATTGAGCCGGAGCGCAATCGTCTCGCCGACCGGCATGTTGAGCGTCAGGTCGCCCGCGGCACCGATTCCGTCCGACCCTTCGACGCTACTGAGCGTCGCGCCGACATAGGCGCCGAAATCGCCCAGCTCCGGCGGGTTCAGCACATAGCGCACCGTGCCGCCAAGTGAGCCGGATCCGTAGAGCGTGCCCTGCGGCCCGCGGAGCACCTCGACTCGCTGGATGTCCTTCAGCATGAAGTTCGCAAAGATCGGCGTGTCGTTCACATAGGTCGATACCGTCGAAACCGCCGAAACGGCGTAATCGCCGAGCGCGGCACTGTCCACGTTCAACCCGCGGATCCGGATGCCGCTGACGACCGATGCATTTCGCGGGCCCCGGTCCACGACGCCGACGCCCGGGATCGCGCGCAGGAGTTCCGGCGAATCGAACATCTGCCGCAGCGCGATGTCGTCGCCCGACATCGAACTGATGTTGTAGGGCACGTCGAGAATGTCCTGCTCGCGCCGCGTCGCCGTGACAATGACGGGCTCGAGTTCGGCCCGGACCTGCGTGTCCTGCGCGAATGCAGGCAGCGCGACACCGAGTCCGGCGCTTGCGCAGAGCACCTGCGCGACGGCGAGCGAAATGGCAGAACGTGGATTGCGATGATCGATTGGCATGGCGGTAGTCCTCATTCCTTGGTCATGCGCCCGGCGGGGCGCTCGAGTGTTCCCAATTTGGCCAGCGCACCTCCGCGGTGGGCGTCCGGCGCATAGGGCGGAAATTTCACGGGTGTGTCACGAAAACTCTTGAGCGGCTGGGTCAGTCCCTGCCAGCCGCGCTCGCGCACATTCGTCACAAGGTCGAGATCAAGCTCGAGCGCTATGATCTCGCGCCCCGCGCCGGCGATGTGCAGCGTCTCGCCGCCCGGCCCGAAGGCCGAGGAGCGGCCGAACGCGAGCCGCCCGGAGCAGTTGAGGTCGATGAAGTAGCACTGGTTGGTCGCGGCGGAAGCGCGCGCGATCGCAAGCTCCACGTCGCGGTCGATCGTGTTCGTCAGGCTCGGGTGGATGACCACCTCGGCGCCCATCCACGCGAGCGTGCGGGTCGTCTCCGGGAACCACATGTCGTAGCAGATCGAGACGCCGAAGCGCCCCACATCGGGGACGTCGAAGACGGTGTGTGCGTCGCCGCAGGCGACGCCTCGCTCGTAGGGGAGGAACGGATAGATCTTGCGATGACGCGCGACGACCTTGCCCGACGGGTCGATCACCGGCGCCGTATTGTAGATGCGATCGCCGGCGCGCTCGTACAAGGAGCCGGGCAGCAGCCAGATCGAATGCTGTCGCGCGATTTCCTGGTAGCGCTGCTCCGTTGGGCCGGGCAGCGTCTCGGCGCGGTCGATGGAAGCGCCGTAGCTCGCGAGTTCAGCGAGCACCACCATGTCCACCCAGGGAAAGCGTCGCCGGACCGAGGCGATTTCAGCCGCGATGACATCGAGATTGTCGCCGGACTCCAGTTCGAGCTGGAGCGCAGCAATGCCTAGTCGGCGCATCCAAATCCCCCAAGTCCGACGCCAGAATGACGCCGCAGTCCGGGGATCAATAGGTCCAGTTAGTGCCTTTCGATGGAGCCAGTTTGGCGACTGATCACGGCGGAATCGATCAGGCGGCCATCGGGGCTAACCCAATGAATTCGTTCGCCTTCCAGGACGATCCGGAAACGGACCACCTGCCCGTAGGACCATTCCTGCCACTGCCGGCACCAGAGATCGCCCTCCAGCCACCAGCGGCCCTCGTCGAGGTCCTCGTTCGCGAAGCCGGCCCGCCCGGACATCGTGCCGTCAGCCCGGAGATCAATCGTGATCGGATCGCCATAGACAGTCTTGGACAGGAACGTTGCACCTGACATGCACTGCTTGAGCTCCTCTTCCGTCAGGTAGGCAAAAGGCTCCATGAGTTTCCGCTCGCGCGCGAGCAGCGCGCGAAGCGCGCGGCTGAGCGCTTCGACGCCGGGGCGGATGCGCTCCTCAGGGATGCCGCTGACGCAGAGCCGGAACACATTCTGGGGCGCATCCCCGCCCGAATAGAACCGCGAAGCCGGCTGGATCAGCACGCCTCTCGCCTCGGCCGCCAGCATGAGCTCGCGCACGTTCATCTGCGCGGGTCCGGTGACCCAGTACGCCGTGCCGCCCTGCACCGGCGGAATGTCGATGAGTTGGACGAGGTAGTGATTCAACGCATCGCGAAGCGCGAGGAGTCGCTGCCGGAATGCGGCGCCGACGCCCGCCATGATCGTGTCGTAATGGCCGAGGGCGAGCAGGTGCGCAGCCGTCCGCTGCACCGACAGCGGCGGATGGCGCGTCGTGATGCGCCGAAGCGCACGGGCCGCGCGCACGAGCGAGGGCGAGGCGACCAGCACGCCGAGGCGCAGCGCCGGCGCGAGTGACTGGAGGATGGTGGCGACGTAAGCGACACGCGGCCCCTGCTCGCCCGCGCGGAGCGCCGGCGGCGCGGCCTCCAGGTCGTCGGCCTCGCACTCGAAATCTTCCTCGACGACGATGAAGTCGCGCGCAGCTGCCATTTCCATGAGCGCCATGCGGCGTTCGGCGGACAAGGCGACGCCGGTCGGCCGCTGGTGCCCCGGTGAAACATAGACGACGCCGCAATCCGCGAGACGCTCATCGATGATCATGCCATCGCGGTCCACCGGCTGAAACACGAGACGCGCACCGCGGCGCTTGAGAAGAGCAACCAGTTCCGGGCTTCCGGGTTCCTCGACGGCGACCGTCGTGCCGGGTTCGACGAGCAACTCGACTGTCAGGTGCAGCGCCTGCTGCGCGCCTGCCGTAATGAGCACCTCGTCGGGGCGCGCGTGGATGCCGCGCCGCGGCAGCACCTTGCTGCGGATTTCCTGAAGCAGCTTCACGTCGTCGGCGTTCGCCGTGTCCGCGGCCCAGTCGCCGATCTCGGGAATGCTGAGCGTCAGGCGACTCGCCTCGCGCCACTCAGCGACGGGAAACAGCGAACGGTCAAGCTGTGCGCCGACGAACGGAAACGGAAACTGCTGCCAGTCCGGCGGCACCGACATCAGCTCCTCGATGCGGCGAGAGCCGCCGAGCTGCCGCACCCAGACCGGCGGCTCGACCGGCGTCGGCTCGCCGGCCGCGCGCAATTCGCCGCGCCGAATCGCGGCGTAGCGCGCATTGCTCACGTAGATGCCACTCCGCGGCCTCGCCTCGAGGTGGCCGTCCGCGATCAGGCGCTGGTAAGCGGCGGCGACCGTATTGCGCGACACCTTGAGCTGGCGCGCGAGCGCGCGCGTCGAGGGCAGCTTCTGCGCGGGCGCGAGCGACCCGACCGCGACGCGCTCGACGATGCGCTGGCGGATCTGGTCCTGCAGGCTGAGGGAATCGTCGCGGTCGATCTTGAAAAAGGGGACGTTCCCCTTTTCCCAGGAGGACCGAAGGGAAAAGGGGAACGCCCCCTTTTTTGCGGTCGTCATGCAGCAAGCCTCGTTTTCATCGTACGCGAAAGCAGATAGACGCTGAGCGCCGCCTGCAGCCAGACGCTTGCGACCGACAGATACCAGACATGGTCGATTCTGAATCCCGGCCGCGTCGAGAGCCAGAGGGCCGGCAATGCGAAGGTCACGACCCGCGACCCCGTGCTGCCGAGCGCGGGCCAGGTGTGGCCGAGGCCCTGAAAGATGCCGGAGCAGGTGAAAATCAGGGCCGAGGCGGCGAAATTGAACGAGATCAGGCGCAGGAAATGCGAAGCGACCTCGACGACCTCAGGTTCGTCGGTGAAGCCGCGAATGAGCCACTCCGGCCGCCACTGGCATAGAAGCGTGATCGCAAGCATCAGGATGACGCTGATCGTCGCGGCTGAGCGGAATGTTTCGCGCACGCGCAGGAACTGCCCCGCCCCGAAGTTCTGTCCCGCGATCGGGCCGGTCGCGAAGGCGATTGCCATCGCAGGAAGGAAGATCGATTGCATAAGACGCGTGCCAAGCCCGAATCCCGCCTGGGAGGCAGCGCCGAAATCGCGGATCACCCAGTAGATCACCGCCATGAACAGGAACATGAAAGCGAACTCGCCGCCCGCCGGCAGCCCGATGTTGATCATGCGGGCCCACACGGCGAGACGTGGGCGCCATGTCGCCGGACGGATGTGGATGTACTTTTCAAGGCGCCGGAAATACAGCGCAAGAAGGACCGTACCTGCGGCGACCGAAATCGTGCTTGCGAGACCCGCACCTGCGACACCCATGGCGTGCCCCGTAAGCCAGCCCGCGATCAGCATCGGCGCGAGCAGCGCGTTGAGGAGCACGGTCGCGATTTGCACGAGCATGGTCGGCTGGACGACACCCGTGCCGCGTAGCCCCGACATCATCACGATGTTCACGTACTGCAGTGCGAGGCCGGGAAGGAACCAGTAGAGGTAGGTCGCACCGGCTTCGACGGTCCCGGAATCCGCTCCAATCACGCGCATGTAGCGACCGGAGAGCAGGTAGCCGCCGATAAGCGTCGCCACCGTGCAGTACCCGGCAAGAGACAACGACTGGTTGAAGACAACATCGGCGTCCGCCGGATCCTTGCGCCCGACGGCCTGCGAAACGAGCGCCATCGCTCCGACGCCGAGCGTCTGTGTCACCGCCATGACGACGAACATCGCGATGCCTGCGGCGCCCACGCCCGCAAGCGCGGCGTGGCCCAGCTGCGCGACGAAATACAGGTCGATCAGGAAATAGAGTGTCTGCGCGAGCATGCCGGCGCCGATCGGCAGGGACATCGCGAGCAGGTGGCCGGGTATCGGACCCAGTGTCAGGTCACGCATGCATGCCCTTCGAAAGGGAGTAGGATGCTACCCGACCGCCGGGGTCGGCGGCCAAACCAGAACCAAAGGGGAATACCGTGAAAATCCTGAAGTCTGCTGCGCTCGTTGCAGCGGGGCTGATCGTGCTTGTTGGCTGCCAGAAGGCCGCCGTCGATACGTCGGCGGATGAAGCTGCGATCCGCGCGGCAACCGTAGCCTGGAACACCGACTACAATGCCGGCGATGGGACCGCCCTGGCCGCGCATTACACGGAAGATGCGGTGCTTCTGCCGCCGGACGCCCCGGCCGCCTCCGGCCGTGCGGCCATCGGCGAATTCCTCGCAGCGAACAGCGCCGCGACAACAGCCGCGGGTCTTAAATTCAACATACCCGGCGACGGCCCGGTCCAGGTTTCAGGCGACCTCGCCTATGAATCCGGATCATTCAACGTCACCGATGCGGCAGGCGCAACGGTCGCTACCGGCAAGTACATCGGCGTATTCAACAAGATCGACGGCAAGTGGCTCCTGGTCCGCGATACCTGGAACTCGGATGCGCCGCCCGCACCGGCTCCGGCCGCGGAACCGGCCGCCGAGGCTCCGGCGACCTGACCTGAAGGGGACGTTCCCCTTTAAAGGTGAACGTCCCCTTTCGGGTTCTCAGAACTTCCAGAGCACGCCGAGCGACGGCATCATCGGCAGCGAGCCACGGGGCTCGACGTCGAGAAAGACCTCGTCCACCTCCTCGTCCTCGAGCTGGTACTCGACGCAGCAGTCGTTGTTGCGCTTGGTGACGTTCGTGACCTCAAGGAAGGCAGTCAGCTCACCCGCCGACTCGAGATCGAACCGGCGCGCGATACGCAGGTCGACTCGCGCATAGTTCGAGACATTCGAGGCATTCCGTTTCTCCGCCGAGACGAGCGGAAAAGGATCGAGCGTCAGGAGCTCGACCTCCGTCGTCGGCCAGCCGGCATGCCAGGTGGCGGCGAGTGACGCCTCCCAACGGTTGCCGCGCCAATTCACGCCGCCGCCCGCGAGCTCACGCTGATCCCAGCTCCTGAGGATCCACTCGCCGTCGACCCGGTCGCGCGCGCGTGAATGCGTGAATGAAAGCCAGGCCGATAGGTCACCAGTCTCGTACTGCAGCGAAATTTCCGCGCCTTCCGCAACTGCGGCACCAGGCGCAATGAGAATGCGGTCAGGTTTCAGCTCCGGCAGGACGACCACCGTATTAAGCAGGTTCTCGTGGCGCGCGAACGGCCGGTCGTAGTCCTTGCGATAGAGCTCCGCCCGCAATGTCAGCGACGGCGCCAGGTCGTGCTCGACGCTCACGATGCTGTGCGTCGCACGCTGGGCGCGCTGAAACTGCGTCTCCCCGTCCGGAACCTGCAGTTCGCTGATTCCCTGTGCCTGGTAATAGCGTCCCCACCCAAGGCGAAGGCGCGTCGTTTCGGTCGGCTGCCACATCAGTACGGTGCGCGGGCTCCAGACCGACGAGTCCTCCGCCGCGAGCGTCGCACGATCCCACCGCAGGCCGAGATCGGCGGCGAATTCCGCTGCGGGCTCGAGCCGCCAGTTGACGTAGGCGCCGGCCTGATGCCCGGACGGCCGCAAGTTGATCGAGCGCGTGCGTGAAGGTTCGAGCGACGCGCCCGGGGTCAGGAACAGCAGTTCAAACTCAACATCATCCGCGTAGTCATAGCGCCCGCTCTGCTGCTTCCACTCGGCGCCGGCCTGCAGCAGCGAATGCGCTCCGACCCGCCACCAGCCGTCGGCCTGCATCGTGTTGATCGTGAACTCGCGCTCGTCCGTGAGCTCACCGCTTGCGACACCCGGAAGATCCGCGGTACCCGTGCGCTCGCTGTCGATCACGGTATGCGACGCGAGCACGCGGCCGCCCAGCCCGTCGGGAGCACCGAGATCCATCCGCAGCCAGTAATACTGGTCGCGATACTCGGCAACCGCCTCCTCTTCCTGGTCACTGTCGAAGGCGAGGATGCGGTCGTCGAACACGAGCGAGTTGACCGAGATCGCGAACCAGTCATTCAGGCGCCGGCCCACATGCGCGTAGAGATCGTGGTATTCCGGTTCGCCGAGCGGAGAATCGAAGAGATCGAAATACAGGTCCATGTTCCCGCGCCGCGCGGCGAACGCCCAGTCGCCGGTCCCCTCGGCAAAGCTGCCGTCGAGCGCGGCGCCGGCCGTCAGCATCGAAGCGACCGCCTGGCCCTGAAATTCCGGTCCGGGCAGGCGCGGCGCGATGTCGACGACGCCGCTGCTGCGATCGCCGAAAGCCACCGGGAATCCACCAGTGTAGATCCGGATGTCGCTGACGATTCCGGGATCGATGCTGCTGAAGACGCCGAAGAAATCCTTCAGGTGA
>Ga0105106_10001338_pt1 | contig 17710 bp, 13 predicted proteins | sample PPLLaktember2015_5_FD_79109 | JGI IMG/M metagenome (GOLD analysis project Ga0105106, IMG submission 79109) | Freshwater sediment microbial communities from Prairie Pothole Lake near Jamestown, North Dakota, USA - PPLs Lake P8 Core (1) Depth... | ecosystem: Environmental > Aquatic > Freshwater >...
GCTTCAAGACCTTCCAGCACCTGAATACTCTCTGCAGAGTATTCAGCACTTTCCTGCAATTTCTTTTCATTCTCACTCATCTCTCAAAAGAATTATTTTCAACATTTACCATTAAGTCCCAACGTCATCCAAAAAAATCGTTTTCGATATATAAACAACTGATTTTATGATTTTTATTACTCGAACAAAGATACCTTTTTAATCTGTTTTTTTTAGTTAAAACAAGTTAAAAGTAATGCACAATTTGTTAAAGAAATTAACAATTAAGAATTGTCATGCGGTCCTGCAGTCGTGCGGTCCTGCAGTCAAAAAAATATCTGATTTTGAAAAGGGTTCCCTTGCACCCCGGACCTCATACCTGACACCTTTTAGAGGCTGTAGCTGAACCCGACCATAAAATTAAACATCTGAGAGGGATAATAAGCCCACTCATAATAGCGGTTCCAGGAAATATTATTGACTTTCAGCCAGAACGAGAGGATTTTTGTATAGCGGTATTCAGCACTCAATCCAATGTTGACATGAACAGGCTTTTCGATCCATGAAGGCTCCAGCGTCATCCATCCGGTGGGGCTTTTCAGTGTCCCGAGCTTTCTTTTGCCAAATGCGGTCAGTTCGGTGCCGGCAATTATCTTGTTCCTCAGATTGTAGTATAATCCAAGCCTGCCATCCCAGTTGGGCTTATTCCAGGCATACTCATTTGTTGAAAGGGTATACTTGTAATAATTTGCCGATGTATTGAACGACATCCTTTTTGAAAAGTTGCCGCTTAATTCTCCGTGTATATTAAGAACCTCTGCATCATCCGGTGTATTTACAAAGTAATTACCTCTTTGAATTGTTCCTGCAGTGTCGGGGTAAACAATATTTGAAAAAAGAAGCAGATCATTTATAAGGGAATATGAAACAGAGGCAAGATAATTACCTCCCAGGCCATTGTTTCCTCTCAAACCGGCCGAAATAATAAGTGAATGGTTTGTGTTCGGGACCCTGAAAACCGAACCATCCGGAACCATATAGGGATTTTGTGAAATAACATTCAAGGGTTCATTATTCTCAAGCTTACCTCCCAGACCCGCAAAAAACCTTATATATTCGGGAACAATGCTGAAACCAAACGCCAGATCAGGATGGAAATAAACCTTTGCGTTTTCTTCCAGATTCTTCTCAATGGACAGTCTGACACCAAGGTTGAAATTCCATTGGTCCGTGGCCTTTCTGACATACGGACTCAAGGAGAGTATGTATTTTGGCTCCAGATCCAGTGATTGGGAAAGTGTATAATGATCTATTTCAAGTCCGGATCCGACATAAAATCCCTGATAAAGACTTGACATTCTGGCGGTAAAACCTAAATGATTCATCGATCCGATATCCGCATTTTTGAAGAAATCGTATGAAAGGCCCAGATTGTATGAAAGATCAGTAGAATCGAGATTCAATGATGCCACTGAGAATTTCCCGCCCACATCATAGTAATTCAGCCTTATGTCTTTCTTGAGAAATTCGAATGGCACCTCAGTGTCATAACCATAGGCATATCTGGTTTTCTGGAGAATATCGGCGGAAAGATCAACATAGCTGTTACGGAAGAACCTCCTTCCGAACAATGAAGCATCATTATCCATAAATCCCGAGAATACTTTCTGTTTGTTTTCGAGCGGGACTTTGCCGTTGGATGAATAATGCTTTGCATAAAATCCCACCGCCCCCTTTTTCGACCTTTGATTGGTAACGCTAAGTTCTGCAAGCGGAGTAGTGTTATTCCCGATTCCTACCTTCAAATAGCTTTTATATAATTTCGGAAGCGGATCAGACAGGAGCGATGCGGATTTGATCGGGCTGATTGAATAGGTCGGATTATAGGCCTTTGACTTTACATCATAGCTGAATACAGGGTAAACCCTGGCAGTGTCGTTTATCTCAGGAAGATAGCTTTTTTTCCTTGCGTCGGCAAGTGAAGGCTTGTAAGGATTGTACAGCGTCACCTCCCTTTTTAGGTCCGATTCTCCGGTTTTGACCTGAGCCATGGCTGGCAGGCAGATCATTGTGATCAGGAATAGAATGATAATATTTCTTTTTATCATATCAGCTCTGTTTCTTTTTTATAAATAACTTATCTCAATTCACACCATCAATTGAGGCCAGTTTTGCTTTAACCTCCTCGAGGATTCCGTCGTTATCGATTGTATAATACTCCCTGAGACTTTGCAGGGTAGCTCTTGCCTGGAGGGTGTCTCCCTTTTTTATGCTTATGTCGGCGAGAAGCAGGAACATTTTTGCCATCCAGTACTGGTGCGGGGAATTCTGCTCAATAAACTGGTTTACAATTTTTTCTGATTCATCGGTACTGCCTTTCCTGAACAGGATCTCAGCAACCCTGTATTTTGATTCGGCCCCTTCAATGCTGACTACTTCAGTGGCGGTTCTCCTGAAATCTCCCAATGCTTCATCAAATTCATTGAGGCTGTAATGTGCTTTTGCGCTGATGAATATTGCCTCACGCATAAGCTCCTCTGGCATATTTGAAGAATTTTTGATGCGGTCAGCAACCCTGATGCTCTTCTGTGCATCTCCTTCCTGATAGGCTGCCCGAAGTTGGCCCCTAAGGGCAATCATTTTGTTTTCAGTAGCCGTTGTTATCTTCTCAAGCCTTTCAAAATAATCGAACGCGGCTGTATAATCCTCATTGTCATACAGTATTGAAGATGCTGCAATGAGCGACTGCTCCATGAACTGATTGTTTGGGGTTTTTATTACTTCCCTGTAATAACCCAGTGCTTCATCCTTTTTACCTGAGGAGTTCAGGCATTCGGCAAGATAGAACTGTGCATTCATCCTGAAGCTGCCATAAGGAAAATCTCGGAGGTAATTCGTGAATACTTCACCCGCCCTTTCGCAATTCCCCGAGATATATAGATTCTCGCCCGATACATAAAGGAGGGAATCTTTTTCAGACATATTCACATCGCCGTATCCCAGATTCTTTACGTAGGAAAAATAACTTTCCACATCATTCATCTCAACATATGTATTCTTCAATCCTGTAAGAGCATAACGCGCCTCAGGTGTTGACGGGTAGTTCTCAATCACTTTCCTGAACTGGGCAACGGATTTCTCATTCTCACCCTGATTGTAATAGAGCAACCCAAGCTGGACGATGGCCCTAGGAACAAAGGGGCTTGCCTGGTAATTCGCGATTACGTTGATGAAATCCGCCTCGCCCCTCCTGTAATCTTCCATCACCAGGTAGGCTCTTCCCCTCTCATAAACAGCGTTCGGAACATAGGATGATGACGGATATTTTGTGGTAAGCAATGTCAGGATTTCAGCTTTGCCGGTCTGGTTGTTTGTAAGTCCAAGGCAGAATCCCTTTTGAAATAGCGCGTAATCAGCATCCGCTTTCCCGTTTGCAATGACCTTGTCGTAATAACTTACCGCCTGCTGGTAATTAGTGGTAATGAAATAGCAGTCAGCCATTCTGAGCTTCGTGTCAATCTGAACTTCGGGTTTTGCTCCGGCTGAAGCTGATTCAAATGTCCGGAATTGGGTCAGAGCGTTGTTATAATCCTTAAGGTTGAAATATGCATAGCCCAGATTATACCTCAGCAGCCTGGCTTCAGGAAGTGACATTGCCCCTGGTATGGTTATGAAAAGTTCATAATCATTTTTGGCAAGCTCATAATCTCCGATCCTGTATTCCGCTTCTGCTCTCCAGTAAATTGCCCTGGAACGCAGCTCCCTGCTGTATTTTTCATATTTGAGCGATTTGTCGAACAGACCAATTGACTGTTCAATCTCCATATTCTTGAACAATTCCAGTCCTCTGTAGAAAGATACCCGCTGGTAAGCTGCCTCCAACCTGCTGTCCTTGTTTCTGATCTTGTCGAGGGCGGAAATGGCAGCCTGGTAATTTCTTATCTCAGTGAAGGTTGCAACAAGGTAATTGTATGCTTCCTCTATCTTGTCAGAACCGGGGTAGAGGTCGATATACTCCTGGAATGCTGCTATTGCTTCGCCAAAAGGTGAAGAGGAGGTCTCATATGTCAGTTTGGCATAGTTGAAGAGCGCCTCTTCCTTCAGCTTCTTGTCAAAATCCATTTTTGATGCCTGCCCGAAAGCAAACTGAGCCCTTTTCTTGTCATTGACCTGCAGGTAACAATCTCCAAGAACGAACCAGATATTCTGGCTCAGAATATCCGTTCTGGCTCCCGCTCCAAGAAGAGTCTTTATCGCCTGATCTATTTTGCCTGTCTTGTAATAACTGAACCCCAACTGATACTTATCCTCCCTTTCAATGGTTTTTGCACCCGCTGCATATTGCTCAAGATAAGTCAATGCCTCCTGATAATTTCCCTTATTATAGTATGCGTCTCCGATAAATCTGTACATCTCATTGGCCCTCTCCTTTGGAGCTGATTTAAGAAGATCGGGAGATATTTCGAGAATGCCGTCATAATCCTTGTTCAAATATAGTATCTGGGCTATATAAAACGGAACGATGGCACCAAATGTCTCATCCTGCCTCAGCTTCATAAAGCCCTCCAGCGCAGTCTGATACATCTTCTGCTCGTAAGCAATATGTGAGAAATAGTAAATTGCAGGGGCGGTGTATTCAGTGTCGATATCCTTTATTTCAGAAAACATCGTCAGGGCTTTTGCAATATCCCCCTTTATATACAAGGAATATCCGTACCTGAAGAAGTACTCCGGCAGTTTATCCTCTTCCAGTTCGTACCTGTTGACTGTTTCATAATAGGAACATGCTTTCCTGTAACTTTTATTCTGGTAGAAATAATCAGCCAGGGAGATCCTGGCCTCGTTGATTCTGGGGCTCTCAGGATGAGTCACCATATAAATCATCATCCTGTATTCCGAATCGGGATTAAAGAGCCTGAGTGCCGATAGAGCGGCATAGTATTCAGCTTCAGCGAGATGTATTTTGTTATTATCGCTGTTATCCCTAATGTAGGAATCAAATAATCTGATGGCAGCCGCATATTTTTCCTTATTATACAGATCCATTGCCCTGTTGTAATCGGAAGTCAGTTCCATCCCCGAAAAGGAAGCCTGCGGTATGGCCTGTATAAGAATGATAAAAAGGAAGTTGAAGAGCAATATTGCTTTTTTACTGTTCATAACTTATATTTTTAGGCTCATTATTAACATTATCCATTTTGAACCAATCTTAGCTCTGGTTCAATAACAGTCTAATAATAAGCCATATAAAACAAAAACCGATTCTTTTCAGCACTGGTAAAAATACAATTATTAAACGGTGGCTCCGGGCCTTTATTACTGATTTTATTAACATCTAAATGTTATTTATCAATTCTTTCCTTATTTTGCATCGTTTACGCTTATTAAATGCAGGATTTCGGGTCGTCAGACAAAATCATTGAGCTTACCGGCTGTAACATCTGGCAGCAGGACCACCTTGTGCTTACAGGTGTCAACCTGACAGTTAACAAGGGTGAATTTGTTTATCTTGTGGGCAGGGTCGGAAGCGGGAAAACAAGCCTTATCAAAACAATGAATGTTCAGCTTCCGCTGAAGGAGGGAACCGGTATTGTGGCAGGCTATAACCTCTCCGAAATAAAAACCCGGGAGATTCCCTTCCTCAGAAGGAAAATCGGCATCGTTTTCCAGGATTTTCAGCTGCTTATCGACCGCTCGGTAAATGACAATCTTGAATTCGTCCTCAGGGCGACAGGCTGGAAGGACAGGAATGAAATTGAAAAGCGGATAGGTGAAGTGCTCGAAAAAGTGGGTCTCGGCCTTAAGGGATACAAGATGCCGCATCAGCTTTCGGGCGGTGAACAGCAGCGCGTGGTGATAGGCCGTGCCCTGCTAAACGATCCTGAAATAATACTGGCCGATGAACCTACGGGCAACCTCGATCCTGAAACATCTGAAGGGATTATCCGACTTCTGAAGGATATCAGCAACACAGGAAGGGCAGTAATTATAGCCACCCACAATTACACCATAGTAAAAAAATTCAGCGCCAGGACCATCAAATGTGAAAACGGAAAGATGGAGGAGGTCAGGAATGATGAAGAGATAGAGCTGGAACAGCTTTAGAAAATCGAGTTATCGTTTCAAGTAATCATCGTACAAAACCTGGAGAAATGCCTTTCCCAGAATTTCATTAGTCTCAGGTTCGGAACCTGCCCTTAAAACGGGGGCTCTGAGCTTATGATCGTAAATCAGAGTTGAGCTGTCCGTGATAAATGCAAAACCTTCATTGAAAACATAAAAGGCAAATGAATTTGATTTGGATGACAACAGATCCTTTGCAAATGGAAACTCACCTTTAATCTGAAGCTGATTCAAAAGTGTGACCGGAATATCGACCTGGGATCCAAGCTTATCAATTCTATCTTCTCCTTTTTTAAGGGCACCGCCAAGCCAGAGCATTGGTATCCTGAATATCTCCTGGGAATACACAAAGTCATCGGGCGAATTACGCCGGCAGTGATCGGCAACGAGCACAACCAGTGTATTTTCCCACCATCCGGTGGTTTTTGCCCAGTCAATAAAGGTTCCTATTGTTTTATCGGTATAGTATACAGAATTCCTGAATTTTGTCAGATCGTCCTTCCCTTCGAAAACGGGTTCCATTGGTACCTCAAAAGGTTCATGACTTGAAAGGGTAAGGACAACCCTGAAAAACGGTTCCCTCATCACAGCCATTGAATCCTGCAATGCTTCAAAAAGCACATGGTCGTGAACACCCCATTTTGAGTTGTAATTTGAGGGATCGAAGTTTTCCATGGTTATTATCTGACGAAAGCCGGAACTTATCAGAAAGGAGTTGAAATTTGCAAAGTTTATGTCGCCTCCATACCAGAATGAACTGCTGTAACCTGCTCCGTTTAGTATCTTTACAATGCTTGCCATTGATTGTGTCTTCTTTGGCTCCTTGATGACAGAGACCGCGGGCTGGGCCGGATAACCGTTCAGAATGGCAGGCAGGGCTTTGTCGGTGCGGTTGCCTGATGCATAGAAGTTTGTAAAAAGAAGTCCTTCCCCGCACAATTTGTTCAGATATGGTGTTGTCGAAGGATCACCGCCAAGAGGTCCGATAAGAAGGTCCCCGAAACTTTCGAGTATAATAATAAGCACATTGGGTCTGTTCGTATTCAGAACCATAAATGAAGTGTCAGTTTTCACTGTCAGCGAATCCCTGATTGCCACCGCCCTGTCGAGATCCCCAAACGAATAAGGGTTAACGGTTGGTTTCCGGTTAAAATATGAACTGCCTACATTCCAGACAACATTTATTGAAGCATGATTTGCGAACATATCTTCGCTGAAGTAAACTGTGCCTGCATTAATCGGGGCCAGACCTACCCCGCCCCGTACCGGAATTATCAGCGACCCGAAAAGTATCAGAAAAAAGGCGGTGACCGGCAATTTATGCCTTAAGTTTTCAGCGCCGGAGAATCTTTTATCGACCATTTTGTTATAGATCAGACCAAAAATCACTGTTAATAAAATAACAGTAAGGCAGAATAAAGCAATCTGCCATGTTGTGACAGAGGCTGCAGCTTCCTCAGGCGTTGCCAGGTAAAGGAGGGGTGTGTGATCCATCCGGAAGCCCCAGTATGAGTATAATGTAGCATCTCCTGCAATAATCGCAGAAGAGATCAGAAGAACAATCCATGTATATGCACTTACAAAACGCCTGAACCACTCTCCTTTCAGCCAGATCGCCGGGATCATAACCAGCATGGGGATAGCAAGAATATAAGCAGTTGCAGAAATATCGAGCCTGATTCCGTGTGTGAAGGTTCCGGCAAGGGTATTAAATCCCAGTCCGGCAGCCTCCCCGGTGTGGACTGTCAGGAAGTATAGCCTGGCAAAAAAGAAAAAGACCAGCCAGAAGATCGAATATGCAAGCAACGCAATAAGTCTCTTTTTCATATCATTTCACTTTACCTGCTTTAAGTCCGGGTTCCTTTGAGTTTACAAAGAACATGACGAGCGAACCTGTTATAATTATCATCCCGGTTATTGTCAGCCATTCAGGATTCTCACCCGGAACCAGCATCCAGCTTAAGATCGCTCCAACGACGGGAATAATGAACTTCCAGAGGTTCAGTTCCGACACTTTTACGCCAGGACGCTGAAGAAGCTTGAACCACAGCGAAAATGCATATGCCGACATAAAACTCAGCCAGATGAGGTCAATCCAGTAAACCGGCGGCCTTTGAACATGCACGGGTCCCTCGATGGTTAGTGATACCAGATAAAGGATTATTCCTCCAACACCGAGTGAAAATGAACTAAGCACAAGCGGATTCATCCCCCTGCTCTTCAGTGAGACTATCACATTGCTGGTGGCGGTGGCTATGTTGGCACCTAAAATCAGGATCACACCGAGAAATTCTATTGCCGTTCCAAGTTTGAATGCCTGCCGGCCGGCACTTATCAATATTACACCCGAAATTCCGAAAATAATTGTGATTATCTTTCTCTTTGTGAGTTTATCCTCCTCGTGCATCATGGCAGCCACAACAGCAGTAACCAGTGGCTGAGATCCCACAATTACGGCTCCGAGGGCTCCCGGCACAAGGTCCATCCCGAAATAAAAAAGGGAATAGTTGATAAGCGTCTGGAGGACCATAACCGATAACACAACTTTCCGATTGTCCCTGATGATTTTAAAATAGGTTGCCGGCCTGACAGTAAACGGGAGGATCATTAATCCCGATATTATGAACCTTATTCCGGCAAAATGCAGCGGAGTATCATATTGAAGCCCGAGCTTGATTCCGGCATAGGCTGTTGACCAGAGCAGGCAGGCAATGATAGCCCAGAAAATTGTATTACCCTTGCTGTACACTTGAGATTATAAGGCAGCAAATATCAGAAAAAAAATCATTTTTCAACAATATTCCAGGCCGGCGGCTCGACACCCAGAAGGTTTTTCACGAAAAAATCCCGCCGTTTCCGTTCCCCGTATACTCCTCCGCTTGTATGCCTGGCACCAGGAAGAAAAACATATTCAAATTCCTTGTTGGCTTTTATCAGTGCATTGACAACCTGCATAGTGGAAGTGGGATCAACATTATTGTCCATCTCCCCGTTGATCAGAAGAAGTCTGCCTTTTAGCCTCCATGCATTATCGACATTGGATGACTGTGCATACTCTTCTCCGACCGGCCATCCCATCCATTGTTCGTTCCACCACATCTTGTCCATCCTGTTGTCGTGGCAGCCGCATGAGGCAACGGCAACTTTATAGAATTCAGGATAGAAAAGAAGAGCGCCGGCAGCATTCTGGCCGCCGGCTGAAGTCCCGTAGATCCCTACCCTTTCGAGATCCATATAAGGATATTTTTCCGCGGCAGCTTTCATCCACAATATGCGGTCGGGAAAACCGGCGTCCTTTATATTCTTCCAGCATACGTCATGAAATGCCTTTGACCTGTTTGAGGTTCCCATACCATCAATCTTCACAACAATGAACCCAAGCTCTGCAAGCTGATGCATTGCCGTGGCTGCCGGCCTGAAACTCTTTGGAACAAAGCTGTTGTGAGGGCCTGCATAAATATCCTCTATTACCGGATATTTCCTTGAGGGATCAAAATCAGTCGGCCTTATTATTATCCCCCAGATATCCGTTACACCGTCCCTTCCTTTTGCAGTGAATACTTCCGGGAGCCTGATGCCGGTCTCAAGCAGTTTTGATATATCGGCTTCTTCAATGACCATCAGGCGCGATCCGTCTTCCGTTTTCCGGAGAACCGATACCGGTGGTGTATTGACGGTCGACCAGGTATCGACAAGGTATTTGTGATCGGGCGAGAAATCAGCTTCGTGATTGCCCTCACCCTCCGTGAGAAGCATCATGCCGGTTCCATCGAAATTTATCCGGTAATAATATGTGAAATAGGGATCTCCGGGCTCCTTTCCACTGGCACTAAATACGATCTGCCTTTTCTTTTCATCAACAAAGGCCACATCCCTTACAACCCACTCCCCCGATGTGATCTGATGCTTTACCTCTCCGGTGTTTGAATCATATAAATAAAGATGGTTCCATCCATCCCTTTCCGATGCCCATATAATCTCATTCGTCTCCTCTGCATCATACCTGTACTTTTTACCACTGTAATCAATAAAAGTAGGGGATGCTTCATTAATAACCTCTTTCAGCTCCCCTGAAGCAGCATCCGCTTTCATCACTTTGTAAACCTGATGGCCGCGCCTGTTGTATTCAAAAGTCAGATAACTGCTTGTCTTGCTCCATTTGACATCATTGATGGAGTACTGATTCGGAATGTTTGTATCATCAACCCTTATATGCTTCTTTGATTCAATGTCAAACAATTGTGGATATTTCTGAGGTACAGCATCTCCGGGTTTCTGGTATTCATATGAAAAGTGCCTGGGCTGAAGCTGCTCCTCCGGTGACGATTCGATATAATGAATCATATGCTTCTCAGCCGGTTTCAGCCGGTATCCTGCAAGCTTTTTCGAATCAGGCGACCACCTAAGGTTTGTTGAATAGTATTCTCCAAGAGCGCCATCAAAACTCAGCTGGTACTCCTTTTTATCCTCGTTTGAGCGGATATGGACATTGTAATTCTTAATGTACGCCGTCCATCTCTTGTCGGGTGATTCAACAGGACTGCCGGTGGTCTCATCCCTGAAACCCCAGTCCCATCCGCCCGGCCTTCCCCGTTCCGTCACCTTCTCCTTTTTAAGCAGGGAGTAATCCTTAAGATTGCAGATCCAGTTGTAACCGTCGTATGTAAAAGCGAAACTCCCCAGTTTATCGGAAAAGACAATACTTCTAATGGGTAGTTTGCCCGGATCAGTTTTCTGACCTGTTGCAGCTTCAAATGCCTTTGCAAATTTTTCCTGGTTGAAAGCCTTCCTTTTTGAAAGTTTCTCTGTGTCAACAATAAGATATTCCGTTCCTTCCACTGTCAGATTTTCGTAGAGGAAAAAGCTTGTCTTACCAACCCAGACCGGCTGAACATTACCATAAAAAACCTTACCGGCGGTTCTTTTTGCCAGATCATCAGCCTTTTCATATATATCCGGAGACATCTGTGAATTGGCGGAATATGCTGCAAGAAAAAACATCGCCCAGATAATGACCACTTTTTTATTTCTTTTCGTTCCCATCAGACTTATATTTTAAGATGCCGATAAATTTAATGGAATTTGAATTCGTTAAAATCGTATGATGAAATAAAATTAATAGATTTGCCTGATTCCAGATCAAATTATATGACTGTCGCTGAATACCTTGCAGATCAACTATATAAAGCCGGGGTCAGGTATGTATTCGGAGTTCCCGGCGGTCCTTCAATTCCATATATGGAATGCTTCAGGACGGCAGGTATCGAATTCATACTTACATCGAATGAGGCAGCGGCAGGAGTAATGGCCTCGGCAGTTGCACGACTTACAGGTGTTCCGGGTGTCTGCCATTCAACATTTGGCCCCGGTGCAGTCAACCTGGCATCAGGTGCCGGCGGAGCCTTTCTCGACCGGGTGCCTTTAATAATACTTACAAGCGAGCTTGATGACAAGATGAGAGGCCGGACCTCCCAGATGAACATTGATCACCAGAAGCTTTACGAACCGATTACAAAGGCAACTTTCCGTATCACACCAGATAATATCGCTTCCGTGATTGGCCGTGCTTTGAACATCTGCAGGGAAGAATTCCCCGGACCGGTACATATCGGGCTCCCTTCGGATATTGCAAATGCTGAGGCCGGCACTTCAGGTGAAATTATTCCTGACAGCCCGTCCATCATCAGTTCCGGAAATGCTGATAAGATCATTTCAGTTCTCGGGAAATCCGTAAGGCCACTGATTGCGGCAGGACTAACCTCAGCAAGGCTTGACATTGGCAGCAGGGTTGCAGAATTTCTTGACAAAAACATGATACCGGTTGTCCTGACACCAATGGCAAAGGGACTTCTTCCTGAAGATCATCCATGCTATGCGGGTGTTCTCTTCCACGCACTGAGCGATAACCTGGAAGAAATTTTCAGGGAGACTGATCTTGTGATCGGCCTTGGTTACGATGCTGTTGAATATAATTATGAGTCATGGATGCCGGATGTACCCCTGGTGGAGTTCAATACTGCAGAAACTGATTCACCGGATTTAAAAAGTGTCTCGAAGTATAAAGGTCCTCCCGGTGATTGGTTCGCCATCCTTGACCAAATGGGAAAAAGCCCGGTTGCTTTCAACAGATCGCTAGTTAAGTCAGTGCGTGACGAAACGATTGCAGTATTTAATGGTTTTACGGGCCGCTTCGGCCCGGTAACTGCCTTCAAGGTCCTTCAGGAAGAACTTCCCCGGGATGTTATCCTGACTGTCGATGTTGGTTCCCACCTCCATCTTGCCGGACAATACTGGATGACACACGGGAAACAGAATATATTGATGACAAACGGATGGTCGGGGATGGGGTTCGGATTGCCGGCCGCACTTGCAGCCAAACTGATCTCTCCGGGGTCAACTGTGGTTTGTGTGACCGGCGACGGCGGGTTTTTGATGACGTCAGGGGAGATCCTTACAGCCCGAAGGTATAATCTCAGGGTGATAACAGTAGTACTTTCGGATGGGGAACTTAATCTGATTAAGTTAAAGCAATCGTGGCATAACCTTGCACCATATGGAACCAATCTTTACTCCGGCGATCTGTTTGGAGCAGGTGTTTTCCTTGGTACCAGGGTGCTTACAGCTGATTCAGAAGAAAGCATGAGAAACGCAATCAATGAAGCTGTCCTGATGAATGAGCCTGTGATAATCAATGCAAGGATTGATCCTGAAGATTACAGGCGGCTTGTTGTAAGAAGGCGGGGTTAAGCTTTCTTTGCCTTTTTGGGGGCTGCCTCTTTTACTTCCTTTTTTTCTTTAGCCGGTTTCTCGGCTTTGGTTTCCTTCTTTTCTTTTACTTCTTTTGCCTTTACGGCCGGTTTGGCTTCCCTGGGCTCTTTAACCGTTTTGACCTCGGCAACCTCCTTTGCTGGTTTTGCAGGTTTTACTTCCCTGGTTTCCTTAGGGGTCTTAACCTCTTTTACTTCTGCAGTTTCAACTGCTGCTGCTTTAACTTCAGGTGCTTCTTTCTTCTCCCTGAGCGGTTTCTTCTCCTTTATCTCTTTTGCTTTTGGAGGAATAACATTCTTAATCTCGGGTTTGTTTATTTTCTTTCTGCGGCGCCTTACACCATAAGTACCAAGAATAATTTTGCCTCTTCTGGTTTTTTTATCACCTTTTCCCATGATATTTGATTTTGTTTTATGACATTTTTTTGAATCGGGCAAAGTTAATAATAATTTTAAGCTTTCATACCTCACAGGATTGCAGAATTAGAAAATCCGGGAGAATGAGGGTAAGGAAAATATGAATACAAATTACAGGATGAGAAGAAAAGAAAGGGAAATTACCGCAACAGCTGATATTGAAGCAGTCATTTCGCGCTGTGACGTTTGCAGAATAGCGTTTTCAGATGATAATGCACCGTATATCGTTACCATGAATTTTGGCTATTCAGGAGGTACAGAAAAAATACTATATTTTCATTCAGCCGGGAAGGGAAGGAAAATCGGCATGATCGGCAGGAATAATTACGTATGTTTTGAAATGGATACCGATCATAGTCTTGTAACCGGCGCTGAAGCCTGCGATTTCACAATGAAATACAGCAGCGTCGTCGGATGGGGAAGGATTTATATAATTACTGATGAGAAAGAGAAAGAAGCTGGAATGAATTCGATAATGCATCATTATACAAACCAACAGGTGTTTATCTACTTTAAGGATGTTTTTGAAAGGACAACTGTGCTAAAGCTTGTAATTGAAACAATGACGGGTAAGAGTACCCTATAAATCAAATCAGTCTGTCATCCCTGCCGGTAATTCCTGAAGATACGCCGTGTAAGCCAGAGCATTATTCCCTCGGGTACAAATGAACCTACACTGAAAAACAGTCTTGACAATTTTCCCGGCAGAATTACTTTTTTCCCTTTAAACATCCCTGTCAATACCTCATCAGCAACCTCTTCGGCGCTTAGTGCCGAACTCTGCGAAAACCAGCCGTTCCTTTCTATCCTGCCGATGGTGTTGGCATTTGTCATTACAGCTGACGGCGTTGCAACACATGTTTTAACTGTTGAGCCTTTCAGTTCTGATTCCAGAGCCCTTGTAAAATAGAATACATATGATTTCGTGGCAAGATAGATGCTTTTATAAGCTGTCGGAAGGTATCCTCCAAAGCTGCCGAGATTTAATATATATGACTTTTCATGCATTTTTAGCTCCGGCAGGAATAGTACAGTAAGCATGGTCGTTGCCCTTACATTCAGGAATATCATGTGATCAATCTGCTTTTTGGAATACCCTTCCACAGGACCTTCATAACCTATACCTGCGTTATTGACAAGCATATTAACCCTGAGTCTTTTTCCCTCCGCAAATCCGAATAGTTTCCCCGGGCCGTCTTCCTCAGTCAGATCACCCTCGGCACAGAAAGCCCGTATTTTATATTTTGATTCAAGTTCACGGCAAAGATCAGGCAAACCCTGGCCGAATAACGAATTCAGGACCAGGTCATACCCTCGTGAAGCCAGGCTGCCGGCAATTGCCCTGCCGATCCCGAGGCTGGCGCCGGTCACTACTGCACAATTCTTATTTTCCGTTTCCATGCTGATTTGATTTTAGCCACTCAATAGTCCGGGAGATACCTTCAGCAAGCGGGGTTATCCTGTAACCCAGCTCCTTCACTGCCTTATCACTCGACATGATCCAATCATTCAGGTATTTATCAAGCCATTCCCTTGTAATTGCAGGAGGGAATCCTGTGATTTTTGAATAGGACATTACAATTCCTGCCACCGCTTTCATCAACCCTGCAGGCAAACTAACCATTGTTCTTTTATTCCCTGCTGCCTCCCCGATAATTTCAAACAGCTCTTTGAAGGAGTGATTTTCCCCTCCAAGAATATATCGTTCCCCTTTTCTTCCGTATCTGGCAGCGAGGATGTGGCCTTCAACAATATCATCAATATAGACATAGTTGCCTATCGATCTCCCATCACCCGGGATTATCCTCCAGCGACCTGCAATATATGCCCTGATTATTTTAGTCAGCGAGTTGCTTTCGGTAAGCTTCCCCGGGCCATATACCCGGGTCGGGTTCACCGTAACGACATCCAGCCCCTCCCTGCTGAAGTCAAGCGCAATCTTTTCTGCTTCAGCCTTTGTCTTTTCATAAAGAGTATGAAGAATCGGATCGGGATTGGAAAGTTCGTCAACAGGCTTTCCATCGTGTGAATAGCTCATCGTGCCTCCGGTTGAGGTAAAAATTACCTTCCTGACATTTGACTCAAGAGCTGTCCTGAAGACATTAAAGGTTCCCTCCACATTGATCCGGGTAACCACGGAAGGATCTTTATATGATGGTTTTGCATACGCTGCCAGATGAAAAACCCAGTCGCATCCTTTCATCCCTTCCATAAGGGCAGGTTTGTCTGAAAGGTCACCATTTACCAGTGTTATCTGCTGATCTTGGGGAAAGGCGGCAGATGATATATTGCGGACAAGTAGAGTAACTGAATGGTTCTCTGATACAAGCTTCTCAGTCAATCTTCCACCGATAAAGCCTGTGGCGCCTGTTATAAAGACTTTCATTGGTCTTCCTGATTAAGATGAAGACGAACTTCTTTATTGTGATAAAGGGAAAACAGGTCAGTCAGCACTGCAATAAAAGAATGGATAAGAAAAGCCGGGATGAAAGATCCTGTAAGCTGGCTCATAAGGCATAAAACCACACCGACCGGTACAGCCCCAAGCGAGATTTGCTTTCCCTGAGGTAAATGCACGAGCGAATACAGAAAAATGTTTATCATCAATGCCGGCCAGAATCCGAATGCATCACTGGTAAGAAACCAGAGTACTCCCCTGAACAGAAACTCATAACCAAGGATATATAGAAGCCAGGCTGTAACCGAGAGAATCACATGGCGGGGAAACCAGTCATTGAGCTTCAACTCGGGTGATAATTGCTGAACCTTTTTGCTTTGCGACATTTTAAAGGTGGCAGTTGCTGTTATGATTACCAGTATGATAAGCAGGTACCAGAAATGGAAAGTGCGTCCGGTCACCAGGCCGATCCCCGAAGAGGGGACCTTTAAAATCATGACAAAAACAAGGAAGGGGAGTACACCTGTGAAAAAAATTCCGGTAAGCTTGTATGAAATGAATTCGTTTACTCCTGCTAATCCTGAGGGGCCCACGGGTTGAACCAGGTATTTCAGGAATATCCTTCGTTTGGCCATGAAAAAATAGAGCAGGAAAAACAGGCAAACAGAGAAAATGGCAAACCAGGCCAGAAACACGGTATTTGAAATTAAATCCGGCATAAGTATGACTGGAATTTCATGGATCTTTATATTCAAGGACGCCAAAATATAAAAAACACATTGATTTACAAGGGCTCTATCTAAAAAAGGGTAACTTGCGGCAGGTATAACAAATCAGTAATATGGAAACACCTAGAGATCTAAGGCTGGCTGTATTGATCGATGCCGACAATATCCCGTATAGTAACGTAAAAGGGATGCTCGAAGAGATAGCAAAATACGGGACTCCCACTTTCAAGAGGATATATGGTGACTGGACCATACCTACGGTAGCCGGATGGAAATCCGTTCTCCTTGAAAATGCAATCACCCCGGTTCAGCAATACAGCTATACAAAAGGAAAGAATTCAACCGATTCGGCAATGATAATTGATGCCATGGATATTCTTTATTCGGGCAAGGTAGACGGATTTTGCCTGGTCTCGAGCGACAGCGATTTTACAAGGCTGGCAACTAGGCTACGGGAAGCCGGAATGAGAGTAATAGGAATCGGCGAACGGAAAACCCCATCTCCGTTTATTGTTGCATGCGATAAATTCATTTACCTTGAGATAATCAACACATCAACAACGGCGCCTGATACTGTTGTTATCAGGAAAAAAACCGGAAAACCTTCGGGGAGAAAACCCAGAAGCGAGGACAATGATCAGCAGAGTCAGATACGCAAGGCAAAACGTCTTATTGCATCATCGATCACGGATCTTGCAGATGATAGCGGCTGGGCATACCTCGGCGATGTGGGCAATCTCATATTAAAGAAACAGCCTGATTTTGATCCGCGGAACTATGGCTTTACAAAGCTTACCCCGCTGATCAGATCACTTGATTTTGAGATTGATGAAAGGGAATCGGGCCAGAACAACATAAAACATATTTACATCCGGAACAAGAAATAAATTCAGCTCTCCGAAATATCCGGAATTACCAGTGACCTCATAACAAAATTCATTTTTTGCAGGCAAGGTGAACAATTCATCCTTCAATTTTGTTATTGTCAAATTGATCCTGAAATTGCTTGACGTAATTGTGTTTTAAGTTAAGTGGGACTCTGTTTTGATGAAAAAGCAATTAAATCGGGCTGAATGCAAATTTTTATTTTCAATTATCAAAAATAAATGTGACCTTTGCTACTGTTTTATTTACTTAATTATTGAATCATGAACATTTATGTAGGAAGTCTTCATTTTAAAATGAGTGAAGCAGAATTAAAAGAAATCTTTGAAGAGTATGGCGAAGTAGGATCCGCTAAAATCATTATTGACAAGTACTCTGGAAAAAGTAAAGGATTTGGTTTCGTTGAGATGCCA
>Ga0105106_10001339_pt1 | contig 17709 bp, 11 predicted proteins | sample PPLLaktember2015_5_FD_79109 | JGI IMG/M metagenome (GOLD analysis project Ga0105106, IMG submission 79109) | Freshwater sediment microbial communities from Prairie Pothole Lake near Jamestown, North Dakota, USA - PPLs Lake P8 Core (1) Depth... | ecosystem: Environmental > Aquatic > Freshwater >...
ATAGCCGCTGGCCTGTAAACGTCGCCTGCAACGAGGATTGGATTCTTTCCCCTTTTGGTCTTGACCATTCTGGCCAGTTTCCCGCTGAAGGTTGTCTTACCTGATCCCTGCAGACCTGCTATCAGGATTATTGAAGGGTTTACCTTTATATTAATGTCGGTCCTGTCGCCTCCCATCAGATCAACAAGTTCATCATGAACTATCTTGATCATCATCTGGGAGGGATTTACTGATTTAAGAACCTCCTGCCCCAGTGCCTTGGTTTTTACGGTATCGGTAAACTGCTTGGCAATCCTGAAGTTCACATCCGCATCAAGCAGAGCCCTTCTTACTTCCTTAAGTGTCTCAGCAATATTTATTTCGGATATCCGGCCCTGTCCCTTTAGTATCTTGAAGGATTTCTCGAGCCGTTCGCTAAGTGATTCAAACATGTCTTTATATAAGAAAATTAAAAAATTACATTCGTTCAGGCATTTCAATCCCAAGCAGCCACATACCTGAATATAAAACCTCGCTGGTGACCTTTGAAAGGAAGAGTCTGAAATTCCTTTTCGAATTATCTTCCTCTCCGAGAATGGAGAAATCGTGATAGAACTGGTTGAATTCCCTGGCAAGCTCATAGCAGTAATTTGCAATTACGGCAGGAGAATATTCCGATGCAGCTTCATTGACAGTATCAGAGAATTTCCTGAGCAGTTTTATCAGTTCAATCTCCTTTATCCCCGGCCTGGCCGTATGGACCGATCCCAGGTCGGGAGCTATGTTCATTAGTTCCGCCTTTCTGAAAACCGATTTGATCCTTGCATAGGTGTACTGGATAAAGGGCCCGGTGTTGCCGTTGAAGTCGATTGATTCGGAAGGATTGAAAGTCATGTTTTTATGCGGATCAACCTTAAGTATATAGTATTTGAGGGCGCCCAGGCCTATTTTTCTAAAGATATCATCTTTTTCCTCCTCAGGGTATTCGGTCAGTTTGCCAAGTTCCATTGAAACTGTTTTTGCAGTCTCCTTCATCTCGATAATCAGGTCATCGGCATCCACCACCGTTCCTTCGCGTGATTTCATCCTCCCCTCAGGAAGCTCGACCATGCCGTAGGAATAGTGGATAAGGCCGTCGGCCCATTCATAGCCCATCTTCTTCATTAGGGCCCTCAGTACCTGGAAGTGATAATTTTGCTCATTACCAACAACATACAGTGTTTTATTGAAATGAAAGTCATTTTGTCTTGCCACCGCGGTTCCAAGATCCTGGGTCATATAGACCGCAGTGCCATCGGATCGCTGCAGAAGCTTATGGTCGAGACCCTGGGAAGAAAGATCGACCCATATTGATTTATCTTCGGGCTGATAAAGGATATTCTTCCTGAGCCCCTCCATGACAATCTCCTTCCCGGTTAAATATGTTTCCGACTCATAGTAAATCTTGTCAAAATCGACACCAAGCATTTTATAGGTCTGGTCAAATCCGGTATAAACCCACGAATTCATTGTTTTCCAGAGATCAACAACTTCGGGGTCACCCTGCTCCCACTTCAGCAGCATTTCCCTTGCTTCAACCATCAGCGGTGCCGAATTTCTTGCCTCAGGTTCGTTCATCCCGCTTCTTACCAGCCCTTCGGCCTGGCTTTTATATTCCTGTTCAAACCTCACATAGTATTTACCGACAAGATGGTCGCCCTTGATTCCGCTTGACCCGGGTGTCTCACCGTTTGAATATTTCTTCCATGCAAGCATCGATTTACAGATATGGATGCCTCGGTCGTTGACTATATTGGTTTTGATAACCCTGTGTCCGCAGGAGGAAAGGATCCTGTAAAGCGAAAAACCAAGAAGGTTGTTCCGGATATGCCCGAGATGCAATGGCTTGTTGGTGTTGGGTGAAGAATACTCCACAAGGATCACTTCCGGATTATTGGTCTGGCAGTTTGAGAACAGATTCTTTCCGGATGCAAGACCGGCAAAGTACTCGATCCACCACCTGTCGGAGATTTCAAGGTTCAGAAATCCCTTGATGACGTTAAATCCGGAAACGAAAGGGAATGATTCAAGAAGGTAATTGCCAATGTTTTCCCCGGTCCTTTCAGGGGTGTTTTTAGAATAGCGCAGAAGGGGAAATACAACAAGCGTAAAATCTCCCCTGAACTCTTTCCTTGTCTCCTGCAGCTGAACAAGATTTCCGGGCACCTCGCTATTATAAAGGACTTTTACAGCTTCTATTATTTTATCCTTTAGAATAATCTCCATTGAATTAAAAAAATTTGCGTCTGCAAATATAACATTTTAATAGGATCGGCGTATAAGCCATCAGAAGGCGGTATAATGGGCGGTGTTTTTATGTCAGGCTTCAGGATTTTATATCAACAAACAGTTTTATTTGACTACTGACCTTTTCTTTTTGATAAAAATTTCATTAAGAAATAAAAAGATGTTATACTTTTGAGTATGACATTAGAGTATTAAAGAAGGAATAAAAACCGAGCCTGTTATGAAGGAGCTAAAAAACCTGTTCGTCGAACAAAGTGATAAAACCCCGCTTATTGACCTGAACCATATGAGTGGAGAGCTTATATTGTCAGGTAAATCAATCCCGATCAACGCTCCCAGGATTTTCGAACCTATTCTTGACTGGGTCAACGAATACGTGAAAAATCCAAGGCAAACGACAAATTTAAGGTTAAATCTTGAATATTTCAATACCGCTTCTTCAATCTGGATCGCAAAAATTGTCAAGGCTCTTACCAGTATCAGCAAACCGGAGTGTGTTCTTATCCTTCATATATATTTCCCGGTCGAGGATTTCGATGATATCGATGACATTAAGGATGATCTGAGTCCGGTGATCGATGTTATAAGCAGCGCAACGGTTAGCGTCGGACTGAAGATATATGGAACCGATGAAAGCGGAAAAGTCCTGAAGGAATCCATGATATTTATTTAGTCTCCTCCGTTCAATTATCTTCCCCCCTTTAAAGTTTTCTTGTTTTTTTGCCCTAACTTTATTACGGTAAATTAATTGCATTACGCCATGCGCCGGGTATGTTTTGTATTGCTAACAATTTTTATCGCTATGGAGACATTTTCACAATCCAGGTCATCAGACAGGCAGCCTGTGGCTGCAGGAAGGTTTTATTCAGCCGATAAGGAGACACTGATGAACGACATCTCAGAGCTTTTTGAATCATGTGTAAAGACCCCTTCCGGCTCAGGAATTGCAAGGGCGGTAATAAGCCCTCATGCAGGCTATGTCTTTTCCGGAAAGGTCGCAGCCTCTGCCTTTTCTGCAACAGACAGGAATGCTTCATACAAGAATATCTTTATTATCGGTTCGAGCCACGTAATGGCCTTTGAGGGAGCTTCAGTCTATAACACCGGTGATTTTGTGACACCATTGGGCAGGGTAACTGTAAATAAGGAAATTGCCAATACGCTTAAGGACGAAAAGCTGTTCAGCTTTCCGGTAAATGCACATTTTCAGGAACACAGCCTTGAGGTTCAGCTGCCTCTGATCCAGTATTATTTCAGGAATAATCCGCAGGTTGTTCCGATTATAATCGCAACAAACAATGCGAATAATATCAGAAAGATAGCCGCAATATTAAAGCCCTGGTTCACTCCCGAGAATCTATTTGTTATAAGCAGTGATTTTTCACATTACCCTTCTTATAAAACGGCTTATGAAGTTGACAATGCCACAGCCACAGCAATAGTATCGGGCGATCCGGAAAAGTTTCTGGATGTGCTTGAAAAGAACTCAAGGGCTGATCATCCGGGGCTCTCAACAAGCATGTGCGGGTGGACATCGGGACTGCTTCTTCTTTACCTGGCTGAGGGCACCGGCCTTCAGTTTAAGAAGATCGATTACTGTAACTCAGGTGACTCGCGCTACGGCAGCAAGGATGAAGTGGTCGGATACCATGCCATTGCCCTTTCCGGTAAAAACTCCGGAAGCAATGCATCCGGGAATCTGGCTGATAAGATAACCTTTACAGAAAATGAAAAGGATCAGCTGATTTCGATTGCCCGCGACAATATCAAATCCCTTCTTTACAACAGAAAAAAAGTTACTGTCAATCCGGAACTGCTACCTTCAGTTTTCAGGGAACCGCTCGGGGCTTTTGTGACATTAAAGATCAATGGTGCACTCAGAGGCTGCATTGGAAGGTTTATCTCAAGCGTTCCTCTTTATGAGGTAGTAATAGAATCCTCCGCTTCTTCCGCATTTGAAGATCCGCGGTTCTCCCCGATTACAAAGGATGAACTTGCAAAGACAGATATCGAGATAACTGTTCTTGGCCCGATGAGGAAAATCAATTCAATAAGTGAGATTGTTCTGGGCCGGCATGGCATATACATCAAAAAGGATTCCCGGTCGGGCACAATGCTGCCCCAGGTGGCAACTGAAAATAAATGGAGCGTGGAGCAATTCCTGGGCTATACTTCGCGCGACAAGGCAGGGATTGGCTGGGACGGCTGGAAGGATGCTGAAATTTACGTATACGATGGCATAGTGCTTGAAGAAACGGAAAAGTAACAATGTATAATGTTATCGGCATAGGAATAACAACAATAGTCCTTTATTTCATCAGTTACTTTCTGTGCCGCTTCAACCTGTTTTCGTGGAAAACCCACTTAAGGCTATGGAATTACTTACTTGCCGCGGCATTCACTTTCACGGCCCTTGCAGGTATTTTTCTTGCCCTCCAGGTCAATTACAAGTGGAACATCCCGGTTCTTAAGACTATCCTCAGGTGGCATGTGGAGGTGGGTATCGGGATGACTGTTACAGGCTTTATTCATTTCCTCCGGCATTTTTCCTACTTCACGGGAAGATCACCGGAAAAGGAGAAACAGGCCTCCCGGCCTGCAGATATCGGTGTTTTATCAGGCTGGGACCTTCCGCTAAATCTTTTCATTACCGGGTTTATAAGTTCATCTGTTCAATTTCTCCTATTACGGGAGATGATGAATATTACAGGGGGCTATGAGCTTATCTCAGGCGCCTTTCTTTGCTCCTGGCTTATCGGTTCAGCTGCAGGATCAGGCTTGGCGCCAAAATCACAATTGACAGATATCAGGAGGATCAACCTTCTGTTTTCGGCAGGACCTTTCGCGTCTGTTTCCATTCTGCTGCTTTTGTCGCGGCTTTTCCTTGAACCGGGAGAGACTCCATCCTTTCTTGCAGGCATGGTCCTGACTTTTCTTGTCCTTCTCCCCTTCTGCCTGATATCGGGTTTCACCTTTATAAAGCTTGTAGCGGCAGGCCAGGAAAGGAATATTATTCCGGGAAAATCATTCTCCATAGAAACGGCAGGAGGAATTGCTGCAGGTATAATCGTATCAATTCTCAGTGCCGGAATACTGGATACATATCAAACCATGCTGCTTATCGTCACACTGGGAATAACCTGGACGCTCCTTACCTTCTTCATCGACAATAAAAGTAAAAAGCTTGCATTAAAAAGCGTTGTTCTTTTCTTTTCAGTTATCCTGATACTTGGCTCACCTGACAGGATTTTACGTCAGGTGCTTCTCCGGGGTATTACCGTGACGGAGACTTTCGACACACCTTACGGAAACGTAACAAAGGGAGAATACCGGAATGAACCAAGCATCTATTACAATCAGAGGCTGATGGTTTATAACAACGATGCCACTGACAGTGAAGAAGATATTCACTATGGGATGCTTCAGACCGAAAAACCGGGAAACGTCCTGCTGATCTCAGGTCCGGTCGATTCAAGGATGAAGGAGTTAAGCAAATACAAACCCGCGAAGGTGATATTTGCAGAGCGCGATCCTGCGCTGTCGGTTATGGAAACGCCTGTCAAACCCGGGTTTTCTACTGTTCTGGAAATAGTGAATGATGATGCTCTAAGCTTTGTAAGAAAGACCAAAGAAAAGTTCGATGCAGTCATAATGCTTCTTCCTCCTCCATCATCGCTCCTTTTAAACAGATATTATACTTTCGAATTCTTTACTGATGTGAGGAACAGTTTGAATCCCGGGGGAGTCTTCTCGTGTTCTCCTGGAATTAATCCTAACTATTTCAACAGGGAATCCATCAGACTTTATTCTTCGGTTTTCAACAGCCTGAAAGCCGTATTCGAAAATGTTGTGCCTGTCAGCGGCAACAAACTCTATTTTATTGCTTCCAATAAAGAACTTTCAACTGCTTTCTCAGAACTCGCAGTCAGGAAAAACATTAACAACCTTTACGTTGGACCCGATTATCTTTCCGATGATCTGACGGCTTTAAAATCCAATGAAATTACCTCACTTATGGACAGCAGTACCAGGGTAAACAGATCAGCTTTTCCTGTCGCCTGTTTTTACTACCAATCATTCAGCCTCAGTAAGAACCTGAATGCGAAGATACCAGGAATAGTCCTCATGGCTCTGCTCTTCGCACTATCGCTAAAAAGCCTAAAACCAGATAATTCAATAATGTTTTTCAGCGGCTTAACCCTTGCCGGATACGAAATAATCCTGCTCCTTCTCCTCCAGGTTTCTATTGGCAACATGTACCAGCTGACCGGACTGATAATTGCTGGTCTGATGGCTGGCCTGGCGGCAGGATCGGGGTTAAGAATTCCGTACCTGGAAAGATTGACGGTTGCTTCAAAAGCTTGGCTGTTAATCATGGTTTATGCTGTTCTGGGTCTTGTTGCAGGAAACATTATAGCCATGGAGAAGCGTTATGCAGTGACCATCATATTGATTCTTTCAGGTTTTCTGCCTGCGGTTGTCACAGGAAATATTTTCCGTGACCTTACTTCCGGAAGAACCGGAAATTCTCATACTGCAGGAATTTACAGTGCAGATCTTTCGGGATCGGCAATAGGATTCATCGCATTCCCCGGACTGGCTGTTCCACTTCTCGGGATTAGCAGGTCGCTGTTCATTCTTCCGTTACTTGTTGTTGCCGGTATTCTGTATTCACTTACCGGCAAAAAGCATTAGTTTTTTCTTATTTTTGAATGGGATAATCCCCTATCATTTAAGGCATGAACCATAAAATAACCAAACGTAGTTTCATCAGGAGATGCGCTGCCCTTTCGGCAGGAGCCCTTTGCCTGCCGGGGACAGGATTCCTTGCAGAAGAGCAATCAGGTTTCAGGAAGGAGGCTATGTTCCAGGAAGAGACGGCCAGAGGCATCATGTGCAGGATTTGCCCGAATGAATGTGTGCTTAAGGAAGGTGAGCTAAGCAAGTGCAATAACCGGAAAGTTATCAGGTCAAAGCTCTACACGCTTGCATACGGCAACCCCTGCTCAGCGAATGTTGATCCTGTTGAAAAGAAGCCGCTGTACCATTTCTTGCCGGGAACCAGGGCATTTTCAATCGCCACAGCAGGCTGCAATCTTGTATGCCTCAACTGCCAGAACTGGACGATATCACAAACCAGTCCTGACAAAACCAGAAACTACAACCTTATGCCAGACAAGGTTGTATCGGAGAGTATTGCAAAGGGATGCAAATCGATTGCCTATACTTACTCAGAACCTGTTACATTCTACGAATACGCTTACGATACGGCTGTCCTTGCAAAACAGGCAGGGATCAGGAACATCTTTAAGTCGAACGGATATATCTATCCGGAACCTCTTAAGAAATTGTGCGGTGTGATCGATGCAGCCAATATCGACCTTAAGGCATTCAGCGAAGGCACCTATCTCAGGCTCTCGGGCGGGAAACTTCAGCCTGTGCTTGATTCGCTGAGGATATACAGGGATATGGGGGTTTGGCTTGAAATCACAAACCTGATAGTGCCAAAATGGACCGACAACACTGACGAAATAAAAAAGATGTGCGGATGGCTCGCTGAAAACGGATTTGGAAAAGTTCCCATTCATTTCAGCAGGTTCCATCCTACATACAAGCTCGAGCAGCTTCCGCCAACTCCGGTTGATACCCTGAATAAGGCCGCGCAGATTGCCCGTGAGGAAGGACTATTATATGTATACACAGGGAATGTTCCCGGAAGTGAATTGTCCGATACAAAATGCCCGGGGTGCGGAAGCACTGTGGTAGTCCGGCAAGGATACCGGATAGCTGCAAACAACCTTGCAGAAGGTAAATGCGGCAAGTGCGGAAGTAAAGTTGACGGAGTATGGAGCTAAAATCATAAAAATCCAATGAATCAGGCTGAAGCAAAGGAACGCATCGAAAAACTTCGCAAGGTTATCGAAGAACATAACAGGAGATATTATGTGCTGAGTCAACCGGTGATTTCAGATTTCGAGTACGATCTCCTCGTCAATGAGCTGGAGACACTTGAAAAGAAGTTCCCGGAATTCATTGTACAATCGTCTCCCACCCGGCATGTCGGCAGTGATTTAACGAGGGAATTCATTCAATACGAGCATAAATACCCGATGCTGTCGCTTGGTAATACATATAATTATGAAGAGATAAGGGATTTTGACAACAGGGTCAGAAAATCGGTGTCAGGGGAGGTTGAATATGTATGCGAGCTTAAATTCGACGGTGCATCAATAAGCATTACATATATAAACGGGAAAATGGCAACAGCCGTTACAAGGGGTGACGGAACAAAAGGAGATGATGTTTCCGCAAATATAAGGACGATAAGAAGCATTCCTTCGGAAGTGAATGCCCCGGATATCCCTGGTGAGTTTATTGTAAGGGGTGAGATCCTGATGCCCCGGGCTGTTTTCACCAGGCTTAATGAGGAAAGGGAAAAAGAAGGGCTGAATCTCTTTGCCAATCCGCGCAATGCTGCTTCTGGAACACTGAAGATGCTCGATCCGGCGGTTGTTGCATCGCGTGGACTGGATTGCCTGTTTTATTTTCTTCTGGGAGAGGAGCTTCCCTTCAGAACCCATTATGGGAACCTCATGAAGGCTGCAGGCTGGGGATTTAAGGTTGCCGACAGCATACGCCTGTGCAAAAGCATCGATGATGTAATCGGGTTCATCGAATCGTGGGAGCATAAAAGGGACGGCCTCCCTTACGATACCGACGGCGTTGTCATCAAGGTCAATTCGCTTGACCAGCAGAGGGAAGCGGGTTTTACTGCCAAATCACCAAGGTGGGCAATTGCATATAAATACAAGGCAGAACAGGCTTTAACAGAATTACTTTCTGTCTCCTACCAGGTTGGAAGAACAGGAACCGTTACTCCGGTTGCCAATCTTGAGCCGGTGCTCCTTGCCGGAACCACTGTCAGGCGCGCATCCCTTCACAATGCAGACCAGATATTCCTGCTTGACCTCCATCTAAGGGATAAGGTATTTGTCGAGAAGGGAGGTGAAATAATACCAAAAATAGTCGGGGTTGAACACTCATCCCGCAATAAGGAGAGCATTGCCATTCAGTTCATCGACACCTGTCCGGAATGCGGGACACCCCTGGTAAGAAATGAAGGAGAAGTCAGCCATTTTTGTCCGAATTACCTGCATTGTCCGCCCCAGATAAAGGGGAGGATTGAGCATTTCATCGCCCGCAAGGCAATGGATATCGAAGGGCTTGGAGAAGAGACAGTTGATCTGCTTTTCGGAAAAGATCTTATAAAGAACATTGCCGACCTTTACGAGCTTAAGGCAGAACAGCTTGTACCACTCGAACGTATGGGCGAGAAATCGGCTTCCAGAATCATTGAAAGCTTAAAAGGGTCTGTCAATGTTCCTTATCACAGGGTGATCTTTGCACTTGGAATAAGGCATGTCGGGGAGAGTGTCGCCAAGATACTGGCAGCCAGGTTCCCATCGATTGATGAGCTGATGTCGGCTGCTCCTGAAACTCTGACTGCCGTACGTGAGATCGGACCCAGGATAGCTTCCAGCATAATTGCATACTTCAATGATGCCGATAACATAGAAATCATACAGCGGCTGAAATCGGCCGGTATTAAAATGTCGGGGGAAACTTCCAACCAGAACGCGGGAGGTCCCCTTTCCGGCAAGGTAGTGGTTATCTCGGGAGTTTTCAGCCGGCATACCCGCGATGAATACAAGGATCTCATCGAAAAACACGGAGGGAAGAATTCCTCCTCTGTCTCATCAGGCACCTCATTAATACTTGCAGGCGAGAATATGGGTCCGGCCAAAAGGGAGAAGGCAGAGGCTCTCGGAATAGCGATAATGGATGAAGAGGAATTTCTGGGTATCATTGGCGAAGATTAATAGCTGCATAATGCTTACATTTATAAAAAACTGTTAGGTTTGCACCATGGAGCTTCTGAAAAATCTGCGGATAAGGGCAGGCAGGTCAATGTTGTCGGGTAAAATTGCCCGGATCAACCGGAAGGTTCATTTTCTCAACTTTTACAATGTCAAAAGCATTGGCATTGTATGGGATGCATCAATGCCCGAAGATTTCCCGATACTTTCGAGGTTTCATCAGAAAATGGCTGACCAGAAGAAGGATGTGAAGATCTTCGGATATTTTCCGGGGAAGGAACTTCCTGATAAATATACTGCGATAAGGTATTTTACCTGCATCAGAAAGGATGAAGTCAACTTCCTGTACTGTCCTGTTCATCCTGACACCGAGTCATTCATCAACACGGAATTCGATATACTGATTGATCTGAATTTCAGAAATCATTTTCCGCTTGTTTATGTCACTTCGCTTTCCAGGGCCGGACTGAAAGTGGGTCTGGCCGGCCTGAAACCTGAAACATCGCCTTTCGACCTGATGATATCAATGAAAAATCCGGTAGATAGTGAAAGATACCTTGACCAGATTGTATACTACCTTGACGTGATAAATTCGGAATCAGCAAAAAAAGCAGTTTAATTACGAGAAAATGAAAAGATTCAAAGGAGCCGGGGTTGCGATTGTAACACCTTTCAAAAATGATTCAAGCATTGATTTTTCAGCTTTGGGACGGGTAATCAACCATGTTATCAACGGGGGGATAAATTACATAGTAGTACTGGGGACCACAGGGGAATCTGTCACCCTGTCAAAGGATGAGAAACAGGCTGTCATTTCATATGCACGCGAAGCTGTCGACGGCAGGGTGCCTATCGTAATCGGCATCGGAGGGAACAACACACAGGATGTTGTTACCAGCCTGAGGCAGGCTGATCTCTCGGGAATTGACGCGGTGCTTTCAGTTGCCCCCTATTACAATAAACCTACCCAGCGGGGGCTGTTTCAGCACTTCAAGACAATTTCAACATGGAGCCCGGTCCCTGTAATAATGTATAATGTGCCAGGGAGGACCGGATGCAATATCTCGGCAGAAACATGCCTCGAGCTGGCTCATGGCTGCGAAAACATCACAGGTATAAAGGAGGCCTCGGGAGATCTTACCCAGATAATGAGGATAATCAGGGGCAAGCCTGATAAATTTGATGTGATTTCAGGTGATGACATGCTTACGATCCCGGTTATCGCAGCCGGCGGCATTGGGGTTATTTCGGTGCTTGCAAACGCATTTCCGGCTGCCTGTGCCGAGCTCGCAGGCAATGCATTGAAAAATAACTTCAAAACTGCAAGGGAATTACAGTTCCGTTACCTGAATCTGATTGAACTGCTATTTACCGAAGGCAATCCTGCCGGGGTAAAAGCCATGCTTAACGTTCTCAATATCTGCCAGAATAACCTGAGATTACCTCTTGTGCCCGTCAGCAGGACAACAATGACAAGGATACAGAAGGCAATAGAAGAGGTTGGCAAAGCCTGATCATCTGGGAGGGACCGCAGGGGCTGACGGCTGGTTCAATCCGTGACACTGCTTGTATTTCTTTCCGCTGCCGCAGGGGCAGGGATCGTTTCGGCCCACTTTCTTTTCAACCCTTACCGGTTCCACTTTCTGATTCTTATCAGGTGCTCCACCGCCACCACCACCAGTGCTGCTGTATTGTGAGAAGTCGCTTTTTGAAGCCCGGTATTTGCTCATGTCAACCTGCCGGCGCCGCTGGGCTTCCTTTACCTGATCGGGATCCTGCGACGGAATATGGCCTTTCATAAGGGTGCTGACGACATCCTTGTTTACCTTTGAAATGACGGTTTTGAAGAGTTCAAATGATTCAAACTTGTAAATCAGCAGCGGGTCCTTCTGTTCATATGTGGCATTCTGAACCGATTGTTTAAGATCGTCCATTTCGCGAAGGTGTTCTTTCCACACCTCATCAATTGTGGCAAGCACCACTGTTTTCTCATACGATCTTGCGAGTTCCCTTCCCTCCGATTCAGCCGTGGCCTTAAGGTTGGTGACTACCTGAAACACCCTGAAACCGTCTGAAATCGGAACAACAACATTCTCATAAACATGAGACATCCTTTCATATACATCCTTAAGCACAGGATATGCCTGCTGTGAAATTGACTCAACCTTTCTCCTGTAAGTATCCAGTACCTTTGAATAAACGGAATCTGTAACCTCCTGAGATGAATTCTTCTGGAATTCCTCCTTTGATACCGGAGAATCCATTGAGAATGAGCGTATCAGATCGAAATCAAAATTCTCGTAATCACCTTCCTTATGGTAGGTTTCAACAAGGTTTTCAGTTACATCATACATCATGTTGGCGACGTCGACGGAGAGCCTTTCTCCAAGGAGGGCATGCCTCCTTTTCTTGTATATGACCTCTCTCTGTGAATTCATAACATCGTCATATTCAAGCAGTCTCTTCCTTATTCCGAAGTTGTTCTCCTCAACCTTTTTCTGAGCCCTTTCAATCGATTTTGTTATCATCGGGTGCTGGATCATCTCCCCGTCCTTCAGCCCCAGCTTATCCATGATTCCTGCTATTCTTTCCGAACCGAACAGCCTCATCAGCTCATCTTCGAGCGATACAAAGAACTGAGAGGAACCCGGGTCGCCCTGACGTCCGGAACGTCCCCGGAGCTGACGGTCGACCCGCCGCGATTCATGACGTTCGGTACCAATAATTGCAAGTCCTCCGGCGGCACGCACTTCAGGAGTCAGCTTGATGTCCGTCCCCCTTCCAGCCATGTTCGTTGCAATCGTTATAGTGCCTGTTTTTCCGGCCTCGGCAACAATTTCCGCTTCACGCTGGTGCAGTTTGGCATTAAGAACATTGTGCTTCAGCCCCTTCGTCTTGAGCATCCTGCTGAGCAGCTCAGAGATTTCAACCGATGTGGTCCCGACCAGTACCGGGCGTCCGTTCTTGAACATCTGTGAGATCTCATCGATTACAGCATTGTATTTTTCCCTTTTGGTCTTATAGACAAGGTCTTCGTGGTCGTTCCTGATCACGGGACGGTTTGTTGGAATAACCACAACGTCGAGCTTATAGATGTTCCATAATTCGCCGGCCTCCGTTTCAGCAGTCCCGGTCATACCTGCAAGCTTATGATACATCCTGAAATAATTCTGGAGGGTTATTGTTGCATAGGTTTGAGTGGCTTCCTCGACCTTTACATTCTCCTTTGCCTCGATAGCCTGGTGAAGTCCGTCGGAATACCGGCGTCCCTCCAGAATACGTCCCGTCTGCTCGTCAACGATCTTGACCTTGTTGTCGATGAGCACATACTCAACGTCCTTGTCAAAGAGGGTCCATGCCTTCAGGAGTTGTGTCATTGTGTGGACACGTTCCGATTTGACTGCATAATCCTGCAAAAGTTCGTCCTTCTTCCTGAGTTTTTCCCGCTCATCGAGGCCTGCTTTCTCAAGCTCGGCTATCCTGGAGCCTACATCAGGTAAAACAAAGAAGCTTATATCCTGAACAGAGTCGGAAATCAGGTCAAGTCCCTTTTCGGTGAGCTCGATTGAATTCTGCTTTTCATCAATTATAAAATAGAGCTCATCTGTAACCTTCGGCATCTCCTTGCTGTTATTCTGCATATAGAAATTCTCGGTCTTCTGAAGGAGAGTCCTGTTGCCTTCCTCGCTAAGGTACTTGATAAGCGCGTTGTTTTTGGGCAGTCCCTTGTAAGCCCTGAGGAGAAGCTTGCCTCCCTCCTCATTTTTGCCTTCTCCGATAAGCTTTTTGGAATCGGCAAGAATCTGGGTAACCAGGCGTTTCTGAGCATTTACAAGCTTATCGACCTTTGGCTTGAGCTCATCAAATTGCTGTGTATCGCTCCTGGCAGTCGGACCAGATATTATAAGGGGAGTCCGGGCATCATCGATGAGTACTGAATCGACCTCATCAACTATTGCATAGTGATGCCTGCGCTGAACCAGGTCCTCGGGGTTAATTGCCATGTTATCCCTGAGGTAGTCAAAGCCGAATTCATTATTGGTCCCGAAAGTGATATCGGCATTATATGCCTTTCGCCTGTCGGCGGAGTTCGGCTGATGCTTGTCGATGCAGTCAACGGTAAGGCCGTGAAACTCGTATATCGGGCCCATCCATTCGGAGTCGCGCTTGGAGAGGTAATCATTCACTGTAACTATATGAACCCCCTTGCCTGCAAGTGCATTCAGATAGACGGGAAGGGTTGCGACAACCGTTTTTCCTTCCCCGGTTGCCATCTCAGCGATTTTTCCCTTATGAAGGGCAACTCCTCCGATAAGCTGGACATCGTAGTGGATCATATCCCATACGATTTCGTTTCCGCCGGCAATCCACCGGTTGCTCCAGACAGCCCTGTCGCCTTTTATCGTTATGCTTTCCCTTGTTGCTGCCAGATCCCTGTCGTACTGGCGGGCCGTTACTTCCAGAAAGCTGTTTTCCTTAAACCGGCGGGCCGTTTCCTTAACTATGGCAAAGGCTCTTGGTACCAGATCGTCGAGAGTCTTCTCGAGTTTATCCTCGATAAGCTTTTCGATCTTATCTATTTCATTGTAATATTCTTCTTTGCGAAGGACATCCTCTTCGGCTTCAGCCTTGGTCCTGAGCGATCTGATCTCATTCTCATCCGATTCGAGCGATGCCCTTATCTCATCTTTTAAAACCAGCGTAAGATCCCTTAACTGGTCATTCGACAGATCCTTAAGCTTGTCATACTCCTTCAGTATTTCCTTTGTGTAGGGAGTAATTTCCTTGATGTCCCTTTCATACTTATTCCCGAGAAACAAACCAAGTACCTTGTTTACAATATCCATTTAATGCCTTATTACTGATTTTTGAATTATCCCGCAAAATTAGCTATTATTAAAGTAACAGGATAAATTAGTTCATGTAGTGGCGGATCCGCCGCCTGCCGGAGTCCTCAGGGTCATTATATCCCTGTCGAACTGATACATATTGGTTTTACCGACCAGTTTCACCTTATCAAGAATTGATCTGACGGAAGCTTCCTCCTCTACCTGTTCGGTTACAAACCACTGCAGGAAATTATGCGTGTTGAAGTCTTTTTCTTCAAGGGTAAGCGCGACAATTTCATTTATGCTTGCCGTGATGTATTCCTCATGTTTCAGAACCTCAGTAAACATTTCTTCAACTCCCTTAAAGTCGATGGGAGGCTTTTTAAGGGCAGGAAGAACAGCCTTGCCTCCCCTTTCGTTCACATATTTGATAAATTTAAGCATATGAACCCGTTCTTCATCAGCCTGGGCATAGAGCCAGTCGGCCACTCCGCCTAAACCGCTCGTTTCAGCCCATGAAGCCATTGCAAGGTAAAGGTTTGAAGAGTATCCTTCTCTTTCTATCTGACGGTTGCAGATGTCTTCCACTTTTTTGTTTATCATGATCTTAAAATTTAAAATTTGCACTTATAACAATATTCTCAATCCATATGTTCATCTGTCATGTGATGTCAAGATTAAAGGCTTTCTTAAAATCCTTCAGACCCGGATATTTTGAAACCAGGTAATTATATTTCTGTTCATCTGAATAAAGGATTTCGTTTGTTTCGGATAAATCAACAACGGTTTCAATATCAATCTCCTTCGAAACAAACCTGTTCTTCAGGAATGAAATAAGCTTTGGTTTAAAGTTCTGAATAAAAAGGTCTTTCTGGGCTGCATTGCTAAGGTGTATTCTTATGTTCTGATCATTTTCAACTTCTGTTTTAACCGACCTGAACATGCTGATCACCCTGGCGCCCTCCCCTTTCATTGAATCGGTAAATTCGATCCAGGCTTTCTCAAATGATTGTGCATTAAGTTCTTCAGTTGGTATCACCCCCGTATCAATGTGAGTGTCTGATGCAGGTTTCATGCTTTCATGCGCTGCTTTTTTTTCTTCTGAGATAATATTCCTGATGGAAAATGACCTTGCGTGTTTTTCAATAACGGGTGTGTGTTTCCCCGTGGCACTATCATCCTGATTTGTTTTGAAGCCGGTATTTTCCCTGACCTCCCTTATAATTTCGGATTTTGACGGGAGGGGTATCTCCTCTGCGGATTTATCAGTCAGCCTGAGATCAGGCTTTTTTTTTTCAGTCTCTTCAGCTGAAAAACCGGTCAGGCGGCATATCCGGATCAGGAACAACTCAACATGCAGCCGCGGATTCTTGGCTGTTTTGAATGCGATGTCACAATTATTCCCCAGTTCGAGTGCCTTGAAAATGAAGTCTTCGGGACAATCCCTGGTTTGTGCGAGATATCTTTGCCTGATAACAGGGGTGGCCTCGAGAAGTTTCAGTGTCACTTCATCCTTGCAGACCAGAAGATCGCGCAGGTGGCTGCCCAGGCCTGAAACAAAATTATGTCCGTCAAATCCTTTTTCCAGAATCTCGTTGAAAGTCATCAAAACAGACGAAACATCACCCTTCAGGGCTCCGTCAACCGTCCTGAAATAATATTCATAATCAAGCACATTAAGGTTTTCGATGACATCCTTGTACGAGATCTTCTTCCCGCTGAGGCTGACTATCTGGTCAAAAATTGAGAGGGCGTCCCTGAGAGCTCCGTCGGCTTTCTGAGAAATTACATGAAGCGCTTCCTCCTCGGCGGTTATTCCTTCATTTTGTGCGACATACACAAGGCGGCTGACAATATCCTCTATCCTTATCCTGTTAAAATCAAAAATCTGGCATCTCGAGAGTATTGTCGGTATTATCTTGTGTTTTTCGGTTGTTGCCAGGATGAAAATTGCATGGGCAGGCGGTTCCTCAAGCGTTTTGAGGAATGCGTTGAATGCCGATGATGAAAGCATGTGCACCTCATCGATGATATATACACTGTACTTCCCGACCTGTGGAGGTATTCTTACCTGATCAGTCAGGTTCCTTATATCATCTACCTTATTGTTTGATGCAGCATCAAGTTCGTGTATGTTAAATGATCTCAGGGTGTTGAATGAAATGCACGATTCGCATTCATCACATGCCTCGCCGTTCTCTTTCAGGTTGCTGCAGTTGATTGTCTTGGCAAATATTCTTGCACAGGTAGTCTTGCCTACTCCGCGGGGACCGCAAAAAAGGTACGACTGGGTAAGATGCCTGTTCTTAATTGCAGCCTTCAGAGTATTGGTGATTGAATCCTGCCCCACAACCATATCGAATGTTGCCGGACGATACTTTCTTGCTGATACTATGAAGTTCTCCATAAGGGTGTTGAATCCTGCACTGATGATTTAAATTGAAGTACAAATATAATCAAAAAGCATTCTGTCTGAAATACCGGTTCAATTTAACCTTCCACAATATTGATAAGCCATGCCAATGTCAGGCATCTTTTAATATTATGAGGATTTTCAGTTAAATGTTTTTCTTTAAATAAAATAATTGTACTTTTGCGATCCGAAAACATTAAAATTTTAAACAGTTAATTATTATGTTAAATCAGTACGAAACCGTTTTCATTGCAACTCCCGTTTTATCTGAGAACCAGATGAAGGAAGCGGTACAAAAATTCAAGAAGGTCATCACCGAGAATGA
>Ga0105106_10001341_pt1 | contig 17705 bp, 13 predicted proteins | sample PPLLaktember2015_5_FD_79109 | JGI IMG/M metagenome (GOLD analysis project Ga0105106, IMG submission 79109) | Freshwater sediment microbial communities from Prairie Pothole Lake near Jamestown, North Dakota, USA - PPLs Lake P8 Core (1) Depth... | ecosystem: Environmental > Aquatic > Freshwater >...
AGCGGCAGCCGCTTTCTTCGAGGAAGCGCTCCGCCTCCGTTCCCGCCACGTCGCCGGTCATGAAGATCAGCCGGCGCGCCACGTGTGGCATCTTGGCCGAGACTTCGCGGAAGAAGGCCATGCCGTCGACCTTCGGCATCTTCAGGTCGCAGATCAGCACGTCGTAGTGCCGTTCGCGCAGCCGATCGAGCGCGTCCTCGCCATTCTCGGCGCGATCGACCCGGAACCCTTCATCGGTCAGCGCCGCCGCCACCGCATCGCCGAGCGCCTGTTCGTCCTCGATCACCAGCGCCCTCGTGCCCTTGGGAACAGCAGGCAGCGTTTCGCCGGGCGAAGCTTCGGGCACGCGCACGTGCGCGCCGCTGACCGGCAGTTCCAGGAAGAACGACGTGCCGCGGGTTCCGTGTGAGGTGAGGCGCAGCCGTCCGCCATGCTCCTGTGCGATGGCATAGGCGACGGTGAGCCCGAGCCCCGTGCCCTTCCCGACGGCCTTCGTCGTGAAGAAGGGATCGAAGACCTTCGTCTGCACGTCCTCCGGGATGCCCGGGCCGTCGTCATTGACCTCGAGGATCACGGCGTCGCGCTCCGGGTCCTGCCACGACCGCAGGATGAGCGTGCCACGCCCGTGCGCATCGAGCATCGCCTGTTCGGCATTGATGACCAGGTTGAGCAGGATCTGCTGGATCTGGTGCGGGTCGGCGAACACGGGCGGCAGACCCGCCGCGAGCCCCTCGAGGATCACGACGTTTGCCGCACGTTGTTCGTAGGCGCGGAGCGCGAGCGTTTCGCGGACCACCTGGTTGAGGTCCACGGTCGTGCGCGTCGTGTGTCGCTTGCGCGCGAAGGTCTGGAGGTTGCGGACGATGCGGGCGGCACGCTCGGCGGCGTTGTGAATGGCGTCGAGATCCCGCCGCGTCGTGTCGTCCGTTCTGCGTCCCGCGAGGCGCTCGGCGCACGCGAGGATCGTGGCGAGCGGGTTGTTCAACTCGTGCGCCACACCCGACATCGTCTGCCCGAGCGCGGCGAGTTTTTCGGCCTGGAGCAGTTGCTGGTAGAGGTCGCGCGCCTGGTCCTGCAGCTTCTTACGCTCGGTCACGTCGCGCATCACGGCTTCCACGCGCAGCGTGGGTCCGGAGGACAGGGGTTCGGCGCGGGCGGTGATCTCGACCCACATGGCCGAGCCGTCGAACCGGCGCAGCCGGAGGAGATAGGCGTGGGCGTAGCCGTCGCGAGCGAGCTGCTGCAGGAAATCGAAGAAGGCCTGTTCGTCGACGAATCTGTCGCGGTCGAGCGGCGTGACCGACGAGTCCGGGGTGTCGGCCGCCCAGCCGAACATCAGGCGCAGATGGGGATTGGCCGCGAGTGTGGCGGACCCGTCGCGGTTGACGAGGCCGATGTAGACGCCTTCCTGCAGCGCCTCGAAGAACCGGGCGAACGGGTCTTCGCCCAAGTCCGCCTGACGCCGGGAGGAAGAGCCCTGGGGCACGGGCTACTGGGGCGTCTCGCCCCCGCGCTTGGGCATGGGCGTTGGCGTGTGGCCGTGTGCCCCTCCGGCGTACCGCTTGTCGATGGCATCGCGGATGGCCGTGACCGAGGCGCCCGAGTTGTGCATCTGCATCGCGACCTCGGCCACGTCGATGCAGACCTCGCAGCCGATCGCGTGCGAGTCCCACTCGGTGACGTTGCCGTTGGCGTCGCGCTTGCCGATGTAGCAGTCGTGGTTGGAGCCGTGACCGCCGCGCTCGCAGCCGCAGAAGCATGGCATGTAGTTCAACACTTCGGGGTGGCGCGCCGCGAACTCGTACGTCGCGCGGATCACGCCCACCGGCCTCGCGCCCATCGTGATCCCGTTCGGCAGGAGCGGCAGATCGTCGGCGATCCGGCGCACATCCGATGCGGGAACCGCCTGCGGCGCGGCCGTCGACGTGGACGACGAACCTGAACCGGCGGACGGAGACGGACTCGAGCAGGCCGCGGAGAACGCCAGCGAGGCCGCGCAGCCGAGGCCGAGAAGGGCCGAAGATCGACGCGTCATGCCGGGATCTTACCATCTGGCAGTACACTTGCCGGTTATGTTCGCCACGCGCGTCTTCGAAGGACAGACGGCCCTGATCACGGGCGGCGGCACCGGGATTGGGCTGGCCATCGCCCGCGCGCTCGGCCGGCTCGGCGCCACCGTCGTGCTCGCCAGCCGCAACGCGAAGCACCTCGAAGCGGGCGCCGACACGGTGCGAAGCGACGGCTCCGAGGTGATGACCGTGCAGGTGGACGTGCGGGACCCGGCGGCCGTCGATCGGATGGTGGAGACCACGCTCGCCTCGCGCGGCCGGATCGACGTGCTCATCAACAACGCCGCCGGCAACTTCGTGTGCCGGGCCGAGGACCTGTCGCCGAACGGCTGGAACGCGGTGATCGGCATCGTGCTGAACGGCAGCTTCTACTGCTCGCGCGCCGTGGGCCGCCACATGATCGCGCGTGGCGGCGGCGGTTCCATCATCTCCATCCTGGCGAACTACGCCTGGACGGGCAGCGCCGGCACCGTGCATTCCGCGTCGGCCAAAGCCGGGGTGATGGCGATGACGCAGACGCTCGCCGTCGAGTGGGCGCCGCATCGCATCCGCGTCAACGCGATCGCACCAGGGCCGATCGAGTCGCCGGGCGCCGCGAGACAGCTCTGGGCCTCGGACGCAGCGGTAGACCAGATCACCAAGGGCGTGCCTCTTGGCCGGTGGGGCAGCGCCGACGAAATCGCCGACGCCGTCTCGTTCCTGGCGTCGCCACACGCGTCCTACATCACGGGTGACGTGCTCACGGTCGATGGCGGCCAGTGGCTGAACCGCGGCACGTTCGGCTTTCTCTCGCTGCCGCAGTCCTGAGTTTCCCGGGTGTGACGATGGCTCGCTTTCCCAAGATCACCGAGATCGATCAGCAGTCGAACGGCTGGGGCTTCTTCCTGTGCGCGCGGAAGGAGGTCCGGTCGGGCCGCAACGGCGGCGAGTACCTGGACATCGTCCTGCAGGACGTGTCCGGCGAGATCCGCGCGAAGGTGTTCCAGGACGTCGACACGATCAAGCAGGAGTTCGACGCGGGCGAGTTCGTGAAGGCCCAGGGCCGGAGCAACTTGTACCAGGGCCGCGTGGAACTGATCCTCGATCGGATCCGGCGCGTGATGCCCGATCGTGATGCCGCCGACGGCTTCCGCGAAGAGGACTGCATTCCCTGCGCGCCGCGGCCCATCGACGAGATGTGGCAGGAGCTTCAGCATCGGGTGGCGAGCGTCCAGGATCCCGCGATTCGCACGCTGCTTTCGAACATCGTCGAGCGCCACGCCGACCGGCTTCGCGTGTGGCCGGCCGCGCGTCAGGTGCATCACGCCTATCGAAGCGGCCTGCTCGAGCACATCCTCAAGATCATGGAGGTCGCGACCTTCCTCGCCGACCAGTACGGCGCGAGGCGGGATCTCGTCATCGCCGGTGCGCTCCTGCACGACATCGGCAAGCTGCAGGAGCTGGCGTACGAGGTCACGACCGACTACTCAATCGAGGGCAACCTCATCGGCCACATCACGATCGGCACCGCGATGCTGCACGACGCGCTTCGCGAGCAGCCCGATTTCCCCCGAGAACTGGCGATCGAGATCGAGCATCTGATCCTGTCGCACCACGGGGCGCTGGAGCTCGGATCGCCCGTGAAGCCGATGACGCTCGAAGCGCTCATCCTGGCCGCCACCGACGACCTCGACGCGAAGCTCCACCAGGTGCGCCGCCATCTCGCCGCGGACGACTCCGCCAGCCGGTTCACGTCCTACCACCGGTACCTCGAGCGCGTGCTGTTCAAGCCGCCGGCCACGTGACGCCGACCTCCGCCGCGTCGCCCGCCGTGCTGCGCCGCGCCTGGGTGGCGTGGGGGGCCGTGTGCGTGATCTGGGGCACCACGTACCTCGCCATCAAGGTGGCGCTCGACACGATCCCGCCGTTCCTGATGGGCGGACTTCGCTACAGCGCCGCCGGACTCCTGCTCGCCGCCATCCTGCGATCGCAGGGGAGACCGCTGCCGCCCAGAAGCGCATGGAGCCGGCTGGCCGTGCTCGGCTTCTTCATGCTGCTCCTCGGCAATGGCGGCGTGACCTGGGGCGAGCAGTACGTCCCGAGCGGCCTGACCGCGGTGCTGATCGGCACGAGCCCCTTCTGGATGGTGAGCGTCGAGGCGATCGTGAGCGGCGGCAAGCAGCTCTACCCCCGGGAGTGGGTCGGGCTGTCGGTGGGTTTCGCCGGCATCGTCCTGCTCGTGTGGCCGGACATCACGGCGGGCGGCGCCGGCGGCCGCAACTTCGCGTTCGGCGTGATTGCTCTGCAGATCGCGTGCGTGGGGTGGGCGATTGGCTCCGCCTACACCCGCCGCCACGTGATGCCCGGCGACGTGCTGGGCGCCGCGGCGATGCAGATGATCTTCGGCGGCGCGTACATGCTCATCGCCGGCTCGGCGCTCGGCGAGTGGGGCAGGCTCGGATTCAACGGCCGAACCGCTTCCGCCTTCGTGTACCTGACGCTGGCCGGATCGGTCGTCGCGTTCGCGGCCTACTCCTACGCGTTGCGTCACTTGAACGTCGCGGTCGTGTCGCTCTACACCTACATCAATCCGGTGATCGCCGTCGCGCTCGGCACGCTGCTTCTCGACGAGCCATTCCACGTCCGCATGCTCATCGCGGCGGGCGTGATCGTCGTCGGCGTGCTGATCGTGGGACCCACCGGACGAAAGCGGCGACGATGACGGTGCGTCTCGCGCTGACGGCGATCGGCTTCGTCGTCGCGATTGCGGCAGGTGAGGCGCAGGCGCAGATCGTCCTTGCGCCTTCGGCGGCCGCGACCGGGTCCCCGGACCAGGTGGGCACGATTGAAGCGGAGAAGGGCTCGGCCGGTCAGAGCGCGCCCGCGCCGCGCGGCCGGGTCAGGCGCACCCTGATCTTCCTGGCGGGAGGCGCGACCGGGCTCGGCGTGCACGAGCTCGGGCACGTCGTCACGAGCGCCGCATTCGGCGCCAATCCTCGCGTGAAGGGCATTGACGGCAGCCTCGTGCCGTTCTTCGCCATCGTGCACGATCCGGTGCCGCGTCGTAAGGAGTTCGTGATCTCGTCGTCCGGCTTCTGGATGCAGCATCTGGGATCGGAGCTGATCCTCTCGCGAGCCCAGGACTTGCGCGAGCGATCGGCGCCCTTCGCCAAGGGCGTGCTCGCGTTCAATCTGGGGACGTCGGTGGTCTACGGCGCCGCTGCGTTCACCAGACGCGGGCCGGCCGAGCGCGACACGCGGGGCATGGCCGTGTCGCTGGGCGACGACGGCGTGCCGGAGCCGGTCGTCGGGGTTCTGGTGCTCGCTCCGGCCGTGCTCGACGGCTACCGTTACCTGCGGCCGAACGAAGCGTGGGCCAGGTGGCTGTCGCGAAGCCTGAAGGTCCTGGGCGTGGTGCTGATGATCTAAGGGGGTCAGACCCCTTCTCCACTTACTCGGCGCCGCTCTTGGGGCCCAGCGCGAAGGTCATCGTGCCGTCGCACACCACGCGTCCGTTGACGCGCGCCGCGCCGCTGAGCACGCCCATCCGGCTGCGGAGGCGCTTGACCACGGCCTCGATCTCCACCACGTCGCCCGGCGTCACCGGACGCCGGTAGCGCACGCGCTCGATGCCCATGAAGAAGATCAGCTTCTCGCGATTCTCGGGCTTGGCGAGGATCAGGATGGCGCCCACCTGGGCGATGGCCTCGGTGAGAATCGTCGCCGGGAGCACCGGGGCCCGGCCGGGGCCGTGCCAGAGGTAGCGCTCGTTCAGGGACACGTTCTTGATGCCCACGATGCGCTTGTCCGGCTCGAACTCGGTGACGCGATCCACGAGCAGGAACGGGTAACGGTGAGGCAGAATACGCTCGATTGCCGCGTAATCCAGAGGGAGCTGCAGGCTCATGACCGCCACCAGTATAATTCTTGTGTACGGCCCGCCTCGTCCTGCATGAGCCAGCACCTCACCCACCCTCCATCGTCGCCCGCGGCGGACCTGAGCGAACGCGAGATTCTGCTCACGTTGTTCGACCTCGGCCGGCAGGTGGCCGAAGTCCTGGATTTCGCCGAGCTGCTGCAGCGGATCCCTGAACTCATCGGCCGGCTCATCCCGTTCGACGCCTTTGCCGTGTACCTGCTCGACGAGAAGCGCTCCGAGCTGCGGATCGCCTACGCGGTCGGCTATCCCGATACGTCGGGCCTGTCGATCCAGATGCCCCTCGGCGTCGTCGGTCGAGTCGTCGACTCGCAGCAGGCGATGGTCCTGGCCGACATCAGGGACTACCCGGGCTACATCGAGTTCGTGCCTGGGATGGCGTCCACTGTGGCGGTGCCGCTCGTGCACAAGGCCAAACCGATCGGGGCCCTGAACGTCCTCAGCCGCGAGCGCGACCGCTATTCGGATCGGCACGCCACCATCCTGCGCCAGTTCGCGACGCACGTATCCACGGCGCTCGTGAACGCGCGCCTGTTCGACACTCAGCGGCGCGACGCCGAGGCCTTCGAATTGCTCGCGGAGATCGGCAGGGAAGTCGCCTCGGTGCTGGATCTGAACCAGCTGCTCTCACGCATCGCGCAGCTGGCCAAGAAGGTCGTCGACTATCGCACCTTCGGCATCCTGCTGCTGAACGACGCCACCCAGGAGCTCGAGATGCACGTGGCGGTGCAGTACGGCGAGAAGGTCGCCCTCCCGAAGGTGCCGCTCGGCGAAGGGCTGGTCGGCTACGCGGCGCTCCACCGCGAGCCGGTGTTCGTGCCCGACGTCTCCAAGGACCCGCGCTACATCAAGGTCCTCGAGGACGTGCGATCGGAGCTGGCGATTCCGCTGTTGCTGAAGGACCGGTGCATCGGCGTGTTCGATCTCGAGAGCCCGGAGCTCGACGCGTTCACCAAGCGCGACGTGGAGATCCTCACGATGCTCGCGAGCCAGGCCGCCGTGGCCATCGAGAACGCGCGGCTCTACGAGGAAGTGTCGAAGAACGAAGCCCGCATGGAGAAGGAGCTGCGCTTCGCCAAGCGCGTGCAGGCTGCGCTGCTGCCGTCGGCCCTGCCCAAGCGCCTCAAGGGCGTCGACGTGGCGGCCCAGTTCATGCCGGCCCGCGAGCTCGGCGGCGACTTCCACGACTTCCTGATGCCCGAGTCGAACACCCTCATCGTCGCCCTGGGCGACGTGTCGGGCAAGGGCGTTCCCGCCGCGCTCTACAGCGTGTTCGCCGGAGAGCTGGTCCGCGGGCGCACGTTCCGGCGCCGGTTCCTGCCGGAGAAGTCATCGCCGGCCAACGTGCTGATGTCGATCAACACGATCCTCCACGAGCGCCAGCTCGAGGAGTACTACTGCACGATGTGCTATGCCGTCTTCGATTTGAAGCGCCGCACGATGACGCTGGCCAACTCGGGGCTTCCATACCCGGTCCGGGCCAGCGGCGACACGTGCGACCTCATCGAGCTCCCGGGCGTGCCGCTGGGTTCGTTCTTCGGCGTGTCCTACGACGAGTTGTCCTTCCCCCTCCACCCAGGGGACGTGTATGTGTTCTGCTCGGACGGCGTGTCGGAGGCCATGAACTCGAAGGGCGAGGAGTTCACTTCCGCGAGGCTGGTCGAGGTCGTGCGGCGCTCACGGCACCTGGCGGCGCGCGAGATCGTGCACAACGTCGTGGAAGCCGTCGCGGAGCACCGCGCCGGGTTCACGCCCAACGACGACATGACGGTCGTGGCTTTGAAGCTGGGGGACGAGAAGGGTCAGTGAGCCACCCGGGTCATCGACCTGGAGCGGACGGGATGCGGCGATGCCAGCGCCTGCCTGTACTTGTTGCGCACCCCGTTGATGCCCGAGTGGCTCGCTCTCCTTGTTTTCAAGATACGTGCCGTACGCCGATGGCCAAAACTCGGCTGCGGCTGACCGAATCGTCCCGAATCGAGTCCGCCGCCACAGGACACCTGCCACGCGCCGGGGACAATCGACACAACCTTTCTCCGGCTCCGCTCGTCATTTACTCCGGAGCCATCTGCCATGTCTGTCACATCCTTTTCGAACGGGTTGTTGAAGATTGCCGGCCTTGCCGTCGTGCTCTTCGGGGCGCTGGCCCTGGTCGTCGCTTTCGCGCCGTCGCTGCGCGGGCAAGTCATTCGCGAGCGCCCCTGGGTCGAGCTGCGGTCGCAGGTGCTCGGGGGCTCCGAGATCGGCGTCACCATCCGCGACGCGGACGCCGCCGATGTCACTCGCGAGAAGCTCCCCGAGGCATTCGGCGCCGTGGTTGAGGACGTCCGTCGCGACAGCGCGGCCGCCAAGGCCGGTGTCAGGGCGGGCGATGTCTTCGTCGCCTTCGACGGCGAACGGATCCGGAGCGCCCGCCAGTTATCGAGGCTGATCGACGAATCGCCGGCCGGCCGCGAAGTCGCGGCCACCGTCATCCGCAACGGCCAGAAGGTGGATCTCAAGCTGACGGCCGAGGCGGTGCACACCTGGAGCGGGTTCGGCGCCCTGCGGGAGCTGCGCGATTTCCCCTGGGCCGAGCACTTCTCGATTCGCGTGCCCGAGCGGGCGGCGCCCGGAGCGCTGGAGCGCGACGACCGGTTCCTTCGGGAGTTCCTGCCGGTCTCTGGACGCGGCCGGCTCGGCATCGACGTGCAGGAACTGACCGGCCAGCTCGGCGACTACTTCGGCACGCCGGACGGGCTGCTCGTGACTACGGTCGACGAGGGCACGCCGGCGAGGGCCGCGGGCCTCAAGGCGGGCGACGTGATCACGAAGGTCAACGACCGCGACGTGCGGACTGCTGTGGACTTGCGCCGGGAGCTGGCCAGAGCTTCTGGCGAGACGCGGCTCACGCTCGTGCGCGAACGGAAGACACAAACCGTGACGGTGAAGTTCGACGACGAGCCGGTGGAGCGGCCGCGGATCGTCCGCTGAGCGAGCGGGTCAGGCCTGCACGGCCTTCTGCGAGCCGGCCTCTCCGGGCACGACCAACGCCGCCAGTTGCGCGGCGATGATCCTGGCGACCGGGAGGATGTCGGTTCCCGGCTTGTTCTGCCGCGTCTCGGCGGCCAGCACTCCGACGCAGCCGGAAGACGTGATGAGGGGGACCGCGATGGCGCCCGAGTCGCTCGGCCCCACGCCGTTGACGGACTGGGCCCGCAGCGAGCGGTAGGCCATCGAGGTCACGTTGTCGGCATCCACCTGAAGGGTGCCCAGCCTGGCCATGAGGCGGTCGGGGTACCCGTGCGCGATGGACGGGTGCAGCCTCGACCCATCTGCGTTTAGCGCCCAGAGGATGACACCCTTGGCCTCGAGCACCCGCGCCGCGCGCTCCAGGAGCGCCGGCACGTCGCGGCCGTCCGTCACCCTCGCCAGATCCACGCACAGCTCCGCGGCCGCGGTGAGGTTCACCGTTCGCGGGGACTGGGGCGGGGGCGGGGCTGCCTGGGCCGGATGCGTCACGCTGTTCTTCACGGGCGGCGGCAGATCCCGAATCATCTGCACGGTGGACGCCGCGGGCTTCGGCTCGACGCGTGTGAGCATGCGGCCGAAGTAGGCCGCCACCACGAGGACGAACAGGGTCGCGACGCCGGACACGGCGAGCCGCAGCCTCGAGAGGCGAATGAGGCGTTCCTCGTTCGCCGTCTGCTCGGCCTTGCGGGCCTCGGCCAGAGCGACAGCTATCTTGCTGTTGGATTCGAGCCCGTCCATGAAAATCAGGTCGGACGCGTAGAGCCGATCGCCCTGGTTCACGGACGTGCGGGCCCGCGTGTCGATGGCGTTGAAGTCTGAAAGTGCCGAGGCGGCCGCGTCGTACAGGCCGCGGGCGGTCGAAGTCGAGGTGGCTGCGCGCTGGGCGGCAATCGCGCCGTCGATCTGGGCCGCGAGCTCCGAGACCCGGCTCATCCAGAACGACGTGCCCTGGCCGGCAGCCACGTAGCCCGCCTGTGCCGCGCGCAGAGCGGCGAGCCCTTCCGAGATCGAACCAATCTCGCGATCGCGGGCAAGGCCGGCGGCCCGCTCCTCGCTCATCAGTTTGTCGAAGTGGTAGTCGATGGCGATCGTGCCGACGGCGATGATGACCGTGAGAACCAGCAGGACACCGACACCACGTTTGCTCATCGTCGCCCCAGGGGGAACGTGGCTACTATAGCATTCGAAATCTGATCAATACCGACACAGATGCGCGTTGCCGTCATCATCAATCCGATTTCCGGAAGCTCGGGGCGCCGCTCGACGTCGGCGGCCGAGCGGTCGTCGCTCGCTCGGCAGGTGCTCGAACGACGCGGGGTCGAGCACGAGGTCGCCATCACACGCGCGCGCGGACATGCCACCGAACTCTCGTCGGGGTTCGCCGCGCGAGGCTTCGGTCTGGTCATCGCCTGGGGCGGCGACGGCACGGCCAACGAAACGGCGGGGCCCCTAGTGGGCGCGGGGACAATGTTCGGCCTCGTGCCGGCGGGATCGGGCGACGGCCTTGCCCGTGGCCTCGGGCTGTCATCGCAGCCCGAAGCCGCCCTGACACGGGCGCTCGACGGACCTGTCACGGCCATCGATGTGGGCACGTGCGGGGATCGTCATTTCCTCAACATCGCCAGCGTCGGTTTCGACGGCGCCGTGGCGCTGGCGTTCAACGCGGGATCGCGACGAGGCGTGGTCGGATATGCGAAGGCGGTGGCGTCCCTCACGTTCGGCTACAGGCCAGCCGTCTACGACCTGACGTTCAGAGACGAGGCCATCACCGGCCCGAAGTTCATGATCGCGTTCGCGAACGCCCGCGAATTCGGCAACGGTCTGATCCTCTCACCCGATGCCGACGTGCGGGACGGCCTGCTCAACATGATCGTCGTGGACGATGGCTGGATGCCAAGGCAGTTCTGGCGGGCCAGGCGCTTGTGGTTTCGCCGCGATCGGCCCGCGCAAGGCATCCGGCGTGAGCTCGTCCAGCATGCGGCCATCGCCGGGTCGGAGCTGTGCTGTCACGTGGACGGCGAGGCGTTCGTCACGCACGGAAGGATCGAAGTCGGGATCCGGCCCGCCGCGCTTCAGTTCAGTGGCATCTGAGAACGGATCCGGCGCGCTCGCACGCGCCGGCCGCGCTACCTCGGCCGCAGGATGACGTAGGCCGGCAGGCCGACGGCGTTGAAGCGTCGCATCAGCTCGCTGGCGGGGTAGGCATCCAGGTCCTCGGCCTGGAACTTAATCTTCGTGTAGCCCGAGAGGGCCGCCTGCACCGACGGATCGGCGAGCGTCGTCTTGTCCATCGTCAGGCAGTTCTTGCACCAGGTGGCCCAGAGGTCGATGAGGACCGGCTTGCCTTCGCGGGTGGCCTCGGCCAGGCCCTCGTCGAGCGAGGCGTGCCAGCCGGCCTTCAACTGCTCTTCGACGCTGGCTCTCACGGTCGCCGGATCGACCCAGCGGTTCGCGAAGAGGCCGTAGGCGAGGTAGCCGTAGTACGCGGCCGTGGCCAGGATGAACACGCCAAGCGCGTGCTTGACCCGCACCATCCAGCGTCCCGGCTTCGGGAGGGCAGCGATTCCGGCGCCCGCCAGCGGCCACGGGAGCGCCATCCCCAGGCCCAGGACGAAGGGCAGCGCCAGGGCGAGAGGCGTACCTTTCGCGTAGAGGTCGCTCGCGAAGAGCACCACCTGGATCACCACCGGAGCGACGCACGCGCCCGCGAGGAGCGCCGCGACGGCGCCCATCGCGAACGCCAGCACGAACGTGCCGCGGCTCGACTCCGAGAAGCGGATCCGGCTCGACAATCGCGAGAAGTCCACCGCGATCACGTCGAACATCGCGAGGGCGAGGAGCACGAAGAGCACGGCGATGCCGAGGTTGAACCACGGCGACGAGTTGATCGTGCCGAAGGTGCCCGCGGTGAGGATCACGACGAGCCCGAGGAGTCCGTACACCACGGCCATCGCGCCGCCATACGTCGCCCCGAGGAGGAAGCCGCGACGGCGTCGCCCGGCCTGCGCGCCGGCGCCGATGATTGCCAGATTGATGGGGATCATCGGCAGCACGCACGGCGTGAGGTTCAGCGCCAGGCCGCCGAGGAACACGAGCCCGAGAATCGCCAGTGGACCACGGCCGGAGAAGAGGCCGGTCGTAGCGACGCCCGACTCCGCGTCGCTGATGAACTTGAGGAAGTCTGCGGTGTTCAGGTACCCGCCCGTGGACCCGAGGATCGTGAAGTCGTCAAGTCGCGCGACCGCGTCCCTCGCGATGTCCTCACCGCGAGTGATCAGCGGTCCGGCGCCCGGACGGACCGCTCCGGGAATCGCGCCGGGGGCCGGCGTGGGCGCGCCCGCGGCCGGCGGCGGCACGGGCGTGGACGTGGCCGGTGCCGCGACCGGCGGCGGCGCACCCTTGCCGAACGCGATCCGATCGAAGATCGCCTTGACCTCGGGCAGCAGCGCGCCAGCCAGCGATCCCCTCGGCGAGATCCGGACGGTCCAGCTCGTCTCGAGGGTCTTCGGCCGGAAGCAGATCTTGTCGTCGCAGGCCTGGTACCGGAGCCGGGCCGGGATCGTCAGGTCACCTGCCGGGACCGAGGCGTCGATCTTCACCTGCGCACCGATGACGAACTCGCGCTCGAAGACCGCGAGCAGCTCGTCGATGCCTTCCTGCTTGAAGTCGGTGGAGGGCGGGAAGACGATCTCGGTGACCGTGACCCCCGGCGGCGCGCTGAAGGTGAGCGTCGTTGCGATGAGGGCTGGGTCGCGCGGCCGATTGGACTGCAGGTGGTAGCCGGCGGGCACTTTGACCTGGAGCGCAAGTCGCGCGGTTGCGCCCGCGGGCACGCTCGCGCGCTCCACGAGCGGCGTGACCTCGGCCGCGATGTCGCGGACGGTGGCCTGGCCCATGCCGAGCGCCACCAGCGCGAGGAGGACGAGGACCCCGGCTCGTCGAAAAGACATGACTCGATTCCGGGCCAGCGCGGGCGCCGACGCCGCTACTTCGCTTCTCTCAGCGGGATCACGTCCGCTCGCGGGAGCGGGCCGAATTCCTCGCCGAACTTGATGGGCGGCAGATCCTGGAACATGAAGTCCCACTTCCAGCGCTCGGAGGGATTGGATGCCTGGAGCCAATGCCGCGCCGAGACCGGACGCGAGAAGCTGAACGAACCCAGCGAGGCGTAGCCCGGCACCGCATGAAGCTCGTGCGCGATGGCCTCGCGCACCGCGGCGGCCGAAGCGTACGTGAGGTTCACGCCGAACACGACGCCGAGCTTCGCGAGAATCTGCCAGTCCTCACCGGCATCTCCGGGCGGCGTGATGGCCCGCGATCCCGCCTGCACGTGGCCGGTCATGTTGGTGTAAGTCGCGTCCTTCTCGACGAACGCAGTCCCCGCGAGCACGATGTCCGCGGCATCGGCGAGGGCGGTGTGGAGCACGCCCTGCACGATGAGCGTGCGGATCTGGCCGGCCTGCCGCGCCGCGAGAATCCACGCCGTGTCCCCAATCGATCCATCGGGTCCCGGATCGAACACGTAGAGCACGGGCACCTGGCCGGCCTCGACGGCCGTCCGCAGGGCCGAGACATCCGCGCGGCCGCTGCCGTCACCGACGTTCATGCCGAGGTCGCGCGCGCCGCGGAGGTTGGGCGCGTCGACGGCCGGAATCGGGAACTTCGTATTGGCAGGTTGCGGCTTCTCGCGATAGCGCCAGCCGAACGTGACGCCGCCCGTCGAGGTCGCGATGGCACGCAGCACGAACAACTCTTCGAGCGATGCGTGCGGCGACACGAAGAAGCGGACCGCGGCCGGCCCGCCAGCGGCCTCGACGGCGTCGTTGACCGCCATCAGCGCATCGGCCCACGGCGCCGCGTCCGACGATGAACCGCGCCGGATGTGCGGCTGCAGCAGCCGCCGATCGCCCTCGACCCAGTGGTAGTCGAAGCGGCCGATGTCGCACATCCAGTACTGGTTGACTTCGGGATTGAGCCGCGGCGTCATGCGGATCAGCCGCGCGCCCTTGGCCCACTCGGGCTTCGCCTTGATCCACGCCGTCGTGTTGCAGCCCTTCTCGCAGAGGGTGCAGATCGTGTCCACCGCGTGCGGGTTGTCCCAGGGCCGCGACTTGAAGCGGTAGTCGCGCGTCGTGATCGCGCCCACGGGGCACACGTCCATCAGGTTGCCCGAGAGCAGCGAGATCACGCCGCGCTCCTCGAACGTCGCGATCTCGCTCACGGCGCCGCGATTGGCGATGCCGATCTGCGCGTCGCCATCCACCTCGCGCATGAATCGCACGCACCGCGTGCACAGGATGCAGCGGTTCCGGTTGAGCATCAGCGTGGGGCCGAAATCGACGTCCGCCTTCACTCCCTCGCCGTCGAACACCCGGCGCGGGAACTCCATGCGGCTCCGGTCCGGACCGAACTCGTAGGAGAAATCCTGCAGCGGACATTCGCCGCCCTTGTCGCACACCGGGCAGTCCAGCGGATGGTTGATCAGCAGGAACTCGAACACGCTCGCCCGGGCGGCCACCACGTCGGGCGTGTTGGTGTGGATCACCATGCCCTCGGTACACACGGTCGAGCAGGCGGTCTGCAGCTTCGCCATTTTTTCGATCTTGACGATGCAGACGCGGCAGGAACCGTCGATACCCAGGCCCGGGTGGTAGCAGTAGTACGGAATCTCCTGGCCGTTCTGGATCGCGGCCTGGAGCACGGTTCGGCCCTTTTCCACCGTGACTGGGCGGCCATCTATGGTGAGCGTGACGGTGTCCATATCGGGTGGATCATACAACGGTGCAGGCGATGGCCGGGCGGCCGGCCCCGGCCGCCGCTACCGGACGATCGTGGCCAGCGTGAGGTCGTCGCGCACCGTCACCCGCCGGAGCGGCGCGCGAATCGGCAGGCGTTCCTCGACCACGTGGTCCGTCACCTTGAGCGTGACCTCCTCCGACGAGCCGTCCGTGTATTGCAGGGTGACGGTCAGCGGCAGGTCGTGCACCACGCCGAGCTGTTCCACCCGGACGATGGCCGTGCGGCCGTCGTCGGAGGCGCGGGAGGTGACGCGAAGGCGGGGGAGACTCGCTCCGAAGATCCAGCCGTCGAAGAACCTCGTGAGATCGAGCGGCGTCTGCTCGTCGAAGGCCGCGCGCAGGTCGTCGGTGCCCGCCTTCTTGAAGCGCCAATCGCGGTAGTAGTTGCGCAGGCCGGTGAAGAAGGCTTCGTCGCCGATCAGGCGCCGCAACATGTGCAGCACGACGGCCGATTTGTTGTACACGACGTCGCGGAACATGCGCCCGTCGCCCTGAACGTGGCCCAGGCGGTAGCCGAGCGAGATCGGTCCTTGCGCCACGCGGGCCGAGGCCGACTCGCGCATCTGGCTGATGAGCAGCCGCGCCATGTCGTCGCCACGATCGTGGGCCGCGTAGAGCACGGCGAAGTACTGCGAGAGGCCCTCGCTCAACCATTGCTCGTGGTAGTTCTTCCAGCCGACTCCCTGGCCCCACCATTGATGCGCCACTTCGTGTGCCAGGAAGAAGTGTGTGTAGACGCTGTCGAACGCCACCGGATCGGCAGCCCACGAGTACGGCGTGGTGGGCAGCGGCTGGTGGAACACGGCGAGGAACGCCGGACTGTGCCCGCCCGGCAGGTTGTCGTCGATGGCGGCGAGCGTGAAATCCGGATAGGGCGCCTCTCCCACGGTGGCCGCGTAGAACTGGATGATCGACGCAACGCGTGCCGGCAACTGCCGATTGCGGCCCGCCATGCGCGGCGTCGAGATCACTTCGAGCTTCACCACGGGTGCCGGAGCCGCCGCGTCGGGTGGCGCCCCGACTGGAGGCGCTAGCGCCCCGACCTCCACGTCCATGTTGCCAACGGGCACGAACCGGCTGATGACGCACGAAACGTAGCGCAGCGGTCGATCCGCCACGTACTGCACCGTTCGCGCGAATCGCGGCTGGCCGCGGGCCGGCGGTCTTGCTGGCGTCAACGTGGACTTCACCAGGCTGCCGCTCGCGGCAATCTGATACTCGGACGGCACGGTCAGCACCAACGTGGCCGTCGCGAAGTCGCTCACCGGCGCCTGCGGATACCAGTGCACGCGGTTGCTGTACATGAACCGGGGTTCCGGCGCGATGGCGAGCTCGGGCATGAGGGGATCCTGCCCCTGGGCCTGGCCTTCCACCATCAGCGCCTCCCGGTCGAACCCCTGCGGATCGAGTCGGCCGCTGTAGACCACGTCGAGCGAGAGCACCTCACCGCGCTCCACGCGCCTCGGCAGGCTGATGAGCAGGTTGTTCTGCCCGACGATGCGCAGCGCCATCAGGTAGCCGAAGGAAGGCGACGACACGGAGGAGACCGTCAGCGGTTGCGCGAGCTTGACCGTCAGCGTGTTTGCCGAATCCGCCTTGATCCGGATCCGGAGCGAGCCGCGGCCGCTGATCCACGCACGTGCCGGATCGAACTCGAGGTTGAGGCCGTAGTGCTCCACGTCGTACGTCTCGTCGTCGTCCTCGCTGTAGAAGCGCCCGCGCTCGGCCAGCTTCTGCGCGGAGGCATATACGGAGATGTTCCGTCCGCGCGCGCGATCGAAGAACGAGATGTCCTCGGGTTCGCCGGGCGAGCGTGCGTACGTGAGCCACTCCTGGCGGCCGCGCTTGAACTCCACGACCATGCTTCCGTACGCGGGCTCGAGCGACCAGCGCTCCGGTGTGAGGCTGCCGAGGTCCAGATTGAACGTGCGGTGCGAGGCGTCGTCGAAGATCTGCTGGGCGCGGCCGAGCTCGAGCGGATTCACACGCCCGGGGGTGAGGCTCTGCTCCGACACGCGAAGCACGAACTCCGCAGGGTTCAAGCGGACGAACGCCGTGTCGATCTCGGCTGCGTAGTCCGGCCGCCGGGCGAACAGGCGGAGCTGGCCCTGCTCGGCCGGGTCCGTCGGCGCGAAGCGTACGTCGCCCTTGCCGCGAAGCACGAGGGCCGTGATGCCGTTGTCCGACTCGGCGACGAACGCCGTGCCCGTCGACATGCGCAGCGTGAGATCGGGCGCGTTCAGTTCCAGATTCTTCACGGCGAATTGTCGCGAGGTGTCGAGCGTGAGCCTCAGCAGGCCGTCGACCGCCGCGAGCTCCGAGACGCCGGCCAGCTCCAGGCGGTCGGGCGTGGCGCCCGGGGTGACCGAGAGCTGCCAGGTCGCGATGCGGCCGTGGCGGCCCCGGCTGATCAGCAGGTCCGCCACGACTTCGTACGAAGTGCCGATGGGCCGCCTGGAACGCTCGCGGACGATGGCCGCCGCTCCGGTCGTCGAGCCGGCCGCGCGCGTGAAGCTGTCGACGGCCGCCACCGGCATCGCGGGCGAGGCGAGCGCCCGGAAGTCTTCCACCCGGCCGGAGGTCAGCGCGTTCTCGAGGTCGGCCAGCAGCCGGACGATGCCGTCGGCCTGCGTCGGCCGGTCCTGCCCGACCTGGGCGAGGGAGGTCGCCTGCAACGCCGCGACGAGCAGGCAGGCACCCAGGCGATGCATAGGAACATCGTAGCTGGTTCAGGTGTGCGGTAGCGGACGGGTCAGCCGGCTCGCTTGAGCACGAGCGCGGTCAGGTCGTCCCCGAGGCGGGCGTCGGCCGCGTAGTGCTCGACGGCCGAGAGAATCGCCCGGCCAATTTCCTGAGGGTTGTTCGCCGCGTTGGCGGCGATCACGCCCTCGAGACCCGCGTCCTCGAAGG
>Ga0105106_10001342_pt1 | contig 17702 bp, 12 predicted proteins | sample PPLLaktember2015_5_FD_79109 | JGI IMG/M metagenome (GOLD analysis project Ga0105106, IMG submission 79109) | Freshwater sediment microbial communities from Prairie Pothole Lake near Jamestown, North Dakota, USA - PPLs Lake P8 Core (1) Depth... | ecosystem: Environmental > Aquatic > Freshwater >...
AGCCCCTTTTTTCCGCAGCACATTTAATTGTCTTATTATCCCCACGGGTTTTGCAAATCCTCACTATTCAAACCTTCTTCCGGCACTCCGCGCCACCTCACCGCGGATCAAAAAATTTGTCGAGAATGGAGGAAATCTCCTTGTCTTCGGTGCAGCGACCGATAAACCGGATGCCTATGACTGGCTCCCGTTTCCGGTAACGTACCGGCATGACTGCCACCCACGCCGGATTGAATGCAGTTCGGGTTCCGATACCGGAACTATCCTTGACGATTATGATCCCCGGTGCATTGAGTGCGATGGTTCATTTCCGTTTCATGAAGGAATGTGTGTGGGAATATCAGAATCATCAGACATAATTATTGAAAAACTGATAGGAAACGGCAGAATTGTCGTCACAAGCGTCCATGAGTTCCCCTCAAAGGGGTTTTTGAAAAGTTTCTGCGCTGCAGGAAAAGAAACCGTTTTCTAGAAAAGATCTGTGCTTCGAGTAATATTTACCCGGATTCATTACCTGACGCTATACGTCAAAAAAACATACACTCTGGTTGAAAAAATTCTCATTCCTGATGGAAAAAATCGATTCCGGAGATATGCTCAATACCAGGCAAAACGCTCAAGGGGGCTTGACCCCCCCGCTGTGGCCCCCAAAATGCGATAACCCCCGCAGAGGTAATACGTCATTATCGCGATATGCAAAAAGGCCGCTGAATAGGGACTGGCACGGTCCCTTCCTTCATCATACTCGTGATTAGTATTTCATATCATTGTATAACGAATTCTGCAAAGCTGAAAAATCAAACTTCAACAAGGATGTTGAAGGTTTATTATAATTTTACTTCATTAGTATGTAATAATGGATCAAACCCACTCTGATAAACGGCAGTCATATATCATTGTTGCATTGCTTTTCCTTTTTATGGGGGTTGCGCTTGTTCTCAGGATGATCCCTGCCCTGTTTATCAAAGATCCGGGATTTCTGTATATTTTCGATACGGATTCCTGGTATACCATGAGACAGATTGAGGTGATGGTCAGGGATTTTCCCCAGTATAACTGGTTTGACCCGATGACTGCTTATCCCACAGGAAAGATAATTGACTGGGGGCCGCTTTATCCCGGCATTGCCGCGACTCTGAGCCTGATAACAGGCGCAGCAATACGTAACGATATTATTTATATCTCGGGCTGGGTAGCCCCCCTCATGGCAGTAATCATGGTCCCGGTGATGTTCCAGCTGGGAAAGACCATGTGGAACTGGAAAGTGGGGATTGTCGCTGCAGGACTGATATCTGTTGTTTCACTGCAATATTTTTCTCTGTCATCGTACGGATGGGCTGATCATCATATCGCTGAGGTTCTTTTCAGCACGCTCTTTTTCCTGGCCTATATATTTACCCTGATATACGTGAAAAGACGTCCGATTGATTTAAAACAGGGGAAAACGCTTGTATTTCCGGTTTTCCTCTCAATGGTTACCGGAATAATATTTTTCCTCGGACTCCTTTCATCTCCCACCGTGGCTCTCTCGCTGATTATCATTGCAGTCTATACATTGATTCAGTATATTGTGGACTACGTCTCGGATAATGATTCCACCTATCTGTTCGGGGTGAATGTTGTACTATTATTGGTTTCAATAATTCTGCTCTTCCTTTTTGGTTTCAGACAGGAGAGCTTAACACTGACCCAATATTCCATCGGGATTGTGTATGTACATTACGCGCTCATCGCTGAAACGATAGTACTTTTTATTCTCTCATTTATTTTCCATGGGAAAAAACTGGTATATCTTATAAGTCTTGTCGTACTCTGTGCAGTGAGCATGTTAGTAATCCAGAGTATCCCCTTGCTCCAGACTCTCATTGATCAGGTACTGGGAGTGGTATTCGGGTTCTCCGTTTATTCCGTGGCGGTGGTTGAGACACTTCCCTGGACACTATCAGGAGCCTGGGAGAATTTTACTTTCGCACTTATCTTGATGGCAGGAGGACTGCTTGTTCTGGTATACTCTGTCGTAAAGAAAAGAACCAATGAGTCTGTTTTCCTGTTAATCTGGTCTGTGGTCATGCTTCTTCTTACCATCAGATTCCAGCGATTTCAGTATTATTTCACGATTAATGTCGTTATTCTAACGGCAATATGTATTGTTGAACCTATCAGTTGGAAAAAAGATGCCTTAGTCCAGTACAGTACAGCGATAGCTTCCTTGTTGTTCAAATCCCCTGTTTCTCAAACAGATACTGGAACAAATAACTCAGGAAATAATCCCCCCATTACAAAAAAGGGGAAAAAGAAAGAGACAAAACGTCCTGTTAAAACTCCGTTAAATTATTCTGGAACGCTCAAAGATCTTTCAGTTTTGGTAATTTTAATTCTAACAATTTGTCTCATGGCATTTTCCTTATATCAGGATATCCAATATGGTTTGAGCACTCCACAGCATGAGATTTCTCCAGACTGGATAGAGTCGCTCTCTTGGTTAGAGATAAACTCACCCGAGACGGGAATTGATTATTTTAAATCGTATGAGGCACGCGGATTTTCTTACCCCCCGTCATCATACGGAATAATGGCTGTTTGGGATGCTGGTCACTGGATAACGTTCTTTGCACACCGAATTCCCATTACCAATCCGTTTCAGGACAATCTCCGGGGTAGTTCGGGCGCTGCCGCATATTTCCTGAGTCAAAACGAATCGCAAGCAGATGAAATCCTGCATTCGCTGGGAGGGAAATATGTGATCACGAATTCTGATATGGCCGTCGACACGTTCACGAATTTGGTTCCCTGGCCGAGCGGTTCTGTGGATATTTCACCGTACATCAAATGGTTCATGATCCAGGATTCCAACGATCCCGCAAGATTGCTTAAGGTTCACCGGTATGATGACGCATATTTCAAAACGATGGTCGCCCGGCTTCACAATTTTGATGGGTCAATGCAAACGCCGAAAACAGAAAAATATATCCAGTATGTGATCCGTCAGGTGCCCGCAGCTGGTGAGACTGCCGGGGAGGTTAACGGATATGCCCGGGTGATCACAAATGAACAGGAGCGGGAAAGTTCACCGATGAATAATAAAACCGGGATTATTGGAGAGGGAACCGAAATAAAACCCGGGCAATACACAAATATTTTCTCTGATCTCCCGAACCGAACCATTCAGGAAGTACCTGCATTGAAACATTATCGGCTCATCCATGAATCAGCGAATAACGCATCTGTCAAGGTTTTCCCGGAATCGGATATCGTGACGCTATCGGATATTAAATCCGTTAAAATCTTCGAATATGTCAAAGGAGCGCATATTGCCGGTAACGGCATCATAGAGGTACCACTGGTGACAAACACCGGCCGGTCATTTGTATACCGGCAGAAAAGTGAGAATGGTGAGTTCGTCGTTCCCTACGCAACACAGGACAATCTGTATGATGTTCATGCGACAGGGCAGTATCATATCATCGGTACTTCTCGACATATTACCGTTACGGAAAAAAATGTAACTGAAGGAGACCATGTATCCGGTTAACTGATCAAAACGATGGATTCCTGCGAGAATCGTGAGAAGTATTCCTGTTTAATATCCTGACACGTGGCTTTGAAGAATTTTTTTTCTTTCAGGCAATACATTCTCAAGAACATCATGGAGGGGACAGAATTCTCTCCATCGTCCCCGTATAAGAGCGTTCATGATATATCATCTGTTAAAGGATTATCGTGTTTTTAGAAAAACATGTGTCGAAAGTGAATCCCTGTTGTGCGTTCAGATTTCTTTTGATCAGTTTGACTGGATTGTTAATTTTAAATCTTAATCACCGATTGATAATAGGACTCGATATCCGCTGTGATGCGATTCCAATCAAGCGATTCGGCTGACATACTACAAGCATCTCGCATTGTAAGGTGGTTCAGGAGTGCCAGACCAATCTTTTCGGTGAGATCCTGCACAGAAAAAGAACAAAGGAATCCATTTTTTTCTGTAATTAAATCACGGATTGCATTTGCCGGATGATCTACTGTTACAACCGGGAGCCCGCATGCCAGTGCTTCGAGCGCGGTGATGCCAAATCCCTCCCGGGTGGAAGGAAGCACAAATATCTTGGAAGATTTCAGTTGGGCAATGAGATCATCATGATCCTGATAAAACCCGGAAATGTGGATAGAGGAGTCGATTTTTTTATCATTGATAAGGTTTTTTAGAATATTATATTCTGGACCTTCACCAATTATTAAGGCTCGGATATCCGGGTTTTCAAGTTGGAGTAAATTAACTGCATGAATAATAAGATCTGCATGTTTTTCTCTGATGAGTCTTCCCACAAAAATAATATCCCATAATTCAGAGGATGGGGTAATTGATCTTATCCTCATGAGATCGATTCCATTAGGAATAATTTTTATTTCATAACAAAATCCCAGATTCTTAAGGTTTTTTGCAGTAGTTTTCGATACGGCTATATTTTCTGAAGTGAGGCGGGCAACCAGTCGCTCAGTAGTTTTCCCTGCAAATCCTTTCCATCCAAGATAATCATACCAGTAGTCACCCCAAACTTCATGCCAGGTAATCACAAGAGGGGTATTTTTTAATTTTGAAAAAAGTTTTGCAGAAAAACAGGAAAGATATGGAAACTGCTGGCAATCAATGATATCGAACCTCTCCTTCAACAAAGGGGAAATAAGGCGTATGCTGAAATAGAGAGCCTGCCATAAGGTCCTCCTTCCGCTGACATAGAGTTTTTGAGCGGGACACACCCCATGCAGGAATACACCATCTCGGATAAGAATATCATCACCATCCCAGAATTTCATCCCGAAGAGGTGCACATCATGCCCGCGATGCGTGAGCCTGGTTGCGAGTTCCCAGACACGTTTTTCTACGCCACCTTTAACAAAGGGATAGATTACATCGTAAATAATGGCAATCTTCATCTGCAGACCTATTCCTGATAGTTGTTCTCATTGAGGAGCATCATACTCTGGAAGACGGCAAAGAGAAATATCTGAATTCCGCTTACGATAAATACCAGTGAAAGAATTGCAGTGGAAATTTCTGAAATAAGGCCGAAATTTGTTGAAACCCATTGAAGGAATATATTCAGACCGAGAAGTATTCCCGCAGAGATCAAAAAAAAACCCAGAATAAGGAATATTTCAAGACTATGATACTTCATCAATATTTCGATAAATCCCTGCTTCTTTTCATATCCATGGATAACCGAGTAAGTCTTCATTAAGAAACCTGAAAGGACAACCTGAATACCACCTATCACCAGAATCGCCCCAAGAATGAACGTGTGAAGATGGGACGATTCAATATCCCCTTTTATAGAGAAAAAAACCATGAGCAAAATTCCTACAAGGGTGAACAAAAAGCCCGGAACAGCAATAAATGGCAGGGGTTTCATGAGGAGGACAAACCGGATATGACGCCAGCCGTCCGCAAAACTGTGTAATTTTGATGGAGTCTGCCGTGGATAATAAGAAATTGGAACCTCTTCTATGTACAACCTTTCTTTTGATGCCATGACAAGCATTTCCGAAGCGAATTCCATTCCTCCTGTTGAAAGAGGCAGCCGGTATAGTGCTTCACGGGTGATTGCGCGAAATCCGCTGTGGGTATCAGAATAATGTGTATGGAAAATGAAGTTAAGCATCAACGTGAGAACCGGATTGCCGATATAACGGTGAAGACCGTCCATCGAACCTTTATGAATAGTCCCTTTGAACCGAGATCCGATTACCAAATCAGCACCATTCTTAAGAGGGTCGAGCAGTTTTGGGATTTCGAGAAAATCATACGTATTGTCTGCATCACCCATAACAATATAACGACCTCTTGCCTGTTTGAATGCTGTAAGATAGGCATTCCCATATCCGCTTTTTTCCGGCCTGATGACCTGCGCACCAAGAGATTTTGCAATTGTTCCTGTTTGATCTCTTGACGAATCGGCAACAATAATCTCACCATTGATTGCGTTATCATGGAACACTTTCTGTATTTTTGCCATACAATCTCCAATAGTCCGCTCTTCATCCAGCGCGGGAAGTATCACGGAGACGTCAAGCTCATATCTGCTTTCAGAATGTGTATCCATTGTTTGTCCTTAAGGCATTTTTTTCTGAAACGATAAATATAGATGATTTGTAAAAAGTGAATAAACTCCTTTACAAATCGCTATGTGGGGAATCAAACAGATTCATATTATGATGCTATCTTTCCTAGTATTAAGTAAATAAACAATTTAAAAAATATTTGACTTGGAACCAGATATATAAAAAAGACTATCTTGAGATTCGATGAATTGATTGAAAAAATTTTCCTCAATCTCGTTTAGTGAATTACCAGGAGAAAGCCAGCATGAATGAAGATATTTCACCCTATACAGAAAAGAAAATACTCTCTCCTTCCGTGTATATCGTTATTCTAAACTACAATAATTATTCTGATACAATTGAGACAATTTCATCGGTTTTATCCCTGGAATATGATGCAATTTCTGTTCTCCTTATTGAGAACAGCTCAGATAAAACAATTATTCGAAAAATCCGGACGCAATTTCCCGATCTTAAAATTATTGAAAATAAAAAAAATCTGGGGTATGCGGGTGGAAATAATATTGGAATCCAAAAGGCGATAGCAAGTGGTGCAGATTACATTTTTTTATTGAACAATGACGTAAAACTCGAAAAAGATGTTCTTCAAAAGTGTGTCTCAGCCATGGAAAAAATACCCGGTTGCGGGGCATGCCAGCCTATGATAGTCACATCCGATGACAGGGAAAAAGTCTGGTCAGCTGGAACTCAACTGTATTTTGGCTATCCAAGATTATTCAGGAAAGGAACAAAACTCCAGAGAAACGGGATACTATCTTCCCCTTTCGGTCTTGTTGGCTGTGCAATTCTTTTCAGAAGAGCAGCATTACAGGAAACGGGCCTTTTTGATGATTCCTTATTTTTACTACATGAAGAAACTGACTGGTGTATCAGGGCGAAAAAAAAGAACTTTTCCTTATTAATTGTTACCAATGCAATAGTGTATCACAAGATTTCTACATCCATAGGAATGTTCAGTAAGATATATTTGTACTACATCGGTAGGAACTGGCTTTTGGTAGGGAAGAAAAATTTCTCATTTTTTTACTATCTGCATATCTTGGTAACTGAATTTTTAATACGGTTCCCGTATTATCTCTATCATCTCATTAAAAAAGGTCAGATCAGAATGATAAAATTTTATTTGAAGGGAATTTTTGACGGAATTCTTGGAATTTCCGGGGAAGCCAAACTATAAATGATTGTATAAGCACTATGAAAAATTACGGTTGAGGAACATGATTATGGTAAAAGATATCATTGGTGTTAAGATTAAAAAATTACGAGTAATTCCCGATGAAAGGGGATGGTTAATGGAAATCCTGCGTTGTGACGAAGAAATTTTTGAAAAATTCGGACAGGTCTATATCACTACTGCATATCCAGGGGTAGTTAAAGCCTGGCATTATCACAAGAAGCAGACTGATTATTTCACCTGCATTCACGGGATGATGAAAGTTGCACTTTATGATGGGAGGAAGGAATCACCAACCTATCGGGAACTTATGGAAATTTTTGTCGGTGAAAAGAATCCAGTGCTTATCAGTGTCCCACCCAGGGTATACCACGGTTTTAAAGGGATCGGAACGGGTACTGCATATTTCCTGAGTATTCCCACCCTCCCGTACAATTATCAGGAACCGGATGAATATCGTGTCCCTCCGGATTCACCGGAAATTCCATATGACTGGGGACTTGCACCGGGACTTAAGCATGGATGAGTTCAGGGCATGGGAGTGAAAAAACATGAAATTATTCATCACCGGCGGTGCGGGATTCATTGGGAGCAATTTTATTCTCCACATGATGAACTCACATCCGGAGGTTGAAATAATCAATCTTGATGTCCTGACTTATGCCGGTAACCTTACTAGTTTAAAGGGGATTGAAAAAAATGCGCGTTATACTTTTATAAAAGGAGATATCTGCAACCCGGATATTGTCAATACAATTCTTAAAAAGCATGGTGTGGATACAATCATCCATTTTGCTGCAGAAAGTCACGTTGATCGATCTATCTCCAAGGCATCTGAATTTGTTCGGACAAATGTTCTTGGAACTCAAAATCTTCTCGAATGTGCACGACATCACCATGTCACAAGGTTCATTCATATCTCTACCGATGAAGTCTACGGGAGCACATTGAAGGGAGCGTTTAAAGAAAAGGATATCCTCTCACCATCCAGCCCCTATTCAGCGAGCAAGGCAGGATCAGACCTTCTCGCACTTTCCTATTTTACGACGTATAAACTCCCTGTCATTATCACACGGTGCACGAATAATTTCGGCCCCTTCCAGTATCCTGAGAAGTTAATCCCGCTCTTTGTTACGAATCTTATTACAGGCAGAAAAATACCGGTCTATGGAACGGGAAAAAATGTTCGCGACTGGATCCATGTACATGATCATTGCCGGGCAATAGAGTTACTTCTTAAAAAGGGTAGTTTTGGGGAGATTTATAACATCGGTGGCGGTAACGAGAAGACAAATATCGAAATTACGGAAAAAATTTTAAAATTACTGAAGAAGGATGAATCATCGATTGAATACGTTCCTGATCGACCGGGACATGACTTCCGGTATTCACTTGATTGTTCGAAGTTACGGAAGATGGGCTGGAAACCTCACTATTCATTTGAAGAAGGTCTGAAGGATACAGTTGAATGGTATATCAGGAACGAATGGTGGTGGAGACCATTAAGGAAATAAATCACCAGAAAATCATTCTCTTCGGGGCTCTAGGAATGCTGGGGCATGCCCTGCAGGAAGTTTTCCCTCATTCGGTCTGTATTGGACATCGTAATGTGGATATCACTGATGAAGATGCGATAATGAAACTTATGAAACGGGAGCGTCCGGCAATTGTTATCAATGCAGCGGCATACACTGATGTTGACGGGTGTGAGGATAACCGTGTATATGCTTTTGCAGTAAATGGAAAAGGGCCGGGTTATATCGCAAAGGCATGCGCCGAGAGTGATGCGATTCTTGTTCACTTTAGTACCGATTATATTTTTGATGGGACCAGGAAAGAATATCGTGAGGATGACTGTCCGAACCCGATCAATATATATGGTGAATCAAAGTTGCTTGGGGAGGTTTCTATTATAAAAAACCTTGAGAATTACCGTATTATCAGAACTTCCTGGCTCTATGGGAGCCACGGGAAAAATTTTGTCGACACGATTCTTACCTTATCACAGCAGATGCCGTTAGTCCATGTAGTGAACGATCAGATTGGAAAGCCTACATATACTGTTGACCTGGCCAATAAAGTACCGGAGATCATATCGTGCGATCCTGGAATGTATCATATCACCAATGATGGTCAATGCAGCTGGTATGAGTTTGCGAGTGCATTTATTCCAAATGCAACACCCTGTTCAACCCAGGAGTTCCCAAGGAAAGCAAAACGCCCCCAGTATTCAGTTCTGGCAAATACCAAGACACCCCCACTCCGGCACTGGAAAGAAGCAATACAAGAGTATATTCAAATGAAGGAAAAGACCTGAAATGAAAGGGATTATTCTCGCCGGCGGAACCGGCTCACGATTGTTTCCATTGACTAAAGTGACCAACAAGCACCTGTTGCCTGTTTATGACAAGCCGATGATCTATTATCCGCTTCATACGCTCATCAATGCAGGTATAGCCGAAATCATGATCGTATCCGGACGGGGACATGCGGGACATTTTCTTGAATTGCTTGGTTCGGGAATGGAATTCGGGGTCAGCCTTACGTATGAGATCCAAGAAACTGCAGGGGGAATTGCGCAGGCACTGGAACTTGCAGCCAGCTGGGCAGATGACGATAATGTCGCAGTGATCCTTGGGGATAATATCTTTCAGGATAATGTAAGAAATGATGTTGTATCATTTAAAAAGGGGGCAAAAATATTCTTAAAAGAGGTCAAAGGTGCCCAACGGTTTGGCGTTGCTGAGCTCAAGAAAGGTCATGTCATTTCCATTGAGGAGAAACCCTCCTCCCCAAAATCAAACTTTGCGGTGACGGGGCTCTATCTTTATGATTCTGAGGTCTTCTCAATTATCAGGACGTTAAAACCCTCAGGCAGGGGTGAGCTTGAGATCACGGATGTAAATAATGCCTATCTCCAGAAAGAGATGATGCAGTACGCAATTTTAAAGGGATTCTGGAGCGATGCGGGGACTTTTGATAGTTTACTGAGGGCAAGCTGCCTGGTGCAGGAATATCAGACACTGCAACATGAAAAAGATTCATAGTATCCTGGAATCTGACCCTTTTCAGGGACCAGATCGCAAGAAAAAAGGAATGGTTTCTATGCATAAATATCGAATTTTGTTATTGAATTTCCTAAAAATCTTTTCAACATTCCAGGAATTATTGAATTTTATTGGGTATTTCTGGAGATCCTCGACAAAGTATAAAGGAGTACCATATTTTTGATGAATTCAAACAGGATTGTACATGCATGGTCAAACCGGCTCTTCAGTCGAATTAAATACTGTTATAACCTCTCGGTTCTAGCCCTGCGTATTCTTAAAAGTGAAGGTCCTGTATGCCTTTGGTGGAATTTAAATCATTTTTTAAAAAAAAGATGTACTTCTTCATTTGATTACTCCCGATATATTCAGGAAAGTGAACCATCAGTGGAGGAATTGATCGCTCAGAGAAATCAATCATTCCGATATCCATATCGCCCACTGATTAGCGTAATAATACCGGTATACAATCCGCCATGTGACATACTAGAGAAAACCCTGGATTCAGTTGTTTCTCAAAGCTATGATAACTGGGAGGTTTGTATAGTCGATGGAAATTCCGATGAGAGAAAAATCAGGGATCTGTTACAGACATATGCGGACAGATATCCCAACATTCGTGTGCATTTCCTTACTGAAAATCTCGGTATTTCAGAGAATACTAATATCGCCGAAAAAATGTCGCAAGGAGAATTTATCGCTCTTCTTGATCACGATGATCAAATCTCTCCTCATGCTTTATTCGAGATCGTTCATCATCTCAACGACAATCCTCAAACAGATATTGTTTATACTGACGAAGATAAAATTGATAATCGTGAAAATCGTTTTGATCCTTTCTTTAAACCAAAGTATTCCCCGGAATTGCTCAACGGGATGAATTACCTCATTCATTTCACAATTATCAGAAAATCACTATTTGACGCCGTCAATGGATTTAAAAAAGAATTTGATGGTGCCCAGGATTATGACCTGTTTTTTCGATGCATTGAAAATGGAGCAAATATCAGTCACCTCCCAAAAGTACTCTATCATTGGCGAAGTCTTGAAAGTTCATCATCTCAATCCACTGCAATAAAACCATGGATATATGATATTGGAAAAAAGGCAGTTCAGGACCATCTTGACAGATGTAGTATCAGAGCTACGGTAAAGAGTGGCGGGGGGGTCACTCTCAATAAGGTCCAGTATGTAATTGAGGGATCGCCACCAGTAGATATCCTGATTCCGACCCGCAAATTACCGCAATTCAAAAAATGTCTCAATGCGTTGAAAAAGACACGATACAAAAATTATTCCATTCACGCGATTATCAATGGGACAAATGAATACCGGGTTGTCACGATAACTTCTCCTGATGGACGCGAACTGATTCAATTCACTGATGGACGGACAGGTCTCATTGGACCTAAATTACCCTATAACTGGTCAAAAATGAATAATATCGCATTAAAGCAGACCCTTTCGCCCTATGTTGTAACCCTTAATGATGATGTTTACTTGAAAACAGACGACTGGCTCGAAAAATTCCTTATGTATGCACAGTTGAATCAGGTTGGCTCTGTAGGATGTTTGCTTCTTAATCCTGATGGTTCCATCCAGCATGCAGGTTCGTACATTACTGATGATGGTTTGGGTGACCATTGCTTCAAGGGTCTTGATCCACATAGTCTGGAGTGCAACGGAATTCTGCAGATCCCACGGGAGTGTAGCGGTGTTACAAGCGCGTGCATGATGGTCAGACGTGAAGTCTTTGATAAAAATGGTTACTTCGATGAAAATCTTCGTAATTACGATGATTTTGAATTTTCGATCAGACTGTTGAAAAAGGGGTATTCGCACATATTTACCCCCTATGTCTGCGGGTTCCACGATGAAAGCCAGACCCGGCCGCTTATAATTAATCCGGCTATGATAAATTACCTAAAAGATAAAACCATGCCGGTTAAAGAATTGTATTACAGACATGAATGGGAAATGATGATACAAAGGAAACAGGAAAATGAAATCTGTCGTTGAATACCGTGGACTCATCTGGAATTTCATCAAACGGGACATTTCCTCCAAGTATGTGGGATCGCTTCTCGGTTTGTACTGGTCCGTTATCAATCCGATCATCACCCTTTTTCTATACATTATAGTCTTTGGCGTGTTTCTGAATGTCCGTCTTCCCGGATCAACAAGTATATGGGATTTCGCATTGTATTTTGCTGCCGGATATCTTCCGTGGCTGGCATTTCAGGATTCTGTTATGCGTGCGTCCCGGTCTATAATCGATAACAAAAACTATATCAAAAAAGTCCCATTTCCCAGTGAAATTTTTCCTGTCTACACCACATTGTCAGAATTTGTGAACCTGTTTATTGGTCTCGGAATTTACTTAGTTCTGTTTTTAATCCTGAAAGGCATACCCACGATCTATATTCTCCTCCTCCCCATTGCTGTCATTCTTCAGCTGGTATTTACTTTATCGCTGGGTTTTTTTCTCTCCAGTGGTGCTGTTTTTTTCAGGGATATTCCCACAATGCTGGGTCCCTTGTTCATGATATGGTTCTGGGCGACCCCGATCGCATATACAGTCAATCTGATCCCAATGAATTTCCAGTGGATTGTCATGTTGAATCCGGCTTATTATATGATCGAAATCTATCGGGATGCGTTATTCTACGGTAAGTTTCCGGAAATCAATATTCTCGTACCTTTCCTGATATTTTCGGTTGTTATGTTCGTAATCAGTGTATGGTTCTTCAGGAAAACAAAAACCGGGTTTGGTGAGCTTTTATGAATGCTATCGAGGTTTATAATCTCGGAAAAAAGTTTAAATTGTTCACTTCACCTGGTGGAAGATTTCTTGAATACATGAGTATGGGTAGGGTAAAACGCCATACAGATTTCTGGGCTCTCAAAGATATCACTTTTGAGATCCCGGAAGGAACCACACTTGGAATTCTTGGGCAGAATGGTTCAGGGAAAAGCACACTTTTAAGCATTCTTGCAGGTGTCCTTTATCCCAGTGCCGGATCCTTTGAGATACAGGGGAAAGTATCAGCAATACTTGAACTGGGTTCGGGTTTCCACCCGGAATTTTCCGGCAGAGATAATGTCTATATGTACGGTTCTATTATGGGACTCTCAAAACAGGAGATCGATGAAAGGTTTGATGAAATAGTGCTATTTTCAGAACTGGGGGATTTCATCGACCAGCCCCTCCGTACCTATTCATCCGGCATGATCGTTCGGCTTGCATTCTCCGTTGCGGTGAATGTGGATGCAGATATCCTGATTGTAGATGAAGCACTGGCTGTCGGCGATGCGATCTTCCAGCACCGGTGTTTCCGGAAGATACGGGAGATGCAGGCTAACGGTAAGACAATTTTATACGTTGGACATGATACCGAAGCGGTGAGGAACCTCTGTACCCAGGCTTTACTGCTTGATGGAGGACGGATCATTGAACGTGGAGATCCGAATTCTGTGGTCAATCAATATTATGCTCTGATATCTGAACGGGAACAGGCATATTCTGAAGGGAACCTGGCTGAGCATGGGGAGACTCCCGGCGAAGGATTTGAAACTGTATATAATTTCATCCAGAACCTGAATACCGCAAAAATAATTGCCCAGCCTACAATACCGGTTGTTGAACAGACGACTGAAATCAACTCTGCATCACGGAAAGTGATTTTTGCTCACCCTCCATCCGAGATTACATTTTCTGTTTTCATCGAGCCGGAATCATCACTTGCGTTCGCTATCGGAATCATGCCCGGTGCCTGGGAAAAGATACCGCAGGGAGTAAAGTTTGATATAGAGATACTCTCTGACGGAAACACAGAGAACATCTTTTCGCGTGTGCTCCAGCCGAAGCGAAATGCCGGCGACCGGGGCTGGCACAATTTTGTGGTTCCTCTCAGACTATTTTCCGGAAAGACCGTATCAATAATTTTTCGAACTTCCGGATCCGGAGATGATCTGAGTTACGGGTGGAGTGCATGGGGGTGGGGTAGGATCGTAAAAGCTAAGGAGGCTCTTGCTGTTACGGGGAGTGAAAAACCAAGTTCAGAAAATACATTTTCCGATGTTTTTTCTTCAGGTGAAGAACGATTTGGGAATAAACGTGGGGAAATCACCTGTGTAGAATTGATGGATGAAAATCTTGACCGAACAAATTGTTTTGATTCCGGGGATATTGCTATCGTCAGGATCCACTTTTTACTGCATGAGGACATTTCGGAAAACCTGACCATTGGCTGTACGTTTAAAAATAAATACTGTGATATCTATGGAACCAATACAAAATGGCAGCGAATGGATATGAGTAATAAAAAAAGAGATAGACATTACATAGTCGAATTTTCACAATCATTAAAACTCAATTCGGGAACCTACTCAGTTAATGCCGGTCTTGTCATTGTCCATTCAAATAATGAAATTGAAGTACTTGATCGCCGGTATGATTGCCTGATTTTCAGGGTTGAAAAGAGAGATTTTATGGCTGGAATTGTTGATCTTGAATCGTCAGTTAAAGAGATTAAGAATTAAACCACTATCATACCATGACAGAGGATTAAAAGCCAAAATATAATGCGCAATAGTTTTTCTGCTTCATCATCAATATGATCATCATAGAATTATGAACTTGAGATCTGTTTTAAAAAACATGATCGGAATAGATAATGGTAAATCTAATCCGAGTAGTGATTCTCAAAATATTTATAATATCGGTGAATTTTACCACGATTTTTCACTTTTTAGAGTGAAAAATGCTCAATTACCTGGACCTTTTTACCTTAATCAATGCTGTAAAGCACCGATAATTCAATCCTATATTGCCCTGGCTATTGCAAAAAGCAAAAAAAATATTGATGATCATGTAACATTCGCTGAGTTATTTTGTGCAGATGGGTATTATGCCATGGTAGCGACACTCTTTGGAGCTACAAAATCCTATGGTATAGACAATAATAAAGATGGTTACTTCGATAAGGCATTCCAAATGGCACAACTATTAAAAATTAACAATGTCGAATTTATAAACAGTGATATCGCCAAATCAAGTTTAAAAGGTATTGAAAACGTAGACATTGTTGCCAATATCGGGGGCTTATATCATGTTGAAAATCCGGTGGATGTTTTAATTAAATCTTATAATTTAGCGAAAAAATATCTTATAATCCAATCGGTTGTTTCAATTGCAAATGAAGATCCTTATTATTTTGAGACCCCAGCGCCGGGATGGTCATGGGGATGCAGATTTAATAAAAAATCATTTCATGAGATGGTTCAGGACTTGGGATATAATATTTATGATTATCATTTCAACGAATTGGTTGGGAACAACAGGCCAGAAGATCGGGGAAGTGTATACTATTTAATTGAGAAATAGAATGACTATCTTCAACAATTGGAACTATATTCAAATATATCACAAACAAAAATACACTCACAGGACAGCACAATAAATGAACACGAGTTTAAAATTCTTTCAGGAATTTATTTTTGATCCACACTCTCGTATTTACAAACATCCTGAAGGGATGATGATTAATTATCAGGATGGTGGCGAATCATATATTTTTGAATCGATGAAAAAAATCAAAGATTTATCCTCTCATTCCCAGGAGTTCAGGTCATATATCAAAGACTGGCCTTCCCGATATCATTTTTCCCATAAACGGATAAATTTTCTCGAGTCGTTAAAAGAAATCTTTCCTCCAGATGCAGATGTGCTCGAAATCGGGTCGGGGTGCGGAACAATCACCCGTTGGTTAGGAGAACAGTTCCATGCTGTTGATGCACTGGAAGGAGATTTTTCAAGAGCTGTTATCACCCGTTACAGGACTAAAGATCTGGATAATGTAAAAGTGTACTGTGGAAATCTTCTTGAAACGGGTTTTAACAAAAAATATGACATTATTACTCTGATAGGTTCGCTTGAGTATCTTCCATTCTTTGATAGAGAGTACAATGATCCGCAAAAGGTATGTGCTGCCATATTATCCCGATTACATGGTGCATTGAAAGAAAAAGGGATTCTCCTTATTGCAATTGAAAATAAGTTCGGTGCAAAATATTTTTCAGGATGTAAGGAAGATCATACAGGAAAGGAATTTGAGGGGATTATCGGGTATCCTGACAAAACTCAGGTTACTTTTAGTCGAAATGAGTTGGAATCTATTATCTCGGCATCCGGATTTACTAATCATCAATTTTATCATGTCTTTCCCGATTACAAATTAACAGATACCATTATTCCGGAAACCACTGAGGTATTATCGTTATATCCCTATAACTGGATTTCTACACCGTTCGAGGATTATTCAGGTAAATTTCTTTATATTTTTCCGGATATACTTTTTATAAAATCAGTTACGGATTCCGGTCTATTATGGCAATTTTCAAATTCTTTTATAATCTTAATGAGCAAAACAAAAAATATAAATTTATCTGGTAATTGGCTGATTAAAAAATATAATATTAATGACTTTTCCAAACCCATTTTTTTTCATACAATTACACTCGGTAAAAAATTCGAATCTGAAAAAAACGGAATAAAATATTTCATACAACGTTCATCCCTTTCCGGGGTGAGTTTGTTTGATGAAGATGACCAGTTTTTATTTGAATTGACAGATAATAATTTCGTTCCAGGTAAACTCCTGTTATTTGATTTTGTAAATGCACTGTTCAAAAAATCTCCCGAAAATAACCTTAAACAAGTTTTGAGAGAACTGCATGATAATTTATTACGGAATCATTCAATTGGAGAAAATGATCTTGAAGGGTATCCATTGATCAAAGGTGATACGGTTGATTACACATTTTGGAACCTCATTAAAAGCCCTGACAATACAATAGAATTTATTGATAGAAAATGGAAATCAAAAAAGGCACTTCCTGCGGACTTAATCTTATTCAGGAATTTATTCTGGATTTTTGATAAAATCAGTCCTTTTCTAAAAAATAAAGATAAATCTTCATTCATCATTTCCATGATTAAAGATATATATCCTCAATATTCTGAGGAGAGATTAATTGTCAATTTGCGTTTTGAGAACGCCTTTCAATTTTTTGTGACCGGGGAAAATCTACATTTAAGTACTGATAATTTGAAGCAGTATAACGTTATTGAACAAGTTGTCCAAAATCAGGAAAGATTCGTCCGCATTCTGGATTTACAGCAGATTGTCACCACCAAAGATCTCCTTATTGAAAATTTGAATGATGATATCAGGGATTTACAGCAGACTGTCACCGCATTACAGCAGACTGTTACCACTAAAGATCTCCTTATTGAAAATTTGAATGATGATGTCAGGGATTTACAGCAGACCGTCACCGCATTACAGCAGACTGTTACCACT
>Ga0105106_10001344_pt1 | contig 17696 bp, 14 predicted proteins | sample PPLLaktember2015_5_FD_79109 | JGI IMG/M metagenome (GOLD analysis project Ga0105106, IMG submission 79109) | Freshwater sediment microbial communities from Prairie Pothole Lake near Jamestown, North Dakota, USA - PPLs Lake P8 Core (1) Depth... | ecosystem: Environmental > Aquatic > Freshwater >...
ATCTGGCTGCTGCCGTTCTACCCGTCGCCGCTCAAGGACGACGGCTACGACGTCGCCGACTACCACAACGTGCACCCGCACTACGGCACGCGCGCCGACTTCCGCAACTTCGTAAGAGAGGCGCACCGGCGCGACCTCAAGGTGATCACCGAGCTGGTGGTCAACCACACTTCCGACCAGCATCCCTGGTTCCAGGCGGCGCGGCGCGCCCCGGCGGGCTCGAAGAAGCGCGACTACTACGTCTGGAGCGACACGGACAAGAAGTACAAGGGCACGCGCATCATCTTCACCGACACCGAGACCTCGAACTGGACCTGGGACCCGGTGGCGAAGGCCTACTACTGGCACCGCTTCTTCAGCCACCAGCCCGACCTCAACTTCGACAACCCGAGCGTGCTGCGCGCGGTGCTGCGCATCATGGGCTTCTGGGCCGACATCGGCGTCGACGGCTTCCGCCTGGACGCGATCCCCTACCTCATCGAGCGCGAGGGCACCTCGAACGAGAACCTGCCCGAGACGCACGCGGTGCTGAAGAAGATCCGCTCGCTCGTCGACGCGCGCTATCCGAACCGGCTGCTGCTCGCCGAAGCCAACATGTGGCCCGAGGACGTGCGCCCGTACTTCGGCGAGGCCGACGAGTGCCACATGGCGTTCCACTTCCCGCTCATGCCGCGCATGTACATGGCGATCGGGCAGGAGGACCGCCACCCGGTGGTCGAGATCATGCAGCAGACCCCGGACATCCCGGACAGCGCCCAGTGGGCGATCTTCCTGCGCAACCACGACGAGCTGACCCTCGAGATGGTGACCAGCCGCGAGCGCGACTACATGTACAAGATGTATGCCGCCGACATGCAGGCGCGCATCAACCTCGGCATCCGCCGGCGCCTCGCGCCGCTCATGGAGAACGACCCGGAGCGGATCAAGCTGATGAACAGCCTGCTGCTTTCCATGCCCGGGTCGCCGATCATCTACTACGGCGACGAGATCGGCATGGGCGACAACATCTACCTCGGCGACCGCAACGGGGTGCGCACGCCCATGCAATGGAGCCCCGACCGCAACGCCGGCTTCTCGCGCGCCGACCCGCAGCGCCTGTACCTGCCGCCGATCATGGACCCGATCTACGGCTTCGAGGCGGTGAACGTCGAGGCGCAGTCGCGCGACCCGGCGTCGCTGCTCAACTGGATGAAGCGCGTGCTCGCCGTGCGCAAGACCAGCCAGGCCTTCGGCCGCGGCAGGCTCTCGTTCCTGAACCCCGGGAACCGCAAGATTCTTGCTTACCTGCGTGAGCATGGAGACGAGGCCATCCTGTGCGTCGCCAACCTCTCGCGCACCGCGCAGCCGGTCGAGCTCGACCTCAAGCGCTTCAAGGGCCGCGTGCCGGTGGAGCTGCTCGGGCGGACGTCCTTCCCGCCGATCGGCGAGCGCTTCTACCTGCTCACGCTGCCGGCCTACGGCTACTACTGGTTCCGCCTCGCCGCGGACGCCGCGCCGCCCGAATGGCATGCCCAGGTGATGCCGCCCCAGGAGCAGCCGATGCTGGTGCTGTTCGACGGCTGGACCAGCTTCTTCCGCGACAAGGTGGTGCCCTGGCGCATCGGCATGGCGGAGAAGCTGCGCGAGCACCTGGAGACGAGCGTGCTGCCGCCGTTCCTCGAGTTGCAGCGCTGGTACGCCCAGAAGGGCGAGGCGGTGGCGCGCGCCTCGATCCTCGACTACGCCATCTGGAACGTCGGCGCGATCAGCTGGCTCCTCGCCTGGATCGAGGTGAAGGGGACGCTGTACTTCCTGCCCATGGCGCTCGCCTGGGAGGAGGAAGAGGACCAGGTCAAGGCGCTCTCGGTCGCCACCGTCGCGCGCGTGCGCCAGCAGGCGAACGTGGGCGTGCTCGGCGACGCCACCGCCGACGTGTCCTTCTGCCGCCACGTGATCAAGGCGATCGGCGAGGGCCGCAGCCTGCCGACGCAGGGCGGGACGCTGAAGTTCACGCCGACCGCCGCCTTCGCCGAGATCGCGAAGGACGAGCTCGCCACGCTGCACGCCGGGCGGCTGGGCGCCCAGAGCACCAACACCTCGGTGACGCTCGGCGAGCGCCTGTTCCTCAAGGTCTACCGGCGGGTGCGCCCGGGGATCAACCCCGAGCTCGAGATCGGGCGCTTCCTCACCGAGACGGCGCGATTCACGCACTGTGTGCCGCTCGCCGGCGCGGTGGAGTACACCGCCGCCGGGGCCGAGCCGGCCGCGGTGGCGCTGCTGCAGGCCTACGTGCCGAACCAGGGCGACGGCTGGAGCTACACCCTCGCGTACCTCGAGCGGACCCTGGCCGGGCCGCGCACCCCGGCGCCCGCGGCGGCGACGGCGCCCGCGGCGGCGCCGGTCGAAACGCCGCACGGCGCCTACTTCGCCCTCATGCAGACGCTCGGGCTGCGCACCGCGGAGCTGCACCGGGCGCTCGCCACGAAGTCGGGCGATCCCGCTTTCGAGCCCGAGCCGTTCACCGCCCAGGACGTGGTCGAATGGAAGAAGCGCGTGCGCGAGGAAGCGGTGGCGACGACCGCGCGATTGCAGCGGCCCGAGGTCGAAGCCCTGAAGGACAAGCTGCTGCAGGCCATCGACGCCTGCCCCGCGCCGCAGCAGCCGGCCTTCAAGATACGCCACCACGGCGACTACCACCTCGGCCAGGTCCTCATCGCCAGCAACGATTTCCTCATCATCGACTTCGAGGGCGAACCCTCGCGGCCGCTCGCCGAGAGCCGGCGCAAGCGCTCGCCGCTGCGCGACGTGGCCGGGATGCTGCGCTCCTTCAGCTACGCCGGGGCCTCCGCGCTGCAGCGCGCGCCGGCGGAGCCGCCGGTGGAGCGCGAGCGGCTCGGCCCGGCGCTCGAGGCCTGGGAGGCGGGCGCGCGCCGCGCCTTCCTCGCCGCCTATGCCGAGGCGATGCAGGGGAGCGGCCTGTTCGCCTCGTACGACGACGTGCGCGGCCTCGTGCGCCTCGCCGAGATCGAGAAGGTGCTCTACGAGCTGCGCTACGAGCTCGACAACAGGCCCGCGTGGCTGCACATCCCGCTGCAAGGGCTCGCGTCGCTGATCGGCAAACCGGAGGGAGGGTGACATGGATCGCTTCGAGGTAATGCTCGAGCCGGTGCGGGTGTTCATGCGGCAGGTGGGGGACTTCCTGCCGCGCCTGGCGCTCGCGCTGCTGGTGCTGCTCGCGGGCTGGATCGTCGCGAAGATGGTGCGCTTCGCCATCGGCCGCGGCCTGCGCGCGATGAACTTCAACGTGCTCACCGAGCGCTCCGGCATCGACGCCTTCCTGCGCGACGGCGGCGTCGGCGCCGACACCACCGAGATCCTGGCGCTGCTCTTCTACTGGCTGGTGATCCTCGCCGCGCTGGTGATCGGCTTCAACCTGCTCGGCCTCACCTACATCACCGATCTGCTCGGGCGGGTGGTGCTGTTCGTGCCGCGCGTCATGGTGGCGCTGCTCATCATCGCCTTCGGCGCCTACTTCGCGCGCGCGGTGGGCAGCGCCGTCACCGCGTACTGCCGCAACATCCACCTGCAGGACGCCGACCTCCTCGGCCGCATCGCGCAGTACGCGATCCTCACCTTCGTGGTGCTGATCGCGCTCGACCAGGTCAACGTCGGCGGCGACATCATCCGGCAGAGCTTCCTGATCCTCCTCGCCGGCGTCGTGTTCGCGCTCGCGCTCGCCTTCGGGCTGGGCGGCAAGGAATGGGCGGCGGAGTTCCTGGAGCGATGGTGGCCGAGACGCAGGCGCTAAGGGCCGTCCACCGCATGCCGCTCGGGGCCGAGGTGCTGGCCGGCGGCGGCGTGCGCTTCCGCCTGTGGGCGCCTGGAGCGACAGCAGTCGATCTTCATGTTAAGAAGAAAAACCTTTCGATGAAAAGCCTCGGCGACGGTTGGTTCGAAATCGTCGACGCGCAGTCCGGCCCGGGAACGCTCTACCAGTACCGCATCGACGGCAAGCTGCTCGTTCCCGACCCCGGCTCGCGCTTCCAGCCGCGCGACGTCGACGGCCCGAGCGAGGTGATCGATCCGGCGGCGTTCGAGTGGGACGACGACGACTGGCAGGGCCGCCCCTGGGAAGAGGCGGTGATCTACGAGCTGCATGTGGGTGCATTTTCCACTTCAGGAAAGTATTCCGGTGTCACCGCGAAGCTGCACCACCTGCACGACCTCGGCGTCACCGCCATCGAGCTCATGCCGCTCGCCGACTTCGCCGGCAAGCGCAACTGGGGCTACGACGGCGTGCTGCCTTACGCGCCCGACAGCCGCTACGGGCGGCCCGAGGACCTGAAGGCGCTGGTGCAGGCCGCGCACCGGGCGGGGCTGATGGTCTTCCTCGACGTCGTCTACAACCACTTCGGGCCGAAAGGCAGTTACCTCCACGCCTACGCGCCGCAGTTCTTCACCGATCGGCACAAGACGCCGTGGGGGGCCGCAATCGATTTTTCCGTCTCTCAAGTCCGTGAATATTTCATTCATAACACCCTGTACTGGCTGGAGGAGTACCGCTTCGACGGCCTGCGTTTCGACGCCGTGCACGCGATCAAAGACGATTCGCAGAAGCACATCCTCGAGGAAATCCGAGAGGCCATTCCCGCGCACAAGCACCTGGTGCTGGAGAACGACGCCAACCAGGCGCGCTTCCTCGGGCCGGGGAAGTACACCGCGCAGTGGAACGACGACTCGCACCACGGCTACCACGTGCTCGCCACCGGCGAAGCCGACGGCTACTACGCCGCCTACGCCGACGCGCCGGCGCGCCACCTCGCGCGCTGCCTCGCCGAGGGCTATGCCTACCAGGGCGAGGTGTCGCCTTTCAGCGGCGAGCCGCGCGGGGAGCCGAGCCTGCACCTGCCGCCCTCGGCCTTCGTCGACTTCATCCAGAACCATGACCAGATAGGGAATCGGGCTTTCGGAGAAAGACTGATTTCTCTTTCCGAAGAAAAACCCCTTCGTGCATTGACGGCAATACTCCTCCTCGCGCCGTCGCCGCCGCTGCTATTCATGGGCGAGGAGTGGGGCTGCCGGCAGCCGTTCCTCTTCTTCTGCGACTTCGCGGGCGAGCTGGGCGAGGCGGTGCGGAACGGCCGGCGCGAGGAGTTCGCGCGCTTCGCCGCCTTCCGCGATTCTCAGGCGCGCGACCGTATCCCCGATCCGCTCGCCGAGGAAACGTTCAGGCAGTGCGTGCTGCGCTGGCGCGAGCAGGACAAGTCATGGCTCGCGCTCTACAAGGAGCTGCTGGCGCTGCGGCAGCGGCGCATCGTGCCGCTCAGGTGCGGCCCGGGGCGCTACCGCATGCTTGCCGAGCGCGCCTTCGAGGTGTCCTGGGACAAGCTGGTGCTGATCGCGAACTGCGCCGACGAGCGGATCGAGGTGCAGGACCTGCCGAAGGGCAGCCCGCTGTGGTCGAACGCCCCGGCCGGCGAGCCGTGGTCGGTCGACTGGTGGGTCACCGGATGAGCGAGATATCCCCCAGTTATGTCGATGTCTGGGGAAAGGAAAGGAAGCTCGACGAAGAAACCCGCGCCGCGTTGACCAAGGCGCTGGGGCCCGCGCGCAAGGTGGCGAAGGCGCGCGTCGAGAAGGGCCGCTGCTGGCAGCCGGAGCTCCTCGAGCGCGGCGGTCGAATCTGGGGCTTCGCGGTGCAGCTCTACGGGCTGCGCTCGGCGCGCAACTGGGGCATCGGCGACTTCGGCGACCTCGGCGCGCTGGTCGAGCTGGCCGCGGGGCTCGGCGCCTCCATTGTCGGCGTGAATCCGCTCCACGCGACGCAGGGCAGCCCCTACAGCCCCTCGAGCCGCCATGCGCTCAACTTTGCCTATCTGGATGTCGAGGCCCTCCCCGAATACCAGGCGAGCGCGGCCGCGCAGCGCCTCGTGGCGTCGCGCGCCTTCCAGGCGCGCCTGCGCAAGCTGCGCGAGGCGGAGCTCGTGGACCACGCTGCTGTCGCTGCACTCAAGCAGGAGGTCCTGGAACTGCTTTTCAAAGAGACGAACTCCCCTGTAGATCTGGAAAGCCGAGGCGGGTGGCAGTACGCGCTGTTCGAAGCGCTGCGCGAGAAGCTCGGCGGCGGCTGGCAGGGCTGGCCGGAGGAATACCGCAGTCCGCGCTCGCCCGCAGTTCACCGATTCAAGAAGCTCCATCAGAAAAGAGTTCGTTTCCACGCCTTCGTGCAGGCGCGCGCCCGCGCGCAGCTCGAGGCGGTGCAGCGCCGGGCGCGAGCGCTCGGCATGCCGATCGGCCTGTACTTCGACCTCGCGCTCGGCGCCGACCGCGGCGGCGCCGAGGTGTGGAGCGACCAGGCGGCCTATGCCGCGGACGCGAGCGTCGGCGCGCCGCCCGACGAGTTCAACCCGCGCGGCCAGGACTGGGGCCTGCCGCCGTACTCGCCGCGCGCCCTGCGCGCTGCCGCGTACGCGCCCTTCGCCGAGCTGCTGCGCGCCAACATGCCGCTGGAGGGCGCGCTGCGCATGGACCACGTCATGGCGCTCATGCGCCTGTACTGGATCCCGCTCGGCCACAAGCCCGACCGCGGCGGGTACGTCAACTATCCGTTGAAAGAGCTCCTTGGAATTCTTTCCAGGGAAAGCCGGGCGAGGAAATGCCTGGTGATCGGGGAGGACCTCGGCACGGTGCCGCAGGAGCTGCGCGAGGCGCTGAGCGCGCACGGTGTCCTCTCCTACCGACCATTGCTTTTCGAGAAGACCTCCCCCGACCGGTACCCGCGCGACGCCATGGTCTGCGTCAGCACGCACGACCTGCCCACCTGGCGCGGCTACTGGACGGCGCGCGACCTCGAGCTGCGCGAGAAGCTCGGGCTGACGGTCGACGTCGAGGCCGAGAAAGCCCAGCGCGAAGCAGACAAGAAGAAACTCCTTGAGATTCTGGACGCGGAAAATCTCGATGCCGCGGCCGCCTCGGCGCACGCGTTCATCGCGCGCACGGCCTGCAAGATCGCCGTCGTGCAGCCCGAGGATGTGTTCGAGCTCGCGGAGCAGGCGAACCTGCCGGGCACGGTCGACCAGCATCCCAACTGGCGGCGCAAGCTGCCGGTGCCGCTCGAGCAGTGGGCGGGCGACCCGCGCGTCGGCGCACTGGCGCAGACCTTCGCCGGGCGCCGGCCGCAGCTCCTGCCGCGCGCGACCTACCGCATGCAGTTCCACAAGGGCTTTCGCTTCACCGACGCGACGAAGCTCGTGCCGTACCTCGCGCGCCTTGGCATCAGCCATCTCTACGCCTCGCCCTTCCTCAAGGCGCGCCCGGGCAGCACGCACGGCTACGACGTCATCGACCACAACGCGGTCAATCCGGAGATCGGCAGCGAAGTTGAACTTCACCAACTTGTTTCTTCGCTGAAAGCGCAAGGGATGGGCCTCGTTATGGATCTCGTGCCCAACCACATGGGCGTGCTGCACGCGGACAACGCCTGGTGGCTCGACGTGCTGGAGAAGGGCAGGGCGTCGCCCTACGCGAAGTTCTTCGACATCGACTGGCAGCCCGGCAAGCTGCTGCTGCCGGTGCTGGGCAAGCACTACGGCGAGGCGCTCGAGGCGGGCGAGCTCAAGCTCAGGGGCAGGAGCGTCTGTTACTTCGATCACCGCTTTCCGTTGAACGAAAAGTCGCTGAGGGGAGTGGACAGAAGGGCGCTGCGGAAGGACCGGCTTGCCATGCACCGGCTGCTCGAGCGCCAGCACTATCGGCTCGCCTACTGGCGCGTGGCCTCCGACGAGATCAATTACCGGCGCTTCTTCGAGATCACCGATCTCGCCGGGGTGCGCGTCGAGGACAAGGTGGTGTTCGACGCGACGCACGCCCTCGCGCGGCGCCTTGCCGGGCGCGGCGGCATCGACGGCGTGCGCATCGACCATCCGGACGGGCTTGCCGACCCGCGCCAGTACCTCGAGCGCCTCGCCCGCGTGTTCCCCTGGCGCTGGATCGTGGTGGAGAAGATCCTCGCCGACCACGAGAAGCTGCCCGAGGACTGGCCGGTGCACGGCACGACCGGCTACCGCTTCGCCAACGTCCTCACCGGCGTGTTCATCGACGCCGGCGCCGAGTCCCGCTTCGACCGCGTCTACCGGCGCTTCACCGGGGAGGCGCGGAGCTTCGAGGAGATCGCCTACGTGAGCCGCCTGCTCATCATGAGCACTACGCTCGCCGCCGAGCTGCACATGCTGTCGAACTGGCTGGCGCGCATCGCCGCGGGCAACCGCTCGACGCGCGACTACACCGCAAGCGGCCTGCGCCGCGCCATCGCCGAGATCGCGGCGAGGTTTCCCGTCTATCGCACCTACATAACAAAAGATCGAATTTCAAGTACTGATTTTCATTTTATCGACTGGGCCGTCGGCGCGGCGAAGCGCGCGAGCCGCATCGCCGACCCGAGCGTTTTCGATTTCGTGCGCAGCGTGCTCACGCTCGAGGTGGCGCCGCCCTCGGGCGAGCGGCGCACGCAGATGCTGCGCTTCGTGACGCGCTTCCAGCAGTTCACCGCCCCGGTGGTGGCGAAGGGCGTCGAGGACACCGCTTTCTATCGCTACAACCGGCTCATCGCGCTGAACGAGGTGGGCGGCCACCCGGGCCACTTCGGCTTCTCGCTCAAGGCCTTCCACGCCGCGCAGGAGGACCGCGCGCGGCGCTGGCCGCACACCATGCTCGGCAGCTCGACGCACGACACCAAGCGATCGGAGGACGTGCGCGCACGCCTCGGCGTGCTCTCCGAGCTCGCCTCGGGCTGGCGCATGGCGCTGCGCCGCTGGAGCCTCGTCAACCGCAGCCACCGCACCGAGATCGAGGGCGAGTCGGCGCCGACGCGCGGCGACGAGTACCACTTCTACCAGGCGCTGGTGGGAATCTGGCCGGGAGGCTCGCCGCAGGAGCTCGCCGGGCGCCTCAAGGCCTACATGCTCAAGTCGGCGCGCGAGGCGAAGCTGCGCACGAGCTGGATCAACCCCGACGCCGACTACGAGGCGGCACTGGAGCGCTTCGTCGAGGGCTCGCTGCAGTCGAGCCTGTTCCGCAAGGAGGTGGACGACGTGGTGGCGCGGCTCGCGCCCCTCGGGCTGCTGGTCGGCCTGTCGCAGGCGCTGGTGAAGGTCGCGTCCCCGGGCGTGCCCGACTACTACCAGGGCACCGAGCTGTGGGACTTCAGCCTCGTCGACCCCGACAACCGCCGGCCCGTCGACTATGGGGTCAGAGCAAATTTCCTGGAATCGCTCCGGTCGGAGATGCCATCCCCCCGGGATCTGCTCGAGAATCTCGCCGACGGCCGAGCGAAGCTGCATGTGATCCGCAAAGGCCTGGAAGTGCGCCGGCGGCTTCCGGCGCTCTTCCACGGCGGGCGCTACGAGCCGCTGTACGCCGACGGCGGGCGCGAAGAGAACCTCTGCGCCTTCGCGTTGCGCTCGGGCAGCCAGCTCGTGGTCGCGATGGCGCCGCGGCTTTTCGCGCGGCTAATGCAGCCGGACGAGGTGGCGCCTCTCGGCGAACGCTTTTGGGGCAATGCAACCGTAAAGCTCGAGATGAAGGGCAGGTTCGTCGACGTGCTCACCGGCGAGAGTCACGCCGGCGGCGAACTGCGCATCGCGCGCGTGCTGTCGGCATTCCCGGTTGCGCTGCTGGTGCGCGAGACATCGGGATAAGCGGCGGCGGCGCTGTCGTCGCCGGGCGACGTGGCCACGGTGCGAGCGCGCACAGACATTTGCGCGCGCCAGGCATAGCGTGGCTGCGCCAAGGGGCGCACCGTGTCGACCTTCCTAGAACTCGCGGACCTGAACGACATCGTGATCTCCTGCCGGCTGCCGTTCAGGACCAATGAAGTCTGCCTCGCCTGCCTGCATGGCGACGCGCGACTGGAGCTGCTCACCGGCGCGTGGGAAAGCGTGCTCGGCTTCAACGCGGCGGAGCTCGACGGGCAGCGGCTCTGCAGGCTGCTCGCCGGCGATCGCGACGCGGCGAGGGCGGCAGTCGAGCGGCTGCTCGATCCGCTGGCGCCCGAGCCGGTGCTGATGGACGTGCGCGTGAAGGGCGGCGCCGTGCGCACGCTGCACATCTACCGCCACTTCGACCCGTACGAGCCTTCGCTTTACTTTGCGTGCGAGCCGTTCGAGAACAGCCCGCCGATGTCGCGCACGAGCAGCTCGGTGTCGTTCCTCAGCAGCGCATAGCATTCGCAGGACAGCGCTTCCAGCAGGCGCCGGTCGAGCACGGTGATGTGGCCGCGGCTCCACGAGACCGCCGCGCGTGCATGCAGGCGGTGCGCCGCGAGCGTCACCGCTTCGCGGCGCACGCCGAGCAGCGTGGCGATCAGCTCGTGGGTGATCCTCAGGTCGCGGGTGGCGACGCGATCGAGCGCCTGCAGCAGCCAGCGGCACAGCCGCTGCTCGACCGGGTGATGCGCATTGCACAGGCTGGTCTGCGCGGTCTGCAGCACCCGCGAGGAGGCGCAGCGCAGCACCACGCGGCGCAGCGCCTCGCTGCGCTGGAACGCCTCGGCAATGGGGTCGATCGGGAGACGATAGCAGCGGCCCGGATACACCACCACGGCGGTGCTCACCGCACGAGTGTCGCCGAAGAGCGCAGAGAGGCCGATGAACCCTTCGCTGCCGACGAACGCGTACTGCGTGGTGCTGCCGTCGCGGCTCGCACCGTAAGTCGCCAGCACGCAGTCGAGGGGGAAGTGCACCTCCTGCAGCCGGCTGCCGGCCGCAAAGAGGACCTCGCGGCTGCGCAGCTCGACCGACTCGAGGTGCGGCAGCAGGCGCCTGCGCTCCTCGGGCGGGACGACGGAAAGAATCAAATTTCCGTCGGGCCAGCCCGGCCTGGTCAGTGCGACGACCATGCGAGCCGTGCTCCTATGACGTCGCGTCCCCCTGACGGAGTTAATCTACTCTTCAACCATGACCGTTGCCACCTCCCGGCCGCCTTTCCGCGCCGAGCACATCGGCAGCCTGCTGCGCCCTGCGGCGGTGCTGCGTGGGGAAAACCCTGACGGGCATATCGTCGAGGCGATCCGCTGGCAGGAGCGCCTCGGGCTGAAGGTCGTCACCGACGGCGAATTTCGCCGCGAGTCCTGGCGCCTGGGCTTCGTCTCCCGGGTGCAGGGCTTCGGGCGCGCCGACGCGGTGAGCGACGTCGACCTGCAGCACGACGACGCGGGCAACGTCGCGCGCATCGGCGCGGCGCCCGTGGCGTTGACCAAGGTCAAACGTACGGGCCCGATCGTCGCCGACGAGGTTTCCTTTTCCTTAAAGCAAACCAGGTGCACGGTGAAAGCGACGCTGCCTGCTCCCTCGTATCTCCACTACCCGCGCGGGCGAGCGTGCGTCGATCCCCAGGCCTATCCGGACCTCGACGAGTTCTTCGACGACGTGGTCGGCATCTACGTCGAGGAGCTGCAGGCGCTGCACGACGCCGGTGGGCGCTACGTGCAGATCGACGAGGTGGCGCAGCCGCTGCTCTGCGACGAGCGCCTGCGCGAGGCGGTGCGCGCCCGCGGCGACGACCCCGACCGCCTCGTCGAGCTCTACATCGAGCTCATCAACCGCATCGCGCGCCGCCGCCCGGGCGGCATGACCATCGGCGTGCACATGTGCCGGGGCAACGCGATGGGGAAATGGGTCGGCGCAGGGGGCTACGAGCGAATTGCGGAGCGCGCTTTCGGCGCCCTCGAGACCGACGCGCTCTTCCTCGAGTACGACAGCGAGCGCGCCGGCGGCTTCGAGCCGCTGCGCTTCGTGCCCAGGGGCAAGCACGTAGTGCTCGGGCTGGTGTCGACGAAAACGCCGGTCCTCGAGGACAGGGAATTTCTCAGGAGAAGGATCGCCGAGGCCGCGCGCTTCGTTCCGCTCGAGAACCTGTCGATCTCCCCGCAATGCGGCTTCGCCAGCCACCAGAAGGGCACCGGGCTCTCCTTCGCCCAGCAGGAAGCGAAGCTGCGCCTGGTGGTGGAAACCGCGCGGCAGGTGTGGGGATCGGCCTGAAGCTCAGGCGATGTCGAGCTGCTCGCTCGCCGGGATCTGGCACTTGCCCAGGCGCCCGTTGCACTTGAGGCTATGCGGATCCTGCGTCAGCAGCGAAGGGTCCAGGCAGGATGCCGGGGTGTGCTTGTGCCGGCAGCAAGCGATGGTACGCGTTACGCCGTCAACGACCCGCACCTGCTCGTAGTAATAGGGGCAACTATCCGTACTCCATGTATACGGCGCCGCCGGGCTGCCATATTGAGCGAGATCAAGCGCGGGAACGCCGCGCCGGATCGCGGCATCTAATCGCGTATGCAACCCCTGCCCAGCCTGAGCCCGGCCGACGCGGACCTGCCGCGCCGCGTCGCCGCCGGCGACACGAAGGCGTTCGAGGCGCTCATGCGCACCTACAACCGGACGCTCTTCCGCACCGCGCGCGCGATCCTGCGCGACGACGCCGCGGCCGAGGACGCGCTGCAGGAAGCTTACCTGCGCATCTACGGCTCGATCGGCTCGTTCCGCGGCGACTCGAAGCTCTCGACCTGGCTGGTGCGCATCGTGGCGAACGAGGCGCTCGTGCGCCGGCGCAAGGATCAGCGCCGCGCCGAGATCCTCCCGATCCACGGCGGCGACGAAGAGGAGCATGGCGTGGAGCAAGGCATCGACGAACAAGATGGGCCGCAGCGGCAGGCGGAGCGCAGCGAGATCCGGCAGCTGCTCGAGGCGAAGATCGACGCGCTTCCCGACGCCTTCCGCGCCGTTTTCGTGCTGCGTGCGCTCGAGGAGCTCTCGGTCGACGAGACTGCGGCCGCGCTCGGCATTCCCGAGGCCACGGTGCGCACGCGTTTTTTCCGCGCGCGCAGCCAGCTGCGCGAATCGCTCTCGCGCGAGATCGACCTCGCGTTCGACGATGCCTTCGGCTTCGCCGGCGAGCGCTGCGACCGCATCGTCGCGCGCGTGATGGCCATCGTTACTTCGGGAACGGCGGCGTAGCTCGCGTCATCGAATGCTCCGTCACCAACGACGGAGGGTTCCATGACATCGTTCTTCCAGCTCACCAGTCCCGCAGTCGCACGCCGCGCGTTCCTCGGCAAATCTGCGCTCGTGCTCTCGGGCAGCGCAGTCGCGCTGCTCGCCGGCCGCGACGTGCTCGCCGCGAAAAGCGGCAAGTCCACCGCCGCCGACGTGCGCATCCTCAACACCGCGCTCGGCGCGGAACTCGAGGCGATCGCCGCCTATCAGGTGGGCGCCGAGAGCGGGCTGCTCGAAAAGCCGGTGCTCGCGCTGGCGGTGCAGTTCCAGGGCCATCACAAGGAGCATGCCGACGTGCTGGCGAGCACCATCGAGAAGCTCGGCGGCAAGGCAGTGGCGGCAAAGTCCAAGTACCAGTTCCCAGTGGAATCGCTCAAGAACCAGGCTGACGTGCTGCGCTTCGCCGCCGGCCTCGAGAAGGGTGCGGTCAGCGCCTACCTCGGCGCGGTGCCGCTCTTCGCCAACCGCGACCTGTCCAAGGCCGCCGCGAGCATCCTCGGCGACGAGGCGATGCACTGGGCGGTGCTGCGCAACGCGCTGGGCGAGAACCCAGTGCCCTCGGCCTTCGTCGCGTAATGCTCGAAGGCGCGCTGCTGCTCGCCGCTCTGGCGGCGGGCGATGCCAAGGCAGGAGAGGCGGTGTATTCCCGCTGCCTTGCCTGCCACTCGCTCGCGTATCACCGCACCGGGCCGAAGCATTGCGGGCTCTTCGGCCGGCGCGCCGGCGACGCACCGGGGTTCGAGGAATATTCGGCGGCGATGAAGCGTTCCAAGCTGGTGTGGAATGAAAAGACGCTGGACCGCTTCCTCGAGAATCCCATGAAGGCGGTCCCGGGCACGACCATGACCTACGCCGGCGTGCAGGACGCAGAAGAGCGCGCCGATCTCATCGCCTACCTGAAGCAGGAGGGCAAATGCCCCGCATCGTGAGACGCACCCCGACCGAGCCCACCAAGTTCGTGATCGACGGCAAGGAGCAGTGGTTCTGCAAGTGCGGCCTGTCGAAGAACCAGCCCTATTGCGACGGCTCGCACAAGCTCACCAAGGGCGAGGAGCCCGGCAAGCTCTACTGGTACGACGACGCGGGCACGCGCCATGAGGCCGGCAAGGACTTCCCCGGCATCCGCTCTTACTAGAAGTGCCGGCCTATCGCCTTCCAGGGTAGCCGGTGCGCGATGCCGGCCTGGCGCAGCACCCAGGCGGCGAAGGTATTGCTGTTGGGGCCGGGCCAAGGCAGGTAGCGATGGCAGTACGGATAGTGCCCGCAGTTCTCGAGGATTCTCCTGATGGAAGCCGCTTGCTCGCCGGTCCATTCCGCGGCGATGCGCGCCGGGCCGCCGCCGACGCCGGCGTCGGGCCCTTTCAGGTCGCAGTGCAGGTGGCCGACGCTCGTGCCGCCGGCGTTCTTCGTCTGCCAGACTTCCCAGCGGTGGCAGGCGCCGCCGGGCTCGAAGACCACGAACCAGTAGTGCACCGCCAGCCAGCCGAGCGGGAAGGGTAGCGTGGCGTAGCGCAGCTGCACGGAATTTCCCGTGGCGCGCTGCTGTTCGCGTGGCTGGAGGTTCTCGATGACCAAGGTCGTTCTCGCTGCCGTCCTGCTATTTTCGTTCCCGGCGCTGGCGCAGCAACCGGGCATGTCGTTCTTCATCAGCAGCACCGGCTCGGGCAAGGGCGCCGCCATGGTCGGCCACCACGACCGCATCGGCCTGCGCGACGACGACGCCTCGCGCTCCTGGAACTCGTCGCACGCTTCGCGCGGCTGCAGCGATCCGGCGCTGCAGAGTTCGGGCGGCGCCGGCCTCATCTACTGTTTCGCGGCGAAGTGAGGCGCTAGTAGATCGCGATGCTGCGCCTACCGCGGCGGTCGATGCAGGCGCGGTACATGCCCTGGCTGTTGAAGGGCATGGCGACGTTGCCGCGGCGGTCGACCGCCACCAGGCCGCCGTCGCCGCCCAGCCGGGCGACGCTGGCGAGCGCCGCGCGTGCGGCGCTCGCCAGCGATTCGCGGCGATAGCGCACGCGCGCCGCCACGTCGTAGGCGACCAGCGCGCGGATGAATGCCTCGCCGAGGCCCGTCCCCGACACCGCGCAGGCGCGGTTGTCGGCATACGTGCCCGCGCCCACGAGTGGCGAATCGCCGATGCGGCCGGGAAGCTTGCCGGTGTAGCCGCCGGTCGAGGTGGCGGCGGCGAGGTTGCCGTCGCGGTCGAGCGCCACCGCGCCGACCGTGCCGTGGTGGGATTGCAGGTTTCGTCGCAGGGCTTCGAGCCGGGCGGCTGTACCAAAATACTTCTGATTCACCATCTTGAGGCCCTGCTTGCCGGCAAAACGCTCGGCGCCCTTGCCGGCGAGCAGCACGTGCCGCGAATGCTCCATCACCGCGCGCGCGGCGAGCACCGGGTTCCTGATGCGCTCGACGCACGCCACCGCGCCGGCGCGCAGGCGTTTCCCGTCCATGATCGCCGCGTCGAGCTCGTGGCGGCCGTCGGCGTTGTACACCGCGCCGCGCCCGGCGTTGAAGAGCGGCGAGTCCTCCATGGCCACCACGGCGGCGGTCACCGCGTCGAGCGCAGTTCCGCCGTTCTGCAGCACGGTGCTTCCCGCCTCCAGCGCTTCGCCCAATGCTTTCCTGTAGAGGGAAGCCCGGCTCGCCGTCATGTTGGCCCTGCGCAGCGTGCCGGCGCCGCCGTGGATGGCGATGACCGGCGCCATCAGTCGAGGGTGCGCTTGTAGAAGCGCAGGCCGATCAGGATCACCACGGTCATGAAGACGAGGATCGGCCAGACCTGCGGCCACAGGTCCACCAGCGTGTTGCCCTTCAGCATGATGCCGCGCACCAGCACGAGGAAATGGGTGAGGGGCAGGAGCGAGCCCAGCCACTGCGCCCATTCGGGCATGCCGCGGAAGGGGAACATGAAGCCCGAGAGCAGGATCGAGGGCAGGAAGAAGAAGAAGGTCATCTGCATCGCCTGGAGCTGGTTGCGCGCGATGGAGGAGAAGGTGATGCCGAGCGTCAGGTTGGCGGCGATGAAGAGCGACACCACGAGGTAGAGCAGCCACGGGTCGCCCTGCATCGGCACCTCGAAGAGGAGCAGCGCCGCGGCGATGATCAGGCTCACCTGGATCAGCCCGATCAGGATATAGGGCACGATCTTGCCGGTCATCACCTCGATCGGCAGCGCCGGCGTGGACAGCAGGTTCTCGAACGTGCCGCGCTCGCGCTCGCGCGTCATGGCGAGGCCGGTCATCAGCACCATGGTCATGGTGAGGATGGTGCCGATCAGGCCGGGAACGATGTTGTAGGCGGTGACGCCCTCGGGGTTGTAGCGCCGGTGCACGCGCAGGTCGACCGGCGGCGCCACGGGTTTCAGCTCCGAAAGGGGCCCGGTCAGGTCCCTTGCCAGGGCGGTGTTCGATATCTGCGCCAGGGCGGCGATGGCGTTGCCGGTGGCGCCCGGATCGGACGCGTCCGCCTCGACGAGCAGCACCGGCCGCTCGCCGCGCACGAGCTTGCGGCCGAAGTTCTCCGGGATGGTGACGGCGAACTGCACCTCCCCCCGGGCGAGGAGGTCGTCCAGCTCCCGCTCGCTGGCGACGTTCCTCACCACGCGGAAGTAGCCGCTCGTCTGCATCGCCGAGAGCAGCGTGCGCGAGTAGGCGCTCGAGTCGGCCGAGAGCACCGCGGTCGGCAGCCGCTTCGGGTCGGCGTTGATAGCGTAGCCGAACAGGATCAGCTGCAGCACCGGGATGCCGATGATCATGCCGAAGGTGAGGCGGTCGCGCTTGAGCTGGATGAACTCCTTGACGATGATGCCCACCCAGCGGGACCAGGAAAGGCTCACCGCGCCTCCTCGCTCACGCCGCGCATGAGGTGGATGAAGACGTCCTCCAGGCCCGGCTCGGCGCGCGTCCAGCGCAGGTCCGCGTCGGCGCGGTACTCGTCGATCGCCCGCTGCAGCGCCGCCTCGTCCTCGCCGGTGACGTGCAGCGTGTTGCCGAACGCCGTGACGTGCGCGACGCCCTCGCGTGCCTCCAGCCTTTCGGCAAGCGTCGAGAGCTTCGTGGGGGAGCCCGCCACTTCCCAGGTGCTGAGGCTGACGCGGTGCAGGACCTCGTCGGGCGTGCCGGTCGCGAGCAGCTTGCCGTAGGCGATGTAGGCGAGGCGGTGGCAGCGCTCCGCCTCGTCCATGTAGTGCGTCGACACCAGCACCGAGATGCCCTTCGCCGCGAGGGCGTGGATCTCCTGCCAGAAATCGCGCCGCGCCTGCGGATCGACGCCCGCGGTCGGCTCGTCGAGCAGCAGCAGCTTCGGGCGGTGGAGCATGCAGGCGGCGAGGGCGAGGCGCTGCTTCCAGCCCCCGGAAAGGGTGCCGGCCAGCTGGTCCTGCCTTTTCAATAAACCAAGTTCCTCCAGGGTCGTGGAAACGGCCTGCCTGCGATCCTTCATTCCGTACATGCGCGCCACGAACTCGAGGTTCTCGCGGATCGTCAGGTCCTCCCAGAGGGAGAAGCGCTGCGTCATGTAGCCGACCTCGCGCTTGATGGCGGCCGAGTCGCGGATGTCGTAGCCGAGGCAGGTGCCTTCCCCGGAGTCGGGCCTGAGCAGGCCGCAGATCATGCGGATCGAGGTGGTCTTGCCGCTGCCGTTGGGGCCGAGGAAGCCGTAGATCTC